>Ga0105237_10006141_pt1 | contig 13426 bp, 9 predicted proteins | sample KBSC24metaG_FD_81520 | JGI IMG/M metagenome (GOLD analysis project Ga0105237, IMG submission 81520) | Corn rhizosphere microbial communities from Kellogg Biological Station, Michigan, USA - KBS C2-4 metaG | ecosystem: Host-associated > Plants > Roots > Rhizosphere > Soil | place: Michigan, USA...
CTATAACCGCAGACAGTTTCTGCAGTTTTGCACCGCAGCCGCGGCTGCTGCCGGTTTTGCAAAGAGCAGTGTAGCCCAGGTGGTGTCGGCCTTTGAAAAAAAGGAAAAGCCGGCCGTTCTGTGGATGCACTTCCAGGAGTGCACCTGCTGCAGCGAGTCCTTCATCCGCGCGTCGCACCCAATTGTGGCCGACGCACTGCTCGATGTGCTCTCGCTGAACTATACCGAGACGCTGATGGCCGCCTCCGGCTTCCAGGCGGAGAAGAGCCTCCAGGACACCATCAAAAACAACAAGGGCAAGTACATCGTCCTTGTGGAAGGCGCAGTCCCAACCAAGGACGGCGGCGTTTATTGCATGATCGGCGGAAAGACGGCCGAATCCATCCTGCAGGAAGTCTCAAAAGACGCGGCCGCGATTGTCGCGTGGGGCAGTTGCGCATCAAATGGCTGCGTTCAGGCCGCCAAGCCGAATCCTACACACGCGACGCCGATTCACAAGATGGTGAACAAGCCGGTAATCAACGTGCCCGGCTGCCCGCCGATCGCGGACGTGATGATGGCCGTCGTGACGCACATCCTGGTGCTTGGACAGATCCCTGCACTCGACAATCTCGGCCGCCCAAAAGAATTCTACGGACGACGCGTACACGATACCTGCTGTCGCCGGGCGAACTACGATGCCGGTTTGTTCGTCGAATCTTGGGATGACGAGAACGCCCGCAAAGGATATTGCCTTTACAAGATGGGTTGCAAGGGGCCAGTGACCTACAACGCCTGCTCGGTGGTCGGCTGGAACGAGGGCACAAGTTCGCCAATTCGGTCGGGACATGGATGCATCGGGTGCAGCGAAGAGGGCTTCTGGGATGAGGGACCGCTTTATGCGCATCTGTCGACATTCCCGGGCTTCGGAATCGAGAGCACTGTCGACACCGTAGGCACCATCGTAGCTGCAACAACTCTGGCCGGCGTCGCGGCGCATGCCGTTGTAACGAATGTGCGCAAACACAAGGTGATCGCGGAAGTTCACGCCGAGGAAGAGAAGGAGCAATAGCCCGCCATGACACGCATTGTTGTAGATCCTGTAACTCGTATTGAAGGCCACTTGCGTGTTGAAGCAGTGGTGGAGAACGGCATCATCACAGATGCATTCAGCTCGGGAACGATGATCCGCGGCCTCGAGAAAATCTTGATTGGCCGCGATCCGCGCGACGCCTGGGCCATTACCGAGCGAGTCTGCGGCGTGTGTACGACGGCACACGCAATGGCCAGCTGCCGGGCAGTTGAAGACGCGCTGGGCATCAACCTGCCGCCGACTGCGGAACTGATTCGCAACATCATGACTGCAGCGCAGCATGTGCACGATCACGTGGTGCACTTCTATCACCTCCACGCACTGGATTGGGTAGACATCGTCACTGTGTTGAATGCCGATCCCAGGAAAGCAGCGGAACTTGCCCAGTCGTTCTCAACTTACGACAGGAACACGACAGCCCACTTCGCCGAAGTTCAGAAAAAAGTAAAGCAGTTCGCCGACACCGGGCTCGGCATCTTCGCCAACGGCTACTGGGGTCACCCCGCCTATAAGCTCCCGCCGGAAGTGAACCTCATTGCCGTCGCTCACTATCTCGACGCTCTGGAGTGGCAGAAAGAAGTCGTCAAAATCCACGCCGTATTCGGCGGCAAAAATCCGCACCCCAACTACCTTGTGGGCGGAGTTCCCTGCTCCATCAATCTTGACGAGGTCGCCGCGATCAACACCGAACGGCTGAACCTCGTTGGTCGCCTGGTTTCGCAGGCAGATGAGTTTGTAAACCAGGTTTACGTGCCCGATCTGCTGGCCGTGGCCTCCTTCTACAAAGACTGGGCAAAGTGGGGTGGCGGCCTCAAGAACTACCTGAGCTACGGCGAGTATCCCACGCAGGGATACAACAAGCCAGAGGCGTTCAAGTATCCGCGGGGCGCGATACTCGGTCGCGATCTGGCCCACGTCTACCCAGTGAACCCGAAGGACTCGCAGGAAATCAAGGAATATATCGCTTCCTCGTGGTACACCTACGAGGGCGGCGACGCCACCAGTTTGCATCCGTGGGAAGGCGAAACCCAGATCAAGTATGCAGGACCGCAGCCCCCGTTCGAGTCCCTTGAGGGCTACGAAAAGTACTCCTTCTTGAAAACTCCGCGCTGGAAGGACAATCCGATGGAGGTCGGTCCGCTGGCCCGACTGCTGGTCGCCTACGCATCCGGCCACGAAGACGTAAAGCAGCTTGTTGGCGCAACCCTGGCAAAACTGAACGTCCCGCTAGACGCGCTGTTCTCAACTCTCGGCCGGACAGCAGCCCGCGGGCTCTCGGCAGCGATCGAAGTAGGCTACCTCAAGGAGTTCTATAAAGAACTGATGGATCGCGTGAAGACTCGCGAGACATCCACCTTCAACAATGAGCGATGGGAGCCGAAGACTTGGCCGAGCGACATGGAGGGCGTTGGACTCGTCGAAGCTCCGCGCGGATCGCTCGCTCACTGGATCAAAATCAAGGACGGCAGGATTGCAAACTATCAGCTCGTCGTCCCTACGACATGGAACGGATCTCCGCGCGATGCCAAGAAGCAACACTCCTCGTTCGAAGCGTCTCTGATTGGAACGCCCGTCGCAAAGCTCGATGAGCCGGTGGAGATCATTCGCACAATTCACTCCTTTGACCCGTGCCTTGCCTGCGCCGTGCACTTGTACGATCCCCAGGGACGGCACCTCAACCAGGTTTCCTTCGAGTGACGCCATGAGCACGACTGGAATCGTAGATAAATCGAAAATCGGCAACGCACATCCAGCGGACTACCGGCGCGTGTACGTGTGGGAGATGCCGGTACGTGCGTACCACTGGATCAACGCCATCGTGCTCGTTGTCCTTTGTATCACCGGCTACCTCATCGGCGCGCCGATCCGCGCGTTCTACGCCAGCGAGGCGTACCAACAGTATTGGTTCGGTTGGGTGCGTTTCCTCCATTTTCTCTGCGCATACATCTATATCTTCAACTTCCTGGCGCGCCTCTACTGGGGATTCGTGGGCAACAAATACGCAAAGTGGAACAACTTCTTCCCGCTTACAAAACCTCAGCGGGAAGAGATCATGGACGTCCTCAAAACCGACGTCTTCCAGGTCAAGCTCCATGGGGCCATTTCAACAGGGCACAATGCACTGGCGGCTTTCATCTATTTCTTCACCTTCCTTGCCTTCTGCGCGCAGTCGATCACCGGATTCGCCCTGTACTCATCGATGAGCAATTCGTGGATCCCGCGTATGTTCACATGGATCGTGCCCCTGATGGGCGGCGAGATGAACGTTCGATACTGGCATCACCTGTTCCTTTGGTTCTTCGTCGTGTTCATCGTTGTTCATATTTATTTGGCCTTCTATCACGACTACATTGAGGGACGTGGAACTATCTCCTCGATGGTGGGCGGGTGGAAATTCGATAAAATGCCGGATGAAACACAGCGATCGAGCAGCAAGAAGTAGGAATCAGACCTTGCAGGCCCACTCGCTTCGGGGAATATAAAGAGTTGCATCGAGGTGCGAGTGATCGCAAACAAGAAGATTCTTGTGCTGGGACTGGGAAACGTGATCATGGGCGACGAGGGCGTCGGCGTCCATGCGGTGCGAGCCCTGGAGAAGCTCCAGCTTCCTCCGAATGTGGAATGTCTCGACGGTGGCACAGGCGGATTCGTTCTGCTAGGGCCGCTTCAGGCAGTAGATCATATCGTCCTGATTGACGCCACAGACGACGGAAATCCTTCCGGAACCGTCACGCGGACAACGCCGCGATTCTCCCAGGACTATCCTCCCACCCTTACCGCCCACGATATCGGCGTTAAGGATCTCCTCGACGCCTTCTATATGCACAGCGGTGAACGGGAGGTCGTTCTCTACGCCATCTCGATCGATCCGGAGCAGCCGGTCTCCATGGATCTGTCTCCGGCATGCGAAGCTGCAAAGGACGAAGCAGCGCGCCGAATTGCAGCGGAGTTGAACCCGCCCAAGTAAGCCTTCCCACCTGTCCACGCAGTTCTCGACCATCAGAGAACTCCTCCTATTCTGTTTTCGATGGCAATTGTCCATTCATCCCCACTTGCGGACCGGCGGTCCCAGCACTTAGATTTCAAACACAAAGATAGAGAGGATTTCCTCCGCGCTGTTTCTTCCTGACGAAAGGAATCTCATGGATCGCCGCACATTTCTTGGCTCCGCTTCAGCTGCCGCAATCGCAACCAGTCTTCCTTCCCTTCCCTCTTTTGCCCAACCTGAAAAACCGGCCTTGAAACCGATGGCTGTCGGACTGCTCGTGAGCCCACACGGCGAGCCGGAGGCCACCATCAAGCGCGTCCAAGACATGGGCTTTTCCAACTGCTTCCTCTCGCTTGACGGATACATTGGAAAATTTACCGCCGACGCCGCAAAGCAAATCGGCGACTTGCTCTCGAAGTACGACGTCGTCGCAACGACTGTAGAGGTTGTCGGTCCAGCGCCGCTTGTATGGGACTTTCAGCAGGGCCCGGCGACCATCGGCGTGGTTCCCCTGAAGCATCGTGCCGCGCGAATCGATGCGCTGAAACAGGTCTCCGACTTTGCAAAGCTGCTCGGCATCGGGCAGGTCCAGACCCACTGCGGATTCATCCCCGAGGATCCGGCTGACCCTTTGTATCAAGGAACTGTGGAAGCCATCCGAACCGTTGCAGGGCACTGCCATGCGAACGGACAACACTTCCTCATGGAGACCGGTCAGGAAACGCCCACTGCGATGTCGCGCGTTCTCCGCGATGTGAACACGCCCAATCTGGGCGTCGGACTCGATACAGCGAATCTGATCCTTTATGGAAAGGCAAACCCTGTCGACGCAGTCGACATTCTCGGCCCGCACGTACGCAGCGTTCATGCCAAGGATGGCAAGTGGCCTACAGACCCCAGCAAGCTGGGCGAAGAGGTGATGATCGGCAAGGGCCTCGTCGACTTCAAGACCGTGTTCACAAAGCTGCACAAGCTCGGATATACCGGCGCGATCACGATTGAACGCGAGACCTCAGGTCCGCAACAGGTCGAGGATGTGAAAAACGAGAAGGCGTATCTGGAGCGGATTCTGAGCGAGGTGCTGGGATGAATCGACGAAAGTTCTTGCAGGCTGGAACGCGAGCGGTATCAGGAATGCTGTTGGCTAGTTCGCGGGTAGCCTTTGGCTATCAAGCGAACTCAGCCGTGCGTCACGCGCTGCTGGGATGCGGCAATCGCGGTAGTTCCGTCGCCGAATCGTTCGCGCGCAACACGTCTGCCCGGATCGTCGCACTCGCCGACATATTCCCCGACAAGCTGGACGCGGGGCACGACCGCTTCAACAAGATCCTCGCCAGCCTGAATCAGCCGGCGATTGAAAGCAAGCTGCTGTTCAAGGGGCCACATGCGTTCGAGCAACTGGCCAATTCTAAAGAAGTGGACTTGATTCAGATTTCGACCCCGCCCTATTTTCACGTCCATCATCTTGAGGCTGCCGTCGCCAGCGGCAAGCATGTGTACTGCGAGAAGCCGGTAGGAATCGACATCGCACAAGCGAAACATGCGCTCGAGATTGCAAAGCGCGTTAAGCCGAATCAGAGCGTCGACGTGGGCTTCCAATGCCGAATGGCTCCCCCAATTGCTGCGCTGCAGCAGAAAATCAAGACGGGAGCACTCGGAAAAATCGTCACCATCTCCGGCAACTACAACGCCCCCGCATCAACAGAGAAAGTACGCGAAGGTGCCGGTAAGGACGAATACCGTCTCCGCAACTGGCTGTGGGATCGCGTGCTCTCGGGAGACATCCTCGTCGAGCAAAACATCCACATCATCGACCTCGCCAACTGGATGGTCGGCGCGCACCCGTTAAAGGCGACAGCAACCGGCGGTCGCAATGTACTTACCCACTGGGGCGATATCTGGGATAACTACCAGGTGGATTACACCTATCCCAATGATGTTCACTTTACGTTTGCGTCGACCCAGTTTGGCAGTGATGGTGCCTTCGACGCGGGGCTCAAGCTCTTTGGCGCAAGCGGATCGGCGACATGTCCATATTCAGGTCCGGTCGGAGTTACTGGCGCAAACGCCTGGTCGTGGAAGGACTCGGAGGACACTACTGCGGGCTCGGGTCAATTCGCAGCAAATGGTGCATTTCTCGATAACCTGAAATATGCCGACCGTGAGAAAGAGCGGACGTTTATCGACAGCATTGTTTCAGGACCGCCGCACAACCAGATCGCCGATGGTGTGGAGACAGCGCTGAGTTGCATGCTCGGACGCATGGCCGGGTACCAGAAGCACGAAGTCACGTGGGAGCAGATGCTCGGACAGAAAGAAGACTGGTCGCTAGGATTCTGCATCGAGCAGTTTGCTTAATGCAGCGTCCTTGCCCGGTTCCAGGCTTGCAACCGCAATACGGCAACGTCGTTCTCAAGATCACTTGATGAGCTGAGCTGGAATTGTGATCTCCTTGGCTTTTGGCCCGCTCCAATCCGCGCTGAATCGGTGGAATCCGAATTTGGCGATGGTGCGATATGACCCGTCTGCGAGAGTTGCGTCGGCCTGCATGGAAGCCATATTCCAGTTGTCTCCACCGGAGCCGCCTGTGAATGTATCTGCAAGCCTGAACCCGCGGATCTGGTTGATGTCTACCGCATGATTGAGCTGAATTTCAGCGCCTTTGGTGCTGCCATTCGGCCAACTCTGGCTGTGGTTCACGTTGGGCTCTGACTGATTGGTTCCATCTGCGAACAGGACCGTTATGCTCAGGTTGTCGTTTCCACCGCGGAGGTCATCATCTGACGTCTTGAATGTGAACGAGATCGCCGTGACCTGGTTTCCAGACGGGCATCCAGTTGCCGAATGCGCGTTGATATCGAGCCAGGGATTGCTTCCAGTGAAGCGGTGAAAGCCGAAAGAGGCGATGGGCACGTTGGTTCCCTTTCCCAAACCAAAGGCCTGCATCTCGGCCATGTCCCAGTTGTCCTCGCTCTGCACTCCCTCAGCGATGAAAGCGGGCGCCAATGCTGCGCTGGCAGGAGTCGCAGCGACCGCGCCGAGTCCGGCACCCGGAGGGTTATATCCGGCCTGCGCGGAGTGGACGAGCCGGATCTGTCTGATCTGGTCGGGAGAAACCGGATGATTCAACTGAATGCCAACGGTCTTGACGCTTTGATTGGGCCAGTTCTCTCCCTTGTTCACGTTGGGAGCCGTCTGCATGTCGCCGTTCGCGAAGTGAACTTCAACATCGAGGTTGTTCTTGCCGCCGCGCAGGTCGTCCTTTCCGGTCGTAATGCGCAGATTCAGCATGCCGATGCTGCACGAGCCCACCGGACCGTTTAACAAGGTGCGGGGCTGAGGGCTCAAAAGAGCGCCATTCTGCGCGAGGATTTGCACTGAAGCTGCGATCAGCAGGCAACCGAGCACCGGTCCAAATTTCTGGATGATAGAAAAGTTCATTGCGACCTCCATACGGTATTTCCGCTTGCATGGGAATGGAATACCCGCGAATGGACACGAGGTCAACTGAACCGAAACTTAAATGGAGATGACACGATAAGTGCCCTCGCCTGAAGGGATTAAATCTGCAAATGACTCGGAGAATGGAGCTGCCGGAATCTCGAAGTGAAGCCTAGATCAGGCACTGGCTCGTCTCGTCCTGTGGGGCTTGGCTGCGCGCGACACCAAGCCGGCGAAAGCGGATGTCTACAGTGGTCATCACCGATGCAGGATCTCGAAACCAAGCGGTGCGCTAATGGCTCGGCTTGTTGGCCGTCTCAATGAGAGTTGATCTTGGCGGCCTGACTCACGTATAAGAGGAATCCGCGTTTCTGAGCCTCGTTTGCAAGGCCGGAGAGATGGGCGGATGCATTCGCAGAAGACACCCTGGACTCGACTTCCGCGACAGCAAGCCGCGCTTCAGCCTCAGCGGTGTAATAGCCGATCTGATGGGCGTGCTGGACAAGCCTGGTCAGATCGCGTTGAACCGCGAGCAGAGTCTCACGCCCCGCATTTCCTTTAGGTACGGCAGCGGCCCTGGCGCGAAGCTGCAGGGTGGCAAGAGGGATGGAGTAAACAGGGAAAGCACGGGTCTCTATCAGTTCGCCAGCTCTTTGAATCGCGGTAATGGTTTCGGGATTTCTGGAATGCGCCAGAAGTGACCTCGCGAGGACAAGGTGGGCATTGAACTCATCGCCAAGATCCTTTTCCTTCTCCAACGCGGAGATCGCATCGCGAAGTTGTCGCTCGGCCTGATCGAACTGGCCGCGATCGATAGCAAGTTCGGCAAAGTTGATCTGAACCGGAGTTGTGGAGGAGTTCACACTCTTGAGAACCTGAACCGCTTCTTCAAAACTTTTGCGAGCTGAATCGAGATCGCCGCAATGACGCTGGATTTCTCCAAGAGCCATCAGGGCATTTGCGGTCTGCCACGGATCGCTTTTCATGATGCGGAGCGAAGCGACCTGTGGAGTGATTTCCGCAATGGCCTCATCGAGCTGACCCTTCATGAGGAGCAGGTTGGCATGCTGGATATGCGGGTACTGGTCTTCGGTAGCTTTGGCCTCGTCGGCCATTTCCCAGCTCTGGCGATACAGTTGATCGCCGGTCTGAAAGTTGCCGCGCCAGGTTTCGATGTCGGCGATGTTGGCAATCGCAGTGGAGGCATTAACGCGATCGTTCACAGACTCGAAGTACTTCTTCGCTCTTGAATACTGCTGTTCGGCAAGGGCGAACTGTCCGCGGTTCTCATAAACGAGGGAAGCATTGTTGAGAGCAACCCCCGCATTTTCAAAATCGCCTACTTCGATGAATTTGCGAGTCGCCTGATCATAAAGTGGAAGGGCGTCAGCATCGTGTCCTGTCAGGCGCTGATTCTCAGCCATGAGCTGAAGGGTGCTGGCGGATGCATCTACATTTCCTGCGGCCAGATAGCTCTCGTAAGCTTCGCGACATTCGGGCGGGTCGGGAATGTGCCCAGGATTGATGCGGCAGAGCATCTCTTCGACTTTGGCGAACACCAGGTTCCTGCCTTGAACGGTAGCCTTTTGCGCCGAGGCGCGGTAGAGCTTCAAGGCCGCTTCCTGATCCTTCCTCCCGATCGTGTTTGCTTCCCGCATGTCGATCAATGGATCGTCGCGATAAGGAGACGGAAGCTGGCGCAGCTGGCGAATGGTTCCGAGTGCTTCCTCGGGGCGATACGAATCGAGTTGAAGCTTAGCGAGCTGAAGGCCGTAGTCGAGACTGTCGGGAAACAGATTGAAAAGAACCCTGTAGATGTCCGCAGCTTTTCCCCGGTCACCCGTCGCCTGGTAGTAGCTGGCCTCAATCTGCATACGCTGCACTCGGGGGAGTCCGGCGGCGAGATCCAGCCCTTGTTTGGCTTCGACCTTCGCTTGCTCATACCTGCCCAGCGAAAGGTCCGTGCGCGACAACATCGCGTGAGCCAGGGGGAATCTTGGTTCGGCGGCGATTGCCTGGTCGAAGAAGCCTCGCGCAACGGGAAAATCGTACGCGCGAAGCTTATCAAGGCCCAGAGAATAGAACCGCGCTGCTTCAGGATTTCCAGGCAGGCTGCTCTCAGTGAGGAGTTCTTCGGATTCATGCACCAGTGGAATGCCGAGTCGGTTTCGCAGTTTTTCGCCGATACGCGAAACAAGGCCAAACAGATCTTCACTCGCTCCGATCTCGGCGATTTCACTCACCACTTCACCGCTCTGGCAATCCTGCAGGCGCACATCGATCCGTAGTTGGCCATGTTCGGGCTTGCCGACCGTGGCGTACGAGCCGAGAACGAGCAGATCGCTCCCAAGCGCCGTTCCGATGCGCGATGTCGTGGCGCGATCGAGCGAGTCGACCTTGGCCCACGGCGAATAGGCACGCAGGTTTGCGACATCTTCGGCAGAGATGAGACGGAGCTGATCTCCCCCTGCCAGTTCCGTGCTCAACATTTCAGAGAGAGCAGTGCCCAGCCAACCTTCTGTCGGTGCAGCAGAAAGATTTTGAAATCCAAGAACAGCAACCGAACGACGGAGGTGAACCGCTGAAATGTTAGCGCCGCTGGAAGCCGATGCGGTTTGTTTCGATCCGCTCCAACGCAGGAAGCCGAAGATTCCGCCGGCAACGATGACGAGTGATGCGGCGTAGAGGATGACCGCGCGGATGTGTTGATGGCGAGAGGCCGGAGATGGAACAGCCTTCTGAACTTCGGAATCCAAAAGGTCAACCGCAGTTGCCCGCACCGTTGAGCCTATTGGCGGTGCAATGTCGGCTGGAGGCGGAGGTTCCGTACGCGTGGCTGTGACCGGTGCAATAAATCGATATCCAGAGCGCGGAATGGTTTCGATGAAGCGTGGGTTCTCCGGATTGTCGTCAAGGGCGGCACGGAGTTTCTTGAGAATTACATTGAGGCTGCCATCGAAGTCTACGAAGGTGCCGTCGGGCCAGAGATTGCTCCGCAACTGATCGCGCGCAACGATCTCACCGGGATGCTCCAGAAGCAGCAGCAAAACGCGGAATGGCTGATCCTGTATCTTTACGCGCACACCATTGCGCGTGAGGGTTTTGTTGGAGACGTCGGCCTCGAACAAACCGAATCGGAAGCTTCGTGCGGGGGAAGCAGACTGTGGCATCTCTGACCGGCTGAGATGGAATGCGCCATCATAGCATGAAACACTTCCGATTCGAATCATTTTCAAATCAATGTAGATACGACACTTAGCGTTCCCAAAAGCCATCGGAGCGACCTTCCCCGAGTCTATTTCGGATCATTCGAATGGTCTCGTGCAGCTCCGAGGGCCGAAAGTTTGCTCTTGAGACCAGGCGAAAGCACTCCTACCTTGTTCTTCGTGTTGCATGAGGCTGCCAGCCATTGCGAAGTGAAGGTGATGTTCGAAGTAAAAGTGTGCCCCTCGGAGGTGGCGGTTACCGTTCCCGTGCCCTTGACTAGTTCGGGGCTGATTGCTTCGAGCGACATGATTGTTTTTGTCGCCATCGAGTCTTCCGCGCAGTCCTGTTCCACATTCAACCTGCTGGAGGTTGAGTTCAGAACTTTCTGTGTGCACTGCTTGTCATCAGATTTGAATGGAGTGCCTTTGTTCAGCTCATCCTGCGTGAGACAGTCTTGATTTGTATGCGTAGTTGTTTTGGGTTTGGATGCCTGCTTCATCGCGGCTTCCACCCGTGCCCTCTGTTGGGGGTGAGCTTTGCCATCTGGCCGGAAGGCATGGCAAGAGAGCCGCCGCTGCTTACCAGGACGGTTGTTTGCCACTGGCCAGTTTTCACGTTGAGTGGTTGATATTGAGCGCTGGCGCATGCGGAGATCGCGCCGAGCGCAAGAAGGATATGGATGTGTCGCATGTTGTCCTCCGGTTGCGTTTCGGTCGAAGCTAGTGGTCGTCAGGGTTGTCTTGCGCTGATGCCGTTGAGAATCGGTTGTGTGCCGGCCGGTCCGATGACCCAGACGTTGGTTGCATACTGCGAAGAGCTGAGCGAGAAATTGAACACGGGTGGTATGGGGGAGGAGCAGGTTTCGTCGGCCCAGGCCACAACAAATCCTCGGGGAGTCCAGGAGGTCTCCCAGCTTCCATTCGATACAGGCAGTTTGCTGTCTCCGGGACAAGAGGCATTGAAAACGCGAAGCTGCACACTCTCAACGACCCAGCCTGGAGCGAGTTGCGAAAGGTCGTAGCTGTCTCTGCCGGTGGCGAAGGCCTGAGGATCGGAACGCACGATGAAGGATGTTGATCCGACGGCATCGGGTGGCACCTCTGCATCCCCAACCGGAGGCGATTCAAATTCAACCTGGCGAATCACACGGGCCGAGAGCGATGTTGCATCGAGGCGGACCCACGCTGCTGGAATGGAACGGAGCAGTTGCGGCTCTCCTCGAGCAGCGAGGAATTGGCAACGCGTCAGCTGGACGCTGCGACCGCTGGGAAGCTGAATGACAAGGTCGGCTGTGAAGTCGGGAATGCCGGTCAAGGCAGGATTTATGTGAGCATCAACGTGGTCGTCAGTCCATGACTCGATTTGCAGCGCAATCGGCTGGAGCGCCGCGCCAGACCAGGAACCTGAAACGCTGGGTTGGAGCCGGACAATGCCAGGGGCGGATCCGAATCCGCAGCCCGTGATGCGGTAGTGACTATCCGGTTCAGCCGGCGTGAAGACGGGAGCAGTGGTACGGCCGTTGACCGCGTGAATCGCCGGTAAAGAGCAGGCAAATTTGCGCGGGACGAGTTCGGACTGAATGGGAATTCTGGGTTGTTGTGCGCGTGTGGGCGTTGACGAAGGAAGAACAGTGGCGGGGTGATCGGAGAGGAGATTGGTGGCGCGTGCAGATGCCGATGAGAAGCCAACACGATTGAGGCGATCGGCGCGCTGCTCGGCGAGCGTTGTCGCGGTGTTGCGATCGAGTCCACCGGTGGTGAGGTTGGGATTTTTCAGGCGCGGTCCGGCGATGAGACGTGCGCGCGCCAGAGTCTGAGCTCTCAACTCGAGATAGCGGGATGCCGGAAGGTTCCCCTCAGGCAAACCAGTTTGAGTTGAGGAGGAGGGTGCCGCAACAATTGATCGGGTCAGCAGAGTGCCGGCTGCCACGAGCGGATGAGGGAAGACCAGCAATAAGCTCCCGGCAATGAGGAGGCGAACCCGGCACATGGCGTGAGTAGAGACGCGTTCAGCAACAGGGTCAACGGAACTGAGCGTGATTCGTGGCTGACCTGCTAAAGCTTGTTCTGTCAAGACTTGCACCGATTGCTGACACGGCACGGCAGGACACAGTGAGACCTTGAGATAGTCAGGTTTCTGAACTCAGTTCGGGAGAAACTCTCCTTATATAGGTGATCAACGGATACGGATTCGGATGATTGATGGGTTCAGACCGTTCAGCGAACAGGTAGAGTCGTCAGTCCGACGAGACAGAAGACGCAGAACATCCGCAGCGAGTGGAATGCGAACTCCGCGGGAATCACATGAAGGGTTTCGGGAACTGGTCAGCAAGGGGAAAAAGCCGCAGTGCAATAAGCACTTAGGAGGTCAGCCCCATTTCACTTGCAGTTCCTTTGACCCCGGAAACCAGCTGCCGTATACCTGAGCCGCATACGAGGTCATTCCCCATGCGAGCTCCGCATATCATTTCGAGCGCGGTCGTAGTTCTGTTCGGCCTGGGCGCATACGCACAGGTTCCGCTTTCACCCACACAGGCTCCTGCAGCAACAGCTCCGTCGCCGCAGCGACAGCAACCGCAGGACGGCGGCCGGCAGCCTCTTACATCTCCGATCGGGAAGGTCCCGCAAACGCACCCACAAGTACAGGTGCTGAATGGCGTCCTGATGGGCTACGTGTACTGGGACGCGTCGTTAATCGCGTCCACCATGAGTTCGCCC
>Ga0105237_10006143_pt1 | contig 13423 bp, 13 predicted proteins | sample KBSC24metaG_FD_81520 | JGI IMG/M metagenome (GOLD analysis project Ga0105237, IMG submission 81520) | Corn rhizosphere microbial communities from Kellogg Biological Station, Michigan, USA - KBS C2-4 metaG | ecosystem: Host-associated > Plants > Roots > Rhizosphere > Soil | place: Michigan, USA...
GCGCCGGAACTCCGCGTCGGAAAGATGGGTGGCAAGCTCTTCGGATTCTTTCAATCCGCGCTTGATCTGTTCGTCGACTTTGTCCTGATTTTCGTAGTAGTAAGCCAAGGCGCCGTGGATCTGAGCCAATGACAGATTCGGGTGTTGAAAGTGAATCTCTTCCGGACTGGATCCGTAGGCGACCTTGTCCAGAACGACCTCAATGATCTTCACTTTCGTGCCGCCGATCCAGGCGATGCCCCGATTGTCCAGTTCAATCTGTGTAGCGAACGTGGCGGTCATGGGGTTTCTCCTGGCTTTTAATATACGCCCAGCAACATAGGCGCCGGCCTTGTCGCGGCAAGCAGGAATCAACGAGAAGCTGTAACTGACTGAAAGGAATGGCGGGGACGACGGGGCTCGAACCCGCGACCTCCGACGTGACAGGCCGGCGTTCTAACCAGCTGAACTACGTCCCCGTCCAGGGCTTACTTACAGAGTCTAGCATATTGAAACTCAGACTTGCTCATCGCGCTCCGATAAGCGTCTTATGCCAGCGGACACCATTCCAATCGAGGCGCTTCGCAATCAAACAGAAGTTCCAGCCGTCATTTTTGACCGCGATGGACGTCTTATTTTCGCGAACGATGCGCTCGAGCGCGTCCTCGTTTGGAAACACGACGAGTTGCTCGGGCTTCCTGTTTCGACCGTGCTTCCAAACCGGTTTCTCAGTATTCCTGAGCCCGAGTTGCTTCCCCGATGGCCCGTTCCGGGTACGGCCTGCCGAAGCGACGGCAATCAGATCGATGCGGAACTCACTTTGGTAGCGGCGAACGAGGGAACGGCGCTGCATTACGGCGCAATGATTCGGCCGCTCGCTGAACAGCACTGGTTTCACTACATCCCATTTGAAGAAGAAACTTGAAAAACCAGCGGTGGCGCTCGAGTGGTATACTCTTCGCTGCGATGCGCGTTTTGTTTGCTCTCGTCGTTTTCTCGCTGTCCGCGGGGTACGGTCAGCTGCGAGTCGATGCGTCTCTCGTCCTGATTCCAGTCCATGTCACCACCCCGTTCGGGACGTCGGTCACGAACCTCGACAAGGACAACTTTCGAATCTTTGAGGACGCCATCGAGCAGAAGATCACCTATTTCGTCAAAGACGATGCGCCCATTTCGATCGGCCTGCTATTTGACGCCAGCGGTAGTATGCGAAACAAGATGCACCGATCCTGCGAGGCGGTTGCCAGCTTCTTTAAGACGGCTAACCCGGCGGATGAGTTCTTCCTTGTGAAATTCAACGAGCGTCCGAAATTGGCTGTTTCCTTTACGCCGAACGCCGATGAACTCTATGAATACATAGTTCGAACTCGGCCGTACGGCCAGACCTCTCTGCTGGACGCAATCCATCTGGCGGCGAACCAGATGAAAAACGCACGGAACCCCAGAAAAGCTCTCGTCATCTTTTCCGACGGCGGAGATAACCGGAGCCGCCATACGGTGTCGGAAATCAAGAACGCTTTGGTTGAGTCCGATGTGCAACTCTACGCCATGGGGATTTTCGATTCCGATTCCCGGAAGCTTCCGGCAGAGGAACGAAACGGGCCCCAGCTATTGCAGGAGTTGGCCGAACAGACAGGAGGCCGCCACTTCGCCATTGACAACATTGACGACCTTCCTGCGATCAGCGCGCGTATCGGCACGGATTTGCGAAATGAATACCTGTTCGGCTATTCACCCTCAAACCCGGCCAAAGACGGCAAATATCGGCGCGTACGCTTAACGGTGGCCCCTCCTAAAGAGATGCCCGAGCTGAGAACTTTCTACCGGCGCGGATATTACGCGCCGGTAGACTAGCCTTTTATTACCAACGAATGCCGAATGTTACGGGCAAATAATCAGTGTGATAATTGCCTATAAACATGCGGTTATATCGCGCCTCGGCGAAAAATTTAGCATTCCATTTGGTGCCGAGCGCCACTCCGAGACCTACATTGAAACCCGGTTTGTTAACCGAATAGGACGACAGAACCTGGTTTGCCGCTACATTGATGGGGAAGAACCCAAAAAACGGATCGAATCCGGTTACAGTGGCAACCGTTGGCGCTGTAAACTCCTGATAACGATGGTAGAGTCCACCGCCGCCAACCACGTAGACATCTGCCTTACCGCGCGGCGTGAGATGCACGATAGGATCGAGGGTGAGCGACCAAATGTGTACATCGCCGCCGGGAACTCCGATGCTATTCAACGTCCCGGAATTGATCCCGAAGTCGTTGAAATTCCACTGCAGAAGGGCCCCGACCCGATTGTTGAAGTTGTATCCGCCGCCTAACCCTGCGTTCCAACCGGTATTGAGGTGCGACCCAGTTGTGCCCACCGGGCTGGTGAATCCCGCGCCAAGATCAAATGTAAAGTGAGGGACTTCTTGAGCACTGAGACCAAAAGCTGTCACTAGACCAATTAAAGATGTCAAAGCGAGTTTGTTCATTTCAAATTAACTCCTCTCACATTTAGATCATCACGGGCACAGAACGGTTACCAGAAAGAGATACGCGGAAATGGGGATTGCTGTTTTGCGATACTCAAATCATGCACGTCCTTCGAGCTCTCTCATTAGTGGCTCTGTGCGTCATACCGGCGCTTGGCGTCGAAAAGATTCCTCTGGACGAGTACCGCCAGCGCCGCGCGCAGCTTCGCAAAGAGGTGGGCGATTCCGTCGTCATCCTTTTCGGCCACAGCGAACAGGAAAACGGCGGCGATCTCCGTACAGGTTTCTTCCAGGAGGCGAATTTTTATTACCTCACCGGTTGGAAAGAAACAGGAGCCATTCTTGTTCTTACACCGTCGTCTGAAGTTCTACTCATACCTCGCCGCGACCGCGAGCAGGAGAAATGGACGGGTCCCAAACTAACTCCGGAAGATTCGGGCGCTCGCGGGGTGACGGGTTTCGATACCCTGCTCGCGTCCGAAGAGTTCGAATCCCATATTGGGCATTGGGCCGAGCAGGGCAAGAAGATCTACACACTCTCCGGTACTCCGGCGTCGGAGGGCCTCAAACGCGTTTTGCCTTTGCGCCAGTTTGCCGACGCAGCTCTGCCCATCGCCCGTCTGCGCATGAAAAAGTCCGCATCCGAGTTGGCGCTCATTCAGCGATCTACCGATGCGAGCATTGATGCTCATTTTGCCGCCTGGAGGATCATTCGCCCGGGCGTGCCGGAATTCAAGGTGGCGGCCCTGATGGAGGGTACGTATTTCGCCGAAGGCTGTGAACGGAATGCCTATGCGCCCATTGTCGGCTCGGGGCCAAACGCCGCCATATTGCACTATTCCGCTAATCGCCGAACCATCGATCAGGGCGAAGTTGTATTAATGGATGTCGCCGGCGAGTGTTCCATGTATGCCAGCGACATCACGCGCACCGTGCCCGTCAACGGCAAATTTACCCCGCGCCAACGCGAGCTCTACGAGATCGTCCTGGGAGCGCAGAACGCCGTGATCAACGCCACCAAGCCCGGCATGTCTCTCGGCCGCGTGGGCCCAACAAGTTTGAACAAAGTGGCTCGTGACTACTTCGACTCGCATGGTAAAGATAAACACGGCGAACCGCTGGGCAAGTATTTCACTCACGGCATCGGCCATCATGTAGGGCTGGATGTACACGATGCGAACGACCCCGCGCTACCGTTGGCCGCTGATATGGTGATCACCGTCGAACCCGGCCTCTATATACCTGAAGAGGGTATTGGCATCCGGATCGAAGACGTCGTTCAGGTGACGGACAACGGTGCGAAGATTCTTACGTCGCGCCTGCCGAGGGATCCGGACGAAATCGAAAAGTTCTTCGCCAGCCGCTAACTCATGCCTCGCCGTCATCGCAGGTTCACCGCGGGCTACGCTTTGGTCCTGCTTGGTGCGTTTGTGCTGGCGATCGCCGCATCTTGGATGCCGCTTTCCGATCACGTGGACGACATCGCTTACGACTGGATGTTCCTGCGCCAGCCGCCGAAACCCTGGCCGCCAAGCTCCATAATTCTCGGCATAGACGAAACGACCTTTGAGAAGATGGATGGCCAGTCGCATCTGCGCCAGATTATCGCCCGAGGACTTGAGCTCATTGAAAAAGCAGGACCCAAGGCCGTGGCCGTTGACGTGATTCTTGCCGACGACCCGAAGAACCCGGAGAACGCCGCGCTAGAGGCGGCGTTTGCGAAAACTCCGAACCTGGTTCTATCCAGCGACCGCATTGCTTCCATTGACCGTTGGGAAGATCCGCTTCCTTTCTTCAGCCGCCATGCCGCGGCTCTTGGCCACGCTCACAGGCTGACTAATTCCGTCTGCCGCTCTATTCAATTGCGCCAGATTGCGGGCCACGTCCGGCGATGGGCGCTGGCGTTAGAGGCATTCCGCCTCGCGCGCGGGGCGCAGTACATTGAGGAATCTCCGGATTCGCTGCAGGTTGGGTCAACTCTGATACCCGTGACCACTTCCGAAGCCTTGCTATACATCCGCTACCTTCCGCCGCTGCCCGATGGGGCTTCACGGATTCCTGAGATCTCGGTCGCTCAACTCGCAGCCGATCCGTCGCTTGCCGAGAGTTTCCGCGGCAAGGTAGTCTTCGTGGGCGTCACCGCCATGTCGGCCGCGCAGGATCGCCCCATGACTCCTTACGACACTCAAAGCGGCGTCGTTATACATGCGCAAGCTTACGAGACCATGGCGCACGGACAGTTCCTGGTTCCGGTCTCGAACAAGAGTGTGATCGGTATCTGCATGTTGATCGGTGTACTTGCAGGGTTCATCTTTGTCTTCACAAGCGGCGTGCAAGGGTATGTGTTCGGAGGTCTTCTGATTCTCGCCGCTCACCTGACTCCGCATATCGCATTCACCACAGGCGTCTTTTCCCCTACACGGCGCCGGTTCTCACGGCGTGGTTCTGCGTTTCCGCCGCTGCCTCATACATGCACTTTTTCGTTCGCCGCCAGTTGCGCGATGCCGAAAGGGATAAGGCCCGCTACCTGGAGGCCATCCATATGGTGAGTCATGAAATGCGGTCGCCGCTAACCGCGATACAGGGTACCAGCGAACTGATGGGCCGCTATACCCTAAGCGATGATAAGCGCAAACAGATGGCCCAGATGATCAACTCGGAATCGAAGCGCCTGGCCCGGATGATCCAGACGTTCTTGGATGTCGAACGTCTATCCGCGGGTGAGATGGACTTGCGCACCGACTCGTTCGCCGCTCAAGATGCTGTGGAGGCGTGCCTGCAACGGACGCGTCCTCTGGCGGACAGAAAGGAAATTCAGTTACGCGCCGCGCAGATCGATCCGTGGCCTTTGAAAGGAGACCGCGAGCTCATGGAGTACGCCATCTACAACCTGCTGACCAACGCCGTCAAATACTCGCCGCCGAATACCACGGTCACTATCGCGGCTCACGCTGAGGGCTCTATGCTGCACCTTTCCGTCGCTGATCAAGGCATTGGAATGGAACCTGCGGAACTGAAGAATATTTTCAAGAAATTCTATCGAACGAGGAAGGCGGAGACGTCTGGTGAAGTCGGGACGGGAATTGGCTTGTCGATCGTTGAACAGATCGTCACTCATCATGGGGGGCGAATCGATGTGACCAGTACACCCGGCAAGGGATCATGTTTTACGATAGTATTACCTCGGGGTACAGCCCCCGAGACCGCGCCGGCGTCCAAGATGGTTTCTCACTAGACGAAAACTCCCGTCCGAGGTCTGATCTTGTCCCGATTACTAGTTGTGGAAGACGACAATTCGGTACGCTCCACCGTAGTCACCTTTCTCGAATTGGAGGGCTACGCCGTGGATGCCGTCGCCTCTACGCGTGAGGCGTTGGAAAAATTGCAGAATCACAAATATCCGGTGATCCTGTCCGATATTTATCTCGACGAAAAAACCGGGCTTGACGTGCTGCGTGCCGCGCGGGTCAAGAATCCGAACTGCGCGGTAATTCTGATGACCGGACGCGGCACCATGGAAACGGTGATGCATGCCACCGAGGGCGGCGCGTTCGACTACATCGCCAAACCATTCGAACTCGATAAGCTCTTGGAAACCGTCAAGCGCGCCGAAGCTTCGCTCGAGGTGACCGAAGAGGCTGCCAAGGATGAAATTGAACCCGAGGATCTTCCCGATACGGAGATGATGGGTAGTTCAGCCGTGATGGTGGATATCTATAAGACGATTTCACGCGTCGCTCCCACGGATGCTACTGTCCTGATCGAAGGCGAAACCGGCACTGGCAAGGAACTCATCGCGCGCATGATTCATCGAAACAGCCTTCGCGCGGATCAGCCATTCGTTGCCGTCGACTGTGGTGGTATTACGCCGTCTTTGATCGAGAGCGAACTTTTCGGCGCCCTGCGCGGCGCATATACGGGCTCGGACCGGGATCGAATCGGCTATTTCGAGGCTGCTAATCGCGGGACGATTTTTCTGGATGAAATCGGCGAGATTGAGCTGAATTCGCAGCTCAAGCTGCTTCGATTTCTCCAGGAGCGGGAGATTCGGCCGGTGGGTGGAACGAAGGCGAAGCCCGTCGATGTCCGCGTGGTGGCCGCTACCAACCGCGATCTGAAAAAAATGGTGGACGACGACGAGTTCCGCAGCGATTTGTGGTACCGGCTGAACGTGATTCGCATCTCGGTCCCGCCTTTGCGTGAGCGGCGCAGCGACATCGCGCTATTGACGCAGCTTTTTCTTCGGCGGGCGAACGAGCGCTACGGCCAAAATGCCAGGCTCACCGAATCGGGACTCAGGGCGCTCGAAGAGTACACTTGGCCGGGCAATGTCCGGCAGATACAGCACCTGATCGAACGCCTTTCTATTCTTGCGCCGAATGCGCGGATCGACCGGGAGGCTGTTCGTTCGGCGATAGAGTCCATGGATCCGCGCGACACGGCAGGTGAGACGCTGGCCGACACCGAGACCGAACAAATTCGCAAGGTGTTGGCGGCGGCCGGGGGGAACAAGAGCCGCGCGGCCAAGATTCTTGGTATTGAACGCAAGACGCTGTATCGCAAACTGGAGCGGATGGGGTTACAGTGAGCCGGTGCACACGCTTTCCCCTGCTTTCCCCACGCCTTCCCTATTGACCTGACTATCGGAATCTGATATAACGGAATCCGATCATGAAGGACGTTGCCGATAGTTTCCTCCCACTCGCCCCTGCCACTTTGCACATTCTGCTTGCGCTAGCTGCCGAAGATCTGCATGGCTACGGCATCATGCAGGAGGTGGCGCGTCAATCAGACGGCCGCTACAAACTCGGACCCGGCACACTGTACGACAATCTGCAACGAATGATGAAACAGGGGATGGTGGAGGAGGTCGGCGGGCGCGCGGAGGACGAGGGTTCCCGGCGGCGTTACTACCGGCTGAGTTCACTGGGACGGGGCGTTCTCTCTGCGGAGATTGCTCGCCTGGAGGGCGTTGTCAAGGAAGCGAGGCTGCACCTTAAAAATCTGCGGCCAAGGAGGGCCTAATGCTGCGGTCCTTGTATCTCTGGCTGATTCGCCTGCATCCGTTTGGCTTTCGGCAGCGGTTCGCCGAGGAGATGCTGGCGATTTTCGACGAAGTCTCCGGTCTTCGAGCCGTCACTTCGTTGTTTGCCGATGTCTTCGTGTCGTTATTCCGGCAGTGGGTGTTTCGCTCAGAATTCCGCCAGCCAATGATGCCGGCGCCGGTCTCAGACGTCGCTCCAATCTTTCGCAGCCTGGATACTTACAGGCCCCGCCCTATGGCCCTGCTCAATGGAGGGTTTATTTCCGTCGCCGCTCTGTGTGCAGTTGTTGTAGCGATGGATCACGGTGGCAGCCGGCGGCCGGCGTTCCTGATTGGTGTTCACCACCCGAGTCCGCACCTCCTTCCGGTGGACCGTTCTTCTTTGGCGGAAAACGAACTCAGTACCGCCGTCAAATTAGGGCCTGAGCCGGTAGACCCGTGGCATGCGATTGCCTCTATCTATTTCAAAATGATTCGCGTGCTCGGCGCACTCGATGCCGATCAGGATCTGGTCATTTCCCGCTGGGAAATCGTCACCGCGCCGGGCGCTCTTCGAAGGCTCGATACAGATCGTGATGGCCAGCTGAATCCGGAGGAGTGCGGGTTTTCTTTGGGCACCGGTTCTGCGGTTGTCGCGGACTCCCAATTCGTAAAACGGGCGCGATTCGAATTCATGCGCGCGAATCCCGTGCTGGCGGCGCTTGATACCGATCATGACGGCGAAATCTCCGGGACTGAAATCTCAAACAGCGCCGCCGCCCTGAAAAAGCTCGATAGGAATGGCGACGGAATTTTGACGCCGGACGAGGTCATTCCGGATGCCCTGCCAGTAAGGGCGGCCATGATTTTCTCCAGATTGGATACGAATCAGGACGGCAAGATCTCGTCAGGGGAGCGGGCCAGCGAGGAAGCCGAACCGCTCCGGGATATTCTCGAGGGCGCCGATCGGAATCACGACGGTGCTATTACCGCGGAGGAACTGACGAAGGAGTTGCGCCTCCGTGAAGAGCGGAGAAGGCAGTTTGAGAATGCTTTGCGCGGAGCCGGTCTGCGTCGAGACGCTGTTAAGTAGGCGATTGGCAGCGTGGCGTCCGGGGAGTATGGATGCTTCGCTGGCCCGTATGATAATCGGAGTATGCTCTCGCGGCGTTTAATTCTTCTTCTCTTCTGGTGTCCGCTGGTTTTCGCCGGGCCTCCGATGACGAAGATCAGAGTGCAGGTACAGACGCTCGGAGGACAGCCGATAGACCGGGCTTCCGTCGTCGTTCAATTCGTCGAAGGCCACTCCATCGTAAAGTTCGGCAAGAAGATTGTCACTCGCTGGGAACTCCGGACGAATCAGGAAGGTATTGCCAGGATACCGGCCATCCCCCAAGGCAAGATACGCGTACAGGTGATCGCCAAGGGTTTTCAAACGTCGGGAGACGTTTACGACGTGAATGAAGAAGAGAAGACCATCGTAGTGAAGATGAATCCGCCACAGCCGCAGTATTCGGCGCACTGATGCGTGTGCTGGCCATGGCGATCTGCCTCGCCGCGGCGGCGCAAACTCCCCCGAGGCTACCAGACCAGCTCAAAGGCCAGCAGGTCGTTTCCGATGTTGCGTTCGCCGAGGGCCCGGTGTTTGATTCGCGCGGTGTCCTTTATTTCTCCAATTACCGGAAGTACGGCACCATAGGCGTGATGCAGCCGGACGGGACCACCAGCGTCTGGATGGAATTGCCGGAGGGTACGCTTCCCTTTGGCTTGAAGATCGACGCGCATGGAAACTTATATGTAGCCGATTTTAAGGGAGCGCGGATCCTGCGCATTACACCCGAGAAACAGATCACGCCGATCCCCGGCGACGACAAAGCCGGACGATTACGTGGTGTCAACGATCTCTGTTTCGATCGCGCCGGCAATCTTTTCTTTACCGATTCGGCGGGCTCCTCGGCGGCACATCCGTTTGGCGCCATTTATCGATATTCAATAGATGGGCGGTTGACGAAGGTTGCGGCCGCGCTTCCGTTTCCGAATGGAATCGTGGTCGATCCGGACCAAACGAAACTTTACGTCTCCGACACAGGAACAAGTTCGATCCTGGTATTCGATCTGGCGCGCGATGGGAGTCTTTCCAATAAGCGGCTGCTCTATCATTTCCGGACTCCAAGCGTGGATGGGATCAGTTTCGATGAGTACGGCCGGCTTTGGGTTGCGCGCCTTGAGAGCGGAACGGTGGATGTGATCTCGAAGGCTGGGAAATGGCTCGCGTCTTACGATCTTGGGATGGAGCGCGTCACCAACATGGCCTGGTGGAACCGCCATCTGTACGTGACTGTCGCCGAGACGAATGGAATTTATCGCTATGACGCCGGAGTCGACGGCGCGCCTACGATTCCGGTCCAATAATTTCTTCTGTCAATTTCTTCTTGACAAGTCCATAATAAACCGCTTCATATCTTCTCGATTGCCCCCGCCCAACCGCCGCGCCACGCGGTTCCGCCCTGATCTTACTCTTTGTCTCGAGTCTCACGTCATTTGGCGCTTCCGCGACTTGCGAGTGCCGCTCATCTGCACTGCCGCATTTAGACGCAAAGGAGATCAAATGTCCATTCCCCGCATTCCGGGGGATTCCTTATTGCAATGAGGGTTCACTCGCCGTCAGGCCGGCCGCATCGCAAGTTTGCTGACAACTGCTTCATGATGGAAGTGGGCCTGCCTGGGGGCGACTTCGCCAAAGCCATGGCGAAACAAAAGGCGTTCATGGGCCGCGTCTGGCCGGCGCGGCGGACCAAAGTTCGGGTGACAGTGGCAGCACAGGATGAGACGGATAAGTTCAAGGCCGCGTACGACAAGGTGATGGGCATAATCGCTTTTTCTTGTAACCGAATACGGCTCTGATATAGTCCTTCATGGAGTAGAGCGGGAGTCTCTACACAAACAGGAATGTTGCGTCCCAAGAACGGGCCCCTACGGTTTCTTTTTCTTTTCTGCGCTTTAGCCTTTATTAGTGGCTGCAGCCATGAACCAAAAACGACGTCTACCGATACCGGAGCTCATGTAGATGTTGCCTCAGCGCAGGCTGGTTTTCTCACCGTTTCAGCGGGCCAACTCTCGCATCTGAAAATCGTTCCCGCCGAAAAAACCAACTGGGCAATTGCCGTGCATACCACTGGTACGGTGGACTGGAACGCGGATCTCACCACGCCAGTGATTACGCAGGTCAACGGACCGATTTCCAAGATTCTCGTGGATCCGGGCCAGACGGTGCAACAGAACCAGCCATTGCTGTATGTCAGCAGCCCGGACATCACCAACGCGGTCGCTACATACAAGAAGGCCCTCAATCATTTGGACCTCACCAAGCGCATCTTGGCGCGTAACACTGAGTTGCTCAACCGCGGAGCAATTGCGCAAAAAGATCAGGAGAGTTCCGAAGCGGACGTGAATGATGCGCGCACCGACGTTGAGAACAGTCTGCAAGCGCTAAAAATCTTCGGCATCAGTAAGACGGATCTGGATGCAGCGGAACGCCAAGGTACCGGCATCAGTCCTCAACTGGCGGTGAATGCCCCGATCACGGGTCTGGTTGTGCAGAAGCTCGTCGCGCCTGGCCAGTTGATCCAGGCCGGAGCGACCACTTGCTTCGTCATCAGCGACATCTCGAAGGTCTGGGTCCAAGGTCATATCTTCGATCGCGATTTGCCATCGGTCCATGTCGGCGATGCTGTGGAGGAGACGAATCCATCCATTCCTACCGTGTTTCACGGCCGTGTCGAATATATCGGGTCGATGCTTGATGCAGCCACCCGGACCACGCCGGTGCGCATTGTGACGAGCAACCCCGGCGGCTTGCTGAAGAAAGATATGTTTGTGGAAGCCGTCATCCATACGCGGACGCAGCGCAATATCATTGTTGTGCCCTCTTCCGCAATCCTGCACGACGCCCAGAACCAGCCTTTCGTTTATGTAGAGGTTCAACAGGGAAAGTTCGGCCAACGGCTCGTCACCACCGGCGGCCAACAGGATGGCCAGGTGGAAATCGTCAGCGGATTGACGGAAGGCGAGCAAATTGTTTCGGACGGAAGTCTCTTCCTGCAGTTCGCAAATTCCAATGAGTAGCTGGGCCGCATGATTAACCGCCTGGTGGCTTTCTCGCTCGGACAACCCTTCCTGGTGATCGTCACTGCCATCGCCCTGATGATCTGGGGCGTATTCTCTTTCCAAAATCTGCCGATCGACGCTTATCCAGACCTGGCGCCGGCGCACGTGGAGATCATCAGCCAGTGGCCCGGTCATGCCGCCGAAGAAATAGAACGCCTGGTTACGATACCCCTCGAAGTTGAGATGAACGGCATACCAAAGCTGGAAGCGCTCCGGTCCATCTCACTCTACGGGCTCTCGTCGGTCCAGATGAACTTCGAATATGGAGCCGATCCGTATTTCGTCCGTGAGCAGGCGTTCGAGCGGGTTGCTAACGCCGAGATGCCTAGCGGAGTCAGTCCCGGTCTATCTCCGCTGTTCAGTCCGAGCGGACTGATTTACAGGTACGTGCTGCAGAGTCCCGACCGCTCGCCGCAGGATTTGAAGACGCTTGAAGACTGGATACTGGAGCGGCGCTACCGGTCTATCCAGGGTGTCGCCGACGATTCCGCTTTGGGCGGCACCACCATGCAATATCAGGTGCTGCTCGACCCGAACAAACTGTTCGCTTATGGCGTCACCGTCGCACAGTTCGTCCAACAGCTCAGCTCTAATAATTCCAACGCCGGCGGCGGCTTTTATTCGCAAGGCGGCCAGTTCTACTACATCCGCGGTCTGGGGCTGGTGAGGAACGTTGAGGATATCGGCAACATCGTCATCGCCGCTCGTGGTGGCATTCCGGTCTACGTCAAGGATGTAGCGAAGGTCGAAATCGGGCACGCAGTCCGGCTCGGCCAGTTTGGTTTTCAGAACCAGGACGATGCAGTGGAAGGCGTGATCCTCATGCGCGTCGGCGAACAGGCGCAGGTTGTATTGAAGAAGGTCGAAGCAATGACGGCAGACCTGAATCAGCATGTGTTGCCGCCGGATGTCAAGATCAAACCATTCTACGATCGCAGCGAACTGATTGAGGAGACCACTCGCACCGTTGAGGCTAACCTCGGCCGTGGGATGGTGCTTGTGCTCATCATCCTTGGACTGTTCCTCTTCAACATCCGCACCGCTCTCATCGTCGCGGTGAGCATCCCATTCGCGCTGCTGTTTGCGTTCATCTGCCTCGACTGGCGGCACATTCCCGCTAATTTGCTATCGATCGGCGCAATCGATTTCGGGATCATCGTAGACGGCGCCGTCGTAATGGTGGAGAACATCTTCCGGGAATTGGCGACGGAACACCAGGAGCACCATAGTTTAAGAGAGGTGATTCGCGCGGCGGCGCGCGACGTGGAGCGGCCGATCTTCTACGCGGTGGCTGTAATCATTGCGGGATATCTACCCATCTACACGCTTATCGGGCCCTCCGGCCGCCTCTTTCATCCGATGGCCGATACTATGTCATTCGCGCTCGCCGGCTCACTTCTCTGTACCCTCACGGTATTGCCGGTGTTGTGCGCCTACTTTCTGCAAAAGAACGTTCGCGAGCCTCATCTGCGCGTGTATGAATGGCTTCTTCGCCACTACGAAAGGACGCTGGGCTGGTGTCTGCGGAATCGCGTTCTGACGGTGGTTCTGTGTCTCGCGGTGTTTGGAGCATCGCTCGCGCTCATTCCTTCCATCGGCGCCGAATTCATGCCTCACCTCGATGAAGGCGCGCTCTGGATCAGGGCCACGCTACCATATACGATTTCTTTCGACGAGTCGACGAAGCTTTCTCCGCAAATTCGCAAAATCTTGCAAAGCTTCCCGCAGGTTACCGAAGTGGCGAATGAACTGGGACGTCCCGATGA
>Ga0105237_10006146_pt1 | contig 13419 bp, 9 predicted proteins | sample KBSC24metaG_FD_81520 | JGI IMG/M metagenome (GOLD analysis project Ga0105237, IMG submission 81520) | Corn rhizosphere microbial communities from Kellogg Biological Station, Michigan, USA - KBS C2-4 metaG | ecosystem: Host-associated > Plants > Roots > Rhizosphere > Soil | place: Michigan, USA...
AACATCATGCCCGATCTTACTTTCAATATGAAGGTACGTGATGGTTCGGTAGTGAATAAAAATACGCCCGAGCCGGTGAAAAACCTGTTCATTAATATGGATGCTAAACTGCCGGGCCTTAATCCGGATAGTTTAAACCTCAATGTCGATTCGATCTATTTTAACATTGGTAAGGATTATTTTGGTTCGGTGATCAAAGTAAAAGGCATCAAGGAACCACAGATCTTCGCTAAGATCAATACCGAAGTTGACCTGCAAAAATGGAATCGTGCCTTTGGTGTTAAAGCGGTTGATCTCAGAGGACGGTATTCGCTACACCTGTTGGCCGAAGGTAAATATGCCAAAGGACTGAAAAGAACCGGTGGTTTAAGACCGAAGACCGAAACGGTGATCACCAGTATCCCTAAATTTACTTTACATTCAACCTTCAAGGATGGGTATATCAAATATGCCAATCTGCCCGAAGCACTTAAAAATATCAGCTTTAACCTGAATGCTGCCTGTCCGGATCATGATATAGCTCATGCCACCCTGCAGGTGGATAATTTGAACGCCATCGCCCTTAACAACTATATCAAAGGGTATTTGAAACTAAGCAATACCGCGGGAGCGATGATCGATGCTGGGCTTCAAACAAAATTCCACCTGAGTGATGTAAAGCAATTTTTGCCAGCCGATAGCGGTATGGATGTCCGTGGCGATCTGGACGCGGATCTGCAGATCAAAGGTCGGTACATCCCCGAACGGAGGATCTTCCCGGTTATGAATGCCAAACTGGAGCTGAAGAACGGCTATGTTCAAACCAAATACTATCCGCATCCTGTGCAGGATATACAGGTGAGCGCTGATATTACTAACAATACCAGCGCATTAAAAGGACTAAAGGTGAACATCAAACCAGTATCCTTTAATTTTGAAGGGCAGCCTTTTATGCTGAAAGCTAACCTGCATAATTTTGATGATCTGAATTACAGCATAGCCTCGCGCGGACAATTGGATATTGGCAAGATCTATCAGGTGTTTGCCCTGAAAGGTTATGATGTGAAAGGCTTTATCAGTACCAATTTTTCGTTAAAAGGCAAACAAAGTGATGCCCTTGCCGGAAGATATAACCTGCTGGCCAACTCCGGCACCATGAAAGTGAAGGACATTACACTCCGGTCGGAGTTATTTCCCAAACCCTTCCTCATCAAAACCGGTCTGTTTAGCTTTAACCAGGATAAGATGAAGTTTGATCAGTTTACGGCTAATTACGGGAAATCGGTGGTCGTTTTGAATGGAGCGCTATCCAACGTGATCGATTACGCTATCAAACCCAATTCGGCATTAAAAGGAGAGTTTAACCTGCAAAGTGGTCTGATCATAGCCGATGACTTTATGGCTTTCGCGGGAACGCCTGCTTCGGCTAAACCTACCAAATCAAACGGTGTAATCCTGGTACCCGCCAACCTCGACCTCAACTTTACTGCTGATGTGAAAAGGGTAAAATACATGGGCCTGGATATCAGCGATGCCAAAGGGCAAATGAGTATCAGCAACGGGCAGATCATCCTTAAACAAACGGGCTTTACCCTGATAGGCGCGCCGGTAATTATGGACGCTACTTATGGCAGCACCACGCCGCAAAAGGCCTACTTTGACTACCACATCAATGCCAAAGAGTTTGATATACAACGTGCTTACAAAGAAGTAAAAATGTTTCATGATATGGCCTCATCAGCCGCGCATGTACAGGGTATTGTGTCCTTAGATTATAAGTTGAACGGTAAGCTCAACGGTGATATGAGGCCGATTTATCCTTCTATAAAAGGTGGTGGTGTGCTTTCGGTTAAGAAGGTAAAATTATACGGCTTTAAGCTGTTCAGCGCGGTAGGCAAACAAACCGGGCACGATAGCCTGGCCAAAGGCGATGTTTCCAAAGTGGATATCAAAAGCACCATTGCTAATAATATCATGACCATTGAACGTACCAAAATGCGTATGGCCGGTTTCAGACCAAGGTTTGAAGGCCAGGTAAGTCTGGATGGCAAGCTGAACCTGCAATTCAGATTAGGGCTGCCGCCATTCGGTATATTCGGCATCCCGATGATCATTACCGGTACCCAGGAAAACCCTAAAATAAAAATGGGCAAGGCCAAGAAAGAAGATGAGTTGAAGGAGACAACGGATGAGGACAAGTAAACCTTAAATATATTCATGTTAATTAAATAACAATGAAGACAATAGCCGAAACCAAATTTGACAATTTAGTTAAAGAAGCTTATCACATCACTTTAAAACCATTAGGATTTAAGAGAAACGGGAATAACTTTTATATAGCAGAAACGACTGACGATATTGGAAAGGTTATCAACCTTCAAAAGAATCGCTTTGGAAACAAAGAGAATATAGCATTTACTATTAATGCAGGGATATTTTCGCCATTATTATGGAATGGTTACTATGGCGGTTTCGGAGGGAAATTTCCAGCCTATCCTAGGGAAGTACTTAGTGTTATACGGAGGCGTATTGGAAATTTGATGAATACCAGGGATATGTGGTACAGGATTAATGCCGATACAGATATAGAGCCGTTAATAGTAGAACACAAACACAATCTTTTGGAATTTATTCTGCCATTTTTTAGCCGGATAAATACAAACGATGATATTTTAACAGAACTTGAAATTGGGCGACCTTATGACATACCTTTTTTTGGTAAACTTGTTATGTACGCTGAATTAAAGAAATTTAAAGAAGCACAGGCAGAGTATACGCGGCTGCTTAGCAAGCCGGGTCCGGACGGTCCTAATTCGATCGTGGTGGCGCTCGGCAAAAAATATAACCTGAAGTGATGAAAAATCCCGGTTCAGACAACCTTTACCATGCCGGGTTAAACTTCACCCAGTAAATATCATCATTACCATTCCCCGCCTCGTTGAGCCGTGCCTTGATCTGTTCATAGGTTTTGACGCTTTTGTTAAGCATTTTCGGGTTTAAGCGTTTGCTGGTAAACACGAGGTATTTCTTGTCCCAGGTTACAAAAGGGCAATAGTCAAGCACGGTAGTATTGATGGGCACGGGCAAACGTTTTACCGGGAGCCAGTTACCGGCCTTATCTTTCCTGCTGATGTACATATCGCCGCGACCCATATCATCCGGTCGGCCATAGGAGGAGAGCAGGATAAATTGTTCATCAGGATCAACAAAGGCATTAAATTCATCGTATTTGGTGTTGATATCTTCGGGCAGACTTTCGGGTTTGCTATATCCGGTGGCTGTAGCTTTAAAAAGTACAATATCCTCATCACCTTTACCATAATCAGCTTCTACGGTTATATACAGGTTACCACTGCGGGTAATGCTGGGATAAAATTCATTTTTGGCGGTATTTACACCCGGCCCCAGGTTTTCGGGCTTACCCCATGAGCCATTACCGGTTCGTTTAACCCGCCATATATCAAAATCTTTCCGGGCGCCGGTATCCTGCAAGGGCCTGTCTGATGAAAAATAGATCCACTGTCCATCCGGAGAAAACGCGGCTTCATGATCATTGTCGCGGCCCGAAAAAGAGGCCACCTCCGGTTTACCCCAGCGGTTATCCTTTTTTACCAGGTGCAAAATAACGCTACCTACGGCACGCGGCTGCTCCAGGGTGAAAAATATCTCGTCGCCTTTGGGCGATATGGTAAAATCACGATTGCTTAGTCCGTCGCTTAGTAGTCCTTTGGCAAAAATCCGGGGTGTATCTGTGGGCAATTGTACATCCGGATAAACTATCTGGGCAAAGGTATTACCATTGATCAGGATGAAGATGAAAAGAGTGATTAGTTTGTGCATCAGATGGTTAGGGCTTATATCAAATATAATGTTTGCCGGGCCGTAAATCCTCCCCCTATCAGGGTGATATTAAAGTACAGGCAAATAATTGAGTTTGTGTAACAAAGCAGGCAATTTTTGGTCATTAGGTCATGAAGACCTTTATAGCCACGATCAGCCTTTGTCTGCTTTCGTTATTCCATGCCAGCGAGCAGCAGAAATTCGATGATTTTTGTAGCAAATTTGTGAGTGATTACAAGGCACTCAACCTGCCTGAACTTGACCTGAGTTACGTAACAGGACTGGAGCGTATTGGCTCGGCAGAGACTTTACAAAAACAGCTTGAGTTTTTCAAATCGATACAGGCAGAGCTTGCCAACTACAAGTCCGAAGAGCTAAATCCTTCCCAAAAAACAGATTATGCACTGATTGTTTATGAAACCAAACTCAACCTGGAACACCTGGCTTTGGAACAGGATTGGCTCAAACATAAACCTGCTCAGATACCCACGGGCGGCATCATCACTATACCTAATGGCAAAGCCTGGTACGCGTATTTACTAAAGCGCTGGGTTGATGCCGATGTTACGCCCGATCAGGTCTACCAATTTGGTTTGACCGAAGTTAGCCGGGTACAAAAACATATAGAAGCCGTCAGGGCGCAAACCGGTTTAAGTGAAGACGCCTTTTACAAGCATTTAAATGACTCCTCCTTCTTTGAAAAAGATCCGGGGCAGGTGCAGCGAGCGTTTGAGCATACCAAGTCTGTTGTATATGCCAACCTACCCAACCTTTTTAACGATACCAACATTCCTCCGTTAAAAATAGAAAAGGGATCTGCCAAACAGCTGGCACAAACGCCGGGCTATTACAATGACAATACTTTTTACTATAACCTTTTTGATAAACCTTACAATAAGCGGCAGTTCGACTGGCTTTTTATTCATGAAGCTGTGCCTGGGCACCATTATCAACTAAGTATAGTAGCGCAGACTAAAACTTCGGCAGTGCAAAAGCTCTTTTTTTACGCGGGTCTTGCCGAAGGTTGGGCTGCCTATACCGAAGAATTGGGCAAACAATTGGGGGCATACCAATCACCTTATGATGAGCTGGGTAAGTGGGAGTGGGATATAGTACGCTCGGTTCGTGTACCGCTTGATGTCGGATTAAACTATTACGGCTGGACCGACGCGCAGGCCCTTGCCTTTTGGAAAAAGAACATCCGTAATCAGGATGGTATCGCTCTGCGCGAAATAGCCCGCGTGAGACGCTGGCCAGCACAGGTTGTAACCTATAAATATGGTGCCTTGCAAATACTGCACTGGAAAGAAGAATTGCAGAAGAAACAGGGAAAGAATTTTAATATCAGGGATTTTCATTCCCGGGTGTTGGATCATGGTTCGTTGCCGCTATTTTTGGTGAAGGAAAACGTGTTCAGGTAGAATCGGGCAGGGGGAGGATGATAAGTAAATAAAAAAAGCAGTACATGGTTGCTATACTGCTTTTTTGTTTTTCTTAGTTAAACCAGTTTCTTGCTGAAATGCCCCACTAAAAATAAGGAGGCTCCCAGGATGCTAATATCTTTAATCAGGAAAGAACCGGTTCCAGATGGTACTAATAATCCGTCTACATGTTCAACAACGCCGGGTGTGCTTAATAAAAATGTGCTGGTTACAAAAAAGATAAGCACACACAACAAACTGCTCCACAAACCTACCCTAGGTGAAAAGTTACCGGCCAATATGCCCAGTGCTGCCGTAATTTCCAATACACCAATAATTGCTGATGTTGTCCTGATACTGAAAATGGAATACATCCAGCTCATCAGTGGACTATTCTTTACCAGCCCTGCTATACCGTTGCTTTCTGTTGGGGTAAATTTAAAGGCACCTATCCAGAGCAGTATCAAAGCGATACCGAAACTTGATAAAATAAATGCAATGTTGTTGTCATTGAGCCATTTGGCAAATTTTAATACTTTCATTTGATTATTTTTAATAATGATTTAGTTTAACGGAAAGGCCAGGTGCTATTTGCCTGGCAATTCTGAAAACTTAGTCGCAGAGAGACGATAATCCTTACAGTATTTTGGGGTGATTTTTTTGTATGGCGCACTATTTAGAAAATATGCTACTTTAGATTTTAATCTTATCACAATGAGCATATTGATCAGCATTTTAGTTTTTATAGCAGCTATTTTCTTAATGTCAAAATTTAAAGGCATTAAGTTTGGTGCTGAACCTTCTGATAACACCTCGAGGCCCAATGTAAGTGGAAAGCCAACTGCCGAAAAAGATAATGATAAGCTTATTGTTGTAAGTAATGTAAATCAGGATGATATAGCGCTTGCATTAACCATGTTTTGTAATATCTATAACAAGGAGGATTATGTTGCCCTGCCAAGACTAGCGGAAGTTTATCCAAATACATTTGCCGTAACTTTTCCGTACGATATTGATTTTGTTACTTTTTGTTTTGCTGTAAACTATATGAAATATCCTGTGGATATTAATTGGAACGCCAAAGTAGCAGCCTGGGCAACGGCTAATAGTGGAGAGGCCTGGATAGCCGATACAAACATTGGAAAAAGGATAATGCTGTTTATACCAGAGGATGACAAAGAATATGATAATGTGTTTTTTACCACTGATGATAATATAGGGTATAAGCTTGATTTTGCTGCCAGAAAAGCCAAACCTCCTCTTAGTATACCCAAAATGCAATTTGCAGAATCTTCGGTTGATCTGGATAGCCTGAAGCAGCTTCAATTTAAGGATATTGAGTAACCTCTTTTCTTAATTATAAACCGGTGTTCCGTTCAGTTCTATACAATAATCGGTTATCCAGGCTCCGGCTACGTCAACATATAAAATATTAGGTTTATTGCTTTTGTTGATGGTACCATTGCTTATCCATTCATTCAATTTTGCCGGCAGATATTTGTTGCCAGACATAGCGAGGTCTGTTATGCTTTGGTTTTTTTTGATCACATTGGTAAGCAGCATCATGCCGTTAATTACAGGGTTCACCTTTTCGTCCTGAAAATCATTACATACCAGGGCTGCTTCGTCGCTGCTTTGGGTAAGTTGCCAGTCGAGCCGTATCAGGTCGTTGCCATTTACACCGTCCTTCATTGATGTGAAAAATAACTCCTCTGTACTCAACAATCTGTTGATCTGGTTGGTGGCGGCATAGGCCCTGCGGATATTGAGAAAAGTTTTCCCTTTATCAGCCATAGAGTTGGAATCGATCAATTTATCAGGGTTCGCATATTGCTCAAAAGTCACGATCACCTTACCCGCCAGTTCGTTCAGTTTAATATGGTCGATGCTTTTCGACTGGTTATTATAAATATGGTCTTTACCCAGGGCCTGAAAAATAGAATCGGCGACCTTACTTGCCGACGCTTCTTTTGGACAGAAATGACTGAATGTTAAAATAATGAACTCCTTCTTATTACGACCAAGGAAAGTTTTAATGGAATCAAGGATATCTTTAAAACGCTCGCCATATCCGCCACCCATGGCATCAGCCATACAGTCGGATGAGCTGTGTTTGGTATAAATACTGTTTTTAAATAAACCCACTCGCAGATCGAACATCCGGATACCGGCATGGAGCTGCTTGCCAATATTTTGTTTCTGGGTAAGCGTATTGCAAGGGTTGATGGAGCTTGCGTGCTGCCCCCCGGTGCCGTTTAATGCCGACATGCCTGCATCATGCGAGCCGGGGATTACGATATCTTTAAGCGTAAGGTTTCCTTTGGCCGGAAAAAGCGTATCCTCCATCCAGCGGGCCGGATCGTAATTGGAAAAGTAGCTTAGGTAAAGTTTTTGATCTTCGCCTATAAAGGCCATGATGAACTTTTTAGTATCCACATTACAAATAGATGCAGGGTACGGTGTTTTAAAATAGTCGGGTAAAGTATGCTCAGCAGCCGATCTGGTTTGTGCGTCATCGGTAACATAATACATACGGTTATCCTTTTTATTGCCCTTCCAGATATAAAACAGGCGGGTAGTATTAAACAGGTGATAAACAGCCGGCGGCGCTTTGGTTTTTGATCCGGACACCGGGAATTGATCTGTCCACACCTTGGTATCCGTATTCAAATCGGTATAATAAATGCCCTGATCATTATAATAGCATAATCTTACCGTATTATTGGAAAGGGTTACTATAAAAGGATATTCCTGGCTTTTTTTATTAGGTACGGTTTGCAGCGTAGCTGATTTAAGTATACCAGTGTCATCTGCGTCGATCAGAGCTACTACCATATCGTTCTTATTATCGGCATGCGAGGCAATCATCATCCGGTTGTTTATAACCGTAGCTGTAATGCCCGATCTTAATTTAAGGGAACCTTCAAAGCTTATCGTATTGATGGTTTGTGTATTGAAAGTAGTATCGCTGTTATTGATGATGTATTTTAATGATCCATCCTCACCCAGCCATAAAACATATATGTGGTTGTTAACCACTCTTAAAACCGGTGCAAAAGCGCTTTTCTCTGTGCCAGCTGTTGTTTCATTTTGCGAAAACCGGCTGTCATGCTGCTTACCCAAATAGCATATATGGATATTCCCGGTAGCACCGGCTTCTTTCCAGGTAACAAAATAACCATTTTTAAAATTGGTGATGTCAATAGCCTTATCGGTATGGGCGGTCGGTAAAAAATTAATAGGCTGACTAAAGCTCAGGTTTTGCGCCTGTGTTTTTGATCCTTGTAAGATCAAAAATAAAATGAGTGCTGTGCTAAGAAACAGAGACTTCATAGTAGCAGGTTTAGAGGGTTAATAAGGCATATTTAATAAATTCAATATTATAAATTTTCAGGTAATATTTTTCTTTATAGTGAATTTATAATATTTTTATTTGAAAAAAACTAAACCTATGCTAAAAACACTTATCATTTTTTTAGGTGTGGTTTTATTCCTGCAGGAAGTAAAAGCACAAGATGCCAACTATTGGTCGTCGAGTTATAACCCGGCCGGTTATTTAACCCCGGGAGCAGTGATCGCCTTTAACCGCGATAGCGGTGTGATGTTCCTTAACCCGGCTTTACTGGCTTACAATAATAAAAGTTCGGCTTCCATCAGCGGGTCAATTTACCAGTACGGTACTATTAAAATAAAGAACGGAGTTGGCACCGGGCTCGATCTTAAATCAACATCGGCCGGTATTATCCCGCAAATGATATCGGCAACTATAGCTTTAAAAGGCAAACACCCTTTTACAGTTGGTTATGCGCTTACCCATAACCCGGTTATGAGCTACCAGGCCACGCAACAACGCGATGCTAAATTCAATGTACTTGATGATTCCTATAGCCCGGGTAATGAAACCTTTCTTGGGCAATTTAAAAGGTTGAATAGTATTAATGAAACCACGGGTATTATAAGCGGTGGTTTTAAAGTATCAGATCATTTTGCGATGGGTATATCGGCAGAAGGACAGTTGCGTAAGCAAAGTTTCAATTCCGATTTCAGTTCAAGGGCCTTGTATAATATCAGCAGCGGGAGCATAAGTTTGCCACCGGTTGCAAATGCCGAAGAGTCATACCTGGCCTCTTACTTTCATGCGGGAATAAGGTTTAAGGCAGGTTTAGCCTATGATGCAGATAGGAGCCACCTGGGGCTCACCATATCATCACCGCTGGTGCACTTAACCGGCAGCGCAAGCGTACTGAGTGACAATGTGGCCGGTAATATAAGATTTGCCGGCGATACGCTTAATATTTTAGCTAACACCAGGCAGGAGAAGCTTAAGGCCACTTACAAAATGCCTCTGAGTATAGGTTTGGGTTATGCCTATGATTTGAAAGGTGGACAAATTTATTTTGCCGCCGAGTATTTTAACAAAGTAAATGAATATAACCTGATAACCCCCCGAGACGAAAGCTTTATAAGAGGAGATATACCCGATCTTGCAACCTCATCATCGCTTAAGCTTAAAGATGCGAGGAAATCTGTGTTCAATTTTGGGATAGGGGCAAGCTATTTGCTGCAGCCCGATGTAACCGGTTTTGTGTCATTACATACCGACTTTAATTATGCCGATAATAGCTTATATAAGGATAGTGACGGTTATACCAGCAATACCGCTTATTACAATATTTATCATTGCCAGATAGGCGCCAACTTAAAGAAACGGAAATTTAACTTCCGTACTGGGTTGCTGCTATCTTACGGTACAACTAATAAGTACATGCAGTATGTTAATTTTGATAACCCAAGCGAAAGCAATGTCCTGGCTGGCGAGCCAATAAACACCAGCGCCTCGCATTTTTCAGTAGGTATAATGCTGTCATATATTCATAATTTGTAAAATTGGGACCGGTGCAGATAAGCTCACAATAGCTATTCGCAATTTAATTGCCAAACATTTTAGGGGTTTTAGGGTTTGAAATTTGACGTTAAATTATCACAGCAGATATATTTAATAATTGAAAATTAAACATTGATCATCCTGAAAAAGCAATATATAACACATCGAAGGTTTTATTTAGTAGTTAGTATTTTATTATGGATACTATGGGCAGGCACACCCGATGATGCCCATGGCCAAACTATCAGCGCCGATTCTTTAAAGAAAGATTCATTACGCAAAGTTGCCGTGAAGGTCCAAAAAAAGGAAGCAGTAGCGCTATCCAAACAATATGATATAGGCGATCTGGTAAATACCATCTTTCATCCGCATAAAAAGCCCGACTCTGTTCTGAAAAAATCATCAGGTATCACGGTTATCCCAAACGTAGCTGCAAATCCTACTATCGGATCCCAGATCGGTATCAAAGCCGTGGCTGGCCGTAAATTAGGGAACGACCCGACTACACTTCTATCTGTAGCGGCAACTTCGGCATCCATTACTACCAAGGGCATCATTTATTTTTACATCAACCATAACGTATATACCCCGGGCAATAAATGGAATTTCCAGGGAAGTTTGGTAGCCGCTAAAACAGTTACGCCCGATTTTGGCCTGGGCATTGGCAGGCAAAATGTGGAAGGAACCGAAGCAGATAAAATATTGGCCGATCCGCAGCGTAAAGTGTATACCCTTAAATCGCTTTATTTTAATTTCAGGGAGAAGGTGTATAAAGAGGTACAGAAAAACCTTTTTGTGGGAGCTGGCGTATCGTTTGACATCAGGCGGAATATTGAAGCAAAGGATACCACCAATAAAATGACCCCATCCCGTATCTATAACGAACAACACGGGCTTCCGCAGGATCATTACTCAGCAAATGGCTTGCTTTTTAATGTGCAGTATACCACCCGCGATAACCAGAACCGGGCATATAAAGGGATTTATGCTGATGCTGGTTTCCGTGTCAATCAAACCTGGATGGGCAGTACCAAAAGCGCCGTACAGTTCACTACCGATTTTAGGAAATATTTTAGTCTGTCCGAAAGTCACCCCGAGCACGTGATCGCGTTCTGGAACTGGGGCTCTTATTTACTCGGCGGTACTTTGCCTTACCTGGAAGTACCGGGTACCGCCCGTGATGGAAGTTTCCGGAGTGGCAGGGGATATACTTCTACTTATTTCAAGGGCACTCAATATAATTATTCCGAAGTAGAATACCGTTTCCCGATACTCCGGAATGGCTTTATAAGCGGGGTTACTTTCTTTAATCTTCAAACCGCTAATGACGAACTGGGCACTAAACTGTTCCAGGTATGGCAGCCCGGCGGCGGTGGTGGTTTACGGGTGCTGTTTAACAAGGCTACACGCACCAATTTGTGTCTGGATTATGCCTATGGTAAATATGGTTCCAAAGGATTCTTTTTGGGCTTGAATGAGGCGTTTTAATGATCGGGTACAAACTCTATTTGTTTAGGGCTGCCTGGTTTCTTATGTGAAGATTTGATTAAGAAACAAAGTTTTTACTTAGCGTGCTTGGGATAATTTTTATTTTTATCTAAAAACCATCTCTATTGAAACGCTTAAAAAAAGGCATGTTTGTGTTGTTGATGCTGATAGCCGGAAAGCTCAGCGCACAGGTAGATACCACCTTTAATCCGGCAAAAACATATACGCAAACGCAGCTCCTTGATGACCTTACGTTTCTGAAAAATGTATTGATAGAGGCACACGCCAGCCTATATCGTTACCAAAGCAAAGCTGCTTTGGACAGCGCTTTTTTAAAAGCTACCGGGCTGATCAATAAACCGATGACCGAAGTTGAATTTTGGCGGGTATTACAGCCGGTTATTGCCGGCATCCGTTCGGGGCATACGGCTCTGTTTTATTCCCGGGCCTATATCAACTGGCAAAATAAGTATCCGGTTGATCATCTGACACCTTCTCTGACTGTTAAGGATAACAAATTATTTTTGCGGATAAAAAGTACTAAAGATACAGCCAAACACTACATTTTGACAGTGAAAAGTATAGACGGTTTGCCTACAGATCAAATCATCAATACATTAAAAAGGTATGTATCTGGCGAGGGGCTAAGCGAACAATGGACTAATTATCAATTGCAGGGTGGTAGTTTCAGTTTGGTGTATGGGAATGTGTTTGGCTACAAACCGGTTTATGATTTGGTGGTCACCGATACTTTAAATAGGAGCAGTACACTGCAGCTGAAAGCAGCTCACGCCAAACGCACGATGGGGGCCGATGAGTTCAAACAACAGTTGGAAAATACAATGGACGAGCTTAACAAGGTTGTATCGGTTGATTATCCGGTAGGTGTATCTTCAACAGCAGTATTAAAGATCAGGGGGTTCTCTTATTTCAATTATTATCGAAGTTTTCATGAGCAGTTTTTTAAGCGGATACAGGATGACAAAATTAAGAACCTGGTGATTGATATTCGTGGTAATACCGGTGGCGTTGCCGTTATTGGTGGCGATTTGATGCGTTATCTGATTAAAAACGAATTTACCCAGATAGAAGCTGTGCAGGTGTCGGTTAACAAGATCACTTTTAATGATTATATACTGCATAATGCCGGGAATGATTTACCCCAAAAAACTACTGATAAGGTGCAGCCTTATGATTATAGCTGGTGGCAACGCCCCAAATTATATCCTGCGACGGAGTATCATTTTGATAAAAAAATTTATTTGTTGATTGATAAGGGTACATTTTCGGCAGGGAGCATATTTGCAGCCAGCTTAAAAAATCAATGTAAGGTAACTGTTATCGGCGAAGAAACCGGCGGGGCCGAAGCTGGATCAGATGGCGGTTTTTCAACCATAAAATTACCCAATACTGGCCTGTTACTCCATTTGCCCCGATTTTGGGAAAGCACCACAGCAAGTGATCATCGCTCCAAACATGGCTTAATACCCGATATTGTGGTTAAAAACGATATTAGCTGGACAAAGTATAATGATGCGGTAATGAAAAAAGTAAAGGAGCTGATACTAACCTCTAAATAAAACGAGCAAGCATTTTACAAAAGATTTAATTTGGTTTGATATAGGCTATAAGTATTTTAAAGTCTTATTTTTAGCCCCTCAAATACCGGCACCTGTTTTCGCTGGTATACATTGGAAAATACAAGCTAAAAATGAAAGTTTTAAAATTTGGCGGAACATCGGTGGGTAGCCCCGCGCGTATGAAAAATCTGCTCGACATCATTAATCCTTCCGAACGACAGATCGT
>Ga0105237_10006147_pt1 | contig 13419 bp, 12 predicted proteins | sample KBSC24metaG_FD_81520 | JGI IMG/M metagenome (GOLD analysis project Ga0105237, IMG submission 81520) | Corn rhizosphere microbial communities from Kellogg Biological Station, Michigan, USA - KBS C2-4 metaG | ecosystem: Host-associated > Plants > Roots > Rhizosphere > Soil | place: Michigan, USA...
AGGAGAAAGCGGACACCGTCAAGAAGGAAGAAAAGCAGGAAGTCGCCGCCGTCCAGGCAGAGAACAAGCAAAAAGTTGCCGAATTCAGCGCAGCGCTCGACGAGATCATGTACGGCCCCCTCCCTGGCGAGCAAAATATCTACGAAATCGGCCCGGATGGCCGCCCGACGAAACGAACCCAATCCAAAGGACAAAAATCATGACACAAACAGTTTTCCTCCGCCCATTCCGTAAAGCGAAGTCGCGTTTCAAAGGAGTATCCTTCCGCAAAGGGAAATGGCGCGCGGCGATTTACATTGAAAGCCGCTCCACTGACCTCGGCATGTTCGAGACCGAGGAACAGGCGGCATGGGCCTACGATAAAGCTGCGCTCAAATACTTCGGCGCCCAAGCCTACCTGAATTTCCGCGACGGCGGAAAGCGAATCGAGATCTGCCCGGAAGAAAAACTCGCCCGGATCGGGACATCTAGCGGCGAAGCCTTCCTCGTTGATATCGAAGACGCCGAAAGTGTGTCCAAACACTATTGGCGTCCCAGTCGAACCCTCATCACGACCAGGATAGATGGCGTTGAAACCGCGCTCCATGAATTCCTGCTCGGCAAAATGCAGAAGCCCGACACTTTCGTCAATCTGAACGGAGATCGCTTCGACTATCGCCGCGCGAATCTCACCGTCGTTCCGCGATGTCTGCAAGCCGGGCGTCACCGCAAAATTCTTTGCACTTCATCCCGATTCAAAGGTGTCAGAAGGATGGACAGAGGCCATCAATACTGGCAAGCTTCCATTTCCTCCAAGGGAAAACGATACATCCTGGGCCAGTTCGACTACGAAGAAGAAGCCGCTCTCGCCTATGACAAAGCCGCCCGCCAGTTTTTCGGCCGCTATGCCGCTGTCAACTTTCCAGGCGATGGAGAGGTAGGATGCCTCGCAGCCTGAAATCGCAACTGAAACGCTCGCGCAATTGACGCCACTAAACCATCAGATCTATATTGGTGCGTAAATTATGAGCCCTGCGGAATACGCTGATATATACAGGAACCTTCAAGTCGGCTTCGATGACGGGCCGGTAAAAGTCACCATCGAGCGGTATCACCTCGGCAAGCCGGACGCCGAAGGGGGACAGCTCGTGCAGGCGGTGAAGGAGTATATTCAGGCGCACACAAAGAAGGATCCGGCCTTCACCCTGGACCTGATCGTCAATGGCGACGCGTTCAGTATGACCTACGACCAGGTCAAAGTGCATGTGATAGCGCCGTTCTTTGGCAAGGGTTCGCCGGAGGATTGTCAGGTCGCGGCGCAACTCGCGGTGTTGGTGAAGCGGACGACAAAGGAGAATCTCGCCCGTTATTGCGACCAGCACATGGGGTTGGATTGCAATGGATTCGTGGGGAACTATTTGTTTCACGTCCGCAACAACAACGTATGGCCGAAGATTGCGGCCGACAGGGAGCTAGGACCAAGCAGCCTGATGAATCAATTCGTGGCGGCCGGTCACCCAGTGAAAGACGTGAAAACCATCAATCCCGCGAACCTGCATCTTTTTATTGAAGTCGACGCGGCCTTCCGGGTCATCCCCGGAGGCAGTGGAGGGGTCGGCCACATAACCATCACCGAGCCGAACAAATATACGCCGACCTCGTTTGTAGTGAATTCATTCGGTGGTCTGGACATGGGATACGCCAAGAAAGGCGCCTATGGACATCCGGCGCTTTGGGTAGTCGAAGCGACCGGTCCCCAAGGCGCAGTGGGTTTAAAAGAAAGCTGGTACGCCATCAAGAAGCAGTTGGGCTCAAAACACCAGGTAAACCGCGGACTATACGAAGTGTTCCGCGGCAGCAAGGCCTCGAATCTGAATTTCGAATTAATCGCCATCCCCCCATCAAAAGCCAGTTAGCCCGCAAAGGGCCGATCGCGGCGATCAATATTCGCAAGCAAACACCAGCGCGAGTCCGCGATCCAGGCTCCGTTTTGCGGGCGTTTACTTAGGACGGTCGGCGTGGGGCCGGATGCCATCCGGCGCGCCGATTGGCAATCGGCGCTGTCCGCTTAACAACCGTGCTCCCATGCGAAGCTGAGGGGCACTTTCGACAGGAGAACCAAAATGGCCAGCGCGGAGCATCCTAGCCCGCTCACGAAAGAAAACAAACGAATCGGAAACATAGGCTAACGAGCGCGCGCGACACTCAGCAACTATTTTCGCTCAGACCACCGGTACACGCTTCCCCCTTGCCGAGCGTCACATAGAAAGGATAACCTTGAGCAGGAGAGTGTCATGAGCAAATCGCCCATCCTCGCCGCACTAGTCATTGCCGCGATTCCCTGTGCCTTGCCGGCCCAGCGTCAGGGAGCACCCGTCGGGAGCAACCCGCTGGCGACTTCCAACGGATACACGTACGGCAATATTCTTTTCCCGGGCGGTGTACCGATAGCGCCGAAGTCCGGTTATCCAGTCAATACGTTCGCTGGTCGCCCGCCTCACGGTGGGCAGTTCAATGGCGGAAACAACCGGGGAAGCGGCAAGACCCGGACCATCATCGTCCCATACGCATACCCGATGTATTTTGGCGGCGATTACGGCAACGGCTATATGAGCTACGACCAGCAGCAGCAACAGCAACAGCCGAATAACGTAACTGTAGTTGTGCAGCAGCCACCGAATCCACCAGTAGTCATCAATCAGAACTTCATCCCCGACCCCGGCAATCGAGTCAACGAACCGGAAGACCCAGCCGCGCGGATCAACGAACCTCCTCCTCTGTTGCGCCAACGTCCAGCCCCAGTTGCGCAGAACGACGACCAGGCGACCATCTACCTCATCGCGCTGAAAAACGGCACGGTCTACACCGCCATCGGATTTGGCGTCATCGAGAACACCCTCACCTATACCGCGCCGAACGGGAGCTCGAGCCGGGTCTCCATGGATGACGTCGATCGCCCACTCTCAGAGCGCCTCAACCGCGAGCGTAATGTCCAGTTCAATCTGGGGACGCAGTAAACCGCATCAAAACGAATATCGAAGACTAAGCTGAAACAGAATATTCACGTACCGCTCGTGCGACAATCCGGTGGTGAGTTTCTGGAGAACCTTCGTGCTTGGCGTCATTTCAGCGACGGCCTACGCGCAAACAACCCCCATCGCGTTCACGGGCGCGCGCATCATCCCGATTTCCGGCCCTGAAATCCCCAGCGGAACGTTGCTGGTGCAGAACGGCAAAGTCATCGCCGTGGGCAATGTCGCCATCCCATCCGGCGCGCAGCGCGTCGATGCAACCGGCAAAATCATCATGCCCGGCATCGTCGATAGCCACAGCCACATCGGCGGAGTCGAGGGCGCCGATTCCAGCGCGCCCATCCAGCCGGACGTCCGCGTCCTGGACGCCATCAACGTTCGCGACGCCCGCATTCAGAAGGCGCAGGCCGGCGGCATAACAACCGCCAACGTCATGCCGGGCTCCGGACATCTCCTCAGCGGACAGACGCTATATCTCAAACTTCGCGACGGCAAGGTGATCGACGACCTCCTCATTCACAACGCCGACGGCAGCATCGCCGGCGGAATCAAGATGGCCAACGGAACCAACTCCCGTAAGGCTCCGCCCTTTCCCGGCACGCGCGCCAAATCGGCGGCGCTGGTCCGCGAGCAATACGTCAAAGCTCAGGAATATCGTGATAAGGTGCGAGCCGCCGCGGGCGATCCAACCAAGCTGCCGCCGCGCGATCTGCGGATGGAGGCGCTGGTTGAAGTGCTCGACGGCAAGCGGACCGTTCAGTTTCATACCCATCGTCACGACGACATCCTCACCGTCATCCGCCTGTCGCAGGAGTTCCATTTCCACGTAGTCCTCCACCACGCTAGCGACGCCTGGATGGTGGCCGATCAGATCGCCGCCGCGAAGGTGCCGGTCTCTCTGATCCTCATCGACAGTCCCGGTGGTAAGCTCGAAGCCAAGGACGTGAGCATGGAGACCGCAGCCGTGCTGGAAAAAGCCGGGGTCCTATTCGGCTTTCACACCGACGACCCGATCACCGATTCCCGTTTCCTCCTGCGCATGGCCGCGCTGGCCATTCGAGTCGGCTGTTCCCGAGACCGGGCGTTGCAGGCCTTGACCATCGCCAATGCCCAAATACTAGGCCTGCAGGATCGCATCGGCTCACTCCAACCCGGCAAGGACGCCGACTTCATCCTGCTCTCCGGCGACCCGTTCAGCGTCTACACGAAGGTGATGGAAACCTGGATCGAAGGCAAAAAGGTATTCGACCGATCCGATCCGAAAGACCGCATCTACGCCGTCGGAGGCGTCGGATCGAGCCACGATCAGGCATCCATCCTAGAAGAACTAGCCGAAGAAGGAGACCGCTAATGCGAGCGCTGTTGATCGCACTCCTGGCTCTCTCAACGCTCAAGGCGCAACTCGCCATTCAAGGCGAGAAGGTATACACCATGGCCGGAGCGGCCATCGAAAACGGCGTAGTGTTGATCCGCAACGGCAAGATCGAACGGGTAGGCACAGCGGCGCAAGTACAGATCCCCGCCGGCTACCGGACGCTCAGTGCAAAAGTGGTCACTCCCGGATTGATCGACGCCCACACAGTAGTCGGCCTCAGCGGCTACCTCAATCAACCGCAGGATCAGGACCAACTCGAAAAGAGCACCGCCATGCAACCCGAATTGCGAGCGGTCGACGCCTACGATCCGAGAGAAAAGCTAATCGAATGGGTGAGAAGCTTCGGAGTCACAACCATTCACACCGGCCACGGTCCAGGGGCGTTGATATCCGGTCAAACAATGATCATCAAGACTAACGCGCCCACAGCCGACGCCGCGATGGTGCCCGCAGCCATGGTAGCCGTGAGCCTGGGCGATCTAGGCAAGGCAGAAACCGGTAAATCGCCCGGCACCCGCCCCAAGGAAATCGCCCTGCTGCGAAGCGAATTCATCAAGGCAAAGGAATACACACCTAAGACCAGAGATCTTCACCTCGAAACATTGGCCCGCGTCCTCAAAGGCGAATTACGTCTACTCATCACTGTCCACAGAGCCAACGACATAGTCACCGCATTGCGGCTAGCCAAGGAATTCAACCTGAAAATAGTCCTCGACGGAGCCGCTGAATCCCAACTCGTACTCGAACAAATCAAGGCCGCCGGATTCCCGGTAATCATCCACCCGACCATGATGAGAGCCAACGCAGAAACAGAGAATGCGACCTTTGAGGACGCCGCCAAACTACAAGCGGCCGGAATCCCATGGGCACTCCAAAGCGGCTTCGAAGAATACGTACCCAAGACCCGGGTAGTGCTCTGGGAAGCAGGAGTTGCCGCAGCCAACGGACTAACCTTCGATCAAGCGCTAGCCGGAATCACAATCGACGCAGCCAAGCTACTGGGCATTGCAAACAGAGTAGGTTCCCTAGAAACCGGCAAAGACGCGGACGTAGCGCTCTACGACGGAGACCCCTTCGAATACACATCACACTGCACAGGAGTCGTCATAGATGGAGCAGTTATTAGCGCGAATTCACGTTGATTCGCTGCTAATTCCTTTGTCGAAGCCGATGCCCGCCGCCAAGCAGCCCGAGATCCAGAATCACCGCCACGAACATCACCACCAGAAACACCGTATCGTGCGGCTGATGGGAATTGGCCATAAAAGCATAGGCCAGCAGCGTCAGCGGCAGAAATAGGAACCCCAGCAGCGGAATGAGAATCCCATCGAACAACCCGCTGAAGAAGTGAGTGAACAGGTACAGCAGAACGATAGCAATTCGTGGAAACGCCAGGATCAGGATCGCGAGTAGACAAGGCATAGTTGGGGAGGGTCCAACCCTTCGTTATCATAGAGGGTCCAGCAATGACAACTGTTTCCTATCTTGAATGTAGCCTCTGCGGAACGCGCCGCGAAACGCGTAAGATACATAACCTTTGTGAATGCGGCGGTCCTCTTCTAGTCCGCTACGACCTCGATCGGGCGAAGCGTGAATGGAGCCGTGAAGCCCTCAAAGACGCGCCCGATACAATGTGGCGTTACGCCCCGGTATTGCCCGTGCAAGATCCGGATGACATCGTGTCGTTAGGCGAAGGGATGACGCCGCTCATTCGCACTTCGCAATTGGGCCAACGCCTCGGCGCAAGCGACCTCTGGGTAAAGGACGAAGGCGTTAATCCAACAGGCTCGTTCAAAGCGCGAGGTCTCTCCTGTGCGCTCTCCATGGCCAAAGAACTCGGCATCGCCAAGATCGCCATTCCGTCCGCCGGGAACGCCGCCGGCGCCGCCTCGGCATACGCGGCCGCCGCCGGAGTCGAGGCGCATATCTTCATGCCACGCGACGTCCCGCAATCGAACTTCATCGAGTGCAAAGCCACCGGCGCGCACGTCACGCTCGTCGACGGACTCATCAGCGACTGCGGCCGCATCGTCGCCCAGCGCAAGGATGCCGAAGGTTGGTTCGACGTCTCGACACTCAAAGAACCCTACCGCATCGAGGGCAAGAAGACGATGGGCTACGAGGTCGCCGAGCAATTCAACTGGCAACTCCCGGATGCCATCTTCTATCCAGCCGGAGGCGGCGTCGGTCTCATCGGAATGTGGAAAGCCTTCGGTGAAATGGAAGCCCTCGGATGGATCGGTGCAAAGCGTCCGAAGATGATTGCCGTCCAAGTGGAAGGTTGCCAGCCCATCGTCCGCGCCTTCGAGCGAGGCGAGAAACAGAGCGAGTTCTGGGAGAACGCCTACACGGTGGCGAGCGGTCTTCGCGTCCCCAAGCCGCTAGGCGACGTACTGTCGCTCCGAGCGATCCGCGAAAGCAACGGCTGCGCGCTCGCCGTAACCGACGGCGACATGCTCGACGCCGCCATCGAACTTTCCTCCGATGAAGGCATCTTCCCGGCGCCCGAAGGAGGAGCCTGCGTAGCCGCCCTGAAGAAGCTGCTCTCGACCGGCTTCCTCAAACCCGAAGAGCGCATCGTCATCTACAACACCGGCACAGGCTTGAAGTACCTCGAGGCCTACTCTACCCGATTCCCGAGGATCGCCGGAGGAGAAGCCGACAAACTCGGAGGCCTCATCACTCCGCGCTAACGCAGGCCCGTTTGCTATTCTCGAATTGAAGGCAGGACGGATGAATTTCCGAAGACTGTTGTGGCAATCGGGATGCGTCCTTGCTTTGGTCGGAACGGTCTATGCGTTCCAGCGCCCCTTCCATCAGTATCCTGGCGTCGAGTACACCGACTTCGAAGTCCCACCCGACTATCAGGAAAAGACCGAATGGGCCTTCGCCCGTCTGATGTTCCCGCCCGGCTGGAACGACGGATACAAAGGCCGGTTCGACGGCGACTGGCGCCAGGGCCTTTCTCTCTGGACGCAAGATTATCCCCGCGCCGACCGCCACTTCTCCGAAGCCGTCCGCCGCCTCACGCGCATTCACGTCCGTTCCGCCGAGCAGCCCATCAATCTGGATGAACACGAAGAGTACGACTGGCCCTGGGTCTACGCGGTGCAGGTCGGAGAATGGGGCATCACCGACCGCCAAGCCAAAGAACTCCGAGACTACCTGCTGCGCGGCGGCTTCTTCATGGCCGACGATCTGCACGGAACCACGGAATGGGAGGTCTTCGAGGAAAGCATGAAGCGCGTCTTCCCCGATCGCCCAATCGTCGATATCGCGGACAGCGACGCCATCTTCCACACCGTCTACGATCTCGACAACCGCTTGCAGGTGCCAGGCGAAGCGCACCTGCGACTGGGTTACAAGAATAACGGCATTGGAGCCCACTGGCGAGCCATCTACGACGACAAAGGCCGCATCATGGTCGCCATCTCCTACAATTCCGATTTAGGCGATGCCTGGGAATGGGCCGACTCGCCGCACTACCCCGAGAAGTTCGCCGGCTTCGCCATCCGGGTAGGCGTCAACTACATCGTCTACGCAATGACGCACTAGTGTGAGATTGTCTCGGTCGCCGGCCATTGCGGGAGCTTCACGTTCTTCGAGGTGTCTCGCCGATCCTCGATGTTCCATGCGATTTCAAAATGAAGGCCGGCGGCCTCTTTGGCGGTCAGCAGTTTGAGATTGAGGAGGGTCTGCTCCACGCGACGGTAGCTTGCGATGGTCTTCGCGCGGAGGCGGCCCAACCCGGTCATGTAGGTGGTGACGGTGGGGGACTCCATGATTTCCAGGCCTCCCGAACGCAGGTCCAGCAGGTTTTCGGGTCCCAGCAGATCTTCCAGGTACTAGAATCCCGCGGCGGTTCGGTCAATGGACACGCTTGCGAATCTCCAATCCAGAGTGCGTCGAACAAAGACAGGCCGCCGGCCTGGCGCTAACAGAGAATCGCCTTGGTCTCCATAGGACTTCAGCCGGTAACCATACCTTGGCGGGTAATCGTCGGGGCGAAGTTCTCCGCCTGCCGAGGCACATGCGAGGCCGTCGAGAACGAAGCCAATATTATTAGAACCGGCATCGCGAAGCACGACCTGGATTTTCAAGCACAGCCCCTGCATCAGCGGTCCGGCAACGTTCGGAGATTTTAGCTTGACGAGGAGATTATTGACTGCCAACCACTCTTCGCTGCCTAGTTGTCCGCGAAGAAGCGTAACCAGAGAGTCTTGAAATTGCGCCGGGTGCCGTGCCGCCAGGACTAGAGCCGATTCCCGGAAGTTCGTAGCGATCCCGCGCAACTCGTCTGGCAAAACCTGGGACCGCAACTGGATCAATCCTTCGATTCCTAGGAGTCGGACTTTCCAATCAGCGCCGGCGAGGGCCCGATGCAAATCGGGGATGAATTGGACCAGCCGATACTTTTGGACCAAGTAGAGCCCCCAGGCCACTTGAACGTGGTCCGGGGAATCGAGTAACGCTCGAACACTCTCCATCTCGCGATGCCGGAGGGGAGAAAGCGATTCCGGGTCGGCCCGAGTAAGCAACCGAACGCCGATCACCCAGGGCAAGGTCCATTTCACGCTCATGCCCGGTTTGGGCGCTCTTATAGCGACTAACGTTCCGTTGCCGCCTGACGAAGCTATTCATACGTCAATTCCTTAGAACAAACTCCAGAGCCAGCGTGTCCATCGAGCGGCCAATGAAGTATCCAGCCACACCGGCGCCGGCGGCGAATATCACCGTGAGAAGTGGAATGAATATAAAGCCATAGTCCTCGGAGATGGTGGACCCGGACGCGATGCCCGCCCCAATTCCGGCACCCGCGCCAAGTCCAACTAGTGCTCCAACCATCCCGCGCTTGCCCGTCCGCCCGTTGAAGCGAACAGAGGCCACCTGATCCTTCGGAATTTTATCGCCCCACTGCTTCGTACCACGCGTCGGCCGCACCACGAGCGCAGTGTCGAGCACATCTATCAAATCCGTTTTGATGTCTTTGCCCGCCGCCACAATCCGAACTGAACGCCCGTTTAGCCTTCGAGTGGAGACCTCTTTCTGGAATCCGCTCCAATCCGTTTTGATCACTTCCCGTTCAGCGGCCACGACCGGCGTCGTGACGAGCATCCATGTCACCGCGACCACCGAACAGCGCTTGATTGAATTCATACTGAGACTATGCAGCGCGAAGCCGTGGCACGTCAACTGAAATACCCCAAAGATACCTACTCGTATCGCAACGCCGTGACTGGATCGATCCGCGTCGCGCGAAGTGCCGGCAGCCAGATCGCGACCAGCGACACGACGGTCAACAACATCGGCACCGCTGTGAACACCACCGGATCCCAACTAGTGACACCAAAAAGAAAGGTGGCAATCAATCGCGCTAAGGCAAACGACGCCGCGAGCCCGACCACAACTCCCGCCAGCGCGAAACGCATACCTTGCGAGATCACCATCCTTCGCACGTCGCCCGACTCCGCGCCCAGAGCGATTCGGATCCCGATCTCCTGAGTGCGCTGCTGTACCGAATATGCCATCAATCCGTACACACCGATCGCGGCCAGCAGCAGTGCAGAGCCTCCAAAGATGGTCATCAGCAGCATATTGAAGCGCTGCCTCGACGTCGACCGCGAGATCACGTCCTCCATCGTTCGCACGTCGGTCACCGGTAGCCCGCTCACTTGGCGCAGTTGCTCCTCTACCGCGGCACGCAAGGCCATCGGCTCGCCGCGCGTTCGCAGCACCCAGGCAATCGGCGTCAACCGCACGTTCAGCGCATTCAAAGCATCCGGAACCTGAGCGTTCGGTACATACATCGTTGGTCCCGGATCGCGGTTCAGCGCCCCGTCGCGAACGTCGCCTACGATCCCGATGATCTCCCGCGGCGTCTCCGTTGCGAGTTCGGACATGATGCCTTTGCCGATCCAGATCTTCTCATGCAGTGGATTCCCTTTCGGCCAATACCGCTTCGCCATCGACTGATTGATCACTACCACCGGCGGACCCGCACCGTTGTCCCGTTCGTTGAATGACCGGCCGTTGATCACTGGTATACGGAACACTTCGAAGAATCCGGGGGAGATGGTCTGCCATCCCCCGCCGCCGTGGAATGGGCCCTGGTCCAACGGCCGCCCGACTACTAGAAACGGGAGACCATACCCGCCCTCCAGTGGAATACAGCACGTGGCGCTCGCCAGTTCCACGCCCGGCAGACGGTTCAACCGCTCCACGCTGTCACGCACCAACTGGTCGATGACGGCCGATTTCACGTACCGCTGTCCGGCCAGCGACATCCGCATAGTCAACACATTCTTCGCATCGAATCCCGGCTTCACCGATGCCAGTGCAAGCGATGTGCGGATCAACAGAGCCGATCCAACCACCAGCACCACGGCCAGCGCAATCTCGCTCACTACCAACAGCGTCCGAGCCTTGTTCTGCCGGAACCCGCTTCCGGATCTCCCACCGCTCTCTTTCAGCGCCGAACTCAGATCGGTACTGGAAGCCTGTAACGCGGGAATCAGTCCGAACAGGATGCTCGTCACTAACGTGATCGCGACGGTAAACGCCAAAACTCGCCAGTCGGTGGTAACCAGATCGCCGTCCTTTCCCACGCGGGGCAGGTTCGCCGTATTCACCAGCAGCAACGCACGCATGCCGAGCACGCCAAGCGCAGATCCCAGCACGGCGCCGCCAATTCCCAGCAGGACGCTCTCCGTCAGCATCTGCCGGATCAACCGGAACCGGCTCGCACCCATCGCCGCGCGGATCGCAATCTCCCGGCGTCGTCCAATGGCGCGCGCCAGCAGCAGATTGGCCACGTTCGCGCAAGCGATCAGCAGCACCATGCTCACGGCACATACCAGCACTACCAGGGCCTCGCGGACATCCTTCACCAGGGCTTCACGGATGGGCTGCACGCTGAAACCCTGGTTTTTGCCAAGCGCTCCTGGAAACTTCCGCTCAAAATCCGCGGCCGACCGCGCGAGCTGAGCCTTCGCTTGTTCGAGCGATACACCTGCCTTCAGACGGCCCGCCGCTGTGAAATAGTGTCCCTGGTCCCGCGTGTTGGGCTCGAGTTGAAACGGAACCCAGACGTCGGGAGGCGGACCGAATTCCCGAAAATCGAAACCGTTCCCAACCACTCCGATCACCAGGTGCGGATCGCCGCCCAACAGAATCTTCTTGCCGATAATTTCGGGATCGCTGGCGAAGCGCCTCGCCCAGAAACCCTCGCTGATCACCACCACGTGGCCGCCCTTCGGACGGTCTTCTTCCTTCGAAAATGTGCGTCCGCGGATCAAGGGCGCGCCGAACAGCCGGAAGTAGGCTTCGCTTACCTGTGCCGAGCGCAACTGCTCCGGGAAGGCTCCGCCGGTCCAGTTCAGAACACCCGTCCGGAACGCCGCCACATCCTCCACAACACTGGTCTGCTCGCGCCAATGCTGGAACTTCGCCGGAGAGGCGCCTTGTCCCGACCCTTGCGGCGAAGTATTCATAAACAGCACCAGGCGGTCCGGTTCGGGAAAAGGTGCGGGCTTTAGAAGAACGGTATTCACCACGGAGAAAATCGCGGTGTTCAGTCCAATGCCGAGCGCCAGAGCTGCAACCGCTGCGAACGTGAATCCGCGGTTTTGCGCGAACATGCGCGCCGAGTGTTTGAGGTCCTTGAGGAAAGTTTCCATACGGGCTCCGAGTCCGGAATATATGAAGTTATGACGATGAAACTGGGCCAAAGTTCCGTTTTTGTAGAAATGGTATACTCCACTACACATAAGACGGAGTCGGATTGTATCGACTGGGTGTAGTCCTTTTACTATTTACCGGTGTGTTCTGGGCGCAGACCCCAGCACCTGCCTCCCTAGAGTGGCAGGATCGTTGGGATAGCTATCTTTATCGCACATATAGTTGGCAGCGCGTCGGAATGCTCGGAGCCGAAACCGCTTTCGATCAGGCATTCCATCTCGACAAATGCGGAAGACCTCCTTATTGTTTCCCGCATAGTTTTGGTGGAGCGATGGTGGGCCGAATCACCAGCACTACTATCGAGCTTGGCCTCGGAGGTCTTCTGAAAGAGGATATCCGCCGGCGTCCTTCGGGTCTCACCGGGTTGCACAGGCGAGTGGTTTTCGCCCTCGTTCACGCGCCGCTTGCCAGAGGACCGAATGGTGAATGGAGACCGGCTTACAGCCGTTTTGTTGGAACTGCCGGAGCGTTTGTGGTGTCGTCGGAGTGGGCTGGACGGCCGATCACGACGAACCGCATGGCGCAGTCGTTCGGCTGGTCGCTCACCGACTATTTTCAGGATGCACTCTTCACTGAGTTCGAGCCTGACATGAAACGATTCGGGGCGCGACTGCTGAAAAAGTGCCGCTGGAATCAAACCAGAATGTCGCGAACTACGTCTCCCGATATTCCCGTCAGCCGTACATCCAAACCCTGAAACTTCACCGTCAACCGCTTGTGGTCGATGCCCAACAGATGCAGCATCGTGGCGTGGAAGTCATGCACGCTGACCGGATTTTCCACCGCCGCGTACCCAAGCTCGTCAGTCGCCCCATAGGTGATGCCGGCTTTGAAGCCACCGCCGGCCACCATGTAAGAGAAGCCTTTGATGTGGTGATCGCGCCCGTCGCCACCTTGTGACATCGGTGTTCGTCCGAATTCGCCGCCCCAAATCACAATCGTGTCGTCGAACATTCCGCGCTGCTTCAGATCCGTGATCAGCGCCGCTGTCGCCTTGTCCACTTCCTGGGCTTTGAGCGCGATGTTCGCCTTCACGCCACCGTGATGATCCCAGTCGCGATGATAAAGCTGGATGAAGCGCACGCCGCGTTCGGCAAGCCTCCGCGCCAGCAGACAGTTCGAGGCGAACGAGCCATCGCCCGGTTTCGCGCCGTACATCTCCATCACGCTCTGCGGCTCGTTGCTCATGTCCACAAGGCCTGGGACGCTGCTTTGCATCCGGAACGCCATCTCATACTGGGCCACACGCGTCAGAATCTCGGGATCGTGCGTGGCGTTGAACTGCAATTGGTTCAG
>Ga0105237_10006149_pt1 | contig 13418 bp, 9 predicted proteins | sample KBSC24metaG_FD_81520 | JGI IMG/M metagenome (GOLD analysis project Ga0105237, IMG submission 81520) | Corn rhizosphere microbial communities from Kellogg Biological Station, Michigan, USA - KBS C2-4 metaG | ecosystem: Host-associated > Plants > Roots > Rhizosphere > Soil | place: Michigan, USA...
GCCGCCACAACGGCGCTCGTTCAGTTCGAGATCGATCAGCCATTGACCAGGCTGTCGATGATGATCGGCGGCGATGCAGCACGTCAGGCCTGGCGACGCTCGCGGTTGGCGCTGCTCAATCTGCGAGGCCGCATTGCCGAACTCGAGATAAGCTGCCGCTCGGCGGACAGGCCGTCGCTCTACCTCGCGGGCAACAAACTGGATGCCTCAGGCCTTCACCAGGAAGTCGCTGCGCGTCGGCAGGCGGGCATCGGAGCCTCGTTCCTGACCCGCGAAAAGCTGCGAGGCGGTTTCGGGATAGAGCGCGCCGCCGCGATTCTGAGCCATGACAACCTTGCGCTCGACCCACGCAAGCTGACATCGGGGTTGCTAATGGCGGCTCTGCAACGAAAGGCACGGTTCTTTGCGCCTGCGGAAGCGACGGCGATCGAGGACAATAGGCTCGGCGTCACCGTGTCGACGCGAGACGGTCCTTTGATCACCGCCCGCCACCTTGTGCTGACGACCGGGTACGAGCTGCTCGATATCGTGCCAAGCGTCAGCCATCGCATCATCTCGACATGGGCGATCGCGACCCGACCGCAACCGCGAAACCTCTGGCCGCTTGCCGCCATGATCTGGGAGGCTTCCGATCCCTATCTCTATGTCCGGGCAACTTCCGACGGCCGGGTGATCTGCGGCGGCGAGGACGAGGAGTTTACGGATGAGGACAAACGCAATGCCCTGACACCCAAAAAGACGACCAGCCTGACGAACAAACTTGGAAAAATCTTCCCGCAGCTCGACACAACGGCTGAGTTCGCCTGGAGCGGTTCGTTCGGCGCCACCGGCACCGGGCTGCCGATCATCGGCAGCGTTCCGGATCATCCGCGGGTCCACGCGATTTTGGGCTATGGCGGCAACGGGATCACCTTTTCGCAGATTGCGTCCGAGGTCGTCTCCGGGTCCATCGCCGGCCGGGAGGACGCTGACGCCGATCTTTTCGCCTTCGAACGATGATCTTTCACGATGGCTATGCGATCTGCTCGAACGTGCATTGGTGCGGCGCCTTGTCGGGGCGCCAGCGCAGCAGCTTGGTGCCATGCCGGAAGCGATCGCCGGTGACGTGGTCGAAGCGCACTTCCACCACCAGATACGGTTTCACCGGCTCCCAGTCGCCGCTGCGCTCCGTGCTCCATCGGCTAGGGCCACCCGGCGCCTTGCCAGTGAAGCCGTTCCCGCCGCGCAGTTTCTCGAGCCTATCGGTAAGAGCGGCACGCTCCTCATTGGCAATGGTCGATGTGAAGCCGACATGGTCGAGCAATCCGTTGCCGTCGTAGAGGCCAAGCAGCAGTGATCCGACCTGCCTCTTGCCATTCAGGTAGCGGAAGCCGCCGACCACGCAGTCAGCAGTGCGAAGCCGCTTGACCTTGACCATCGCTCGCTCGCCAGGCTGGTAGGGCTCATCCAGCATTTTGGCGACAACACCGTCGGTCGAGCCGTGTCCGGCGTCTTGGAGCCACTGCCTGGCGATGGCGAGGCTGGTGGTGCATGGCGAAAGCCGGAGCCCGGCATCAGGCGCCTTGGACAAGAACGTCTCCAAAGCCTTGCGCCGATCAGCCAAAGGCAGCTCCAGAATGGTCTTGCCGGCCGGTGCGACGAGCATGTCGAACAGGATCAACCGTGCCGGTGTCTCAACGCTCAGCTTGCGGATACGGCTTTCGGCGGGATGCAGCCGCATCTGCAACGCGTCGAAAGAGGCGCTGCCGTCGATCTCGATGACGATCTCGCCATCGACGACAAAGTCCTTGGCGGGGAGGCCTCCCAGTGTCGTGAGCAGCTCGGGAAAATAACGTCCGAGCGGCTTGCCCGACTTCGCCCTGAGATCGACCGCCTTTGCGTCCTTGAAGGCAAGACAACGAAATCCATCCCATTTCGGCTCATAGAGCCAGAGGCCCTTTTCGTCCGGCAGGGCTTCAGCAGTTCGCGCTTCCATCGGCGGTGTATCCAACGGCAGCGTGAAATCGTGGCTGCGCGCCGTTACCATCGCTCTTCCGTATCATGATGCGGCAGGTCGATGCCGCAGCAAACCCAGCCAAGCCGTTGCGAGGAGCCGTAATTATGCCGAGGCTCATGCTCGGCCGGATCATCGAAGGTCCCGACATGCATTGCGATTTCATGCGGGTTGGCGTCGTAGGCGAGGGTAAGCGGTGAACCGCAGGACTGGCAGAAGCTTCTCCGGGCAATCGGCGAGGAACGGCGGTTCGCGGGTTCCTCGGTCAGCCATGACAGGCCAGCGACCGGCACCCAGCCAAACACTGCGAAGGCGCTGCCGGTTGCGCGACGGCACATATCGCAGTGGCAGTAATGCACGCGTGGGGCGACGCTCACTCGATAGCGGATCTTGCCGCACAGGCAGCCGCCATGGAACTCCGAGCCCGCGCCTTGTCTGGAAACTTGTCGCTCTTCCATCAGGATCAACGCCTGCTTTTCGACATGGTCTGGGCAGCGCCGAACATCAGGCGTCGAGATCGATCAGAGCGATGCCTAGGCCCGATCATTTTGTGCGTCGCAAATGACCAGGGGTCTCTGTCACCGTGACTTCGAGCGTCGGCTGAACGATGCCTTCCAGCAGATGGCCACCTTTGGTCGATCCGTTGCTCAAGCCAAGAACGGCGTGAAGATGCAGGCTCGACTTGCCGCTGTCGTCGACCGCGATGTCACCGATTGCGCTCAGCACCTCCCATTGCTCGTCGACAGGAATTTTTCGGTAGGTTTTCGAACCGAAGTCGAACCAGTCGACAATTGCGCTTTCAAAAGCGCCGATCGCCGCCAGCGAAGCGCCTGTAATTCCGTTCTGGCCGGCGAAAGAGGTGAGCGCCGCGAAGGCTTCCTCGCCCGGATCGAGCACGACCACGAATATTCTTTGGCTGGACGTTCCGGCAACCAGTTTCGATTTCATGATGCCCCGCAAGGTTGGGTGGCGCTGAGCGGGAAACTCGTGGTGAAGGCGCATGTTCCCGCAAGGCTGCTGCGCAGCGATGGCGGTGGACGTCGTGCGGTAGCGCGCCGGCCCCTGCCAAAAGCTTGGAACATTGGCCCCGTTGAGAGGTTAGCGCACGGATGAGCCAGCCAGGAGCGAGCCATGTCCCAGCCCACAATTCTCAGCAACGGTCTTAGTCGAAGGAGTTTCATGGCAGGCACAGTCTCTGCTGCTGCGACCGCGCCGTTACTCGCATCATCCGCACGAGCTGAGACGCCGCGGTCGATGGAGCAGCAACCGAGGCAGCCGGTCGTAGCCTCGCTCAAAATCAACAAGCAGTCCCACGAAGTCTCGCTCGATACGCGTACAAGCCTGCTCGATGCATTGCGCGACCATATCGGGCTCACCGGCACCAAGAAGGGCTGCGACCATGGCCAATGCGGCGCGTGCACGGTGCTGGTCGACGGCAAACGCGTGCTGTCTTGTCTGAGCTTTGCCGTGATGAACGAGGGCAAGGATATCACGACGGTCGAAGGGCTCGCCTCCCGCGAGGGTAAACTGCATCCGATGCAGCAGGCTTTCATAGACCATGATGCTTTCCAGTGCGGCTATTGCACGCCGGGCCAGATCCTGTCCGCGATCGGTTGCGTCAATGAAGGTCACGCGGAGTCCGAGGACGACATCCGCGAATATATGAGCGGCAATATCTGCCGCTGCGCTGCCTATCCCAACATCGTCGCCGCCGTCCTGCAGGCACGCGACGAGACCAAGGGAGCCTGAGATGCGTCCTTTCGTCTACGAACAGCCAGCCGACATCTCCGCCGCAGTCGCGATCGCGGCGCGGTTTGCCAGCAATGACGAGCAGCCGACGCGAGCCAGCGCGCAGTTCATCGCCGGCGGCACCAATCTTGCCGACTATATGAAGCTCGGCGTTGCGAAGCCTGACCATTTGCTGGACTTGAACCGCCTCGAGGACACCGGGCTTCGACAGATACGAGTCACCGACGGCGGCATGCGCTTCGGTGCGTTGGTGCGGATGGGCGAGGCCGCCGATCATGCCGAGGTCAAGCGTCGCTATCCGGTCGTTTCCGATAGCCTGCGGCTGGCCGCGAGCGGTCAGATCCGCAACATGGCAAGCCTTGCCGGCAATGTCCTGCAACGCACGCGTTGCGAATATTTTCGCGAGACATCCTGGCACTGCAACAAACGGGTCCCGGGTTCCGGTTGCGCCGCCATGGAGGGCTTCAATCGGCAGCACGCTGTGCTTGGCTCCAGCGATGCCTGCATCGCGACTTATCATGGCGACTTCGGCCAGGCGCTGATCGCTCTCGATGCCGTGGTCCATGCCGAAGGTTCGCGCGGCGCGCGCAAAATACCATTTGCCAAATTGCACCGGCAGCCCGGCGATACGCCGCATGTCGAAACCGATCTCGCCGCCGACGAGATCATCACCGCCATCGACGTGCCGGCCCTGCCATGGGCGCGGCGCTCGCTCTATCTCAAGATCCGCGACCGTGAATCCTTTGCATTTGCGTTGGCTTCGGCCGCCGTTGCGCTCGATCTGGACGGTGACAGCGTTCGCGACGCGCGCATAGCGCTGGGCGGTGTGTCGACCGTGCCCTGGCGCGCCAAGGCGGCAGAGGACGCCCTGCAGGGCAAGACGCTGGACGAGGCAACGGCGCAAGCGGCGGCGGATGCCGCATTCGCCGATGCCGAGCCGCGCCAGCACAACGCATTCAAGATCGAGCTCGGCAAGCGAACCCTGGTGCGCGCGCTGCTTGAAACCCGCGAGATGAAGGTGTGACCATGGACGCTGCCGCTCCCAAGCCCAAGGAAAACATGGGCGAACCGCTGCCCCGCATCGACGCGCGGCTGAAGGTCACCGGACAGGCCCATTATCCCGCTGACCTGCCGACGGGCAGTATTGCCTATGGCGCGTTGGCGACCAGCAGCATCGCCAAAGGCAAGGTGACGGCGCTGCATCTCGACGATGCCCGCGCCGTGCCCGGCGTGCTCGACATCGTCACCTATGGCGACGTGGACGAAGTCGAGAAACCGAAGTTCGGAAACTCCGGCGCAACTTCGATCGGTCCGCTGCACGACAAGACCATATTTCACGACGGCCAGATCATCGCGCTGGCCGTGGCCGAGACATTCGAGGCGGCCGAGGAGGCGGCGCAATTGATCCGCGCCGATTATCAGGAGGACAAGCCGACCGCGAGCTTCGACAGCCCGGGAACGAACATCGTCCCGGCGGCGGGAAAGAGTCCCATGTACAAGGAAGACGTGAAGGCCGGTGACTTCGAGGCCGCCTATGCGGCGGCGGCGGTAAAGATCGACGAGCGCTATTCGACGCCGACGCAGCACCACAATCCGATCGAACTGTTTTCGACCACCGCGTTCTGGCAGGGCGATCAGCTCATCGTGCACGAGCCGTCGCAGAACGTGACCGGATGGAAGGTCGAGCTCGCAAGGCAGTTGAAGATCGATCACCGCAAGGTGCGCATCGTCAGCCCCTTCATCGGCGGGGCGTTCGGCTCCAAGGGACCGATGACCCCGCGCACCGCGATCGTCGCCGTCGCCGCCAGGCGATTGGGCCGTCCGGTGCGCTGCGTGACCAGCCGCATGCAGGCCTTCGGCACCCAGACTTACCGGGCCGAAACGCGTCACCGCATCAGGATCGGCGCCGGCAAGGACGGCCGCATCGCTGCCTTCGCTCATGAAGGCTGGGAGGTCACGTCGCGGCCGGATCTTTACGTTGTCGGCGGCGCTTCGACCACGGGGCGGATGTATGACTATGGCACAGTGCTGACGCATGTCTCGGTCGTCCAAGCCGATCGCAACACGCCGGGCTATATGCGCTCGCCGCCGGAAACGCCCTATGTCTACGCGCTGGAAAATGCCATGGACGAGATGGCGGTGGCGCTCGGCATGGACCCAGTCGAGTTCCGCCGCATTAACGAACCGAAGACGGAGCCGATTGGCAAGAAGCCCTTCTCCAGCCGCTCGCTGATCCAATGCTACGATCAGGCGGCGGAGGCATTCGGCTGGTCGAGGCGCAACGCGAAAGTCGGAGCGATGCGCGATGGCGACTGGCTGGTTGGTATGGGCTGCGCTACCGCCATCTATCCAACCGCCGTCGCGCCCTGCGCGGCACGGGTGCGCCTCACTTCCGACGGCGAGGTGCGGGTGCAATGCGGCTCGCACGAGATCGGCACGGGCGTACGCACCGTGGCCGGGCAGATGGCCTCCGAGCGGCTCGGGATCGGCTTCGACAAGATCAGCGTCGAAATGGGCGACAGCAGCCTGCCTCCGGCACCGGTCTCGGGCGGCTCGATCTCGACGGCGAGCGTCTGCTCCGCGGTGCTCAAGGCCTGCGACGCCATTCGCGTCAAGCTCTTCGCCGCGGCGACAGGCGAGGGCGGCCCGCTCGCCGGTTCGCAAAATGAGGAACTCGATCTGGCCGCCGGCAAGATCACCGCCAAAGGGGGCGCCGCGGCAAAGATCGAGGACATATTCAAGGCCATGCAGGTCGGTGCGATCGAGGAGTATGTCGAGTTCGCACCGAAAGGTGCGACGCCCGAAGCGCTGAAGAAGCTCTACGCCGGCACGCCCGAATTCCATGGCGGCGAGCAAGATGAGGATTCGGTGAAATATGCTTTCGGCGCCGAATTCGTCGAAGTCCGCATCAATCGCTACACCAGGGAAATCCGCGTGCCGCGCATCGTCGGCGCCTTCGCGGCCGGCCGCATCATGAACACCCGCACCGCGCGCAGCCAGTTGATGGGCGGCATGATATGGGGCATCGGCCAGGCGCTTCACGAGGCAACCGACATCGACAGTCGCTACGCGCGCTACGTGAACCGCGACCTGCAGGACTACCTGGTGCCGGTCAATGCCGACATCAAGGACCTGCAAGTGATCCTGGTGCCGGAGGTCGACCACGCGGTCAATCCCGCAGGCGTAAAGGGCCTCGGCGAACTCGGCAATGTCGGCACGGCTGCCGCAGTCGCAAGCGCTGTCTACCACGCGACCGGCAAGCGCATCCGCGACTTGCCGATCAGGATTGAGGACTTGCTCGCATAGAAGTCACATACCCCGACCTGCCTGCTATCTTTCAGGCGCGGTCGCTGGTGCGGTATAGCGCTTCCGTACGGCGTCGATCACGAGCTTGCGGCTTTCTTGCGCCGACAGCGTCTTATCCTTCTCGGCCTCCGCTGATTCCCGCGCCAACTCCTTGTCCCTGATCTGGTGGCGGAACCATTTGGAGTAGTCGCCGGCGCGCAGGTGATAGTCCCAGGTCTTGTCGTCGATGCCTTCTGCCATCTGGGCAAAGATGATGAGGTTGTGAGCCCTCAGATTCATCGCCTTTTTCGGCCCGGTGAAATAGAAGCTGCCGGCTTCGTCGAGTTCGCCTTCGGCATATTTGCGGCTGTGCCGCTTCAGCGACTGGCTGGGCTCGTTCGCCTTCACCGTGAACGCCTTCTTGTCGTCATGCGGCCGCCAAAACAGCACCCGGTCGCCTTTGGGCAGCGGCATGTCCTTTGGTGCGTTCAGGCCTATTTCCTTGCAGAATGTCCTGATCACACTTTTCGCCTTCGGGCCGAGCGCGATCACCGCCGTCACCAGGCGCAACGCGTCGGTCGAGATCGCCTCGGGGTGGACGGTGATCAGCACCGTGCCGGGCAATTCGATCGAGAGGATGGAGCGCGTGTCTCCGCGCCTTTTTGGCATCAGGTGATGCGCCTCGTCGATGATCAGCCAATGCGGCCTTGCGGTGCGGTAGCGTAGGTTGCCGAGGCTAGGGAGCAATTCGGCGAAGAAATCCGGACGCTCGTCCACCTTCAGCGCTAGTCCGTTGACCACGACATTGTTTTGCGGCGTCTCGACCAGTTCCAGCAACTGCTCCTTGTTCGGCGCCGTCGAGCCGTTGCCGAGCGGTACCGCATCCTTCAACCCGTCATAATCGCCCTCCGGATCGAAGATGCAGAACTGCAGGCTCTTCTCGATCAGCCGCTCGGTAAGCGCCGTGGCGAGGGTCGATTTGCCGATGCCGGAGCTGCCGGCGATCAGCACTGTCTCGGTCGGTGTCAGATAAATGTCCTTTCCGCGCGAGGTCCCAAGAAGCACGCCGCGCGAGCGCTTCTTGGCCATCAGGTGGTCGCGCTTGATCAGCTTGCGGATCAGTTCCTCGACGCCCTTGCCGCGCATCTCGCTGGTGACGAGATCGGCGGTGTCCTTGACGGCCGGCAAAGCGTTGGCGACCGCGACGCTGCAGCCTGAAGCTCGCATGAAGGCGTGGTCGTTTTCGGCGTCGCCGACAGCCACGACATTGTGCGGCGACAGCTTCAGATCCTCGAGCGCCGCCGCCAGCCCGGTCGCCTTGTTGATGCCGGAGGGCAGGATCATCACCGCGCCTTTGTTGAAGATGATTTCCAGGTCCAGCCCGAGCTTCTTGATGACGTCGAGCACCGTCGCCTGATGCGGCTCCCACGTCGCGACGATCGAACGGCCAACCGAAAGCGGCTTCACGCCGCGCCGCTTCAGCCTGTCGATGAGATCGGCCGAAGGCGCGGGCGAGATCGCGCGTTCCTCTTCGCTGGCCGGCGTATAGATCAGCGCGCCGTTTTCGGCGACCACCTTGTCGAACAGGGAAAGTTCCGGAAAAACCTCCTTGAGATTTGGCAATTCACGTCCGGTGACGAGGATCAGCTTGCGGCCGGATTTCTTCAGCTTCTCCAGTGCCTTGACGGTGCTTGCGGCAACAAGGCCATCATGCGCCAGCGTGCCGTCGTAATCTGTGGCCAGTGCCATGAAATACATTGGTCGAACCCCTCGGCATCACGTCGATGTGTGAGCGCCAACGCGTTGCTGACCGAAAAGCTCCCGATCAAGCCCCAACCGGTGCGCGTCGGTATGGGTCGGAGCGAGAGAGCTGACCGCTTTCCTGATGGATGAATATGTCTTGCTTGCAAGCGATCGCGGAATTCAAGTCGGCTGGGAGACGTTTTCCAGGCTGGTTGGCCAGCGGACCGTAATTTCATGCCTGGACCAAGGTGCATTCAGTTGGTGATACGTCCGTGATCCATATTGGCATCTTGATGCTGGTTGTGGCTGGTGTTCTTCTGGTCCTGATCTTGGTCTGGATGTATCTCATCGCTAGGCGGCGAAACGCACGCGGCCGTCACCGCCGGGCTGCCGATAGACCAAATGATGGTGGGACAAGCTAGGCTTCCAAACTTGTTTCCCAACCTGCTCATCCGGACGGCAGCGCATAAGCGATGACTTCGTCGCCGACCTTCGTTTCCATGAAATGGTGCCCTCCCGGCGCAATAACGACGTATTGCTTGCCGTCGACCTCATAGGTCATCGGCGTCGTCTGGCCGCCGGCGGGAAGATCGGCCTGCCACACTTCCTTGCCGGTCTTGATGTCGATCGCGCGCAGCTTGTTGTCGGTGGTCGCGGCGATGAAGATCAGGCCGCCGGCGGTCACCAGTGGACCGCCATTGTTCGGCGTTCCGATGGTGAGCGGCAGCATGGACGGAAGGCCGAATGGTCCGTTGTTGTCGGCGCTGCCGAGAGGCTCGTCCCACAAGGTCTTGCCGGTCTTGAGGTCGATGGCGCGGATGTGGCCATAGGGCGGCTTCGAGCAGAGCAGGCCGGTGGGCAGACGCCAGCCCGCATTGACGGCAATGGCGTATGGCGATCCGGACTGCGGGTCGCCGATGTCCTTGGCTTTCTTCGAACTGCCACCTTTGTCGATCGGCTTGAAGCCCATCTGATCCGCTTTCTCGCGCGGGATGAGCTGGTTGTAGTTGGGCATGTCATTGTAATTGGCGATAAGTACGCCGCTGTCTGTGTCGACGGCGACGCTGCCCCAGTCCGAGCCGCCGTTATAGCCGGGGTATTCGATGAACGGCTGGTTCACCGTGGGTGGCGTATACTCGCCTTGATAATACGCGCGATGGAATTGAATGCGGCAATAGAGCTGATCCAGGGGGCTCATGCCCCACATGTCCTTTTCGGTCAGCGCCGGCTGGTCGAGATGCGCATAGCCGGAATAGGGCTGGGTCTTCGAGAGCTTGTTCGGCTCGACACCGCCCGAAGGAACCTTGCGTTCCTCGACCGGGAAGAGCGGTTTGCCTGTCTTACGGTCGAGCACGTAGATCTGGCCCTGCTTGCTCGGCACGATGATGGCTGGGATCTTGCCGGTCGCGGTCGGGAAATCGACCAGCGTCGGTTGCGAGCCGAGGTCATAATCCCAAAGGTCGTGATGCACCGTCTGGAAATGCCACACCGGCTTGCCCGTCGTGACGTCGATGGCGACGATCGACGAGTTGTATTGGTTCTCGAAATCCTTGCGGTCGACACCGTAATAGTCGACCGCGGCATTGCCGAGGGGCACATAAACATAGCCGAGCTGCGGATCGGCGGCAGCAACGGTCCACATGTTCGGCGTGCCGCGTGAGTAGGTGTCTCCGGCGGGCGGCGCACCGGTTCGATCGGGATGCCCCATATCCCAAGCCCACGCCAGCTTGCCGGTTGTGGCGTCGTAACCTCGGATGACCCCCGACGGCGCGTCCTCGGCCTGTCCGTCCTTGACCTGAGCGCCCACCACAGCGATGCCGCGCACGATCGTTGGCGGCGCGGTGACCGAGTACCAGCCCGGGACCGTTTCACCGATGCCCTCCGTAAGGTCTACACTGCCTTGCTGGCCGAAATCGACGCAGGGTTTGCCTGTCTTGGCGTCCACCGCGATCAGTCGAGCATCGAGGGTCCCTACGATGATCCTGGTGGCGCAGGCTTGATCGGCGCCGGCACCCGGCACCGCGAAATAGGCAACGCCGCGGCAGCTTGCTCCGTACGGGATAGCCTTGTCGGAAACCTTCGGATCGTAACGCCACTCTTCCTTGCCGGTCTTGGCATCGGCCGAGATCAGGACGTTCTTGGCCGAGCATGCATATAGATGGCCGCCGATCTCGAGCGGCGTGTTCTCGGGCGAATACATATCCTTGGCTGCCTTGCTCGGCATGTCGCCGGTACGGAAAGACCAGACGCGGGTGAGCTTCGAGACATTTGCCGCCGTGATCTGATTCAACGGCGAATAGCGTGTCCCCAGTTCCGATCCCCCATAGACCGGCCAATCATTTCCGGCCTGATGGACCGCGGCCTCCTGCGGGGCCGGCGCGCCGTTCGGCGCGGGCTGCGCGGTAGGCGCCGGCGATTGCGCCGGCTGCGACTGCGCCAAGGCATTGATGTGCAAGAAGCCGAACGCGCCAAGCGCAATGACCGGCAGCAGCAGGCTTGTCGCATAGGCGGCGTTCCTGCTGCCTCGGCTGCCGATGTCGCGGAAGGCCGGAACGGCAAGCAGGACGAAGATGAGGATGATCGTGGGAGCCAAGACGCGCGGCATCAGCGCCCAGCCGTCGAGACCGACCTCCCAATAGGCCCAGGCCAGCGTTGCGAGCCATGTCAGGATGTAAAGCCAGACACCGGCCATGTTTCCTGCGAGCAGCAGAATGCCCGCGAGCAGCAATGCGATACCGGCGGGCAGGTAATACCAGGACCCGCCGAGCGCGATGAGCCAAGCGCCGCCGCCGCCGATCAGCAGGCCGAGAATGATCAATAGGATGCCGACCAGCGCTCTCCACCAGTAGGCGACGCCGCGATGGCGCAGAGGACGATAGGGGTTGTTTGCAGCGGCGTCGGTCATGGCATTTTCCAGCGTGAAACAGATCGTGATGTCTGGCGAACGCATGTAGCGGGCAGTGGTTGCGGATTAAATTCGAGACCTGCCGTCGCTGCTGGTCACCATTCTGTGATCCTTTTGCGGCTCGGGAACCTTCGTGGCGAAAGCACCGTTAGGTGTCGTCAACTCTGAGTTTGCCTTCGGCAGAATCGGCGAGGGATGCCGCAGATCTTCTCGAAAAACGCCAATGGCGTTGCACGCTTTGTCATCTGGGGAAGTTGTGCCGTTCTTCTGATCGCCGCCGCGATCGGGACAATCCTTCCCCGCTCGGACCTGGTAACGGGAGTAGGTGAGCCATTGGCGCAGCCGGTGCCGTTCAGTCACAAGCACCATGTCGGCCAGCTCGGCATTGACTGCCGCTATTGCCACAATGGCGTCGAAACGTCGTCGTCGGCAGGTCTGCCGGCAACCGAAGTCTGCATGACCTGCCATTCGCAGCTTTTTACCAACGCCGCGATGCTGGAGCCGGTGCGCGCCAGTCTTGCCAGCGGCAAGCCAATCGAGTGGCAGCGCGTCAACAGCGTTCCCGACTTCGTCTTCTTCAACCATTCGATCCACATCAACAAAGGCGTTGCCTGCGAGACCTGCCATGGCGAGGTCGATCAGATGCCGCTGACCAGGCGGGCGCACACGCTGAGTATGGAATGGTGCCTCGGCTGTCATCGCAATCCCGGACCCAATCTGCGTCCGCTGCGGGACGTGTTCCTGATGCATTGGCAACCGCCTGAGGACATCGCCGAGATCAGGCGACAGCTGATTGGCATGCTCGACATCCATCCCGAGACGATGACGGATTGCTATGTCTGTCATCGCTGAAGCAAAGGCGCGGTCCATCGACATCGCTACGTTGCGCCGACGGCTGACAAGCGACGGCGACCTGTGGCGCAGCCTCGACGAGATCGCCGGCACGGCGGAATTCCGGCGCTTCGTCGAAGCCGAATTTCCGGCAATCGCGGAGCGCCTGCCGGCTAGGCCGAACCGGCGCACGCTGCTGAAGCTGATGGGCGCTTCGCTGTCGCTTGCCGGGCTAACCGCCTGCAGCAGGGCGGAAAGCATCGTGCCCTATGTGCGCCAGCCGGAAATGCTGGTCCCCGGCAAGCCGACCTACTACGCGACCACCCTGGCGAGTGACGGCTTCGGCATCGGCGCGATCGTCGAAAGCCATGAAGGGCGGCCGACCAAGGTCGAGGGCAATCCCGATCATCCGGCGTCGCGCGGCGCCACCGACGCGGTGATGCAGGCAGCGGTGCTGATGCTCTTCGATCCCGACCGCTCGCGCATGCCGCTCAAGGATGGCGAACCGGCATCCTATGGCGATTTCCTGAAGGACATGGCGGGGCTCGTTTCACGATGGAAGGCATCGCAAGGGCAGGGCGGGGCGCTGCTGGTCGAAGCGACTACGTCGCCGACACTTGCGGCGCAGCTGAATGCGCTGCGAACAAGCTATCCCAGCCTCAAAATCTATTGCCATGATCCGCTGGCAACGCCAGGGATGGCGCAGGCGTCACGGACACTGTTCGGGTCGGCGCTGACGCCTGTCTACCACTTAGATCGTGCCGAAACGATCGTCAGCCTCGATGCCGATTTTCTGGGCGAGGGGCCCGGACGGCTGGCCTACGCGCGTGACTTCGCCGCGCGGCGACGGGTGCGCAATCCATCCGACCGGATGAGCCGCCTCTATGCGGTGGAGTCGACGCCGACGGTTAC
>Ga0105237_10006150_pt1 | contig 13416 bp, 12 predicted proteins | sample KBSC24metaG_FD_81520 | JGI IMG/M metagenome (GOLD analysis project Ga0105237, IMG submission 81520) | Corn rhizosphere microbial communities from Kellogg Biological Station, Michigan, USA - KBS C2-4 metaG | ecosystem: Host-associated > Plants > Roots > Rhizosphere > Soil | place: Michigan, USA...
CCGCCGTCGGCGACGTTCCGGACGCGGGCGCTTGTCGTACCCGGCGTCGGGGAGGGCGCTCCCGGCCGGCGGTCGCGGGCCCGCAACCGCACCGGCACCCCGATCTCGACGACCGACGATGCCCAGGCCGGGCACGGGGTACATGTCTTCGGCACGCTGCTCGCCGCAGCCGACCGCCGTCCGCAGGCGGGTCGCCTGCACGTGGCACCGACTGATGTCCGCCACGCGATCCGCGAAGGGCGCGAAGGCAATCTGGTGATCTTCGTGGTCGACGCCTCGGGCTCCATGGCCGCGCGGGACCGCATGTCCGCGGTCAGTGGCGCGACGCTGTCGCTGCTGCGGGACGCGTACCAGCGCCGCGACAAGGTCGCCGTCGTCACCTTCCGTGGTGCCGAGGCCACGGTGCAGTTGCCGCCGACCTCGTCGGTGCACATCGCCAGCCGGCGCCTGGCACGCTTCGACACCGGCGGGAAAACCCCGCTGGCCCAAGGGCTCCTGGCCGCGCGTGACGTGGTGCTGCGGGAGAAGACCCGGGACCGCGCCCGTCGTCCGCTGGTGGTCGTGCTGACCGACGGCCGCGCGACGGGCGGCCCGGATCCACTGGGCCGGACCCGGACCGCCGCGGGACTGCTCGTCGCCGAAGGCACTGCCGCCGTGGTCGTCGACTGCGAAACCTCTTATATTCGACTGGGATTGGCGCAGCAGCTGGCCGGTCAACTCGGCGCGCCCACAGTGCAACTGGCGCAATTGCGCGCCGACAACCTGGCCCGTGTGGTCCGGGCCGGGCAAGCCGCCGCGTAAGGAAAACAGTTATGCCACAAGGACAACCGCTGACCGTCCCGAACGACGGGCTGACCACCAAAGCGCGCCGGAACGCGCCGATCCTGGCCGTGCACACCGGCCCGGGCAAGGGCAAGTCCACCGCCGCTTTCGGCATGGCGCTGCGCGCCTGGAACCAGGGCTTCGACGTCGCGGTGTTCCAGTTCGTCAAGAGCGCCAAGTGGAAGGTGGGGGAGGAAGCGGCATTCCAGGCACTCGGCCAACTGCACGACGAGCAGGGCATCGGGGGATCGGTGCAGTGGCACAAGATGGGCTCGGGCTGGTCGTGGACCCGCCGCCAGGGCTCTGATGAGGACCACGCCGCCGCAGCCGTCGAAGGCTGGGCCGAGATCTCGCGCCGGCTGGCCGCGGAGCAGCACGACTTCTACGTTCTCGACGAGTTCACCTACCCGCTCAAGTGGGGCTGGATCGATGTCGACGACGTCGTCGCGACGCTGACGCAACGCCCCGGCACTCAACACGTGGTCATCACGGGCCGCGACGCCCCGCCGAAGCTCCTCGACGCCGCCGACCTGGTGACCGAGATGACCAAGGTCAAGCACCCGATGGACGCCGGCCGCAAAGGCCAGCGCGGCATCGAATGGTGAGTGTGGTGTGACCACCAACCCCGTCCCGGCGGTCGTCATCGCGGCGCCGTCCTCGGGCAGCGGCAAGACCACCGTGGCCACCGGTCTGATGGGCGCTCTGCGCCGCGCCGGGCACCAGGTGAGTGCCGCGAAGGTCGGACCCGACTTCATCGACCCCGGCTACCACGCACTGGCCACCGGCCGGCCCGGCCGGAACCTGGATCCGGTCCTCGTCGGCGACGACCTGATCGGCCCGCTGTACCGGCACGGCAGCGCGGGCGCCGACATCGCCGTCATCGAGGGCGTCATGGGCCTGTTCGACGGGCGTATCACCGATCAGCCCTTGTCCCCGGCGCCCGGCTCAACCGCACACGTCGCCGGGCTTCTCGGCGCGCCGGTGGTGCTGGTCGTCGACGCCCGTGGGCAGAGTCAGAGCATTGCCGCTCTGCTGCATGGGTTTTCGACGTTCGGCCAGTTCGGGGCGAGCGGAGCGACGGGGATGGCGCCCGCGCGGATCGCCGGGGTGATCCTCAACAAGGTGGGATCACCGCGGCACGAGCAGGTCCTGCGGCAGGCCTGCGAACAGACGGGTATCCCGGTGTTCGGCGCGATCCCGCGGGACAGCGGACTCGAGATTCCGTCCCGGCACCTCGGCCTGGTCACCGCCGTCGAGCATGGCCGCCGGGCCCACGAGGCCGTCGACGTCATGACCGAGCTCGTCGCTCGCCACGTCGACATCGAAGCCGTGGCCCGATGTGCCGGGATCGGGGCACTCGCACCACGGTGGGCTCCGGACCTGGAGCCGGGGCCGCAGGTGACGGTCGCGCTCGCCGCCGGCAAGGCCTTCAGTTTCGGTTACGCCGAGCACGCCGAGCTGCTCGCGATGGCCGGGGCCCAGGTCGCAGCCTTCGATCCGCTCACCGACCCGCTGCCGGACGGCACGCGGGCGCTCGTCATCCCGGGCGGTTTCCCCGAGCAGTTCACCGCCGAGTTGTCGGCCAATGCCGTTGTCCGCGAACAGATTGCCGCGCTCGCGGCCGCGGGCGCTCCGATCCACGCCGAGTGCGCGGGGCTCACCTACCTGGTCGATGACCTCGACGGGCACCCCATGTGCGGGGTGCTGCCCGGCTCGGCGCGCTTCACCGAACGGCTGACGCTGGGGTACCGGGACGCCGTCGCGACGGTCGATTCCAGCATGCACGCCGCGGGGGAGCGCGTCACCGGGCACGAATTTCACCGCACCACAGTCGAATTCACCGAACAGCAGCCGCCGGCCTGGGTTTTCCGGGGCGCCTGGCAGGCCACCGTGCACGACGGGGCCGTCCGCGGCGGCGTGCACGCCGGCTACCTGCACACCCATCCGGCCGCGCACCCGCACTCGGTGCATCGGTTCGCATCCACGGCAACTAAACTCGCCCGGTGACACTGCGCACGCGAGGAGCAAAATGAGACCCGAGCACGCCTACCTCGTGGGGCTGCATCTATTCGGTAAGAAGGTCGTGGTCGTGGGCGCCGGCAGCGTCGCCCAGCGCAGGCTGCCGCTGCTGATTGCCAGTGGCGCCGACGTCCACGTCGTAGCGCCCGTCGCGACCCCGGTGGTCGAAGCGCTCGTCGACAATCCCGATGGCACCGGCATCACCCTGGCGTCGCGGGAATTCCAGAACGACGACCTCGACGGCGCCTGGTACGTGCTCGCCGCGACCGACAACGAGGCCGTCAACGCCGCGGTGGCCGACGAGGCCGACCGTCGCCGCATCTTCTGCGTGCGCGCCGACGCCGGCACCGAGGGCTCGGCCGTCACCCCGGCGTCCTTCGAATACGACGGCCTGACGGTCGGCGTGCTGGCCGGAGGTGAGCACCGTCGCTCCGCGGCTCTGCGTACCGCCATCCACGAGGCCCTGCAGCGCGGCGCCATCGGTGACGCCGCCGAACCCGACAGCTACAGCGGCGTGGCGCTGGTCGGCGGTGGGCCCGGGGACCCCGAGCTGATCACCGTCCGTGGCCGCCGACTGCTGGCGCACGCCGACGTGGTGGTGGCCGACCGGCTGGCGCCGCAGGAGCTGCTCGCCGAACTCGGCCCACACGTCGAGGTCATCGACGCCGCCAAGATTCCGTACGGCCGGGCAATGGCGCAGGACGCCATCAACGCCGTCCTGGTCGACCGGGCCAAGGAGGGCAAGTTCGTGGTCCGGCTCAAGGGCGGCGACCCGTTCGTCTTCGCGCGCGGGTATGAAGAGGTGATCGCGTGTGCCGACGCCGGCATTCCGGTGACCGTCGTACCCGGTGTGACCAGCGCCATAGCGGTTCCGGCCCTGGCCGGCGTGCCCGTCACCCACCGCGCCGTGACGCACGAATTCGTCGTGGTCAGCGGTCATGTCGCGCCGGGACACCCGGAATCGTTAGTGAATTGGGACGCACTGGCCGCGATGCGCGGCACGATTGTGCTGCTGATGGCCGTCGAACGGATCGAGCTTTTCGCCAAGGTTCTGCTGCAGGGTGGCCGACCTGCGGAAACGCCGGTTCTGGTGGTGCAGCACGGGACGACGGCGGCGCAGCAGACGCTGCAGACCACGCTTGCCGACGCGCCGGAGGACATCCGTTCGGAGGGCATCCGACCGCCCGCGATCATCGTGATCGGGGACGTCGCGGCGTTCGCAGGGTTAAAGAAATCTTAAGATTACTGTAAGGTAGCTTTCCATGACGGCTCTCAACGACGCTGAGCGCACCGCCATGGCGAACAGCCGCCGCGAACCGCTCTCGATGCACGTGGGACAGACCGACGACGAACGAAAGAGCTGGTATCCAGCTTGGCTTCCGTCCCCCCGCTTCCTTTCCGCAGTCATTGCCATCGGTGGCATGCAGCTGCTGGCCACAATGGACAGCACCGTCGCGATCGTTGCCCTTCCTAAGATTCAGGATGAGCTCGGTCTTTCCGACGCCGGCCGCAGCTGGGTGATCACGGCTTATGTGCTGACCTTCGGTGGTCTGATGCTGCTCGGTGGCCGCCTCGGCGACACCATCGGCCGCAAGCGCACCTTCATCGTCGGTGTCGCGCTCTTCACCATCGCTTCCATCCTGTGCGGTGTCGCGTGGGACGAGACCACTCTGGTCATCGCCCGACTGCTGCAGGGTGTCGGTTCGGCCATCGCCTCACCGACCGGCCTGGCGCTCGTCGCCACCACCTTCCCGAAGGGCCCGGCCCGGAACGCCGCGACCGCGATCTTCGCGGCCATGACCGGTGTCGGCTCGGTGATGGGCCTCGTGGTCGGTGGCGCGCTGACCGTCTTCTCGTGGCGCTACGCGTTCCTGGTGAACGTGCCGATCGGCCTCGTCATGCTCTACCTGGCCCGCACCACCCTGACCGAGACCCACCGTGAGCGCATGAAGCTCGACGCGGCCGGCGCCATCCTGGCGACCCTGGCCTGCACCGCGGCCGTGTTCGGCTTCTCGATGGGCCCGGAGAAGGGCTGGATGTCCCCGCTGACGCTGGGCTCCGGCGCCGCGGCGGCCGTGCTGTTCCTGGCCTTCCTGTTCGTCGAGCGCAGTGCTGAGCACCCCGTCGTTCCGTTCAACCTCTTCCGCGACCGCAACCGCGTGGCCACCTTCGCCGCGGTCTTCCTGGCCGGCGGCGTGATGTTCACGCTGACCGTCCTGATCGGCCTGTACGTGCAGGACATCATGGGCTACAGCGCGCTGAAAGCCGGCATCGGCTTCATCCCGTTCGTCATCGCGCTCGGCATCGGGCTGGGCCTGTCGTCGCAGCTGGTGGCGATGTTCTCGCCGCGGGTGCTGGTGATCGCCGGTGGCATCCTGGTGCTCGCCGCGATGATCTACGGGTCGACGCTCAACGGCGGTATCCCGTACTTCCCGAACCTGGTCATCCCCATCACCGTCGGTGGCTTCGGCATCGGCATGATCGTCGTGCCGCTGACCGTCTCGGCCATCGCCGGCGTCGCGCTGAGCGACATCGGTCCGCTCTCGGCCATCGCGCTGATGCTGCAGAACCTCGGTGGCCCCGTGGTGCTGGCCATCATCCAGGCCGTCATCACGTCGCGCACGCTGTACCTCGGCGGGACCACCGGTCCGGTCGCCAAGATGAACGCCGCGCAGCACACGGCGCTCGACCACGGTTACACGTACGGCCTCCTCTGGGTCGCCGCGTTGGCAGTGATCGTCGGTGTGGTGGCGCTGTTCATCACCTACACCGCCGACGAGGTGGCGGCGGCGCAGGACACCAAGGAAGCGCTCGACGCCGGAGAGCTGTAGCTCTAGCTCGGCATTGTTTCCTGGAGGATCGGCGTGCCTTCGTTCGTCAGCCATGCGTCGTTGACGCACGGGTGGCTGCCGTTACTGGTCCAGCTGCTGGCCTTCGTGACCTTGTGCTTCGCGATCGGGCGACGGTCGCGGCAGTGGAGTTTCCGCCGGTTGCCGTGGGCACTGGCGGTCGGCGTCGCGTGCGCCGCCGGGTTGTACTGGTACATCACCTCGCTCGGCATCGCCGGCAACCCCGCTCCGGTGCGGCTGTGGATCTGGACGGCGCTGGGCGGGTTCTCGGTTTCGGTCCTGATCCTCGGCTGGCGCGGATCCCATTGGCGGCGCCGGGGAACGGCCGTGCTGGCCGTGCCCCTGTGCGCGCTCTGCGCGCTGCTGATGATGAATCTGTGGGTCGGTTACTTCCCGACCGTGTACGTCGCGTGGCACAAGTTCACGGTCGGCAAGGTGCCCGACGAGGTGGACCGCTGGACGGTGACGGCCATGCAGCTCAAAGGCATTCGGCCGGCGCGTGGTGTGGTCGTGCCGGTTTCGACAGGTTCGAAGGAATCGGGCTTCGCCCACCGCGCCGAACTCGTCTATCTGCCGCCGGCCTGGTTCGCCAGTAATCCGCCGCCGCAGCTGCCGACGATCATGATGATTGGCTCGCAGCTGAACACCCCGGCGGACTGGATCTGGGCCGGCAACGCGAAAGCAACCATCGACAAGTACGCCGCCGCGCACGACGGCAACGCCCCGGTGTTGGTGTTCGTCGATGCCACAGGCTCGTTCAACAACGACACCGAATGCGTCAACGGCAGCCACGGCAACGCCTCGGCGCACCTGACCAAAGACGTGGTGCCGTACGTCGTCTCCAACTTCGGCGTCAGTCCCAAGCCGCAGAACTGGGGCATCGTCGGCTGGTCGATGGGCGGCACCTGCGCGGTGCAGCTCGCCACCCGCCACCCCAACCTGTTCAGTGCGTTCGTCGACATCGCCGGTGATCTGAGTCCGAACATCGGAAGCAAGGACCAGACCATCGCCAAGCTCTACGGCGGTGACGAGGGCAAGTGGGCGGAGTTCGATCCGAGCACGGTGATGCAGCAGTACGGTCGCTACCACGGTCTCTCCGGTCTGTTCGAGATTCCGGGCACTGCCGCGGCCTGCAACGCGCCCGGTCCGGGCGTGCCGCGCGATGCGCGGGCCAACCCGGAGGGGCAGGACATCGCTGCGGGCACCTTGTGCGAGACGGCGCAGCAGCACGGTATCGACGCCGAGGTTCGGGCGCTGCTGGGACTGCATGACTGGGGTTTCGCCAACGAGTCGTTCGCCGATTCGCTGCCGTGGATCGCAGGCAAACTGGCGACGCCAGGGGCCAAGACCGCGTCGAACCCATCGGGGACAGGCAGCCCCCAGAACCCGGGGAGCGCGGCGGCGAGTCCGCCCGCCGCGCCGACGCCCTAGGCGGCCGTCAGCTTCGCCCGGTGGTCCGCACTCCAGGTTGCGCTGCTATTCATGGTGCATGACTGCATCCCGGGTCCGGACCACGAGCGTGGCGGTTGTGCTCGCCGCCACGGCGATCACCGGATGCCAACGTCCACCTGCGCCGGGACCCCAGGCCGGCGCGGTGACCGGTGTCCCGATACTCAACACCGTCACTGCTCAGCAGCTTGTGAAAGACATGGGCGCCGCAGGCCTTGCCGTGGCGAACCCGCGGGACGTGGCCAAGCAGAAATGCCCTGATATCAAGTGCATCGAGGCGGTAGAGACAGACACCGTGACCGTGCTGGTGTTCTCGACCACCGGTGCCGCCGAAGGCTACGCGGGGGCGACCCCGAGCACATTCGAGGCCATGAACATCGTGCTGCTCTTCGGTCCGTCGGTCACAGTGGCCGAGAAGGGCGCGTACGAGCGGCTGGTGAACAAGGCACTGCTCTGACGGTGCCCGTCGGCATCGCGAGATTCTGATCGGCCGTCGGTACGGCAGTGCTATGCATGAGGCATGACTCGCAGGGGATACGACGTGTTCGCGTGGGCCGAATCATGATGCTGCGCCAGGAGATTTCTGATGCGGTCAACCCGTTGGGGTGGCGCCTGGTACTCGGTGCGGTGTACGCCGAGGTGCCGACCTCCGGGCTGGGAACTGCGGTAGCACTGGCTGCCGCGGTGGTCGAGGAGACCGGCCCGGAGTCGCAGGGTTCGTTGACCGTCGATGTGCGGGCCGACCGCCTCGTGCTGCGGCTGCGCTCGGCCGGCGGCGTCACCAAACACGACATCGCGCTGGCCCGGCGCATCTCGGAATTGCTGGCCGCGCGCGGCGAAGCGACCAGACCCGGCCGGGTATCGGTGCAGGCCATCGAGATCGCCATCGATGCCCTCGACATCCCCGCGGTGCGCCCGTTCTGGAAGGCCGTCACCGGCTACGTTGACGAAGCGGGGCCGTCGGACGTGAGCGGGGGACTCGTCGACCCCGCGGGCCGCGGACCGGCCGTCTGGTTCCAGCAGATGGATGCCCCACGGCCGCAACGCAATCGCATTCACCTCGACGTCGACGTGCCGCACGACGCGGCGCCCGCACGCATCGAGGCGGCGCTGGCCGCGGGCGGCGTCCTGCTCAGTGATCGGGAGGCACCCGCGTTCTGGGTGCTCGCCGACGCCGAGGGCAATGAGGTGTGTGTCTGCACCTGGCAGGGCCGCGATTAAGCTGGCCCCCCGTGATCACCCGCATGTCCGAGCTGTTCCTGCGCACGCTGCGCGACGACCCCGCCGACGCCGAAGTGCCGAGCCACAAGCTGCTGATCCGGGCCGGCTACGTCCGCCCGATCGCGCCCGGCCTCTACAGCTGGCTGCCACTGGGCCTGAAGGTGCTGCGCAAGATCGAGGACGTCGTCCGCAGTGAGATGAACGCCATCGGTGCCCAGGAGATCCTGTTCCCGGCGCTGCTGCCGCGCGCCCCCTACGAGACCACGGACCGGTGGACCGAATACGGCGACAACCTGTTCCGGCTGCAGGACCGCCGCAAGAATGACTACCTGCTGGGGCCCACCCACGAGGAGATGTTCACCCTCACGGTCAAGGGCGAGTACTCGTCGTACAAGGACTTCCCGCTGCGGCTCTACCAAATCCAGACCAAGTACCGCGACGAGGCGCGTCCGCGCGCCGGCATCCTGCGCGGCCGCGAGTTCATCATGAAGGACTCGTACTCGTTCGACATCGACGACAGCGGACTCAAGGACGCCTACCACGCGCACCGCGAGGCCTACCAGCGCATCTTCGACCGGCTGGCGGTCAAGTACGTCATCGTGTCCGCGGTGTCGGGCGCCATGGGCGGCAGCGCTTCCGAGGAGTTCCTGGCCGAGAGCGAGGTCGGCGAGGACACCTTCGTCCGCTGCCTGCAGTCCGGCTACGCGGCCAACGTCGAAGCCGTCGTCACCGCGGTGCCCGAGTCGCTGCCGATCGAGGGCCAGCCCGCGGCCGTCGTCTACGACACCCCCGACGCGCCGACCATCGCCACCCTGGTGGACTGGGCCAACACGGCCGGCCTGGGCCGCGAGATCACCGCCGCCGACACCTTGAAGAACGTGCTGCTGAAGGTGCGCCAGCCGGGCGGCGAGTGGGAACTGCTGGGTATCGGCGTGCCGGGCGACCGCGAGATCGATGAGAAGCGCCTGGGCGCGGCGTTGGAGCCCGCGGAGTACGCCCTGCTCGATGACGCGGACTTCGCCGCCAACCCCTTCCTTGTCAAAGGGTATGTGGGGCCGAAAGCCTTGCTGGACAACGGCATTCGATTCCTGGTCGACCCGCGGATCGTGGACGGATCGTCGTGGATCACCGGCGCCGACGAGCCCAACAAGCACATCGTCGGGATGGTGGCCGGCCGCGACTTCGTGGCGGACGGCACCATCGAGGCCGCCGACGTCCGCGACGGCGACCTGTCGCCAGACGGCGCCGGCCCGCTGGTGTCGGCGCGCGGCATCGAGATCGGGCACGTCTTCCAGCTGGGCCGCAAGTACACCGACGCCTTCAGCGCCGACGTGCTCGGCGAGAACGGCAAGCCGGTGCGGCTGACCATGGGCTCCTACGGCATCGGGGTGTCGCGCATGGTCGCGGTGATCGCCGAGCAGCACCACGACGAGCTCGGCCTGCGCTGGCCGTCTTCGGTGGCACCGTTCGACGTGCACCTGGTCATCGCCAACAAGGACGCCGAAGCCCGCGCCGGGGCGACCGAATTGGCCGGCGAACTCGACCGGCTCGGCCTGGACGTGCTGCTCGACGACCGCACCTCGTCGCCGGGTGTGAAGTTCAAAGATGCCGAGCTGCTGGGTGTGCCGTGGATCGTCGTGGTCGGCCGAGGCTGGGCCGACGGCACCGTCGAGCTGCGCAACCGGTTCACCGGCGAGAAGACCGAGGTGCCGGCTGATGGCGCCGCGGCGGCGATCACGGCAGCGCTGGCGGGATAGCACGCTACGCCGCGGATTGCAGTCACCAGGTGGCTGCGATCCGCGGCGCTGATGCTGATGCGCTACTCGGCGCCGCCGGGGAATGCCACGACTGCCGGCGTCACGCCGAGGACGGTGCGCCACCGTGCGGCCAGCACCGCGCAGTCGGTGAGGGCCTTGACGGCCAGAGTCCGGTCTTCGGTGGTGGTGGCCTGCTCGGCTACCGCGCGCCAGGCGACGGCGGTGTCCTCTTCCGTCTGCAGCGCCAGCTTGGCCGCGTCGCCGGGATTGTTCGCGTCGATCGGGAGTTGATACCCCGCGGCGGGCAGCGGAGCCGGCACCGATCGTCCCGCGAGCGCGGTGATGCCGGCTTCGCGGTTCGCGCGGTGCTTGGCCATGGCCTCGGCCACCAGGTCGTTGACGTCGGGTGTGGTGTGCGCCGACACCAGGCCGTAGCTGTAGATGGTGCCGTGTTCGGCGGCGATCGCGTCGTACAGGGCAGCATCGGCGGCGCTGCCCGGCCGCGTCGGGGTGGGTTGCGGGCTGGTCATGGCGCCTGCCCGGCGAGCGTGACGGTGTGTGCCGCGGTGCAGGCGGCGGCGATGGAGGCCAACAGCCCGGCGCGATAACCGGACTGCCCGGCGGCGGCGCGGCTTGCGCTGTCGGCGGCCTGTTCGAGGGCCGCGACGACTTCCTGCGGCGTCGGGGGCGCGGGCGCCGGGGTGGCTCCAGGGGTGGCCGCCGGGGTCGTGGTGGCTGACGTCTCGGTCGTGGACGACGGCGCAGCCGGGGGCGGGTTGCCCATCCGGGTCAGTTCGTCGGACAGCGCGCGGGCGTGCGCGTCCCGGAGTGCCGCGACGGACGTGAGCGCCGGCGCCAGCTGCGGCGGTACGCCGGTGGCGGCGGATGTGGCCAGCTGACTGTCGCGGCGAGCGCGGTCGAGTTCGGCGGTCAGGATGTCCAGGGCGGGATCGCGCTGCGGTGCCGACCCGCAGGCCGATGCGGCGCCGCCGAGCAACGCCAGTGCCGCCGTACCGAGCAGGACACGCCGTCGGCTGACGGTGGTTTCGGTGTGCGGCACAGGCACATCCTGCCATTGCCGACAGCGGCTTCCCGGCACCGCGGCGCCGGATGTTCTCCGGTGCCGCGGTCATGATTGCCATTCGGCCATGCGTTGCTGGCGTATCGTTGGTACCGGGTTCACCCTTCTGGGGGCCCTGTCCGCACAACTCAAGATGAGGAGCTCGCCGTGGCCCGGGACACGCCGGAACGACCGCTGCCACCCAGTCGGTTACCGACCACAGGCCAAGTGCTTGAGCTGCTCAGCAGTGCTTTTGCGGATGCCGGCTACGACATCGAGGACGTGCGGGTGGACGCCGCCGCGCGCCCGCCCCGGATCGTCGTGGTGGCCGACAGTGACTCGGGTCTGGACCTCGACGCGGTCGCCGGCCTGTCGCGCGTCGCAGCCGAGCTGCTGGACCAGGTGACCGCCGAATCCGAGCCGTATGTGCTGGAGGTCACCTCGCCCGGTGTCGAGCGGCCATTGACTGCCCAGCGGCACTTCCGCCGCGCCCGTGGTCGCAAGGTCGAGCTCACCCTGGCCGACGGCACGTCGCTGACGGGCCGGCTGGGCGAGCACGACGGCAGCGCGATCCAACTGGTCGTCGCCAACCGCGGCGTGCTGTCGGTGGCCACTGTCGCGCTCGCGGACATTACGAAAGCTGTTGTACAGGTTGAATTTTCACCACCCAATCGCCGGGAACTGGAGCTGGCGGGTATGACCGGAGAGGGGGCCGACGGATGAACATCGACATGGCGGCACTACATGCCATCGAGGCAGACAAGGGAATCACCGTCGACGTCGTCGTCGACACCATCAAGACGGCGCTGCTGACGGCGTACCGCCACACCGAAGGGCACGAGCCCGACGCGTACATCGACATCGACCGCAAGTCGGGCATCGTGCGGGTGATCGCACGGCAGACCGACACCGACGGGACCGTCATCCACGAGTGGGACGACACCCCCGAGGGATTCGGCCGGATCGCGGCGACCACCGCGCGTCAGGTGATCCTGCAGCGGCTGCGCGACGCGGAGAACGAGAAGAACTACGGCGAGTTCGCGGCCCGTGAGGGTGACATCGTCGCCGGCGTGATCCAGCGCGACGTCCGGGCCAACGCCCGCGGCCTCGTGGTGGTCCGGGTCGGCACGGAGGCCAAGGGCTCCGAGGGCGTGATCCCGGCCGCCGAGCAGGTGCCGGGGGAGAGCTACGTACACGGTGACCGGGTGCGCTGCTATGTCGTCGGAGTGACCCGTGGTGCCCGCGAACCCGTCATCACGCTGTCGCGGACCCACCCGAACCTGGTGCGCAAGCTCTTCTCGCTGGAGGTCCCCGAAATCGCCGACGAGTCGGTGGAGATCATCGCCGTCGCACGTGAAGCCGGACACCGGTCCAAGATCGCCGTCGCGTCGCGGGTGCCGGGGCTGAACGCCAAGGGCGCCTGCATCGGCCCGATGGGGCAGCGTGTGCGCAACGTGATGAGCGAGCTCTCGGGCGAGAAGATCGACATCATCGACTACGACGAGGACCCGGCGAAGTTCGTCGCCAACGCCCTGTCGCCGGCCAAGGTCGTGTCGGTGACGGTGATCGACGAGGCGCAGCGCGCGGCGCGCGTCGTGGTGCCTGATTTCCAGCTGTCGCTGGCGATCGGCAAGGAGGGCCAGAACGCCCGCCTGGCGGCGCGGCTCACCGGTTGGCGCATCGACATCCGCAGCGACGCCGACGGCCAGGGTGCGCCGGCGGGCGGCCGGGAGGCAGAGGCCGGCGGCCGGTCGGCGGGCCATGGTGGCGCCCGCGACCGCTGACAAAAACCCGCAGTTACCGGCGGCGTGTCGGGGCCGCGACCGCGATTGAGGTTCAAGGGCCCCGAGACGGTAGACTGCACTGTGATCCAGCACGAGACTCCGACAGCTCCGGTGCGTACCTGCATCGGCTGCCGGAAACGAGAGCTGGCCGTCGACTTGCTTCGAGTGGCAGCTGTACGCGACGGGAACGGTAAATGCGCCGTCTCGGTCGATTCAGCGGGTAACCTGCCTGGTCGGGGTGCGTGGTTGCACCCGGTTCAGCAGTGCCTCGACGCGGCAGTTCGGCGGCGCGCATTCGCCCGAGCGTTGCGCATCACCAGTTCGCCGGACACCTCTGAGGTGGAAGAGTTCTTCAGTGCCCTATCCGCCTGACGAACCCCACACCACAGCAACAGAACAGGTAGCGAAGAACATGAGCACACCGTGAAGTCCCGATGACCATGCGTCATAGCTAA
>Ga0105237_10006151_pt1 | contig 13416 bp, 18 predicted proteins | sample KBSC24metaG_FD_81520 | JGI IMG/M metagenome (GOLD analysis project Ga0105237, IMG submission 81520) | Corn rhizosphere microbial communities from Kellogg Biological Station, Michigan, USA - KBS C2-4 metaG | ecosystem: Host-associated > Plants > Roots > Rhizosphere > Soil | place: Michigan, USA...
AGCTGTTCGAGCTCCACGAATCTGCGCTTCGGCCGCCGCGGCCCCGGCGCGAACAGCAGCGCCGACTCACCCGGCACATGCCACCAGCCGTCGGGGAACACTTCCGCGATCCCCTCGCCGCCATAGTCGATGTTCTCGCTGGACCAGTGCAGCGTCCAGTCCGCGCCATCCGGCGGAGCGACGAGCGGGTCGGCGATCGACGCGAGAACTGCGCGGTCGCGGTCGCTGAGACGAGCTTGGCGTCGTGAATTTTGGCGATGTCGCAACCCACGGCATTGGTCAGCGTGCTAGGCCGTCTAACTGCCGGGACAGCGCTTAGCAGGATCGACGCACCACTCACAAGAGCTCAGGCCCGATGACCTTAGAGCCGCGGCATAAGCAGACGTCGGACGTCCCGTGCGCGTCGCAGTCCCTCCGAGTGCCACTGCTCTCAGCCCGTCCTGCGCCATAATGCATCTCACGGCCCATGACACCGTGGGCACTGCATACATATCGCCTCGGGGGCACCCTTGCACAATCGATACAGTAATTCCTGCATTCTTGCGGGGTCGCAATGAGCAAGCCTCAGCGTCGAGAATCTTTTGCCGCACTAGTCGCTCCCCGCAAGCTCCGAGACTACGCACCGACAATTTTCTTAGTCGCTAGTATTCTCGGCGGAGTGGTGGCGCTTGTGCTATCGATTCTGGCGGCAGTAAATGGCGCGCTCGACCTTTACAGTGTTTTCGGGTGGAGAGGTTTTGAATCGCTAACAATATTCCTACTCTGCCTCACGTCATTAATTACAACTTATTTGTTGCTGAAGCAATCGCACCAGAGAAAGTCCACGAATCCCACCCGAAAAACAGTTAACAAGACGACGGCGCGCCGGAGGTGCCTCCGAGAGCCTCTTGTATGGATCAGCGTGATAGCGATCATGGTGCCTGCAGTGGACGTGGGAGTGCAAACAAAATTCTCGATCGCCTCCATTCTCAAGTCGAAATCAGCTGAGAAGGCGAAGCAAAAAGAGTTACCGACTGCATCGAAGCTCGACGTTGCGGGTCAAACACTGGCGAACACAGACTTCTCCAATCAAGATTTAGTTAAGTCGAAGGCGTCCGCCGCGACGCTTGAAAATATAAACTTTTCTGGCGCCAACTTGGACGAGTCAGATTTTCGAGGCGCCATCTTTTCGGAAAAAGTTGAGCTGGCGGGTGCCAGTCTATGTGGAGCGGATTTCCGCGGCGCTGACCTCACAGGTGCCGTCGGTTTAAACGCAGCGCACATGCGGTTTACGATTGCGAACTCAGCAACTCGCTTTCCTTCTGACATCGAGAAAACATTTCTGAATGGACTTGTTATCGATGACTTGGACCGCGATCGCCTCTATCAGTGTCAAGACGGAGAATCGAAGATGCTGCGTGCTGATGGATCGAGAACTTGATGAATACGAAGAATGGTCGGAATCGTCGTCGAAAGCATCAACTGAATAAAGCAGTGAAGGCACAGCGCAAAGCAGTCTCGACGCAGGTAGCCCCTAAGAGCTTGCCGGCGGTTGCTGATGTATCGAGTGAAGAGCGCCCGAACGGCCCAGAAGTGATGCGGATTCCCACCCCGATCGCCGCGATGGTGGCAAAATCGCAGCAGCTGGCTTCGCGTGTTCACGCGAACAGCAAGAGCGGCGTCGCCCGGCTTCTCACTGCGCTGTGCGTTCTTTTAGCCATTGGGCAAGTAGCGATAATGTGCTTGCTTCCAACCGAACAGCGATTCGGCAGCTTGCCTCTGCAATTCAGGATCGACCGAGACGATCTTGCATCGTTGCCGATCGAGTTGGGTCTTGTCTACAGCTGCGGATGCTGGGAAGGCGACTCTGGACAGGCGTCGAAGAAGATGAAATTTGGACTGAGAAACAACTGGAATCGATCTCTCAATATTGGCGGCGGTAAAACATCTTCCGTACGATTACTTGTGGCCTATCGGAGCGACTTTAAGCCTGCTCAGGAGGTTCCCGTATCCGACTACACACAATACATCCAGGTTGCGACACCGCCGGATATGTCAATGTATTCGAGTGACAGAACTGAACGCGTGGATCCGATGCGAGTCGATAACGGCAATAAGCTGTTTGGTATACCCCAAGGCTTTACTCTCTGGGGGCTAGTGCCTTCACCTAACAATGTCGTTCGTTTGTACAGCGACAAAGGTGCATCGTTCGCAACTGTAGTTGATAACGAGATTTTGAACGCCGGTGAAACATACGCTACACCCAAGCTTGGACACGGCGCTTGGGTGTTCCCGACACCATTGCCGCCAGACGTTGCAGAAGAAGTCGGTCAACATGAGATGTACGGTTTCCCTGGAGAATGGGAGCCAGTAAAAATACCTGATATGGCGAAGGTTGAGAAGTCTATGATTATTGTGGGAATCGCGATTTTCAGCGCACTAGATAATAGCGGTCTAGTCGGCTTCGCTCCCGCACCCTCCCATGGACTGCTTCTAGACCCAAGCGCATTTTAGGAGCAAGTAAAATGGCGCACAAGTATCTGTGCGCCATTTGGTCCCGTGACCGCCTTCACTCACTGTCCTGCTCGCAAAGGATCGTAATCGCTCTGCCTAGCGCTAGCGCGAGTAGGGCGCCCACCCCCACAACGCCTAAGGGCAAAATAATCGTCCAGCTAGGATCGAAGATCGCGGAGTAGGTCAAGGTTACGGAAAGTCCAAGACAGGCCGTAAACAGGGTTGCGACGATCAATCGTCCAATCAGGATGTTTATCGAAAAGATTGTGCGAGCTGTTGACGTGTCGGAACTGGAATGTGCAGTCACCATCTTCTCCAGACGGCCGAAGATCTAAACCGTAGATCGAGTCGGAGCCGTCCGGATGATGACGACTAACAAATGACCGACATGTCACATGTTAGCATCTCTAATTATATCATTAAGTATTGATTCTGTCAATACTTTCAGTGAGTACTGCTGTATTAACAGCGCTCTCCGCCTTTAGATGCTGTAGGGACAGCCCGTCAATGTCGCCAAAAGGATTTGTCGAACGGCTTGGACATCGACGCGGGCAAGCTAGTCAGCGGGTTACCGATCGCCGTAGGGGAGTCGCGCTTGACCGGATTGCCGTTGTGCGCGAACAGGATCCATTGCAACTGCGTGGCGATCGTCGGGCTGGTTGAGAGCGCCCAGTGCCGATGCGGCCAATCAGGCCCATGGCAGTCTCGGCGATCGTCGTGGCGGCTTTGATTTGAAGAGGCGTTCCGCCGCTTCAATGCCGAAATCTCCGAAAACTTCAGACGCGCAACGCCATACAAATTTTCCCCTTGTGGGACTGAATCAATCGGATAGGCTCCCTCGTCAAGTGCTCGGAGGGGGTCCGAAGATGATGGGTCATCGGGAGTTTTTTCAATGGAAACCGCTCCTTTTCACGGCCGGCGTCGCGGCAATCGCTGGTGCGGTCGGCGTCATGGTGACCCTGATTGTCGTTAGCCCGTCGAGCTTCTCTCCCTCGGGCGGGCCACATACGATCACGGCAACCACGACGACGACCACGTCAATGCCCCCTGAAACGATCGCTGTGAACCTTCCGCCGAACGACGCGTACAGCGGCACGGTCGGTGTTGCCATTCCCGAGCACATCATTGACAAGCTCGCACCACCTCAGAGTGATGCGGCGTCGAAGATCCTTACTACCCTCTGGCCTGGATTATCGGCACTGCTTGGCGCTTTGGTTGGTGGCGCAGTCACGTATGCGACGACATACCAAAAGAACAAGGCGGATCGAGTTGCTGCGAGTGAAGCCCGCCAGCAAGCAATCGACGACGCCACGCAAGCCCGCGCGCAAGCGCTCGAGGATCGTCAGGACGCCCGCCAGACAGAAATCAAGGAGCGCAGTCTCGAAGCGTGCTTTGAGACGCTCAAAGCTGGTCGGAAGATTACTGCCTCGGCGAGGGACCTGTGGACTGCCATATATAACCGGCGACCACACGCGACCGTGATCGAAGAATTCGAAGCGTTCGACGCGACCACCCACGACTGGTACCCGGCCTACGAATTTCTTCGCCTCACAGTGCCCCCTGGCGGAGAACCGGCGCTGGAGGAGTATCGACTAGCATTCGGAGCATTTACAAGTGTCGCCATAAATTGGAAAGATGCCTACATCGACGGCAGAGAATTGACCGTTGATATAGAGACAGGCGAAGACAGGCCAGCTAGCGTTCCCGTTCCAACACAGAGGGACATGCTCCAACAAAACTACGACAGTTGCGAGCGGCTCGAATCGGCCGTATACGCGAAACGGGACGCGTTTGTCGCGATCGTGAGCGCATACTTTCGATAACGCAACCTGGTCCTGTGTATAACCGCACGGCGCAATTAGGCCGAATCGTCGCGCGATCGAACGGTTCGCGACGACGCCTACTGAGACTTGGTCAGCTCAGCGGCGCTCAACAAGCAGCGGCACGAAATCCCGAATGGGACGGACTACACCGCCGGTTCCCGCAGACGCTGCCTGCGACTCATCGGGCGCCACTTGCGGCAGCAAGCTTGCCGGGCTGAAGCGCCGGGGCCGCATTTCGCGTGCACTCGCTAGATTCCTAGCAGTTCTAGCTGCATCGTGAGAACCGTCTGGTACGAGGAAAATTCAGTCACCCGAAGAAGTGCGGGTGGTTCGATGTCGTCCATCCGTGCCAGCTGCGACGGAAGCTCGCGGCCGCTGGTGGACGCGAGGACGGGCACAATTTGCGCGACTGTTCTTCTGATAAGCCGACCCATGTATTCGTCAGGCTCGAAGTGACTGCCGAGCCCGCTTCGAAGGATCCCGATCAGCGCCGTCGTGTGGTACAGGGCGATGACCGCCGCGTCGTCGACCTCTTCAGCTGTCATGTCCTCGTCGCGGGTAATCGCCTCCCTCAAGGCTGCGCTGAGCGCGTAGATCACGTCACGTGGGATCTTCCCTTCCACGTTGAAGAGGTTGGGGTATCGCAAAAGAGTGCGGACCAAGGAGTTGACGGTAATCGCGACGCGCCGTGATTGTTCGATGGGCTTGTTCCCAACGATGAGCTGCCGGTCCAGCTCGCGGATCGACACTCGCGCGATGCGGTCGCAAATCGCAACTAGCAGAGCCGCGATGCCGTGCTGGGCGCTATCGGCGTCTGGTGAAGTAGTGCGATCGCTCTTGAAGTTCTCGTAGAACGCCGCCTGGCTCACGCCAGACTTCTTGCTGACCAGCGCGACACTGATCTGGCGGCCGTCGGTACGGGCAAGTCGCAGGTACGCGATGAATGCCTTCGTGCGCGTTCGGCGCTTACGGGTGTCCGCCCCTCGCTTACGCGCCTCATCGATTCGGGCAACCTTCTCGCGTTCGAGTCGGTCCTTGTCTGCTTGTAGGCGCTCCAGACGAGTGGGCATCAGCACCTCCATGATCACATCTGCACCGTCAGTCGCATCTTCCTCAGCCTAACATAAGAGATATGCCATAACAGCCTGTGTCTTGGATAAGAAGAGGCCTCTGGAATGGACACCCTATCTGATTCGGGTAGGCTCGCAAGCGTCGGGGCAACTGCTCCGGCGTTCAAGATTGGTAGTGGAAGGGAAGTCTCAATGTCAGCTATCTGCATGAATTCGCGGTGCAACGGCACCGACTGGCTCTGCGGAAGATGCCGCAAGTTGTATCCATCGCTCGCGGCAGGACTTGACGCCCGACGTCGCGAGAAGAAAGAAAGTAATCGGGGCTCGACGATGTACGGGCGTAACTACGCCAGCAACAAGGCGCCCCGGGGAGCGAGCGGAGGATTCAACGCCCGTACAGGTCAAGGTCACGGTACGCAGTACTACGACGATAACTCCCGGTACTCGTGGAACACAGATGGACAAGGCGATTCGGGCGGCCACTGGACGAACCAGAACGCCGACAAGAAGAGCCGCAATCGGCACCAGAAGCCGCCTCACGCCAAGTGACGCGCCAGAACGCGAGAAGGCCGCCGAGTGGCACACTTCGGCGGCCTTCTTCTATATGGCATTCAGGTGAGGGACGGATGGGACTTGCACCCATCATGCTTCGTGCGCCCTGCGGCTCGTTGTAGTGAAGCACGCTCCACAACCATTATCTGGCCAGATTATTACGCTGTGGGCCATCTTCCGATTACCCGCAGGTTTCCGTATGCGAGCGCTACTCAGATGGAATTCCGCATGGCGGCGATCTAACGCCGCTTCGCCCCTCTACCAGCAATTATACCATTCTGCGCGTGTCGCCCTCTTCGATCATCTAGTCCGTAACGTCAGTCAGGGCGCCGCGAGACTTTGGGAGAGTGGCCGCAAGGTCTAGCACTAGAGCGCAATGGTGGCAGGTTGCCTGCCTGTTCCCGGCGAGTTGCGTTGTTGTGGCCGACCTAGAAGGTGGCTGCGTTGCCGAGGTTTTCCCGCATCTGCGATATCAATCGGACTTCAACATCGAAGACGGGTTCGGTTTCGCTTGACCCCCTACGGACTGGAATGTCGCGAATGGTGAGGCGCCAGTTTGCAAGTGAGACTTTTTGTGGGTCGATGGGGTCCTCGGCGAGCACAGTCAGAAGGTTATCGAGAGATTGAACGCGTAAGCCGTAGTAGTCCGCAACTCTTTTGCTGGATTCACTGACTGCGGCGGGTGCGAGGAGCGCGACGTGGATGTATGCGTTGCCGATGCAGGTAGCGCCGTCGTGGACACCAGCAACCAATGCCGCGGGGTAGTGGTTGTCGGCAGGGATGTACCCTTTCCCGTATTCAAAGACGTCGGAGAATGCGTCTCGTATGTCCCGGAGGCATCCTTGAAACTCGGCGTATACCTTGCCGCGCTCTTCACGCAGATAGTCGTCCTGGGCTTGCACCCGTTCTGAGGTGATCGTCATGTTCGACGCGACAAGGGCCAATACCGATGTGACCACGCTGGCGAACAAGCCGCTTGTCAGCGCGATCAACCAGGCCTGACTGGTCGATTGGCGTTGTTGGCTGCTCATGTCCTTGTGTCTGCGGCGGACATGGCTGCCATTAAGCGACCTCTCTGATCGACTCCAGGAGCGAGATGAACGCCGCGGCTTCGCTTGTCAGCCAGGCGTCGAATCCCTTGCGCCGCCGTTTCGCAGCACGGTGGATTGTTCCGCGACGCACATCGAGCATCGCCGGTTGTTGTCCGGTGTCGGGATGAGTCATCTCGATCAGCCGAATCGCGGCTTGGATGCCGTCGCGCGACAACTCGGGACCTTTGAGGTAAGGCCAGACGACGAAGCTGTCCTTCTTGTCGTGCCAGATGAACTGAGGAGACACGCGGACTTGGAGTCCCTCGCTCTGCCATCCACGTGGTTGGGAGAACACTTCGAGTTGCCGGCCCTTTCGCCAGCGCGTCCATCCAGTGGCCAGCGCCTCGTAATGGCCGCGACGCCGAGGGTTGCACTGCTCGACGGCGTGGCGGACCCGGACATCGTCATTCTGGTTGGCGATACCTTCGGCAATGGCGATGCGAAATTGCCGGTAGAAGTCGTGGCTGGGTTCGTAGCCACCAAACTCGTTGGCAATGACGTTCTGAACAGCATCGATTCGAGCACTGGACATCGCTGAAGCGAATTCAACGAACCCACCCAGGCTGATGGTCGGATTGCCTGGCTTGGCCACCGGATCAGCCCTTCGGCGGGTATGGGTCGTTGCCAGGCGTCACGGTGTTCGAGTCGCGAATTCGTCCGTCGCGACCATGGATACGGACTTCACCGCCACCGTCGTTGTGAACAATCGTCTTGGCGCGGTCGGCCGCCTGCTTCTGCGTATCCGTGTGTGCACTGGCGCGACTGGCGCCAGGCTTCTTGACGTCCCACCCGCCGTTCGGGTTCGGCACTACGTGTCGGGCGTTGGGCCCCTGCATACTTGCCATCGTGTGACTCCTGTCTTCGAATTGGCACGCGGATTTTCCGCGTGCACAAACGAAGCCCAGGGTCAGACATCGGCGGGTTACCGATATCCCCAACTGGCGCTGGTGTTACCGTCAAGACCTGCCTGCCAGAGCAGCCAAGAGGTTCCAGACCGAGGGCTCCAGCCCCTCGCCGGTTTCCCGGTCTGGAGCTTCTTGGATCATAGGACGCAGTGCGGACAGCACCGTGGAACACAAATCGGCAACGATCCGGTGGCAGTGTGGATACTGGTAGATTCGTCCCTGTGCATACTGTGGATCACTTCACAAAGCTGCTGGTCAGGGCGTTCTAATTTTAATCACACCAGTGTAGTTCTGTTGTAGACAATACCGTCTGAAGCGGTATTGTCTCGGCGTGTCGCGCCTGAGGCCGCTGCCGACCGCTTCGTTTATCGCAAGAAGTGAAGCTCTAGCTGCACCAATGCCACTGCCTCCAGCATCCGGCGGCCTTCTCCATCAGATCTGACCCGGTCGAGCAGCGCGGTGGTGACGTCCTCGGAATAACAGCCACCGTGCAGGTGGGCAATGAAGGCATGTGAATACGGTGGTGCGTACTCGATTACCGGTAGTTCATCGTTCGCCTCGCGACTTCTCATCCCGTATTGGTTCCCCGACACCACTGCTAGCAACCCCTACTGGTGGATCGAGCAGACTCGGGCACGATCGAGGTCCACTACTTCAATCGTTCTCTCGCAACGTGCCACGGTAGGTGCGCTCAGGTCGTCCTGCGTCCTGCCACTTGTTGTAGGCCCTTTCCATGTGGCCGTAGACGGGAGTTATCTCTTCGCCGGTCCGGCGATTCACCGCGAAGCGAATCAGCAATGTTGGCTGGATGAAGGTTTCTCTGAAAGGCACATCGATGGCTGGCGTCAGTCCTTTCTCGTCGTTCTTTGGATCTTGCGGCGGCACCGCGACCCACGTACCTTCGAACGCCCGTCGGAACGTCTCGCCGATGTAGTAGACGTAACGCATCGTGCGGTGAATGTCGTCCTCTGTCGCGTAGGCCGCGCGTTCGTCAGGATAGAGCTCAATCAGCTTGGCCTCGACGGCTGTGAGGCTTTCCTCAGTAAACATCGAGTCTCGAATTTCAGGGAGGTCATCGATAGGGAACTCGATTCCCATGACGGCTTCCTGCATCTTCAGCCAGCTCTGAAATTTTTCGTCGGCCTGTGCCTCGCGAAAGGTCTTGGTCAACTGAATCGGCACGTAGTCGAATTTGGATCCCATAGCAATCTCCGTCAGCCTATATTCGATTCACGGTAAACTTCGGATACTCGTCTTGAAGTCGTTGCAAGGCAGCAAGTTCATTAGCGTTGTAGGGGTAATTCGCGTTGATGTTGTAGGTGATCGCGACACCCTGCTGGAGTGCTTCTTCATCAAGGGCCAGTTGGTCGAAATCAAGCCGCCCGCTCTTGTTCTCGACGTACTCGCCCAGTGCGGGGTTCGCGTAGTCCCACCGTCGTCCTGGGATGACGTTGGGATCGCTGTACTGCGACTTCCAGCCGTCTTCGGGGGTGTATCCCATGATCTCTGCGGCATTGCGGTCGAACACCCAGCCGTTGTTGAAGTTTTCCCTGAGCTGATCGTAGGCCTTGCTCCACTTGTCGATGTCCCAGTCGCCGCCGCGTTCGAGGTAGCGCTGCCAGGCTTCCCATTTGGCGCGGTCGAAGTAACGGATGGTGGGTTTGATGGTGCCGTCGGGGTTGCGTTCGAATCCTTCGGCGGGCACCAGGCTGTTCTTGTCGAGGATGGCTTTCATCGCCGCCTGGAAGACAGGCTGGAACGTGTCGATGACCGTCGCCGCGGTCCGCAGTGCATTGACGAATCCGCGGATGTTGTCACCAGCCCGCTGGATCATCCGGCGGGCAACGGCCACCTCGGCCCGAATCGACGCGGCGCCAACGACCCTGGTTGCCAGGATCGACACCGCGGCGGAACCGCCGAGCAGGAGTGCCGTGGTGTTCACTTCTGAGCTGATCTGCTGGCGCAGCGTCGTCGTGGCAGCAGAGAAGTTGCTGCTGAGCGAACTCAATGACTGCGCGTCAGCGCTGAGGGCGTCGCCGGGGGCAGTGACCTGCACGATGGTGTCGTAGAAGGCGGTGGCATCGGGCAGCGAGGGATCCGGACGCTTCACCCCATGAGTGACCTTGTCGACCGTCTGGCTGATGGTGGTGGCGAAGCGGCTCCAGGCAGTCGCGGCGTTATCCAGCTTGGTGGTATCGGCGTTGGGAGCCTCTACGCCAACGACTTCATTCAAGTTGGGCAGGATGTCGGTCAGACCGGTGCCGTTGTCGCCAACCGACGATTGCACTGACAGCGACGGTTGGGAAATGGCGGGCCGGTGCGGCAGGTTCGCTGGTGAGGGCAGCCGGCCGCGGCCGGCTCTGAACTCGGCCCACGCGTGGTTGACACCGGCCTGGTAAACACGGCCAGCCAGTGCCGACCAGGCCCGCGAGAGCGCGGCGACTCCTTGCACGGTGTTGGTTGCGGCCGTGTCGTACTTGCCGCCCCACCCGGACCCGATCGGATCGTCACCAGCCATGTGAATGGCGAAGGTGGAGGCGTCCGCCACGGTGCCGCCCGCACCGGCCAGTTCCGATGCAGCCTGTCCCAACACGGCAGCGGTATGGAAGTACCAGTCGGGATCGACAACCCACACACCCATGAGCAGCGGACCCTTTTAGCCTTGGGCCATACGCAGATTCGTCGCCATCACCGTGCGATAGGCCTCCTCGGCAGCCGCCGACCACGCCTTGAACTCGGTCAGCGACTCGTTCATCTCGCGCAGCGCCGCCACCCACTCACCATGTCGCTGCTGATACGCCTCAGCAGCGGTCCCGTCCCACGACGCTGACACCTGTCCAATCAGGCTTTCGACGCGGTGCAGGTTGTCCGTGGCTTGGGTTAGGAAGTGCTGCATCTGAGACTGCAGCTCGTTGAGAGCCTCGACATCGACGGTGTAACCGGGCACCGGCTGTTACCGCCCGGCCCAGACAGCCCGCACCATGGCGGCACTCGTTTCATCCTGGCCGTCGTAGGTCTTCATGCTGTAGGCGACGAGGTCGGCGATCGTATCGGCGTCGTCGACGATGGCTTTGGCCGCATCGTGGAATTCGTCCCACTCGCGGCTGAATGCCTTGGCGGCGTCTCCACGCCATGATCCGTCGACCACTTCATTGGCCGATCCGACCAGCTGTTGCAGGCCGTCTCGGAGCTGGTCGGCGATCGACCGGAACTCATTCGCCGCCGCCAAAACGGGGTCTGTTTCGACGCGCAGTCCGTTGCCGCCGGGTGTTGATGCCATGAAATCCCCCAATGCCACTCCCGGTGCCAGCCTAACGGTGCCAAGAGGGTGACCCGAGCACCATCTCTGTGGCTCAGTGCCCGGTGCACTCCACGCCGAGGCTTCGGCGTCGTTGCAATTGTTGACCGCAAGCTCGCGAGCCTTGACGAGCTGAACGATCTGTTCGGCTCATAAGTCAGGGTTTTGGCTGTGGCCAGTGCTGGTAATGGCCGACCTCGCCAGGGTGGTCGGTGCGGCGGCTCGATAGAGCCTCCGGGGACGGACTTGCTAGGTGGTGCGAGCTTGGTTGCGGGTGTGGGGCAAGGTGGTATGAGCGGGTGCCAGTTTCAAATGCGGCCAGGTCATCGACCGCACCGCTGCCCTACGACGCCGGGCGAGGTCCTCCTCGTCGTTGCCGTGCTCACGTCGAACCACGTTCATTGTCGTCGAATAAACGATGACCGGAGGTCAATGCAACTCGGCTCCGAGTCCGCTAGTTGTTGCACCCAGGTCGGCCAGCCCCACCGGACCACTTGACCTCCAGTGAGTCGGACAATGTGAACAGGCGTTCTACCGTGTCCAATACGTCCAGTTCGGCACCACAACGCCGCGCACTGCGTCATGCCACCGGCGAACCGGCGTTCGATCAGACGACCGCGTCGTGAGGCTCGTTTATCGCACTCCGACTCAAACTGTGATGCTGGTAACAATTTTGCACTCGCTGAGACTGCAAACGAGCATTCAGCGAGCATTATGGACCAGCTTGTATCGAACTGATCATGCGGGCACAAAAGGGGAGGGTGTCAATGGCCTGGGACTCGTTTATGACGGACGGTCAGAAGAATGATGTAAAGCTGCGGGGAGGTCCGTTACTTCTCGTCGTCCTCGGTGCGCTCATCGCACTGATCGGATTCACTAGCGGTGGTTTCGGTATCTGGATAGGATTTTTCGGTCTGTTCTCCATCGGCATCGCTTTCCTAGCTATGAAACAGCAGGCGGCAAAGGACGCACTGCGGGCGAAGCGCGCGGCCGAGGATGCCGAAATTCACGCTGACCAGCTTCGGAAAGCTCGCGGTCAGGAGTAGGTCAAGCCCGTCCGGGTTGGGATTGCCGAAGGTCAGTGAGGCTCGAGCCAACGCTTGAGTAGCGCCGATCAGGCCGTTGCTTGCCGCGCACCAATGGACGGCGGCGACACCGAACGCAGACCGGCCCGTAGTTTGGTAAAGCTCTGTATTGCACGGGCCGCCGTCGCGAACTGCCGATGTCCGCCGAAATCGCCGAGGCGCTGCGCACGCTGCCAGCGCACCGAGGCTCTGTGGGTCATGCGCGCGTGGTTCGAGGACCGCCTGGTGGCCGCGCACGCCGACGGCACATCCGTTCGGCCCGAGTGGTATCCGACACGTTCCACCGCCTGCGTGAGCGCGCCGGGCTATGTCGAAAGGTGGGATGACTAAGGCTGCGCAGACTGTCGAAGAATTGCAGTCGTTGCCATCGCTCGAGGAAACTTGAAGACGCAAGTAGAGAACGTCGTGGCTGAGATCAAAGATGCCTCGAAACGGGTGGTGCCGTCGTTGAAGTATCAATCGCTTCGCGGTGACACTGCCAGAAACTGCGAGGCACCTTATGAGCAGACCGACGACTAATGGCTGTTCCTGCCTGACCAAGTCGCGTCTGGAGCAGATGTCTCGTAATCCGACTGGGCGGCAATCCTGGCCGCGGCGAGAGCATCGGCATCCAAGCTTGGTGCGACCGAGGAACCGGCCATAAAAGACGGACCGTCGAATCATGACGTGCTGTTTACGGCCCATCCGGCATATTCACAAAGATCGCTTGCTAAGGAAACCTCGCTGTTTCGGGCTATACCGCCTGCCGCGCCTCCCTCGGGAGAAGAGGAACCGCAGTCGTAGCCGTCTCGGTACCGCTGGTACTGTGTCACGACAAAAATGTCGCACAAAGGAGTGGTCTGTGGCTGAACGCATTGTCCGTCAACTCATCGACGATATCGATGGCTCAGAGATCCCCGATGGTGGTGGCGAACGCGTCGAGTTTTCGCTCCGCGGGGTGTCCTATCAGATCGATCTTTCGGCCGCGAATGTCGCAAAACTCGATAAGGCGTTGAAGCCGTACATTGACTCTGCGGCGAAGGTTGGCGGTACACGTGCTCGTCGAGCGAAGTCCACCGGCAAGGCGTCTAAGGAACAGCTCTCAGCGATTCGCGAGTGG
>Ga0105237_10006155_pt1 | contig 13412 bp, 12 predicted proteins | sample KBSC24metaG_FD_81520 | JGI IMG/M metagenome (GOLD analysis project Ga0105237, IMG submission 81520) | Corn rhizosphere microbial communities from Kellogg Biological Station, Michigan, USA - KBS C2-4 metaG | ecosystem: Host-associated > Plants > Roots > Rhizosphere > Soil | place: Michigan, USA...
CTGCCGCCTGGCTAAAAAAATCAATAAAAATTATTTTGTTCTGATAGCAACAACAGGGTTCATTCTGGCTGCAATTGATGCGGGAATTATACCGGCCAGAACACCAAGGATAATACAAATGCTGAAAGCAAGGAGGATAATGTTAGGGGAGATTATGATGGGAAAAGGAAGTATACTGCTTAATACTGCAGCAAGCCCCCAAACCAGCATTAAGCCAAATAATCCACCGATAATACATAGGAATGCACTCTCCAAAAGAAATTCGGTAAGTATAGTTCTGCTTTTGGCGCCTATGGCTTTTTTAAGACCGATCTGGCTGGTGCGTTCGCGAACGGTTACAAACATTATATTAGCCACGCCAAAAGCGCCTACTATTAAACTCAAACCCGCAATTGCCCAACCGCCAATGTTTACTGTTCCAAAGAAAGAACTTACCTGCTGACTGAAAAGATTAATATCATTAAGTGCGAAGTTATCTTCTGTTTTAGGACTTAACCGCCGGGTCTGCCTCATTATTCCTTCAAGGTCGTCAATCAGTGCTTTGGATGGAACATCTGTTTTGCCTTGTACCATAATGAACGGGTCGTAATTCCTGCTTGTGATATCATAAATACTGGCGAAGAAGCGATAAGAGATAAGAAGGCAGCGATCGTAGTCGAAAGCCCTTGCAAAGCTTTGTCCCTGCTTTTCCATAACGCCAATGATAGTTACCCGTTTACCTTCAAAGCTCAACGTTTTGCCCACTGCCCTTTCCGCTTTGCCAAACAAGTCTTCTGCGTTGGTATAGCCAATTACACCTACGGGGTTGCCGCGTAAAAACTCCGCATCATTTATATAGCGCCCGTATTCAACATTTACGGTTTGTATTTTATTAAACTCTTCAGTAACGCCGTAAATGCCAACGCCATTTAATAAGTCGTTCTCGTATTGCATGTTTACACTGGTGGAAACGAAATAGCATACATGCTCAGCAAGAGTACTTTTTTCTTTGATAAATTTTACTTCTTCATATTTTGGTTGAGGACGTTTAATGTATCGCCACCAGGGATAGTCGGGGCCACCGCCTGAATATTCCCACTTATCAATATAAATAGTATTGGAGCCTAATTCGGAGATGTCTTTCTGCACTTTGTATTCAAGGCTGTTAACAGTGGCCAGCACACCAATAATGCAAAAAATGCCTATAGTAATGCCAAACAATGACAGGAAAGTACGAAGCTTATTTACTTTAAGCTCCTGCATTGCCATTTTAAAACTGTTCCATAAAATGCTTAGCAGTTTCAGCATAATCCAAATGTAATAATACTTATGAAAGCTATCAGATCTTTTAGATGAACGGAAATATTAGTTTGTAGTTTGTGGTTGGTAGTTTGTCGTTATCGGAATTGTGAGTAAAACTCTTTATACCTTAAATTAAAACTAACTACAAACTACAAACTCTCAATAACCCTCTGTTGCCGGTGTTCCTTCAGCTATTGCCACACTGGCGCTGCAACCCAAACGTGTAGCACCTGCATCTACCAATGCTTTTGCAAATGCATAAGTTCTTATACCGCCAGATGCTTTTATCTGCACATGTGCAGGCAGGTTGGCTCTCATAAGTTCTACTGCTTCCACACTGGCACCTTTTTCCGCATACCCTGTGGAAGTTTTCAGGTAATCAATTCCCGCAGTCCCGTATAGCTCGCAGCATTTTTTTATTTCATCATCGGTTAAAACGCCGGATTCTATAATAATCTTTACCACCTTGCCTTTGCTCTTTATAACCGGCATCAGATGATTAATTTCATTTGCGAGGTACTGCCAGTCATTATTCTTAAGTGCAATTAAATTGATAACTATATCCAGTTCATCAGCACCATCAACTATTGCAAGTACAGCTTCTGCAATTTTTGCTTCTATTGCTGAATAACCAAACGGAAAGCCTATCACAGTTGCAGTTTTTACATTACTTTCTTCCAGTAATTTCTTTGCAGTCTTTATAAAAGGTGGGGGAATGCATACTGCTGCAAATTGATATTGTACCGCTTCGTGGCACAATTTTTCTATATCAGAAATAAGTGTGGTAGATTTTAATATAGTGTGGTCAATATAACTTGTAATTTTCATCTTATAATTGTATCGGAATTTTTAAAATTGATAGACCAAAAATACTTTTTTGTCGTATCACTAATAATGAAATACTTCTTTTTTCGTTAATTGTATAAATAACCTATTTTATGAAAAAAATACTGCCGGGCTTAGCAGGTGTGTTAATGATGGCTTTTATGTTCTCGTGCCAAAAGGGAATAGATCCAGTAACCGGAACAACCGATACAACAGGAACCACTACACCCTCTCAACTTGATTTATTAAGAGATTCAATTTATCTCTATACCAAGGAAGTTTATTTATGGCACAGCCTTTTGCCATCTTACGACCAGTTTAATCCAAGACAGTTTACAGGTTCAACAGATCTTGAAGCTGCACAAAATGAAATGACATCAATAAGGTCTTATGCGCCTGAAGATAAAAGCCACTCTTATAGTTTTGTTGTCACAAATGAAGAATCCGACGGATTACAGACCGGTGAGAGTAAGGATTGGGGCTTTCTTGTAAAAGGTGCGTACATAGACCAGGCAGCACCTTACGACTCTGTACGCTGGTTTGTAAATTATGTATATAAAAATTCTTCGGCAGGGCTTGCGGGTGTTACACGTGGATGGATTTTAAGCAAGATTAATAATACTGCTTTGGGGTATGATGATGCCAGCATAAGCTTGCTGAATAGTACATTCTTTGGCAGCACTTCAAGTGCTAATTTTGAATTTACTAAACCGGATGGTACTACCCAGGCCATTGATTTATCCACTACAAGCTTTACAGAGAACTCAGTTTTATACAGCCATGTTTATAACAGCGATGATGGCACAAAAAAGATTGGATATGTTGTTTTCAACCAATTCCTGGGAGAACCTTCCCGTACAGAACTAAATACCGTGTTTACTGACTTTAAAAGCCAGGGGATAAGTGAACTTATTGTTGACCTTAGGTATAATGGCGGCGGTTCAACTGCCACACAGGAAACTTTTGCAGAGCTGATAGCCCCGGCTTCTACCAACGGGAAAACAATGTACACTTACTATTTCAATGATTCCCTGCAGGCTGACAAGTTCCCGTTGCTACAGGCTAAGTATGGGTATGCCAATGGGTCTTTTAAGTCTGAAAATAACGTGGTAACTTTTGAGAACTCGGGTGGGTTAAATCTGTCACATGTATTCTTTATTGTGTCCGGTCAAACAGTATCTGCAAGTGAATTGCTGATAAATAACCTTAAGCCTTACATGGATGTTAAACTTATTGGTGATACAACGTATGGTAAGCCTGTGGGTTTCTTCCCGATTAGCATTTTCGATTATTCTATTTATCCCGTTTCGTTTAAAACGGCGAATAGCGTTGGCAATACAGATTACTTTTCAGGCTTTCCGCCGGATAAATTGTCTCCTGATGGCGTAAATAAAGATTGGGGTGATGTTGATGAGCCATGCCTGTACTATGCTTTAAAATACATCAATACAGGTTCATTCAGGATGATATCTGCAAGCGACAGGAAAAATGATGCACTCATGAAGGTGCAGCAGCAGTTAGACCCTGTGATGAGAAGTATAAACTCGCATAAATTTAACGGCATGTTTAAAGAAAAGAAATGACAAAATACTTTGCTTAAACTGAAAAGGCCGTTCATTTATTGGACGGCCTTTTTTATGAGAAAAAGTTTTTACTTATTTGATGATCTTACTGAGTCTTCTTTACCGGCTTAACGCTTTTATCTGTAACCGGCTGAGGTTTTGCCGCAAGTTTTTGCTGACTTACTTTTTTGCTGAAAACTTTATCGCCGGCTTTATGCTCTGCTATTTTTTTTCCAATATTAGCGCGGCGTGTATCTTTCTGTGCCGATGCACCAATAGCGAACAATACAGCTACAATTAGAAGAAGTTTTTTCATATCGTGTTTTTTAAAAGACGCTTTGTGTGTAAATATTATTATTAAGGCTCCGTTAATGTTAAGGCTGACTATATTTTTTTAATCTGCCCGATAAGTGTTTCCATTTCAGGTACTGTTCTATAAGTTACCTGTAAAGCCCCTATATTATTAAATAACGCTATAAAAGGAAAGGTTCGTATGTCGTAAAACTTAGGAACAAGAAAAGTATTGCCTTCACTGCCCGTTTTAATGTTCGAATATTTCTCCAATTGAAAATCAGTTTCAAATTTTTTTATATCAGTTAATGGTAAGTACGTAACCATTATGATCTGTAATTTTTTAAAAGCGTTGCTTTTCTCCAGCATGTGTTTTGTAAATTCCTGGCAATGCTCACAGGTGGGTGAAAAATATACCAGCATTGTTGGCACATCTTTCTTAATATCTTTTGCACTAAAGAACGACTTATCTGTAAGCTGTATTTTAAAAGGTGGCATTGTTTTCTTTGTAGCCTCCTGTGCATTCGTTTTTACACAGATGAAAAACAGAAAAACCAATAGCCATTTAGATAGAAAAAGTTTGGACGATAACATCTTCATGTCGCTTACAGTTTTTGTTTAAGACAGGTTGAAAGTACAGAAGATTAATTAAGCGACCATAAATTTAGATGGCGAAGAATGTGAGGAGATAAATTATAAACACGCAGATAGAAAACAGATCGCTCTGTTGCCACAAGCGTTATAGTACAAGCTGTGCGACGCAACCGGGGTGCCATGAAAAACTATTGCCGGGCCAATAAAAAACCGCCTTAAAGATTTAAGACGGTTTATACTATAATGCATTCCTAAAATACTTATTCTCTGCCGTGGCAATTCTTGTATTTTTTGCCGCTGCCGCATGGACAAGGATCATTTCTGCCGATCTTAGGGCCCACCTTAACCGGTTCTTGTTTAACCGGCGTTGGATCGTAATAATCATTTTCATTTGCAGCATAATCCTCACCACGTGTCTCCACTTCTGCTTTGTTGCTGCGCATGTTGCTCAAATCTGTTTTTTGTTCACGCCCTTCTTTTAATTGTTGTTGCCCGTTATCTTCTGCTGCAGGCAAATCTGCATGGCAAAGGAAGTTCACGATATCCTTATTCACGGTACTATCCATTTGCTTAAACAACATATAAGCTTCGCCCTTGTAAATTACCAGCGGATCTTTTTGCTCGTAGTAAGCAGTTTGTACGCTCTGTTTTAAATCGTCCATCGCACGCAAATGCTCTTTCCATGCATCATCAATAAATGCAAGGGTAAGTGTGCGTTCCAGGGCATTTGTAAGCTCTGCTCCATTGGTTGCAATGGTTTTATCAAGATTGGCCAATGCCTGAATGGCTTTTCTTCCATCACTAAAAGGTACTACTACATTCTCAATATGAGCGGCCTGTGTCTGGCGGATATTTTTAAATACAGGAACGGCGTTTTCCATGATAGCATGCTTGTGCCTGTTATAGTTGGCAGATGCTTCATGATATAGTTTGTCAATCAGTTCCTGTGCGTGTATTTTTTCAAAATCTTCTTTACTGATGGTAGTATCGAGGCCATAATTTACAATTACTTCCAGCTTAAAACCTTCAAAGTCGTTGTTCTCTTTAAAAGTGTTTACCAGGCCTTCTGCAACATCGTAAAACGCATTATCAAGGTCGAGAGCAAGGCGTTCGCCAAAAAGCGCATGGTTACGTTTGGCATAAATAACTGTACGCTGTTTGTTCATTACATCATCATATTCCAGCAAGCGCTTACGAATACCAAAGTTGTTTTCTTCTACTTTCTTTTGCGCCCTTTCAATTGACTTGGTAATCATGCTGTGCTGTATCACTTCGCCCTCTTTATAGCCGGCAAAGTCCATTACTTTGGCGATACGGTCACTACCAAACATACGCATCAAATCATCTTCCAGAGACACATAAAACTGTGATGAACCGGGATCTCCCTGGCGACCTGCACGACCACGTAACTGCATGTCTACACGACGGCTGTCGTGGCGCTCTGTACCAATAATGGCAAGCCCTCCAGCTTCTTTAACGCCTGCCCCGAGCTTAATATCCGTACCACGGCCGGCCATGTTGGTGGCAATGGTGACAGCACCGCTTAAACCGGCTTCAGCAACCACCTGTGCTTCTTTGGCGTGCTGCTTGGCGTTTAATACGTTGTGAGGAATTTGTTTTTGACGAAGAATGCGGCTTAGCAGCTCACTCACTTCTACTGAAGTGGTACCAACAAGCACGGGCCTTCCTGCAGCTTTTAATTCAACAATTTTATCAACAATAGCACTGTACTTTTCCTTCTTGGTTTTGTATACCAGGTCATGCTCATCTTTCCTTATCGCAGTAACATTGGTAGGAATAGTAACTACATCCAGCTTATAAATGCTCCAGAATTCCGAAGCTTCAGTTTCGGCTGTACCAGTCATACCGGCCAGCTTATGATACATTCTGAAATAGTTCTGTAAAGTGATGGTGGCATAGGTTTGCGTAGTGGCTTCAATCTTTACATTTTCCTTCGCTTCAATCGCCTGGTGCAAACCATCACTGTAACGGCGACCTTCAAGAATACGGCCTGTTTGTTCATCTACAATCTTAACTGCTCCATCCATCACTACATATTCCACATCTTTATCAAAGAGTGTATAAGCTTTTAATAATTGCTGAACAGTATGAATACGATCTGCCTTAACAGCATAATCATTCAGTAATGCTTCTTTTTTGTGAAGTTTATCATTTGAATCGCCACTGGCATCAGTATCAATTGCGGCAAGGTCAACACCTATATCAGGAATTACAAAAAAATGTGGGTCTTCCCCGGCACGGGTAATAAGTTGTATGCCTTTATCTGTTAACTCAACAGAGTTATTTTTTTCATCAATATAGAAGTAAAGTTCTTCGTCAGCCTTGGGCATCTCGCGTTGCTGATCTGCGAGGTAATAGTTTTCAGATTTTTGCAGCTTAACACGCATTCCCGGCTCACTCAGGAACTTAATCAAAGCACTGTTCTTAGGAAGCCCACGATGCGCACGAAACAGTGCAAGGCCGCCATCTTTTGGATCATCATTGCCTTCTGCAATTTTTTTCCTGGCTTCGTTTAAGAACTGGTTGGTGGCACGTTTTTGTGCTTCTACCAGTTTTTCAATTCTTGGCTTTAGATCAAAAAATTGCTGGGTATTATCATCACGACCTATAGGACCGGAAATAATTAATGGCGTTCTGGCATCATCAATTAATACACTATCCACCTCATCCACCATGGCGAAATGATGTTTACGTTGCACCATTTCATCCGGGTTGTGTACCATGTTGTCACGCAGGTAATCAAAGCCAAATTCGTTGTTGGTGCCATAAGTGATATCTGCAAGATACGCGTCACGACGCGAGGGGGTGTTTGGCTGGTGTTTATCAATGCAATCAACAGTTAGGCCAAGCCACTCAAATATGGGGCCATTCCACTCACTGTCACGACGGGCCAGGTAATCATTCACGGTTACTATATGCACACCTTCACCTGCCAGCGCGTTCAAATAAGCCGGAAGTGTTGATACCAGCGTTTTACCTTCACCGGTAGCCATTTCAGATATTTTACCCTGGTGCAATACAGTACCACCTATTAACTGAACATCATAATGCAACATGTTCCAGGTAACCTGTCCGCCAGCGGCCGTCCATGTATTCCTGAAAACAGATTTATCACCGCTGATGGTAATATAATCTTTCTTTACGCTAAGGTCACGATCAAGATCGGTTGCTGTAGCTTCAATAGCCGTGCTTTCTTTAAAGCGCCTTGCTGTTTCTTTTACAACAGCAAAAGCTTCAGGCAACAGCTTTTCAAGTATCTCTTCTATTTTCTTATCGCGGCTTTTCTTTAGCTCATCTGCTTCCTGGTAGATTGCGTCTTTGCCTTGTATATCTTCTTCCGGCAGTGCTTCTGCCTGTTTTTTCTTATTGTCAATTTCTGTATCAATTTCTGTGAGATGTTCTTTAATGCGCTGTTTAAATTCTATTGTTTTATTGCGCAATGCATCGTTAGATAAGCTTTGATACTGGTTGTAATATTCATTAACCTGTTTAATAACAGGCTCAATTTGCTTAACGTCTTTTTCGCTTTTATTGCCCCCTAACAGCTTACTTAAAAATCCTAACATATCTGTGGTATTGGGTGTTGATTATGATTGATTTAAATAGAACCCTTTGCTTGTCAAAAATTATGCAATCATCCGGCCGATGGTCAAATTGGCAGGATAGGTTTGCACAGGGCGTCAAAGGTAACTATTTTGAAGGCAGACTGGTAACAGAATGTAAACAGCCAATAGTTTTTAGTAAAAGTTAACGGAAGAAGGAGAATTTGCGATTCTTGCTGTTAAAAGTTAGCTTTAATAGCTGCAATTAATATTTTTCTATTCTGCATTTTAAGTCATACTAAAATTTTATTTTCAATATCTAAAATTTTACAGCTATGCCAATACGTATGGTTGATGATCCGGATGACCAGTATGATAACAGTGGTGAGGACAAAGGCGGTGGTGGAGGCGGCGGTCGCGGAGGAGGTGGTTTAATACAATTTTTGCCGATGATTCTTGGGCTGCTTATACGCAAGCCTGCTTTATTGATTGTTGTTCTGGCTGGTGCTGCCTTTTTTTACTTTAAAGGAGGTTGCAACATGGCTGGTTTACAACAGCAAGGCTCTTCTGATGCATTCAGTACTGGTGGCGTACTTGACCCTAAACAGTTTGCCAAAGCCAGCATTTATGAAGGGCTTGATCCCTCCAAAACAAATTTACCGGAGGCAGTTTCTCTTTTAAAGTTTGCACCCGACAGAAAGAACCAGGGGCAGCAGGGAAGTTGTGTTGCGTGGAGCAGTGCTTATGGCGCAAGAAGTATACTGGAAGCAGAAACTACGGGCCAGAATCCTAATCAAACAGCATTTAGCCCATCTTTTTTATACAACCAGATTGGACTGGAAGGATGTAACGGCAGTTATATTATCCGTGCAATGGAAAATATGACACAGGTTGGCGCTGTTCCGTTTGACCAGTTCCCTTATGATGATCAGGATTGCTCCCGTTTACCATCTCCACAATTAAAGCAGGAAGCCTCTCAATACCGCATGCTCGGTTTTACACGTTTAACTGACGGAGACAAGATAAACGCCCTCGATTTACATGCCATAAAAGAACATCTTGCAAAAGATGTTCCTGTAGTAATTGGTATGATGGTAGGTGGAAGTTTTATGCAGGGCATGATGGGCCAGGAAGTATGGCACCCTACTGATGATGATTATAATCAAATAGGTTTTGGCGGCCATGCAATGTGTGTAATTGGATATGACGACAGAAAGGAAGGTGGCGCTTTCCAGATTATGAATAGCTGGGGACCTGAATGGGGTCAAAACGGCATTGGCTGGGTGAAGTACAGCGATTTTAAATCTTTCGTTCGCGAAGCTTACGGGCTTAATAAAATGCCCAAAAGAGGTGCAGCTGCGGCGCTGGATTTAGATATAAGCATAGGCCTGGTGGAAAAAAAGAGCAAGCAGTATATTCCTCTGCAACTAAAATCAGGAAACAATTTCGAAACCAGGTCTCCAATAATGAAAGGAACAGAGTTTAAAATGGAAGTAAAAAATACTGTTGAGTGTTACGTTTATGTGCTAGGCATGGAGACTGATGGAAGCAGTTACGTTTTATTTCCTTATCCAAGCAAACAAGACCCGAAAAGAACCAATTTTTCTCCGTACTGTGGTATTACCGGTTACAGGTTATTTCCACGTGGTATGAGTATGATGGCAGATAGTATTGGCACTAAAGATTATATTGCCGTTGTAGTTAGTAAAGATTCTTTAAACGTATTTCAACTTAACGATGCAGTGAATAGAAATCGCAGTAACGGTTTTTCACAAGCAGTAGCGTCTGCTATTAAAAATGAAAGTATTTCAGGTATCAGGTTTAATAACACGCCGGAAGGAACAATGACTTTTAGAACAAATGCAGGTGATAAAAATGCTGTGGCTTGTATTGTTGAAATAGATAAGAAATAATTTTTTGGTGTGAATAAATATATAGTAGTAATGAAAAGCATTTTGAGTGTAGTGATTTTTTTGTGCATATCCGGTTTCGCAAAATCAGCATATACAGATTCTCTTATTTATCATCCCGCAGCAAATGCTACGGCTGATATTGCCAAAGCGGTTGAACAGGCAAAGAAAGAAAAGAAGCATGTACTGATTGAAGCGGGTGGCAATTGGTGCTCATGGTGTTTGCGGTTTAATAGGTTGTCAACTGCAGACTTGCAAATTGATTCATTGATAAAGGCCAACTATATAGTTTATCATCTCAATTATAGCAAAGAAAATGAGAATAAAGAAGTGTTTGCCCGGTACAGTTTTCCTCAGCGTTTTGGCTTTCCGGTATTTATTATTCTTGATGCTGATGGTAACAGAATTCATACCCAAAACTCGGCTTATCTTGAGCAAAACAATTATTACAGCAAGGAAAAGGTGATGGATTTTTTAAAGTCGTGGACACCATCATCTCTCGACCCAAAACAATACAACTGATTAAATGTTTTTTTGTGAATGATAACTTTCAACTATTTCAGAAACAAATCACACATCCTTTCAAATTCAGGCAGTTTATGTTTAACAGCCTGCCTTCTGCATGGTTTGCAGGATTAAAAATTGTTTCATTAACCAAAGAAGAAGCTACTATAAGTATTCCTTATAAATGGTTTAATAAAAACCCATTCAACTCTATGTATTTTGCCATTCTTTCAATGGCGGCAGAAGTGAGTACTGGTGTTTTATGTATGGGGCATTCTTATAAATTACAGCCTTCTGTAAGTATGCTGCTTGTAGAATCAAATGCAGTCTTTCATAAAAAAGCAACAGGTAAAATTTTCTTTACCTGTGCAGATGGAATAAAAATATTGCAAACAATTGAACAGGCTATCGCTACAAAAGAAGCTGCTTTTGTTACTTGCCACTCAACCGGAAAAAATGAATTGGATGAAATTATAGCAGAACTAAATTACACATGGAGCTTTAAAATAAGGGTACCAAAAACAGCATAGTACTCTCCCTCCCCGGTATAAACGATACCTGGCCTCGGATAGCAACGCAGTTAGGAAAGTACTATCATAATAATTACCCGGTTACATCACATTATTCACTTGCCGCAGATGCTCTGCTTGCAATAAGCAAGGCAGCACATGCCAGGCCTGTATCTTTCAGCAGGTTCATAAAGCTCATGTATTGAGATTCTTTATCTGCCGTATTAAGATACAAAGGCAGGTGAACAGTCAATACAAAAATAATGAGCAGCAGTGCAAGTAAATAGCCAGCAAGCTTTACCTTTTTGTTTAATAAAAAAGCAATGGCTGCCAGAATAAGAGCTGCACCAACAATATAAACCCACAACTTATTTCCTGGTATAAAATCAGGAACTCTTTGTGCAATAAAACTGGGGTCTTTAAAATGAAGAATACCAAATACGATAATAACAATTGCGAACACAATGGTCGCAAAACGGGAAACGGTGCTGTTATTCATATGACAAAGTTTTGACAATGAGAAGTTAATGAAATGTGATGATATTAACAAGGAATATTTGCAATAGGCATATAATTATTTTCATGTTTACGTTTGCATAACAACGCATTGAATATTCAATACTTATTATAATAAATAATGAGTATAAATTCTTTTGAGAATTGAATTGATTTTAATCAAAACAGTTGTTTGATCGGTCATATTTATTAATAAGAATAAGCCTTAAACTATTCAACAATTAACTATATTAGTTGCCTGTTGAAGATTGGTAATAAGAATTGAGAATTCGATATCAGAATAATTAACTCTCTTTATGAAGATTGCTTTTCATGGTGCTGCCAGAACCGTTACAGGTTCAAAACATTTGCTTACACTTAAGGATGGGACCCAGATTTTGCTTGATTGTGGGATGTTCCAGGGTATGGGACAGGAAACTGATATCTTAAATGCCGAATTTGGTTTTGATGCTTCGGCGGTAAGCTATCTTTTGTTGTCTCACGCACATATAGATCACTCCGGGTTAATACCCAAACTTGTAAAAGAAGGATTCAAAGGAAGAATATTCTGCACTCCTGCGACCAAAGACCTTGCAACAATTCTTCTTGAAGATTCTGCAGAAATACAACGTGATGATATAAAATTCATCAACAAAAAAAGAGCAAAACAAGGCAAGCCGCCGATTGAGCCATTATATACAATTGAAAACGCGCAGAGTGCATTGCCTTTATTTGAAGTGGTAAATTATAATACCTGGGTTACCATACAACAAGGTGTAGATGTATTGTATACAGATGCAGGACATATTATTGGTAGTGCTGCAGTTCATTTAAGAATAAAGGAAGACGGAGAAACCACACATCTTACTTTTAGTGGTGACGTGGGAAGGTACAGAGATGTTATTCTCCGCTCCCCGGAACCTTTTCCACAGGCAGACTACGTTATTCTTGAAAGCACTTACGGCAGCAGCCTTCACGAAGATGTTTTAAATACCGCAGATATATTATACGAATGGGTGAAAAAAACTTGTATTGAGAAGAAAGGCAAATTAATTATTCCTGCTTTTAGTGTAGGGCGTACACAGGAACTGCTTTATTTTCTTAACCAGTTAAGTAATGAAAAAAGGTTACCTAAAATTCCCGTGTATGTAGACAGTCCTTTAAGCAGAGAAGCTACTGATGTAGTAAAAAGCCATCCGGAAAATTTTAACCGGCAAATACAAAAACTGCTGGAAACAGACAATGATCCTTTTGATTTTGATGGATTGCATTTTACAAAGACTGTAGATGAAAGTAAGCAGATTAATGAATACCATGCGCCATGTATTATTATTTCTGCAAGCGGCATGGCAGATGCTGGTAGAATTAAACATCACATTCTAAATAATATTGATGATAAAAAGAACACCATATTAATAGTAGGTTATTGCGAACCAGGCTCACTTGGTGGAAGGTTAATGAACGGAGCAAAACAGGTAAGAATTTATGGAGAATATTACCAGGTTGTGGCGGAAGTAGGTGTTATGAGAAGCATGAGTGCACATGGAGATTATGATGATTTATGCCAGTTTTTAGCATCACAGAACTTATCGTTCATTAAAACGTTATTTCTTGTACATGGAGAATATGATGTTCAACAGGAGTTTCAACGAAGACTTTATAAGAAAGGATTGAAAGATGTAAAAATCCCCGAAAGGCACGAAGTGTTTGGGTTGTAATTTTGTCAATTTGACAAATATAGATTACATTCATGATAAAATTGGGCAATAAAATGTCAATTTAAAATTAGGTTGATTATAAAAAAACTTATAGTTTTACTTAACAAACTTGCCGATATGAGACCTTTATTTACACCAAAAACAACTGAGAGAAAACACC
>Ga0105237_10006156_pt1 | contig 13411 bp, 10 predicted proteins | sample KBSC24metaG_FD_81520 | JGI IMG/M metagenome (GOLD analysis project Ga0105237, IMG submission 81520) | Corn rhizosphere microbial communities from Kellogg Biological Station, Michigan, USA - KBS C2-4 metaG | ecosystem: Host-associated > Plants > Roots > Rhizosphere > Soil | place: Michigan, USA...
AACACATCCCACAACACATCAACCGTATTCCCACCCCACACCAGGCAAACTATTTAGGCATTAGGGAAGAAACCTTAAAAAGGATCCAGAAAGAAATCCAAATAGAGAACGACGAAAAACAAACCAATACACTTTTCAAAAGAATAGAACATCACTTGCTCCAAACCAATATTGTCTACCAGCCCAAAATCACCTTAAAAAGTTTTGCCACAACGATAGATATCCCCGCGCATCAACTCAGCGCCATCATCAAAAACAAGTATAAAAAAAGCTTCAACCAGCTCATTAACAGTTTAAAAATCGATCACGTAAAAAAAAGACTAGCAAACATATCCGACCATAAACACCTCACCCTAGAAGGCATCGGAACAGAAGCCGGATTTACATCCAGAAGCGTATTCTTTTCAGAATTCAAAAAACAAACCGGCCTAAGCCCTGGAGAATACCTTAGAAAACTAAAACAATAAACACCCCAATCCACTCCTATACTACACAAAATCACTATGACCAATTAAAGGAAATAGTGCATTCCTCAACCATGGAATTTCACTCACATATCACCGATGGAGAAATTTACACCTCCAAAGAAATTACTTCCCAGCAATTACACCCAGACCAGCTCGTCGTAGAAGCACTGGCAAAACTACCAGAATTAAACGCAGAATTTCTACATATCGTGGAAAACAACAACTGCATCGGCATTCTATACACCAAAGACCTATTGTGGTTTCTCACGCAAAACAAAATTCACAATCTACTCTTTCACAAGCTCAATTTCGATATACGAACCGCAATACACCATATGAAAAAATCATAAAAATGCCATTGACATACATTACAGTAATCCACATTACGATAATATAAACATAATTTTTCGATGACCCTCGCCCGCTTTTGCCCGGTTAATTATTTCTTATCCAGGAAATCTGGTGGATAAACTACCTCGCCAGGCATCTGGGCGATGAAATTAAGGCAAATGACATTTTAAAAGACAATATTGAAAACCGTTTGTTTATATACCTTCCACAGATCATTTAGAAACTGGAATTCTGGCACAAAAATGAATTTTTAGATAAAACCTATGCGCATAAAGTCAATGAAATCATTTCAGAATTGAAGTAACTATCAGGCAGGTGCCTTTAACCTCATTCCTACCCTATTCATTAAAAGGACTGGCAGATGGTCAGATAAAAATCCATTATTCCTTATCAAAAGCCCCCTCTATTTTTCGGTAGCTTATTGCAAATGCCAATATTGTGCAGAATAATATACTTGTCCACACACGTTCGATAATATAAAATTCAGTCTTTGTCATAAACAAAAGGCATAACAAGGGAAAACTTAACAAGGATACTACAAAACAAATACCACCAATGCCAGATATTAAATCTTTAACCAAGCCCGACAACCGGCTTCCGATTACCCCGAAAACAACACCCAAAATGGGCATACCAAAAAAGATGAAAAGAACGAATGCCGTACTTACTCCAATATGATGTTTAACCGGCGCAAAAAGTAAAAAGTAATTTACCGCGAGGTACATCAAGATAAAATAAGGCATTAAGTGTTTAAAAACCTTGAACGATTTTTTTGTTTTATCTTCATAATCGGGCGTGGCAATAACCAAAGGCTGATCACCTTGCTCGTTTAATTCGAAATGATAGTTTCTGTTTTTAATGGCATAGCCCAAAACGCTTATCAAATCGCCGTTTTTCAGGGTTCTCTCGGTATAGCGAATATCATCTACCGCATATTTAATACTATGTATAGTATCTGATTTGGCGGGCAAAAGGGCAAGATTAAGGCTAGTTAGAATTACTTTAATTTTGCCCGTTGCATTAGTTAAATAAAAATCCTGAAACTCTTCTTCTATAATTATGCTGTTCTCACGTTCGGTATTATCTTCACTATCGTAGCCAATGTTTGCCTTTCTATAAGTATAAGCAATGCATTCTTGCTTAAAATAAGGCGTTTCAAAAGTTTTCGATGCACTTACCGTTCCCTGTATTTTAACCCAGCCCTCGGCAATCTGATAAATGGGCGTTGTAGCTGTTTTAATTAATTTGCGCTGGGCTCTGGTTGCGTACCATACCAAAAGCCCAGCAATAACTGGAAACAATGGAACGAGAATGCGGCTAAATGACAAACCTATATAAAGTGCTATACCCAGCCCAATCAACACTAAAACACCTATTTTTAAACCTATGGTTTTAATTTGCATTAAGTGTAGTTCATTTAAATACCTCCATTAGATTTTATTAAAATCAATGTAGCAAAATATCCCTATCAATTCAATCAAATTACTCATCAATCTTTCTACAATAAAAAACATAATCACAAGTTTACAATTTACATTTGCCATTGCAACTGTATTGACCTTCGGTTTAGAAATGAATCAGCAAATCGCATTCATATCCTTCCTCATGCTGGGTACATTTCTGTTTTTAACTTTTTACCTCATCAGCCTGGATAGAAAATCTTCGGAAAACAGGATCTACCAGTTATTTAAAAAACAAAGGAATGCTGTTTCCTCTATTGGCAACAATAGCTACTTCTATGAGGAATACAAGCGAGCCGGCATTTTAGATTAATTTAAGTTTTGGGAGAAAATGCCTTTATTCCACCTGCTTTTGAAAAGGTATTTTTACGTTAAAGCATGCGCCCGATCCTATTTTATTATAAATTTCCATCGTACCCCCTAAGCCTTTTATCAGGTGCTTAACCAATTCAAGGCCGAAACCATAACCTTTCTCTCCGCAGGTACCATTCGTACTTGAATAGCTACCCATTTCTAAATATTTAAGCGCCTCTTCGCTAATCCCTGCACCAGTGTCTGAGATCTTCAAATCGAGCAGATGCTGGTGCGCTTGCTCTATTAAACTCAGTTCCACGTTAACCATCCCATTTTCCGGGGTAAACTTGATGGCATTAGAAATCAGATTGCCTGTAATTTGCAATAACTTGTTCTTCGGGAAAGGCGATAAAGTATCACCCTCATTAAGCTGAATGAGCAGGTTAATATTTTTATTTTTCGCCTGTCCATTATAGAGATCCTCCAATTTATCTTTAAACACACTCAGATTCAATTCATTATCTGTCAGTTTTCTACCCTGCTGGTCTTCAGTCAAAATCTCATCGGCCAGCTCTAGCAATGACTTACTGCTTTTGTGGATCAATTGAATAAAATCCAGTACCTCACTCAGATTATTGCCATTCCCTTGCTGTACGATAATATTAGATAACCCGATGATCCCTGCCAATGGCCCGCGAATATCATGTGCAACTTTACTTTTTGTTTGGTTTGCATTTTTGACCTCGCCCTTCAATTCCCTTATGGCCCGGTAGGTATTAATACGGTTGATCACCTGATCTGCAATAATTTTCAGCATTTCAATCTTTTCCGGGCTCAAATTTTTAGGAACCGTATCCACTACACACAGAGAGCCAATCTGCTGACCATCGGGATCTGTAAGTGGTACACCCAAATAATACCGAAGCGACAAAGGAGCCTTGGTAAAATCTTTATCCTCAAAACGCTTATCCAATAAAAGATTTGAAACTTCAAATTGCGACTGCCCCATAATGGTATACTGACACAGGGATTCTTCTCTTGGTGTTTGCTGTACTTCCAGTCCATGCCCCGAAATAGTCCAGGTAGTATAGGAATCAATAAGGTTGATCAGCGAAATATCGGTACCTGCTACTTTGGCCGCTAGTATAGCCAGGTCTTTAAATTCTTCAGAAAGTTCGGAATAATCCAGATCAAGCTCAGACAAATTCAATAATCTTTGCATCTCATTTGCCGGCACAGGGAAAGTCTCTTCTAACATCATTTTTTTTAAAAGTGCAATTATATCATGCTCAGCAGTAATAAACAAGCGATGTAGGTTAAATTTACCCGCAAACCCACCATTATTACCTTATTATAAATATTGAACGTTATTGAGTAGATTTAACGTATTGTTCAGATTGCCTTTTTTTAAAATATGACCAAGATTACCTTCAAATGCACCAACGGGGTAATCCAGCAGAAAATCAAATATCGTTAAGCCGCTCAAGATTTAATTATTTTTTTGTATCATATAATGAAGCTGAACCGTATTACTATTTAATTTCGATACCTCTAACAAATTAAGTTTAAATTCGCCAACTACATCTTTTAATAGTGGCAATCCATTATCAAATAATACAGGCTCTACAACAAAATAAATTTCATCGACCAATCCCGCATTCATGAACTGACTGATGGTCATTGTCCCTCCTATTATTACCGCTTCGGTATGACCTTTACCTTCAAGCATCTGCTTAATTTCCGCAGGGCTGTCTTTTGTAAACATTACGGATGGATTATCCGACTTTACAGTTTCGTCTGTCGTTAAGACAACTGTCGTTCCTTCATCTTTAAGTGGTAAATAATCAGGTGCAATAATATTATAGGTTGTTTTACCCATAATCACTGCTTTAAATTCCTGACATATAGCGTACATGCCCTGGCCGTACTCCTGAGAAAGCCAATCCGGTACATTTCTTGAATTTGAAATGAATCCGTTCGCGGAAGACGCGATATAAATGCTAATTTTCATCTGTATATAATTTAATTTTCAATTGTGATGAAGCTATCAGATTTATTGATACCACTGTGTGGTTTAAAAAATCGTGATGGTTTCATCTGTATATATTTTTTAAAATTTTAGAGTTTAGTAAATTAGTATTTGTTCATCCGTTTAAAACGAGTACTTATTTAAACGCAATTAAATCTGTAGTAAAATTGTGAACGTTTTGCCCGGTATGCAATAACTGACAAAATTGTTAGTAATAAATCCTGCAACAATGAGAAAAAAAGAATCGACCGACTATGCCAATGAACAGTCCTTGTTCCAACTTTGCGAACGTAATTCTGCCATCAGTATGATTAGTGGACGTTGGAAAGGGCAAATTGTCTACTACATTTCGCAAGGCAACGATCGTTTTCATCTCTTAAAACAAAAATTGCCCGATATTTCAGAGACGGTTTTATCGAGACAACTCAAAGAATTAGAAAGTCATGCAATTTTAGTGAAAAGGGAAATTCCGAATACTGTTCCAACGGGCATCAAGTACATTTTAACCAACAAGGGCATTGATCTGGTTCCGATTTTGGATAGCTTATGTAACTGGGGCAAATTATATGCAGACGGAAAACAGATTACTGTTTTTCCAGATCAGCTGGTTTAAAAACAAACAAGATTCAATTGGACTTAATCTTCTTTCTGTGTTTCAATCCAAATTCAATCAAAGCATTAATGACAGGTAAGGTTTCATTGGCATGATTGGTAAGCGTATAAGAGACAAGACTTTTGGAGTTATGCCTTTAGTCTATCTAAAATCTTTCCTTTATTTGTAAATGCCAGTTATCCGTTTAGAAACTTTCATAAAAGCCGACCGAGACATTGTTTTCGATCTTGCCAGAAGCATTGATCTACATCAAATCTCCACTGCTCACACGAATGAACGGGCAATTGCAGGTAAAACTTCAGGATTGATTGAACTAAATGAATCCGTAACATGGGAAGCTAAACATTTTGGAATTGTACAACACCTTACTTCCAAAATCACCGCAATGGAATATCCCAATTATTTTGTTGATGAAATGACTTCCGGAGCTTTTAAGTCATTTAAGCATGAACATCTATTTGAGCAAAAAGGAGAAGACACGTTCATGTTTGATATCTTTAACTATATCTCCCCAATGGGAATGCTTGGTAAAGCGGCAGACAGATTGTTTCTTAGAAAGTATATGACAAATCTTCTACTGATTAGAAACAAAGTAATAAAAGAACATGCAGAATCGCTTAACCTATAACTTAAGATAAACAAAAAATTGCTATATATTTCTGGCTGCTTTTTCTTTTCTGATCGCTTTCAGTGAATTGTAAGTTGTGAATCCTGTAGCTGCGAATACAACAGGCAAGAATAAGAAGGCATTAATCTTTCCGCCTTTAGCAATCAGCAGATATATGCCAACAGCCAGCATGAAAGTACAACTGATGACTGTGAGGGTCACGCTCGTTTTAAAAATAGATTCATTTTTAAGCAATTCTTCATTACTCATATCCTGTGGTGGTTTAATAGCCATAAAGATCCATTAGCGTTTATAGATAATCAAATATTGTAAGTTTAATTTAATTCCGCAACAAAAATAAACTTTAAAGACATCCCCATACCCGGATGCTCCCCCAAAAAAACCTGCACCTCTTTTCACACCTCAGGGCCTGTAAGGTCCAGTGGGAAAAGAGGTGCAGGTTTTTTTGATACTCACTAAACGAAACTATTAGTAAAACAGTCTTACTAATACTGATAATTATATATAAATTTGGTTACAAAGATCAAATCTGCAACCATATAAACCATCAAGGCAATCAATTCATATGGACAAACAAATAAACCTATTCGAAGAAAAGTTCAATGCCATTTTAACCTATGCACCATTAGGATTGGCAGAAATTGATAAATATGGAACAATCCTGACATTAAGTTTAGTTGGCAGAGATCTACTCGGGCCCCTCTTCGAAATCTATAAGGTAAACAGCGATAACCTCTATCCAATATTAGACTGCATCCTTCCCGGCATTTCCGAGCAGATACAAAGCTATACACCTGAAAGAGGTCAGATCCTCAACAACCACCTAAACATTTTCAGGCTTCCTCCGCCCAATAACGAAACAGAAAAGTACTACCAGTTCAACGTCACTAAAATGTTTGAAGACTGTATCATTGTAGCCTTTGAAGATTTGACCAGTAAATACCTTGAAGAAAAAGCGATGCACCAGGCAGATCTCGACAAAGCCCTCGCCCAGGGAAAATTCGAAATCGCCTCAGAAGTACTGCACGACATAGGAAATGCCGTAGTAGGCTTTGGCTCCTATCTAAACCGCACCAACCGTTTCCTGGACCAGGATAACATAAAAAACCTGCAAAACGTAAGCCTGTTTCTAAAAAACCAACAAACAGCTCTGACAGAAGCATTTGGAGAACAGAAAGCCCAGGCACTCGTCAATTTGATGGAAGGAATAGCCCAAACCCAAAAAGACAGCAGGGAAGAAATCCGAAAATCCATAGATGAACAACTCAATATTATCAGTCATATCCAGGAAATCCTGGCCATCCAACGCCACTATGTAAGCGGGCATCCAGCAAGAGAACGCAAACCTGTAAATATAAAAGATATCATTCAAGACTGTCAATCCATGCTGTTCGCCTCCTACGACAAAAAAGGCATTAAAATTACCTTCGATATACCAGAACAAATACCCATGATCAAAGGAGACCGGACAAAACTCATGCAGGTCATGTTAAACATTTTAAAAAACAGCATAGAAGCCATAGATACAGATCTCCTGAAAAAAGAAATCACCATATCACTTCTTCAAAATGACAAAACACTGCAATTGACCATAACTGACACAGGCAAAGGCTTTGACAAAACAACTGCCAGCCGACTTTTCGAACGCGGTTACACCACCAAAAATACAGGCACAGGACTAGGATTATACAATTGTAAATCCATTATCGAAAGCCATGCAGGCCATATCGATATATATAGTGAAGGGCTAGGTCTAGGCACAACCACTTCAATTAAATTTACCAATTAAATTTATGATGAATCAAGTAAACACCTCTGTACTAGTCATCGATGACGAAGAAATGGTACGCGATAATATTGAAGAAATATTAAGCCCCCAACGGTCCACCAGTATAGAAAACGAGAACATCAACCAAGCAGCCAGCATTTTGTTTGATACCCCGAAAGAAATACTAACACCACGCACCAGCAAAATCCCTGCATTCACGGTAGATAAAGCATCCAATGGAATGGACGGCGTTGAACTGGTAAAAAAAGCCATACAGGCAGGCCACCCCTACGCAGTCATTTTCCTGGATATCCGGATGCCGGGCTGGGACGGACTGGAAACAGCAATGCAAATCAGGAAATACGACAATAAAGCAGAAATTATCTTCATTACAGCCTATAGTGACCGCTCCATAGAAGATATTGTAGATAAAGCCGGTCAGAATGTAGGTTACCATTGTAAACCCTACGCCTCAGAAGAAATCATTCTGCTGGCCACAAAAGCCATCACAGATTACGATCGTTTACGCAACCTCGAAAAACTAATTGAATCCATTTCCACCATAGGCCTAAGCGAATACCAACTTAACGCCTTACTCAAAAACATCCTAGACCAATTGGCGATTTCGGTGGGAACAGATATGGCCCTGCTAGGAAAACTACATGACGACTTCACTTATGAAAAGATCATTTCCTTTGGCGCTATTGAAGAAAGAATAGACCTGGAAGAACTCATTATCAGGATAAAAAAAATCCACCTCGAACCAGATGAAGTTGTACAGCTGGATGACCTGGTTCTCGCCAGAATGGATTCCTATTCTGTTTTTGCAATATTGAAGAGACAAGAAAAGCTAAAAACAGAAAAAATGTACCTGCTAAAACTGTTTGTACAAAACGCCGCCCAAGCCATTAGAAATGCAGAACTAAACGAAAAACTCATCCAAAAAGAGAAACTCTCTGCAGTCGGTAAGGCCATAGGCATGGTCATGCACGATTTACGTACTCCCATTAAGAACCTGAAACTCATCACCTCCATGATGCGGGAACAAAATGAGGGCGGCGAATCCATAGACCTTCTAGACCAGTGCGCCATCCAGGCAACAGAAATATTTGATGATTTCTTAGACTTTATAAAGGAAACGCCCGTAAAAAAAGAACCATTTTATCTCAGCCAGGCTATTGATGCGGGGATTAAACTCGCCTACGCGACAAATAATTATGGAAACTCAGTAACTGTCCACCAATCCATTCCCAAAGCACTAATTATCCACGGAGACGAAAGAAAACTCAAAAGAATCATGCTTAACCTCGTCAACAATGCTGTAGAAATCCTGCAACATGCAAAAGTAGAATCAGCCACCGTACAAATTACAGCCAGTCCAGATGAAAAAAACAATCAGATACACCTTACCATAAGAGATAATGGCCCGGGAATTCCGCAAGAGATCATTAAAACACTCTTTGAACCTTTCACTACCCTACATAAAATTAATGGAACAGGTCTTGGCTTAGCCATAGTAAAACAATACGTAACAGCCCACGGAGGAACGATAAAAGTCAGGAACGATAACGGCGCAGTTTTCACAATCACCTTGCCCTGGAATGCAGATTAGATTTTGCTGGCGGAATCGGGTTATCTATTTTTTATTAAAAGTAAGGATCTGACCTCTGCCATCTGCTCGCAATCCGGTTATCAATCCCTCCTGATCTGACTGAAAAGCGAATTTTACATTCACTTTTTTTCCATAAAACTCCAGGGGGGAATCGCTATAAATTTCGAATGCCGGATTATTACCAAGTTTTGCATATAGATGCTCTTTGTCAGCAATGATGACTAATTTCATATCTCCTGATGCCGTAGCATAACTTCCTTCAAACTTCTTTAATTGTTCAGGGCTTACACTTAAACTCCTTTTTATTTCAGGCAGCTTAAATGGTCGTTTAAATAGGATGTTTTCTATATCAGACCAAAGTTCATTCATAGGCAATACCGAAATATTACTTAAAATAACAATAGAAATTCTTTCTTCCGGATACCACACACAAATGGACGAGCAGCCATAAGTACCACCACCATGATAATAAGCAGTTTTTAGTTCATTCGTTAAAGGACGGATGAACCACCCAAAACCATACATATCACCATTATTTTGCAGGCTCTTATCAGAATGAACTGTAAAAATCTGCGATTTAATCCTATCGTTCCACCTACTGCCAGAAAAACTGCTTGTCCACTTTAATAAATCAATCGAATTAGAGTATAAATCACCAGATCCTTTCATTAAAGAGAAATCACGGTATGGAGCAACGATTAAACTATCTCCTAAAAGATGATAGGAAGAAGTTATACCAGAGATAGTATCTTTGGTGTTATAAATACCTGTGTTGTTCATATGTAAAGGGCCGGTAATCTTCTCTTTTAAAATAGCGGCATAATTTTGATGATATACTTTTTCGACGATAGTGGCCAGCAGGAAATACCCCGGACTGGAATATTTAGCAGATGTACCCGGCTTGAATAATAATTTGGTTTTAAAAATTTCGGCAAGTGATTGTTGATTATTTAAAGGCAGTCGTGATTTAAACGACCAATAATCGATGATTCCTTCATTATGGGGAATCCCTGAACGATGTGAGAGTAGCTGGTCAATCGTAATTCTACGCCACAATGAATCTTTTAGTTCAGGAAAGAACAAGGCAAGAGAGTCATTTAAATTTAATTTCTCTTCGTTCACAGCCAAAGTGATTAACATTGCTGTAAACGACTTACTGATGGAAGCTATTTTGAACTTCGAATTCATCGTTAGGGGAATATTGAGCTCAAATGATGCCTTACCAATAACTTTCTTATAAAGCACTGTATCATTTTTTGCAATGAGTACCACGCCATTAAAGCCAATTCTTTTCTCTTGAATTGTCAGATACTGGTTTAGCAGCTTTGCAACATCATCAAAAGATTGGGCGACACTATTCTGAGGAAAGCAAAGAAGAGTGAGGAAAAACAATGTTATAAACCTATTCATATTTTCTAATTTCCCCTATAAGTAGAGGAAATGTTAAAAAACTTACAGAAGCAGATTGATAATTTTAAATGGAGTTATCAAGTCTGTGGACAACTATAATATCGGTTCAATTTTGTAGCCCCCAAAAAAACCGCACCTCTTTTCACACCTCAGGGCCTGTAAGGTCCAGTGGGAAAAGAGGTGCAAGTTTTTTCCAACTTAAGTCAATTCCTACAATTTTCTGTCAAAACATTACTATTTTAGAGTATGCTTAAACTCATCTATTTATCCCTCTTATCACTAATTAGTATCGGCGCTTTTGCACAAAACATACAAAGCAGAAAAGCCGATAGCTTGTATGCAGCTAAAAGTTATGCTGCTGCAGGTCGTTATTATTTGCTTGCTGCCGGCACCGACGAATTTAAAGCCTTAAAACGGAATGAATATTATAACGCTGCCTGCTGCTACTCATTAAGCGGTAAAGCCGATAGCGCTATGCTCCTGCTGAAAAAAGCAGTTGAAAATGGTTACAAGGATGTAGCACACCTAAAGGTAGATACCGATCTTGACCCGCTGCATTCCATGCCCGAATGGGCACCATTAGTTGCCCGGATTGAAAAAATGAAAGCCAGCACAAATGATCCGCTGAAAGCTAAACTGGTTACCACCGATATCAAAAACTTTTGGAAAGCGTATGATCTGGCACAGCGGGACACCACCAACCGTTTAGCTATTTATAAAAAATATTATGTAGCGCCGGGCACAGCTGGCTTGCAGGACTATTTTGCCATAAAGGTAGGCAGTGTAAAAAACTTTGTGCATACGCACGATGGTAAGCCTAAGTTTTACGCCGCTATCCGTAAAAACACGCTTATGGTTGATAAGCAAAAGCCGCAGATGATAGCCAGCTTTGTGAAGTTTAAACAACTGTACCAGGCAGCTAATTTCCCCGACGTGTATTTTGTGATAGGTGCGTTTACATCAGGCGGTACATCGACCGATAATGGACTTCTGATAGGCCTTGATCAGACTGTACGTACACCCGATGTCCCGGTAACAGAACTTACGCTTTGGCAAAATAACAATTTTAACAATCTATCCAGTTTACCCAATTTAATAGCGCACGAGTTGATCCATTTTAATCAGAGCGGGATGAAACCAGATACTTCACTTTTACACGGTGTAATGGTAGAAGGTATGGCCGATTTTATTGGCGAACTGATATCGGGCAATAACGCCAACCAACGTTTGCACATTTGGGCCAAAGGAAAAGAAAAACAAATATGGGCCGATTTTGAAAAGGAGATGTACCTGAAACGCAGTTATAACTGGATAGCAAACTCGAACCAGGAAACTGCCGATAAACCAGCTGACTTAGGTTACTGGGTAGGATATCAAATTTGCAAAGCTTATTATGATAAAAGTACCGATAAAGTCAAAGCCGTAAATGATATGCTGAATATCAAAGATTACAAAGCTTTTTACCAGCAAAGTGGTGCGCATAGGCTATTTACAGTTACAGCAAATTGAAAACATACATACATCTTTATATCTATATACATAGATGTAAAGATCAATTAAATAGCAAATTGGAACGGATGATTCACTCCTTGCTTTTATCAATGATGTCCTTAATAACCATATCCAATTCAATTGCAGAATCTTCAAGATAAGAAATGATTTGCCTTTCCTCCACAACACCTTTATCCATATGACCAAGCAACTTAACCAATCCCAATATGCGGGCTAAGGGTGCCCTCAACAAATGAGTTTGCGACCATGCAATATCCCTTGCCTTAAGATGATGGTGCTCAATGACAATAGCCGCATCACTTAAATCCTCCTCCCGCTGTCTGCTTTCCAAAATAATCTTCAGGATAGAACTTGCCCGCTCGATAACCATTAACTCATCATAATTAGGTTCTCTAACCTCTCTATAATAGATAGCAAAAGTAGCAATAACCTCATCAGATGAATTGAGAATAGGATGCGACCAACAAGCCCGCAAGTTCGAAGCCAGTGCATATTGCTTATAACCTTTCCACCTTAAATCACTTTGAATATCACTAACTATAATTCTTTGTTTAAGAAACGCAGCAGCACCACAAGATCCGACCTTATCACCAATCTCAACCCCATCTATCTGCGTCAGATAAGCCTCGGGCAGAGACGATGAAATCCAGCTGTAGATATGCTGATTTTTCACCTTCATAATGGAACAATGCATATCAGGAAAAAGCCGTTCAATTCCTTCCACATAATTAGACAATACCTCGTCAATTAAAACACCTGCTGTTGAATTTAAGGCCAACACCCTCCTCTCCAAAAATTCCTGGCCTATCAAAGTTCCAGGCACCGAACTGTAATCAACACTTTCAGGATGATATTTCTGGACAAGTGTACGAATCTCATCAATACCCTTAACAAGAATTTCTTCCGAATTTTGCACAATGTATTCCACTTCCCCATGATCATCAAGTAAGGGATACGTATCTATTTTATAAATCCTATTATCTTTTTGTTTGGTAAATTGATGCGGTTCTTTAAAATTCAATGCATATTCAAGTGCGTCCCGAACCTCCTTAGCGCTGATCAAAACATTATAAGGACCAATCGGAAATTCTTTAAAAAAATCTTCGCCCAAAAGTTCTCCCGGCACCACATTCATTGCCTTCGCAAAAACCGGGTTCAGGTGAACCACAATAAATTTTGGAGCTTCATATTTTAATATAATGCCAGGATTAGGTTGTAAGTTAAAAAAATAAACAATTTGATCTAGACTCGGCATAACTGACCATCT
>Ga0105237_10006158_pt1 | contig 13410 bp, 11 predicted proteins | sample KBSC24metaG_FD_81520 | JGI IMG/M metagenome (GOLD analysis project Ga0105237, IMG submission 81520) | Corn rhizosphere microbial communities from Kellogg Biological Station, Michigan, USA - KBS C2-4 metaG | ecosystem: Host-associated > Plants > Roots > Rhizosphere > Soil | place: Michigan, USA...
CACCCATACAAATGCGATCGAACAACTCACCCTTCACCGACCGCGACACACGAACCCAACTACCCACTGCAACCTCCACACTCGCCAGACGTTGCACTGACCGTATGAATCTGCCCCGCAAGATTGCGGAAGTTTACGCACGCTCGCGAGGGGGAGTGGGCTGCCTAGAGTGACGTATGACCACCGACTCGAAGGCACTGTGCATCCACAGTATCGAATTGATGGCCTCCGGCAGCACGCGGGCTGGGCCCCGCCGCATTCTTCGCGACGGCTCTGTGGCTGCGCGCGGCGTACGCGGAACCGGCATGGGAGTTCATGCCGCCGTCGCCTGCCTACCTGGTTCGGGTGCTGCTGGCCACACGAAAGGCCAAGCGGCAGATTGACTACTCGTAGATCTCACCCAGCAGACCGGGGTTCCCGCTTGCGGGGTTAGAAGGTGGCCGCGAGCTCAGTGCCCTGCCGGATGGCGCGCTTGGCGTCGATCTCCGCGGCGACGTCCGCTCCGCCGATGACGTGCGGCTCGATGCCGTTGCGCCGCAGCCCGTCTTCGAGATCGCGCACCGACTCCTGGCCCGCGCAGATGATCACGTTGTCGACGGCGAGCACACGACCGTCGGTGTGGTCTGAGCCGAAGCTGATGTGCAGACCCTCGTCGTCGATGCGCTCGTAGTTGACACCCGAGAGTTGTTGCACGCCCTTGGCCTTCAGCGATGCGCGGTGTACCCAGCCCGATGTCTTGCCGAGGCCGCGACCCTGTGGCCCCTTGGTGCGCTGCAGCAGGTAGACCTCGCGGGCAGGCGGCAACGGAATGGGCGTGGTGAGCCCGCCGCGTGCCTCTTGCGGGTCGGTCACGCCCCACTCCGCCTTCCATTCCTTGAGGTGTTGTGGCGATCGCATTCCGTCTGTCGGCTCCGCCGACGTGGTGACGAGGAACTCGCTCACGTCGAAGCCGATGCCGCCCGCACCGACGACGGCGACCGTCTTGCCGATCGGCTTGCCGAGGATGGCGTCGGTGTAGGACAGCACCATTGGATGGTCGATACCTGGGATGTCGGGCAGGCGCGGGGTGACGCCGGTGGCGAGTACTACCTCGTCGAAACCAGCCAGCTCGTCGACCGTGGCGCGGGTGCTCAATCGCACCTCGACTCCATGCTTGTCCAGCATCCGCGTGTAGTAGCGGATGGTCTCGTTGAACTCCTCCTTGCCGGGAATCCTTCGCGCCAAGTCGAATTGGCCGCCGATCGCGTCGTCCGCCTCGAACAGCGTGACGCGGTGGCCGCGCTCGGCAGCTGTCACTGCGGCCGACAGCCCCGCGGGCCCGGCGCCCACCACCGCGACGTGCTTCACCCGCCGCGTCGGCCCGAGCACCAGCGTGGTCTCGTGGCCCGCCCGCGGGTTCAGCAGGCACGACACCGTCTTGTGCACGAACGCGTGATCGAGGCAGGCCTGGTTGCAGGCGATGCAGGTGTTGATCTCGTCGGCGGCGTCGGCCTGGGCCTTGTTCACCCAGTCCGGATCGGAAAGCAGCGGTCGCGCCATCGAGATCAACTGAACGTGGCCCTCGGCAAGGATCTGCTCGGCGGACTGCGGCATGTTGATCCGGTTGGACGCCACCACCGGAATTCCGACGTACTCGGCTACTGCGTTGCTTATGTCGACGAACGCGCTGTTGGGCACCGACGTCACGATGGTGGGCACGCGGGCTTCGTGCCAGCCGAAGCCGGAGTTGATGATGGTGGCACCTGCGGCCTCGACTTCTGTTGCCAGCGCGATGATCTCGTCCCAGCTCTGGCCGTCCTCGACGTAGTCCGCCATCGACATGCGGTAGCAGATGATGAAGTCTTCGCCGACCGCTTCCCGGGTGCGGCGGACGATATCGACGGGCATCCGGCGTCGCTTCTCCGGTGTGCCGCCCCACCCGTCCTTGCGCTTGTTGGTGCGCGGCGCCAGGAACTGGTTGAGCAGGTAGCCCTCGCTGCCCATGATCTCGACGCCGTCGTAGCCGGCCTCGCGGGCTAGCAGTGCGCAGCGCACGAAGTCACCGATGGTGCCCTCGACGTCGCGCAGGGTACGCGGCCGGAACGGGTTGATGGGCGCCTTGATCGACGAGGCACTTACCGAGAACGGGTGGTAGGCATAGCGTCCCGCGTGCAGGATCTGCAGCAGGATCTTTCCGCCCTCGTCGTGCACGGCCGACGTGATCCGGCGGTGCCGCTTGGCCTCGGCCGACGACACCATCTGTGCGGCGAACGGCAGCAGCCAACCCGACCGATTGGGCGCGTACCCGCCGGTGATGATGAGTCCCACGCCGCCGCGGGCACGCTCGGCGAAATACGCTGCCAGCCTGTCGATGTCGCGGGCGCGGTCCTCCAGCCCGGTGTGCATCGAGCCCATGATCACCCGGTTGCGCAGCGTGGTGAAGCCAAGGTCCAACGGCGACAACAGGTTCGGGTACGGATCGGTCACTATGCCCCCCTCAAGGCTGCGGTTACTTCGTCGAGCCAGTCGATGGCGCCTTCCTCGGCGCGAATGCCGCCACGCAGCACCAGGTACTGATGCAGAGCACTGCCGGTGAGCGCACCGGGGGCGGGGAATTGGTGCTTCAGGAGTTCGAGGTAGGTGTCGAGTAGCGCGGCGCGTTCGGCCCGCAGCGCGGCGGCTTGAGCGCGCACCTCGTCGACGTCGCCGTACGCGGCCCCGCGGATCTTCACTGCCAGATCGCGGGTGCGGTTGTCGGCGACGACGCTTCCGCGGCCGGTCAGCGGTTCGGCGATCCAGCGGGCCAGCTCGGCGCGGCCGTCATCGGAGACGGTGTACACCTTTTTGTCCGGTCGGCCCTGTTGCACGACGGGGGTGACGTGCACCCAGCCGTCGTCCTCCATGGTGCGCAAGGTCCGGTAGATCTGCTGGTGGGTGGCGGTCCAGAAGTAGCCGATGGACCGGTCGAACCGGCGCGCCAGCTCGTAACCGGAGCCGGACTGCTCGCTCAGCGACACCAGGATCGCGTGGGGGAGGGCCACGCCGGCAGCTTAAGGCCGGGCCGGGCCTATATGCAATTTGTTGCAGTGCATCAACACGCATAGAGATGACCGGAATCGTCGGCGATGGTCACCACCGACTGACTCCGGTCACCCCTTGACCAGGACGTTCAGGTCAGCACCAGTTCACGTTGACGTCGGTGCCCCCGTTGTTGACGGTCACCGAGCAGCCGGCCTGCTGATAGGTCGCTGCGTTGTCGCTCGTGCTGTAGACGGCGTCATGGGTCGGGCCGGTGTTGCCCGTTGCCGCCATGGCGGGGCTTGCCAATCCGACGGTCAGCGCGGCGAAGGTGCTTGCAGTGGCCAGGCCGAGAACCAACTTCTTCATTTCGACTCCTCGATTGAGCTTAGCTGAACTAAGCGTTTGCTATAAGACCATCAACGCGCACTGATGTGGCCGTGTTCCGCGCAGGCGAGGGTTTACGCCGGATCCGCAGACGATCACAGTTGGGTCACGGGGTTGCTCCACCTCACACCGGTGGCTTCGGCACCGGCGCCGGCGGCCGACTCGCAAGAGGGCGTGGCACTAGGCGACTTGTATGTGCAACGTCTAGTATCAGTAACCACGCGGCACCCATAACGGGCGGCGCGTGAAGTTAGGGCACACTGAGACAGTCGTGCAGGTATGGACACCTCATACTGGCGTCGGCCTCTCACCGAGCCCAACCAAACGGAAACTGCCGGCAGCCCAATCAGAAGTCGAGGAGACCTTCGTGACGTACACGATCGCCGAACCTTGCGTGGACATCAAAGACAAGGCATGCATCGAGGAATGCCCCGTCGATTGCATCTACGAGGGCGCCCGGATGTTGTACATCCACCCCGACGAGTGCGTGGATTGCGGCGCCTGCGAGCCGGTGTGCCCGGTCGAGGCGATCTACTACGAGGATGACGTTCCGGATCAGTGGAGCGGCTACACCCAGATCAACGCCGACTTCTTCAGCGAGCTGGGGTCACCGGGCGGCGCGTCGAAGGTCGGGCAGACCGACAACGATCCGCAGGCCGTGAAGGACCTGGCGCCGCAGGGCGAGGACTGACGACGGCCAGCTCGCAGTTCGGCCCGGTTTCGGGGGCGTTGCCGGTCTTCCCGTGGGACACGCTGGCTGACGCCACCGCCACGGCCAAGGCGCATCCCGACGGGATCGTCGACCTCTCGGTCGGCACGCCCGTCGATGAGGTCGCCCCGCTGATCCGCGCCGCGCTCGCCGAGGCGAGTAGCGCGCCCGGCTACCCGACCACCGCGGGCACTTCGGCCCTGCGCGCATCCGCGACGTCGGCGCTGCGGCGCCGCTACGGCATTACCGACGTGGCCGACGACGCCGTGCTGCCCGTCATCGGCACCAAGGAACTCATCGCCTGGCTGCCCACCTTGCTCGGGCTCGGTCCCGATGACCTCGTCGTGGTGCCCGAGCTGGCCTATCCGACCTACGACGTCGGCGCCCGGCTGGCTCGCGCCCAGGTGGTGCGCGCCGACTCGCTCACCCAACTCGGCCCGCAGACGCCGAAGCTGGTGTTCCTGAACTCGCCGAGCAACCCCACCGGCGCCGTTCTCGGCGTCGAGCACCTCCGCAAGGTCGTCGGCTGGGCGCGTGAGCGCGGCGTGCTGATCGCCTCCGACGAGTGCTATCTGGGCCTCGGGTGGGACGCCGAGCCGGTCTCGGTGCTGCATCCGTCGGTGTGCGGCGGCGACCACACCGGTCTGCTCGCGGTGCACTCGCTGTCGAAGACGTCGTCGTTGGCCGGCTACCGCGCAGGCTTCGTGGCCGGTGATCCCGCCGTCGTCGCCGAGTTGCTGGCCGTGCGCAAGCACGCGGGGATGATGGTCCCGACGCCGGTGCAGGCCGCGATGGTGGCCGCGCTCGACGACGACGCGCACGAGAAGGAACAGAAGGAGCGCTACGGGCGCCGCAGGATCGCCCTGCTGCGTGCCGTGCGGGACGCCGGTTTCACGGTCGACGACTCCGACGCCGGGCTCTACCTCTGGGCGACGCGCGGCGAGCCGTGCCGCGACACCGTCGAGTGGCTGGCGGAACGTGGAATCCTGGTCGCCCCCGGCGAGTTCTACGGACCGCGCGGTGCGGAGTACGTGCGCATGGCACTGACCGCCACGGACGAGCGGATCGATGCCGCGGTGCACCGCCTGAGCACCTGACGTGCGCGAGGGAACGATCGCCGGTCCGCACGGCTCGATCTTCTACCGAATCGTTGGTGACTCGAATGCGGTGCCGCTGTTGGTGATTCACGGCGGGCCCGGGCATGACGCACGACTACCTGCGCGACCTCGACGCGCTGGCGGACTCGGGGCCGGTGATCTACTACGACCAGATCGGCTGCGGCCGGTCCGACCGCCCCCGCCAACCCGGCCTCTGGACACTTGCCACCTTCGCCGCCGAGATCGACACCGTGCGACGCGCGTTGGGTCTCGATCGGGTGCATCTGTTCGGCCATTCCGCAGGCGGCTGGACCCTCATCGAGTACGCGCTGCGCGCACCCGCCGGGCTGGTCAGCCTGCACCTCGCCGATACCTGCGCGAGCATCCCGTACTTCGAACGCGGGGTGGCGCAATTGAGGGCAGCGCTGCCCGGTGGTGTTGGCGCCGTCATCGACGCGCACGAATCATCGGGTAGCACAGCCGATCCCGAGTATCTTGCCGCCGTCGGTTTGTTCAACAGGCTGCACTTCGCGGGTGCCGACGACGTCCCCGCTCGTGTTCACGCCTCGTTGCGGGCGCTGAACCCCGCGATCTATCGGGCGATGGTCGGAACGGGGTTGACGTTCACCGGCAACATGGCGGGCTGGGACGTCACCGACCGGCTCGGCAACCTCGACCTACCGGTCCTGGTGACCTCGGGGCGATTCGACGAGATGACGCCGGACGTGGTGCGCGCCATGGTCGATGCGATCCCCGGCGCCCGGTGGCAACTCTTCGAGCAGTCCGGGCACCTGCCGATGGTAACCGAGACCGACGCGTTCATCCGGGCGACGCGGGAGTTCCTGGCCTCGGCGTAACCGGCGACCACCCCGGGCATGTGTCGGCTCAGCTGTCGTAGTCGACTTCGACTGTTGGGGTGGTGGGATGGGATTGGCACGTCAGGATGAAGCCGGCCTCGACCTCGGCTGTGTTGAGCGCAAAATCTTGCTCCATCGCTACCTCTCCTCTCGTGATCCTGGCTTTGCACGTGCCACACGCGCCGCCAAGACAGGCATACGGCGCGTCGATGTCGTTCTTCAGCGCGGATTCGAGGACGGTCTCACCCGCCGCGAGTTCGACGGTGTGTGCCGTGCCGGACAGCGTGATGGTCACTTTGGACGTGGGGAGGTCATCGATGCGTGTGGATTGCTTTGTGCCGCCGAACAGTTCGAGGTGTATCCGCTCGGTGGGCACTCCAATGGACGCGAGTTCATCGCGCATGGTCGTGACGAGATCGCTGGGGCCGCATAGGTACCACCGGTCGATCGAGGTGACGGCGTTGGCGAGTAGGCGTTGAACCATCGCCGGGTCGATGCGGCCGCGAAGGGAGGCGGGGTGGTGCTCCTCGGCCGACCGGATGTGGAAGATGCGTAGCCGGTCTGCATATCGCGATTCGAGCTCGTCGAGTTCGGTGGCGAACATGGTCGATTCTGCGGTTCGGTTGCCATAGAAGAGGGTGAATCGGCTCTCGGTCTCGATCTCCATGGTGGTGCCCATGATTGACAGGATGGGCGTGATGCCGCTGCCTGCGGCCACCGCGACGTAGTCGCGTCGAGCGAGTGGGTCAAGGGGTGCGCCGAAGCTGCCCGTGGGCGTCATCAGCTCCAGGACGTCTCCTGCTCGCAGCGTGTCGACCGCGAAGGTGGAGAACATCCCGCCGTCGATGCGCCGTATTCCGATCGCTAGTTCTCCCGATGTGGCCGGGGTGCAGATCGAGTAGTTTCGTCGCACCTCCTTGCCGTCGATGCGGTGTTTGACGGTCAGGTGTTGGCCGGCCTGGAATCGGAACTGGTCGCCGAGTTGATCGGGAACGGCGAAGGTGACTTTGACGCTCCCTGGCGTCAGGGGCTCAACGCTTTTGACGGCGATCGGGTGAGTGCTGGCGTGGCGTGCCGCGGAGGAACGCGGCATTCGGACTGGGAGTAGCGCAGCGAGTTTGCCGTTGAGGCGTTTCCACTCCTGGTACTGGGTGGCGTCGAGCTGCTGGCCGAAGACTGTACTGATGGCCGAGTCGCGTTCGAGGTAGGCGGCCTCGTTGCGTCGCCAGGCCGCGACGTAGCGGTAGAAGGGGATGGAGGGGTGTAAGTGGTGGACCAGGTGATAGTTCTGCGACAACAGCAGGGGAGTCAGGATCCACTCCGAGCCGACCCGGTTGCGGGTCGCGCGATAGCGGTTCTCGCGTTGGGTGTCTTCCAGGTCGTGGTGGGGTAGCCAGTCGAACCACCAAGCGAGTACGAACATCGCGACCCGCTCGGGAATCAGGTAGATCAGCGCGAGCGTCCACAGGTCTCCGGTGAAGGCGGTCGCCACGATCAAGGCAACCGAGAGGGTCATCAAGGTCGCCGTTTCAAGAATCTCGCCGCGTGGGCGTCGGCGCAGGTTACGCACCAAGAGGCCGATGTAGGGCAGGTCCATCGCCGGGAAGCGGATGGGTAGCTGCCACCAGGGCGCGGCGCTGACGAAGTGATCGGGATCGGCGTCACCATCATTGGTGTTGCGGTGGTGCTCGATATGGATGAATGCGAACGACTTGAAGGAAATCAGCGGCGAGACGAAGAACATTGCCACCCGACCGAAGGCGACGTTCACCCAGCGATGTGAGCTGATCGAGTAATGGGACGCGTCGTGCAACACGGTGAACAGAACGAAGATTGCTGCGGCGCTCGCGGCGATGGTGGCGAGCGCGGGCAAGGTGTGGGTGAGGGCAGCGCAGGTCGATGCGCCGAAGAGTGCAAGCGCGAATGTGAAGATGCCGACAATGGGCCAGGACAGCGTCGGGACCTGCTCGCCCGGATCAGGCAAGGCGTGCTGCGAGGCCGCCGCCGGAGGTTGGGAGTGTTGAGTCGTCGTCGACATCGGAGTCCTTCGCGCCTCGGGATGAGATGCCAACGTACGAACAGCCGGCGTCGGTCAACAAGACCCCCTCAGCCCTCTGCGATGTGCTGCGGGCACATCCGGTGTGCTCGGGCCTCTGTCAGTGAGGCTATGACTCGGTCAGCACCGAGGCCCCCAGCACGTCGCAGACGAGTAGGGCGGCGTGCAGTTCGGCGACTTTGATCGTTGCGGGTCGGCCCCTGCGCTCTTCGGCGCGACGCACCCTTTGCAGGACGGTGTTCTTGTGGATTCCCAGGGTGCGTGCTGCGGTCGTCAGACTCCCTTGCGCGTCGAGAACTGCCAGCAGGGTGGCGCGTTCGGCGCGCTCTTTGGCGTCGTCTCGTGCGAGGTCGCCGAGCTGAGCGGCGACGAAGGACCTCGCCGCATCCAGGTCGCGGGAGATGGCATCCACCAACGCGATATCGCTGAACTCGGTGATCGATGGCGCCGCGCGCCTAGATAGTTCGAGGACCCGGCGAGTGTGTAGCGCCTCGAGGTGCGACGTGCGGAAGCCCGCAGCCCCCGAATGGGGCGAACCCACCGCAATGTGAACGTTTGCCCGTTCGTCGGGTAACTCAGTCGCCATGCCCGTGAGCGAAGTCCTCGCCTCCCCGGTGATCGCTGCCCAGCCCCACACCGCGAGCGGGCCGTCGGCCATGACGAGTGAATGGCTCGCCCCGAGCGACCGACCAACCCGCCGAGCAAATCCCTCGAGGTCGGCGCCGTGGTCCTCGGCCCAGCACACGAAACCGATCTGCTGACCGGTGAGCCGGTGGCCAAGCACACGTTCGGCGCGAGCGTTGTCGACACGTTCCCCGGCGAGCAGTGCTCGCACGACATCGTCGCGTTCGGCTCTGGCCTGGTTTTGGCGTCGATCGAGCTCCGCGACGTACTCGGCAGCCACCAGACTGGAGATGCGGTCGATGTATTGAAACCCGAACCGCTCGAGGTCGATGAACGTTCTCAATGCGACAGTGGGGTCGTCGATTCCGTCAGTGAGCCAGTGGGAGAGCTTCTCGGTGAAGTACTCGTGGCCCAACCGATAGAACCGCAGCATCACATCGACGCTGTGCCCGCGTGATGCCATTGCTCGTGCGTGTTCGAGTGCGGTTACCGGTGCCTCGGCAGCCCTTACGTCGATCCCATGACGGAACATCGAAAGGACCGCTTCGAGATTCGATGAGCACGATCCCAGGGTGAGGCCGCGAAGTTCGGCGTCGCCGCCGACCTCCGGTATCCGCTCGACGATGTACCCGAGCATGTCCTCAGCCAGGCTGGACACATTCGGCAGCAGAGAAGCAGCGACACCCCGTGCCACGTCCGCGCCGTGCGCCGGCTCTAGCGCGTCCATGACTGCACACTAACGGTCACAAGGGTCGCCCCCGCCCTGAACTGGCTTTGCTGCACGGTCCCTGGGTTTTGAGCGGTCCGCGCTGTAACCCACCAGCCGCGGCGCGGACTGCTCGCGCGGGAAGATCAGTCCAGCACGCCGAGCGCCATCGCCGTGGTGACTGCCGCCGTGCGATCGGACACGTCCAATTTGTTGAAGGCCCGCAACAAATGCGTCTTCACCGTCGCCTCGCTGATGTGCAGCTCCCGCCCGATGTCGGCGTTGGTCTTGCCCTTGGCCACCAGGCCGAGCACCTCGACCTCACGCGAGGAGAGGGACACCGACGCGGGTTGGCGGACGAAGCGAACCAGCCTGTCCGCCACCGAGGGAGCGAGCACCGTCTTGCCGCGTGCTGCGTCGCGCACGGCGTCGGCCAACTCCGATCGGGAGGCATCCTTCAGCAGATACCCCGCGGCGCCGGCCTCGACGGCGCGCAGGATGTCGGCGTCGGACTCGTAGGTGGTGACCACCACGATCCGGATCGACGGCGATGCGGCGAGAATCCGCTCGGTGGCCGTCACACCGTCGACGTCGGGCATGCGCAGATCCATCAGAATCACGTCTGGACACAGGGATTCGGCAAGCGCGACCGCTTCCGCACCCGACCCCGCCTCCCCGACGACGGTGAGGTCGTCCTCGGCGTTGATCATGCCGCGCAGGCCCTCGCGCACGACGGGGTGATCGTCGACGAGCATTACACGCGTCGGCGTCACGTCGGCACCTCGACGCCGACGGTGACACCGCCGCCGGGCGTCTGCGAGACCGACATCGTGCCACCCACCTGAGCCACCCGGGCCTTCATCCCGCGCAAGCCGAAGCCCTCGGCATGATCGTTGGCGAGGCCGACTCCGTTGTCCGCCACCGAGAACCGGACCCCGCGCTCCGCCGCCGAGAGCTCGACGCGGACGGTGCTGGCCTGGGAGTGCTTGCGCACGTTGGCGAGTGCCTCCTGCGCCGCGCGAAGCAACACCACGTCCGAGGCCATGCCGAGAGCGGGAAGCTCGCCGCCGATGTGCACCGTCACCGCGATGCCCCTCTCGGCCGACAGTCGGTCGGCAAGCCGTCGGACCGCGGCGGGCAACGAGCTGTCGTCGAGGGCGGCCGGCGCCAGATCGGCCACCATGACGCGCGCCTCGGCGAGGTTTTCCCGCGCGGTGGCGCGGATCAACTCGACGTGTCTGCCGGCCGCCACCGGGTCGGTGTCCAGTTCGGCCTCGACGGCTTGGGCAAGCGCCACGATGCTGGTGAACCCCTGTGCCAGGGTGTCGTGGATCTCCAGTGCGAGGCGCTGACGCTCGGCCGCCGCCCCCGACTGCCGCGACAGGCGGGCGGTCTCGGCCCGGGTGGCCTCGAGTTCGCGGACCAGGATGGCCATTTCCTTGCGCTGCCGGATCGCCGTCATGATCACCGTGCCGATCACCGGGGCCGCAATCACGCCGATCAGGGTAATGGCAACTCCCAGAGCGAGATACGGCGCGCGGATGCCCTTGGTCAGGACCATCAGGGTCAACGGGGTGACGTTCACTACGGTCGTCACCACCAGCGCGGGCGCCAACGGCAACGTCGAGAACAACAGCGGGTAGAGCGCGGGTATCGCTGCGACGGCGCACGGCGATGCCCACACGGCGATAACCCACAAACCGACCACGGTGGCGACGAACACCGAGGTTCGCCAGTCGAATTCGCGTGCGCGGATGATCCGACGGCCGAAGGCCAATACACATGCCACGACGGCCGTCAGAGCCGCAATGGCCAGTGGCACGTTGCCTGGGACGCGATCGTTCAGCAGCACGATTGCAACGATGGCCGCGACGCACAGGCCCGCAATGTAGGCCTCCCACAGCCAATGCCAGTCGTTCGCGTTCGGCGGCGGGGCCTGCGACCGGGGTGGGTCAGCGGCGTCCATCAAGCGATGCTAACCGTTGGATGGCACCCAATTGCCGTGAAATCCGTTCGGCACCCTAGCCGGAAGGTGAACGGTGGCGACGGTCTCCAGCGTCTCGCCGTCGAGGAGGACCAGATCGCTGCGGTCGGTGGCACTGTCGTAGACGAATCCCATCACCACGCCGTCGTTCTCGGCGGCATCCGGCGTCGACGGCACGAACACGAACTCGCCGGGTTCGCGGCCGGGCCCGAAGCCAACTGCCGTGGGGTTACCCGTCACCATGTCGTGGCGCAGGATCGCGTTCGGCACGGTGAGCCCTTCGGTATCCGGTTGGTAGCCGACCGTGTAGCCGTATCGGTGACGCTTGCCGACGAGGCGCTCGTCGACGCGGGGGAACTCCTGCGGGTGGTCGTCGAGTCGCTCCTCGTACACCTTCCCTGCGGTGAGATCCACCGTCCAGCGGTCCAGCGTCCGCGATTCGGACAGCTCCATCTCGTCGACGAACACCGAGTCGTAACGGACGACGTCCAGCACCACCTTCTCGCCGTCGGGGCCATCGTCGTCGAACGCGTTCAGCGGGTGAAAGACGTAGCACGGCTGCACCTCGAACCAGCGGATGTCGGCGGCCGTGCCCGTCCTCGGCAGCAGGCCGACGCGGGCTCGCCGGTCAGGCGCCCAGGAGTATGGGAATCCGCCGAGCCGCGGCGGGCCGCTCCGTTCGGACGCCCGCATCGCCGAACGGATCATGAAGTCCGGTGCGACGTGGTGCGAGGCGAACCGCGTCAGCCAGCGGGCCACGGCCTGGCCCGGCCGGCTGGACGGTCCGGTGAGGTTGAGCACCACCGGTAGGTCGTAGATCACGACGTACTTCTCGGTGAGGGAGAAGTCGTGGATCATCGTCTGCTCGTCGAGCTTGATGTCGACGGTGTGCCGCACTCGGCCGTCGACACCGGTGACGGTGTACTGAACGAGGCTGCCGCGCATGGGGTTGTACGACACGGCGTGCAGTTCGCCGCTTACCGGATCGCGCTTGGGGTGTGCGGTGTAGCCGGCGAACAGCGTCCCGCAGAAGTTGGACGGGCCGACGGTGTCTAGCTCTTCCGTCAGTTCGTAGGGTCGCACTCCGGCTTCGGTGAGTGCCAACGTCTTGCCCGCGTGGCCGATGACGTTGGTGTTGGACGCGAAGTCGAAGCCGCCGTCGTGCGGGCCGCTCGGCCAGCGCTCACCGAGCTTGCGGGCCACGTCGGCCGAACGCACCCAGCGGTTGCGGTACCAGTGGGCTTGCCCGTCGCGCAGCCGCAACCCGTGCACCATGCCCTCGCCGAGGAACAGGTGGTAGCGCTGCGGGTCGGGGTCTTCGAGAGGATTGGGCCCGAGCCGCAGGTAGCGGCCGTCGAGGAATTGCGGGATCGAGCCGGTGACCTCGAGGTCGGTTGCCGTGACCTCGTTTCGGACCGGCGCCCAGTTCCCGCCGAGGTAGGGGTTCTCGGATTCGCGCGTGGGCGGTGCTGTGGTCGTCATGCGGGTTTCTCCCTACATCGATCGATTCCGGGTGCACATGCTCGATGTTCATCGTGCGCCGCACCGACCCCGATTCGCGACGACCGGACGGCTGAACCACGTTGTCAGCCGATCGGTTGACACAGCTACGGGGCGCGCTCGGTGGCCCGCAGGCTCAGCGACAGCAGGAGCCGGACGTCGGGGTCGGTCAGAGACGTTGCGAGCGTCTCCTCGATGCGCCGGACCCGGTAGCGGACGGTGTTGGGGTGTACGTGCAGCCGTTGGGCGGCGCCGCCGATGTCGCCGAAGGCGTCCAGATACGCCCGCAACGTGTCGGCAAGAACGGCGTCGTGCTCGCGCAGCTCGCGTACACGCGGATCGATCAGGCGCTCGTCGGCGGCGATCATGGTGACGATCTCGTCGAGCACCACCGTGGTGCGGGCCTCGGCAAGCGAGGTGACTTGACCGATGGCACCGGGGTGGCGCTCGGCGCTGTCGAGGACCCGGTCCACCTCGGCGCGGGCGGCGGCGA
>Ga0105237_10006159_pt1 | contig 13409 bp, 9 predicted proteins | sample KBSC24metaG_FD_81520 | JGI IMG/M metagenome (GOLD analysis project Ga0105237, IMG submission 81520) | Corn rhizosphere microbial communities from Kellogg Biological Station, Michigan, USA - KBS C2-4 metaG | ecosystem: Host-associated > Plants > Roots > Rhizosphere > Soil | place: Michigan, USA...
AGTGTCTCATGAACCTGATCACCGAGCTGATGCCGACCTATCGCCTGCGCCAGATCGACCACGTCCCGGTGGCGGCGAGCCCCAGCGAAGCCTGGAAGGCCCTGCAGAGCTTCGATGCATCCGCCATCCCTTACGTGCGCTGGCTGTTCGACCTCAGGTTGCTCCCCGCGCAGCTGGCTGCCCGCCTCCGCGGCGAGCCCGCGCCAGAGCGCGCCCACCTAACCTTGCGCGACGCCGGCGAGGGGCCGGGCTTCTTCCGGCTGGAATCGCCGGGGCACGAGCTGTGCGTGGGCTCGGTCGGGAAGTTCTGGCAGTCCCACATCGAGTTTGCGCCGGGCGCCCACGGGCGATTCGCCGACTTCAACGCCCCCGGGTTCGGCAAGCTGGCCTGGAGCCTGCGCGTCGATCCGCGCCGGGGCGGCGGCTCGTGGCTGACGTTCGAGCTGCGGGTGGATGCGACTGACGACGCCGCCTGGCGCAAATTTGGCCGGTACTGGCTGCTGATCGGGAAATTTTCGCACGTGATCCGCCGCGGGTTGCTGCGCGCGCTCTCGCGGCGGCTGGGGGGATCCCCGCCGCTGGCGACCCAGGCGCTGCCCGGCGACGACATCTTGCCGGCGCCCGGCCTGGTGCGGACGCACTGGACGGTCATCGAGGCGCCGCCAGCGCGCGTGTTTCCCTGGCTGACGCGCATGGGCGAGGGCCGGAGCGGGTGGTGCGCCCTGGACGTGGACGAACCGCGCGCCGTCGTGCTGGGTGCGCCATCGTTGTTGCCCGGTCAGGCCGACAGCCTGATCCCCGATGACGAGCCGCCCCTGCGCGACACCTGGGCCTTCGTGGCGGAGCCGATCGGTGACGACGCGACGCTGCTGCTGACGCGCGTGCGCGCGGAGTATCCCGACGGCGCCGCCGGCGCATGGCGGTCGGAGGTCATGGGCGCCGCGCACGGCGTGCTGGAGCGGGCGAAACTGCGGCTGATCAAGCGGCAGGCCGAAGGCCCGGCCGCGGCGAGCTGATCCGCTCGCTTTGCAGCAGCGGGAGGCGGAGGCGACCGCCACAGCGTGGCGGCGTTTCTCGGGGGGCTCGCCCGGCCGTCCGGGCCGGTCTCCGGGGGCGTCTTTACGGGCGCGACCCCCGGGGTCAGCCGCCCGTCCCCGTCGGGTCAACCGGACGTCTGAGCCTCGTCTGCCCGTCCTCTCGTCCGCGACGTCTCACCCCGCCGTCTATCCCGGGCGTCTATCCCTTCTTGGACTTCTTGCCCTTCTTCCCTTTGGCGGCCTTACCCTTGGACTTCTTGCCCTTGGACTTCTTGCCCTTGCCCTTGGTCGGCTCGTCAGAGGGGGCAGCGGTCTTCTCGCCGGCCTTCCCTTCGCTCTTCTCCTCGGCCTTCGCCTCGGCCTTCGCCTCGGCCTTGTCGGGCGTCGCCTCGGTCTTGGCGGGCTCTTCCTTCGGCGGCGCGGGCGGCGGGGGTGGGGGCGGCAGCGCCTCCAGGGTCAGCGCAACCGACAGCTCGGGCGTGCGATCGAAGCGGATGGTGGTGCTGGCGCTCTTGTATCCCGTCTTCGAGGCCTGCACGACGTGGTCGGCGCGGTCGCGCTTCACGGACGTGCGCGTGGGCGTCTCGCCAATCACGGGCCGGCCGTCCAGGGTCACTTCGGCGCCGGCCGGCTCGGACGTGACGCTCAACGGGGCGGGCTTGGTCCACAGGACCAGCACGTTCAGCGGCATCACCTTCACGTGCACCAGCGCCGCGGCGACGATCAGCACCGCCAGCAACGTCAGCACGATCGGCAGGGCGCGGCTCTTCTTCGGCTGCAGCGGCGCCACCACCGGGCCGGAGTAAGGGGCCACCGGGAAGCCGGGGTGCACGGGACCGGAGGACAGCAGCGGCGCGGCGCCCGACAGGGGGACGCCGCCCGAGAACCGCGGACCGCCGGCCGGGCCGGGCACGCCCGCCACCGGCGGCGGCGTCGCCGTGCCGGCGATGTCGATGGGAACGTCTTCCGCGTGGACCGAGTTCGCGGGCTGGCCGATGACCGGCGGGGGCGGTGTCGGGGGGCCGGGTGGTGGCGTGGGCGCGCCGATCTCCGCGGGGAACAGCGCGGCGCCAGGGGCGTACGGCCGGCCGTTGCCATTGCGCAGGCTGGAGCCGTTCGTGCCGGGCGCCGGTGGCATGACCAGCGCGGGCGGCGCCAGCACCGGAAGGGGCGGGGTCAGCAGCGGCGGCGTCTTCGGCGTGGCGATGGCGGGCATCGGGGTGGCGGCACCGGCGTCGTCGCCGGCTCCCACCCCGCTCTTCTTCAGGCCCAGCGCCATCTCGACCCGGGGCGAGACGATCGGCTCGGGCTTCGCTTCGGGCTTCTTGATCGGGGTGAACAGGGGCCTGGGGGGGGCCGCCGCCGCCATGGCCAGCGCTTCGCTGGCCGAGGGGCGGGGCGCCGCGGGCATGGCCGGCACCTTGAACTCGGGACCCAGGCGGATCACCTTCGAGCGCTCCACGGGGCTGCGGGCGTGGCGCGGCGGATCCAGCACCTCCAGCAGCTCCTTGATGTCGTTCGCGCCGGCCGGCGTGCCCCCCTCGCGGGCCAGCTCGCGGATGGCGGCGCCGAAGGACGCGGCGTCCGGGAAGCGATCGGCGGGATCGGACGCCAGGGCGCGGTTCAACAGCGCCTCGAACGCCGGGGGAATGTCGGGCCGCGCCTCGCGCACCGAGCGGATCTTGCCGGAGGCGACCTCGCGCCAGCCGTCCACCTCGTTGGTGATCTCGCGCAGCTTCCGCCCGGTCACCATCTCGAACAGCACGGCGCCCAGCGAGAACAGGTCGGTGCGGCGGTCGACGGTGGCCTTGCGCGCCTGCTCGGGCGACATGTAGACCAGGTTGCCCTTCAGGGCGCCCACCACCGAGTGGTCCTGCTGGCGCTTGGCGATGCCGAAGTCGGACAGCTTGACCTCGCCCGAGTTCGACAGCAGCACGTTCGAGGGCGACACGTCGCGATGGATGATGCCCAGCGCCTGCCCCTGGGCATCCTTCAACTCGTGGGCGAACTGCAGCGCCTGCGCCAGCTCGTCGGCGATGTGCAGCGCGATCGAATCGGGGATCTGCACCTCCAGCTTGGTGGCCGCCTCGATGACGGCCCGCAGATCGTGCCCCTCGACGTACTCCAGGACGATGAAGTACTCGCCGTCCTCCGAGATCCCCAGGTCGTGGATCTGGACGATGTTCCGGTGCGACAGGGCGGAGTGGATGCGCGCCTCGGTCAGCAACATCGAGATGAAGCGCTCATCCCGCGCGAACTCCGGCAGCACGCGCTTGATGGCGACCAGCTTCTCGAAGCCTTCCGCGCCGGCGACCCGGCCGCGATAGACCTCGGCCATGCCTCCGACGGCGATTCGCTCCAGCAGTTCGTATTGTCCGAATTTCATGGGGGATTGCCGGAGGCTATCACCGTGGACGGCAGACGGCTTACAAAAAACGGGGCGGCAGAGCGGCCGTCCTTTCGGCCACGCGCGTCAGGGCACGCCCGCCCTGTGCGTCCGTCGTATAGTGCGCCACCATGACCGCGAGCGCCGCCTTCGCGAACGTGCGGCACCTGGCCGAACAGGCGGTGGCAGAGGGGGTGATTCCGGGCGCGGTGGTCCTGGTCAGCACGGAAGGTCAGGTTGTGTTGCACCAGGCGTTCGGCAAGCGGGCGCTGGAACCACAGGTGCTGCCGGCGACCGTGCAGACCATCTACGACGTCGCGTCCATCACGAAGGCCGTGGTCACGTCGGTGCTGGCCATGCAGGCCGCCGACGCGGGGACGCTGCGCCTGGACGAGCCGGTGCGCCGTCATCTGCCGGAGTTTGCCGACGCCCAGAGCGGCGATGCCAAGGCGGCCGTCACGCTCCGGCAGCTCCTCGCCCACGCGGGCGGGTTGCCCGCCCACCGCCCCTTCTATCTCAGCGTGCCCGAGGGTCCGGACCGGCGCCTGCGCATCATGCAGGCGGCGGCGCGGGAACCGCTGGCGGCGCCGCCCGGCGTGCGTTCGCTGTACACGGATCTCGGCTTCATCTTGCTGGGCTGGCTGCTCGAGCGGGTGGGCGCTGGCCGCCTGGACGCCCAGGCGCGGCAGCGCATCTTCGCGCCGCTGGGTCTGCAGGGCTGCCTGTTCTCGCCGGTGGGCGAGGCGGCGGCAGAGGCCGGCCCGCGACCGGCCGAGCTGGGCGCCGTGGCCCCCACCGAGCTGTGTCCGTACCGGGGACGCGTGGTGGTGGGCCAGGTGCACGACATGAACGCCTTCGCCATGGACGGCGTGGCCGGACACGCGGGGCTGTTCAGCACGGCGGCCGACCTGGGCCTGATCGCCCAGGCGCTGGTGGCGGCCTGGCGCGGCGACGCCGGCCCGTCGCTGGTCGATCGGGACGTGGTCCGGGAGTTCTGGCGACCCGCGGGCGTTGCCGGCTCTACCTGGCGCCTGGGCTGGGACGGGCCCGCCAACGCGAACTCGCAGGCGGGGACCCGCCTGTCACGATCGGCGGTGGGCCACCTGGGCTTCACCGGGTGCTCGCTGTGGATCGATCCGGCGCGTGACCTGATCGTCGTGTTGCTGACGAACCGGATCCACCCGGCGGTGCGCGACGATCCGCGCTTCCGGCTGTTCCGCCCCGCTTTTCACGACGCGGTCCTGGAAGCGCTGGACTGAAAGCGGCTCAACCCAGCGGCGGCACCAGCCGCCAGGCGCCGGGGGGCAGGTCCGCCGGCAGGCCGTAGGCGCCGAAGCTGACCCGGCACAGGCCCGCGACGTGGCTGCCCAGCGCCGCGAAGATGCGCCGCACCTCGTGGTAGGCGCCGCCCACGATCGTGATGCGCGCCAGCCCCGTCACCGTGCCGTCGATCAGCAATCCCGGGTGGGCCTGCGCGCGCGGCAGCTCGGTCAGCTCGACGATCTCGGGCCGATGGCCGTCCTCCAGCGTCAGGTCGGGCGGCGGCGCGCGAAACGGTCCCACCAGCGCCGCCTGGTAAGTACGGGGCACGCGCCGCTTGGGATGCGTCAGCCGCTGGATCAGCGCGCCGTCCGTCGTCCACAGCAGCAGCCCGGACGATTCGAGATCGAGGCGCCCCACCGCGCGCAGCTCGCCGAACAGCGGCGCGTCCTGCAGCAGCGCGTACGCCGTGGGGTGGCGCGCGTCGCGCAGCGCGGTGACCACGCCGACGGGCTTGTGCTGCAGCACCACGGCCGACTCGAACAGCGCGATCTCTTCGTCGTCGACCCGGACGCGCGCCGCCGGTCCCGCGTCTGGCCGCGCCGTCCCCAGGACGGCCTTGCGATCGTGCAGGGGGGCGCCGTCCAGCGTACGGACCCGACCCTCGTCGCACAGGCGCGCCACCGCGGTCTTGGAGATGCCGAGGTTGCGCGCGAGCAGCTCGTCGAGGCGGGGCAAGGAGCAGGAAGTTATACGATGGCGCTTCGTTCCGCCGCCGCGATGGAGCGCTGTCCGGCGACGGCGCACGATCGGCCCCGCGCGACCGCGCTGGTTTGCCTGTCGCCCGCGAGATAGAACCGCCCGCCGTGGGCCGCCTGCACGTCGTGCTCGTTCATCCCGAGATCCACTGGAACACCGGCAACGCGGGCCGGACCTGCCTGGCGGTCGACGCCGAGCTGCATCTGATCCAGCCGCTGGGGTTCTCGCTGGACGACAAGCATGTGCGGCGCGCCGGGCTGGACTACTGGCCGCGGGTGCGGCTGCGCGTCTGGGCCGACTGGCCGGCCTTCGCGGCCGTGCTGCCGTCTCTGGGCCAGCCCTTTTTCCTGGCGGCGCGCGCCGCCCGCCGCTTCACCGAGGTGGCGTACCCGGACGACACGGTGCTGGTGTTCGGGCGCGAGAGCGATGGGCTGCCTGCCGATCTGCTGGCCGCGCACGCCGAGGCGACCATCTCCATCCCGATGGCCGATCCGGCGCTGCGCTCGCTGAACCTGTCGACGTCCGTGGCCGTCGCCGCGTACGAGGTGCGCCGCCAGCGGACCCGCTGACGGTCTTCGCGAAGACCCGACCTACGAGTCGCCCAGCTCGACGGTGCCCAGCGTCGGGGTGAAGCCGGCGGCGCGCAGCAGCGCCTGATCGGCCTCGATGTCCGGGTTGCCGGTCGTCAGCAGCTTCTCGCCGTAGAAGATCGAGTTCGCGCCGGCGAGGAAGCAGAGCAGCTGGGCCTCGCGCGACAGCTCGAGCCGCCCCGCCGAAAGGCGGACCTTCGTCTTCGGCATCAGGATGCGGGCGGTGGCGATCATGCGCACGAACTCGACGGGGTCGACCGGCGGGCGATCGGCCAGCGGCGTTCCCGGGGTGGCCACCAGGGCGTTGATGGGCACGCTCTCGGGCTGGGGATCCATGTTCGCCAGCGTCATCAGCATGCCGGCGCGGTCGTCCAGCGATTCGCCCATGCCGATGATGCCGCCCGAGCACACGGTGATGCCGGCCTTGCGCACCCTCGACAGGGTGGTGAGCCGGTCTTCGAAGGTCCGCGTGCTGATGATCTTTCCGTAGAACGTCTTCGACGTGTCCAGGTTGTGGTTGTAGGCAGTCAGGCCGGCCTCGGCCAGCCGCTGCGCCTGCGACTCCGTCAGCATGCCCAGGGTGCAGCAGGCCTCCAGGCCCAGCGTGCGCACGCCGCGCACCATCTCCAGCACCTCGTCGAAGGCGGGGCCGTCCTTCACCTCGCGCCAGGCCGCGCCCATGCAGAACCGGCTGGCCCCCGCCGCCTTGGCGCGGGCGGCCGCCTCCAGCACCTCGGGCGCCTTCATCATCCGCTCGGCGTCGACGCCGGTGTCGTACTTCGACGATTGCGGGCAATAGCCGCAGTCCTCGGGGCAGCCACCGGTCTTCACCGACAGCAGCGTGCACAGCTGCACCTCACCCGGCTGGTGGTGCTCGCGGTGGACGGTCTGGGCCCGGTACATCAGGTCGGGCAGCGGCAGGTCGTGGATGGCGCGCACTTCGCGCAGCGTGTACTCGTGTTTGGACAACGCAGCCTCTCGAAAATTCGTCGGGTTCGGTCGCGGACGCGGCTGTTTCTAGCATAGGCCCCCCAGGCTGTTTTGGTGTAAAACGCGTCGCCATGCCGGGGGTCGAGACCTTCGTGTTCTACGGCCTGGCGGCGCTGATCGTCGCCGGCGCCGCCGGCGTGGCCTTTTCGCGCAACATCCTGCACGCCGCGTTCCTGCTGCTGCTGACCTTGTCTGGAACGGCCGGGCTGTACTTCTTCCTGGGGGCCGACTTCGTGGGGGTGGCGCAGATCCTCATCTACGTGGGGGGAATCCTGGTGCTGCTGCTGTTCGCGGTGCTGTTGACGAACCGCATCGGCGACGTGCGCATGTCGAACCGCAACGTCGGCTACGGCAGCGCCATCCCGGTGACCCTGCTGGTGGCGGCGTTTCTGGTCACCGCGATGGCGATGGCCGCCTGGCCGCACACCACGCCGGTGGCCGCCCCCACCACGGCCCGCCTGGGCGACGCCTTCCTGCGCGAGTATTTGCTGCCCTTCGAGCTGGTGTCGCTGGTGCTGCTGATGGCGCTGGTGGGCGCGATGGTGGTGGCGCGGCGGGCGGTGCGCGACCGCGGCGACGCCGACGAGGGCGCCCTGCCGGTGGCGCCCGCGTCGTCCAGCGTGGGAGGCAGCCCGTGACGGCGGCGCTGGCCGCCGCGCCGGCCCTGGCGTCGATCGGCCTGGGACATTTCCTGGTGCTGTCGGCGGTGATGTTCACGCTGGGGCTGATCACGGCCGCCACCCGGCGCAGCGCGGTCGCCATCTTGATGGGGGTCGAGCTGATCCTGAACGCGGCGGCCCTGAACTTCGTCGCCTTCTCGCACTTCTCGCGCGGCGCCATCACGGGGCAGGTGTTCGCGGTGTTCGTGGTGGTGCTGGCCGCCGCCGAGGCCACGGTGGCGCTGGCCATCGTGCTGGCGGTCTTCCGTGGGTTCCGCACCGTCGACGTGACCGACGTCAGCACGCTGAAGGGGTGACGTGGGCTCCATTCCTTACTCCGGCGGTTGGCTGACCCCGCCCGGCATCGACGCCCCGCTGGTCTGGCTGCTGCTGTTCCCGCTGCTGGGGGCCCTGGCCACCGCCGTCCTGGGCAGCCTGTCCGCGCGGCGCTTCTCCGGTCGGGTGGCGCCCGCGCTGGCGGTGGCGGCCATGCTGGCCACGCTGGCGACGGCGCTGGTGATCTTCTTCACCGACGTGCTGCCGGCCGGCGAGCGCGAGCGCATCTTCCGCCAGCCGCTGTTTCCGCTGTTCGCGATGGGCGGCATCCGCGTGTCCTTCGGTCTGGTGATGGACCCGCTGTCGACGGTGATGGTGCTGCTGGTCACCGCGCTGGGCACGCTGATCCATCTCTACGCCGCCTTCTACATGGAAGGCGATCAGGGCCGCCCGCGCTTCTTCGCGTTCCTGAACCTGTTCGTGTTCTCCATGCTGCTGCTGGTGCTGGCGGACGGGTTCGTGCCGCTGTTCTTCGGCTGGGAAGCGGTGGGGGCCTGCTCGTACTTTCTGATCGGGTTCTGGTACCGGCGCGCGGCGGCTGCCGATGCCGCCACCAAGGCCTTCGTCGTCAACCGGGTCGGCGACGCCGCGCTGCTGGTGGGGATCTCGATGCTGCTGTGGGGCATGGGCGGTGTCGAGATGATGACCGGCTCCGCCGCCGGGCAGCTGGGCACCGTGTTGACCCGCACCGGGCCCATGGTGGAGACGGGCGAAGGGCTGCAGCCCACTCCCGGGCGGCAGAAGGTTCCCGTCGGCCCCACCCTGGACTTCCACGAGCTGCGCGATCAGCTACGGCTGGAGATGTTGCCCCGCGCGGGGGTGACCACGAACCCCATCAGCGGCGCCACCGTCGACGCCGCCCACGACGTCCACTTCCGGCCTGGCGCGTACCTGCTGAACCGGAAGCGGGTGGGCCACATGCCGTTCCTGTTCGTCGTGTGCGCGCTGCTGCTGCTGGGGGCGGCCGGCAAGTCGGCGCAGCTGCCCCTGTTCGCCTGGTTGCCCGACGCGATGGCGGGTCCCACGCCGGTGTCCGCGTTGATCCATGCCGCCACCCTGGTCACCGCCGGTGTGTACCTGCTGGCGCGCCTCTCCTTCCTGTTCGCGCTGTCGCAGGGGGCGCTGACGCTCGTGGCGGTGATCGGCACGCTGACGGCGCTGGTGGGCGCCACGGCGGCGCTGGTGCAGAACGATCTGAAGCGCGTGCTCGCGTACTCCACGGTCAGCCAGCTGGGCTACATGTTCGTGGCCCTGGGCGCCGGCGCGGCCGGGGCGGGCGTGTTTCACGTCGTCACGCACGGCTTCTTCAAGGCCTGTCTGTTCCTGGCGGCGGGGCTGATCGTGCACGTGGTGGCGGCCACCACCCCGGGGGTCGAGGAGCGACCTGATCTGGCGCAGGACCTGCGACAGATGGGGGGCCTGGCGCCGGCGCTACCGGCGACCCGCTGGGCCTATTTCGCCGCCTGCGCGGCGCTGGCGGGCCTGCCCTTCGCCTCCGGCTTCTTCTCGAAGGACCTGATCCTGACGGCGCTGGCGACCTGCGACCGGCTGTCGATCTCGACGCCGCTCTTGCTGGCGGCGCTGGGGGTCACCTCGTTCCTGACCTCGCTGTACGCGTTCCGCAGCTACTACCTGATCTTCTTCGGCCGGCCGCCGCGCGACCGGGCCCACGCCGCGCATCCTGCCGGTCATCGCGGCTCTGGCGAAGCGGTGATGACGGCGGTGGTGGTCCTGCTGGCGCTGGGGGCGATCGCCGTCGGGCCGTTGCTGGGATGGCCCGGCAACTGGTCGGGCAGCCACGGCGAGTCGGGCCTGTTGCGCTTCCTGGGGCCGATGTTCCAGGGCGACTGGCCCCGCCGGGACACGCCGCAGACCTCGGCGGCGGTCGAGTGGGGGATGCAGCTGGGGGGCGCCCTGGTGGCCTTTCTGGGCTGGGCCGTGGCGCGCGCGCTGTACCGGGACGCCGAGGCCACGGCGCCGGCGCGCCGGCGCCTCGCCGAGCGCTACGCCTTCGTCGAGCGACTGTTCGCCACCGGCTGGCAGGCCGATCGCGCCTACCATCTGCTGGCGGTGGCCCCGGTGCGGGCCCTGTCTCGCGCCGCCGTCTGGCTGGATCGCGCCCTCGTCGACCGGGCGGTGAATGCCGTGGCCGCCCTGGGCCTGCGGCTGGGCTGGCTGGCAGGACTGTTCGACAAGCATGCGGTGGACGGCGTGGTGGGCGGTGTCTCCGAGGCGGCGCTGGCGGCGGGCCGCCGCGGCGCCCGGCTGCAGAACGGTCGCATCAACTCTTACGTGCTGGGGATCGCCGCGGGGATCGCCGCGCTGGTCGTCCTGGCCTACTTCCTGGGATCTTGAGCCGACGAACCATGGGTAACGTGAAGTCCCTGATGTCCTGGCGCGCCTTTGCGCCTTGCTGGTCCCGCCCGTCTTCGCCATCCTCCGGGCGGGCGTGGCCGGCGCTGCGATGGTTCCGGTGGGTCGCCGTTCTGGCCGTCGCGTCGGCCGCGCTGGGCGCGGCGCCAGCCCGCGCCGCCGGGCCGGGGGCCGAGCCGGTCCCCATCACCGTCTCCCCGCGCACGCTGACCTTCGATCAGCCGAACCAGCGCCGCGAGCTCACCATCCGCAATCGGGCTGGCGCGCCGGTCACCATCCGTGCCGTGCGGTTGGTCAGCATGGGCCAGCCGGACTTCTTGGTGGACCTGCTGGTCGACAAGGTGGTCCCCGCCGACGGTTCCCTTTCCTTCAACGCGACGTTCACGCCGCGCTCGGCGGCCCGGCGCCAGTCGTTCGCGGCCATCGAGATCGAGGTGCAGCCGCCCGAGCAGACGGCGACCCAGGTGGTCACGGTGGCCCTGCGCGGCGGCGAGGAGCTGGACCTGCTGTCCTGGCTGATCTTCGCGCCGCTGTTCGGGCTGCCGCTGCTGTGGCTGTGGCCCCGGGGGCGCGAGGAGGGTCTACGCTGGCTGGCGCTGGCGGTGACCGCGGTGCCGCTGGTCCTCGCCGCCAAGTTGCTTTACGAGTTCGACCCCGGCTTCACGCGCGTGCAGGGCAACTTCGGCTACCAGTTCGTGCAGCACCTGGTGTGGATCCGCGCCTTCAACGTCGAGTACCACGTCGGCGTCGACGGCCTGTCGATCGGCCTGGTGGGGCTGACCGCCCTCATCAGCGTCATCGCCGTGGTGGCGTCCTGGTCGATCCCCAGCGACCGCAACCTGCGTGGCTACTTCGCCATGCTGCTGCTGCTGGAGACGGGCATGCTGGGCGTGTTCGTGGCCCTGGACCTGTTCCTGTTCTACGTGTTCTGGGAGCTGGTGCTGGTGCCCATGTTCTTCCTGATCGGGCTGTGGGGGGGGCCGCGCCGCGAGTACGCCGCGCTGAAGTTCTTCCTGTACACGCTGCTCGGTTCGGTCCTGATCCTGCTGGCGGTGATCGCGCTCTATTACGCGTCCGTCCCCGCCACGCTGGTGGACGGCACCGCCGCGCCGCACACGCTGGACATCCCGCGCCTGGTGTACAGCAACGACTTCACCAACCACCCGGCGCTGCTGGGGATGAAGTTCACGCACCTGATCTGGGTGCTGCTGTTCGTGGGGTTCGCCATCAAGGTGCCGGTCGTTCCCTTGCATACCTGGTTGCCCGACGCCCACGTCGAGGCGCCCACCGCGGTCTCGGTGATCCTGGCCAGCATCCTGCTGAAGATGGGCACGTACGGCATGTTGCGCCTGGCCTGGACCATCCTGCCCGACGCCACCCGCTGGGGGGCGCCCGCGGTGGCGGTGCTGGGGGCGATCAGCGTGGTGTACGGCGCCTTCTGCGCGCTGGGACAGACGGATCTGAAGCGCCTGGTGGCGTACTCGTCGATCAGCCACCTGGGCTACTGCTTGCTGGGCATGGCGGCGCTGACGCCCATCGCCCTGGGGGGCGCCATCTATCAGATGATCAGCCACGGCGTCGTCAGCGCGATGCTGTTCTTGCTGGTGGGCGTGCTCTACGATCGCACGCACGAGCGGGGCCTGGACGCCTTCGGCGGCGTGGCCACGGTCATGCCGCGCTACGCGGTGGTGTTCGCCCTGGCCTTTCTGGCCTCGCTGGGTCTGCCCGGTCTGTCCGGCTTCATCGGCGAGCTGATGGCGCTGCTGGGCAGCTTCGGCAAGTTCCGCGCCTCCACCATCGTGGCGGCGCTGGGCCTGGTGCTGGGGGCGGCGTACAACCTGGCCGCCATCCGGCGCGTGCAGCTGGGCGCGCTGCCCGATCGCTGGCGCGCCGTCCTGACCGGCCGCGATCTGACGGCGCGCGAGTGGGTGACGCTGGTTCCCCTGGCCGTCTTGACCGTGGTGCTGGGCCTGTACCCGTCGCCGCTGCTCGACGCCGCGCGGGTGGGCGTCAGCGATCTGCTGACCATGATGGGGCTCCCGTCGACCGGTCTGGGCGGCGGACTCTAGATGCTCGGCAACGCCGCCAGCCTGCGTCCGTTCGCGTTCGAGCTCGTGCTCGCGGCCGGCATCTTCCTGGTGCTGGGGGCCGGGCTGCTGGCGCGCATCGGTTCCCGGTACGTGTCGCTGGCGCTGACGGCGGCGACGCTGGTCGGCGCCTCGGGGGCGCTGCTGGCCACCACCCCGCCCGAGGCGCAGGGGCTGTTCGGGGGCCTGCTGGCGCGCGACGCGTTCGGCGACTTCTTCAAGCTGCTGGCGGCCGCCGCGGGCCTGCTGGTCGCGCTGGTGTCGATCGCCTCCGAGGAGGTGCTGGATCACCGCGACGGCGATCGCGACGCGGCCGAGTACGGCGCGCTGCTGCTGTCGGTGGTGATGGGCGCGGGCCTGATGGCCTCGGCCACCGATCTGCTGACGGTGACGCTGTCGATCGAGCTGGTGTCGATCCTGTCGTACGTCCTGGCGGCCTTCTCGCGGCGGTCCAGCCGCTCGGCCGAGGCGGGGCTGAAATACGTCATCTACGGGGGGGTGGCGACCGGGACCATGCTGTACGGCTTCTCGCTGCTGTACGGCCTGGCTGGCTCGACCGCTCTGGCCGCCGCCGGTAGCGCGGCGGCGCATGCGCCCCTGATGGTGGCGGGCACGGCGATGGCCCTGGTCATGGCCGGGTTCGGCTTCAAGCTGGCCGTGGTCCCGTTTCACAGCTGGTGCCCCGACGTCTACGAGGGCGCGCCCACGCCCGTGGCCGCCTTCTTCTCGATCGTGCCCAAGGCGGCCGGCTTCGCGCTGGCCTATCGCTTCTTCCTGGGCGCGGGCCTCACCGGGCTGGAGGCGGGGCCGCCCGGTCCCGCGACGGCGGCGCTGGGCGCGCTGGCCGTGGCCACCATGACGCTCGGCAACCTGGCAGCGCTGGCGCAGCAGAACATCAAGCGGCTGCTCGCCTACTCGTCGATCGCCCAGGC
>Ga0105237_10006160_pt1 | contig 13408 bp, 8 predicted proteins | sample KBSC24metaG_FD_81520 | JGI IMG/M metagenome (GOLD analysis project Ga0105237, IMG submission 81520) | Corn rhizosphere microbial communities from Kellogg Biological Station, Michigan, USA - KBS C2-4 metaG | ecosystem: Host-associated > Plants > Roots > Rhizosphere > Soil | place: Michigan, USA...
GCCCTGCTTGTCGCCGAGTAATGTGAAAGTAGAAGTTTTAGCCGAGGCTGACGTCCCGGAAATGCTGGCGCTCACTAAACTCACCGAACCCGGCCCGTTCCGCGACCGCACTATCTACCTGGGTGGTTATTGCGGCATTCGCGAACAGGGTCGTCTGGTTGCCATGGCGGGCCGACGCACCGCGATCCCAGGCTATAAAGAAGTGAGCGCCGTCTGCACGCACCCAAGTTATCGCGGGCGAGGATATGGCGCCGCTCTGGTCTGCGCCGTTAGCGACAGGATTGTCAAGGATGGGGGGCTTCCTTATCTTCACGTCCGGCAGAGCAACTTCAGTGCAATCAGCCTGTATCGTCGCCTTGGATTCGAGATCAGCCGCACGTTCTATTGCGCGGTCGTGGTTATGGATGGCACGCCATAAGGCAAGCACATGTCACAACGCTAAACTGCATCCGGCTTCCGGACATCTTTGGTCCCGTGACCAAGCCGCGCACACCTTCACAAATAGTTGAGCATTATCTATATAGGTCCCCGCAGAAGGGGGTAGGAAACACTCGATCCGCATTCTGGACGCTGCTAGCTCACAGGCGACAAGTCAATCAACTGATTGACAGAGCAGCGCTATTGAGTCCGCCGCGGGTGCGTCCTGCAAGATGAACCGAAGTATCAAAGTCCAAATTGCTTTTTGAGCCAATCTGTCACTGGATCTGCCGCACGAGTGACGATATTTGCCTTTCTGCTCGTTATGCCGCGTATACCTGCCCTTCACCAGTGATAGACTCAACGTCGATGCAAGACCTTTCAATGCATCACTTTCCTATCGGCACCCTGCTCCGCCCCCAGCTACAGGGGGGCCTTCATTCTTTTCGTCTCAGCGCGGACCAGGTCAACTTTTTCCATGAACGAGGATACGTCAGCGGGCTTAGAGTCCTCACGAATGAGCAGGTTGAAACATTGCGCAACGAATTAGGTGATCTGGCCGATCCCAAGCATCGGGGACATGAACTTTTTTATGAATATCACTCGAATGAGTCGACAAATCGAGATCACATATTGTTTCATGCGTTAGGCGCGTGGCGGATCATGCCAGGTTTCCATGATCTGTTGTGGAATCCGGCATTCACGATTCCAGCATCACAGTTGCTCGGCGGACCCGTGCGGTTTTGGCATGACCAGCTTTTCTGTAAGCCAGCGCATCGCGGAGGCGCCGTCGCCTGGCATCAAGACTATTCATATTGGACTCGTACGCAACCGCTTGCGCATCTTACGTGTTGGATCGCCCTCGACGACTCAACCCGCGAGAATGGATGCCTGCAGTACATTCCGGGAAGCCATCATTGGCCCGTTCTGCCGATAACGGGATTGGCTGGGGATACGGACGCGATCTGCACCGTCTTGAATCCTGAGCAGCGCCAGCAGTTTGATGCCGCGGTTGCGGTTGAGCTCAAAAAAGGTGAAGCGTCAATTCACCATCCGCGTCTGGTGCACGGATCATTTGCCAATCATTCCGCCCGGGCCCGCCGGGCGACAGTAGTCAATGTGATGCGCGATGGTGTGCGCTCTGCCACAAACGAGCCGCTGCTTCACGGCGTAGCTGTAATTCCATCGGGAGAAAAGATCGAGGGTCAGTTTTTTCCGTTACTTCAAAGATCAGCATAATGCCCGTCGCAGTCGCACCATTGTGGAGGGCGCGCTGACCCGTCATCACAACTCTGGGCAGCGCAAATCACGTTCATCTGAGTGAATGAGTTCCAATCTCCCCATGGTTCGGAGTGATAAGGCCTAACTGCGTGTTCACCTAAATTCAGTGCGACTGCCTCGATGGCGGCGATGTTGATCTTCTTCATCAATCATCGTGTCGAACGCACGCTTGCCTGACCTGCAACCGCCCCTAGCGCATCGGTTAGCGCGCACGCGAGATCATTTGCCTGAAAGAAGCAGGTTTGGTTGGTTTTTCCAACTCTATCGCCTATGCTCAGCCACTTGTGAGCTAGTACGATGTCGTGGAGGCATGATGAAGCTGCTTAATGTAGTGACCTTGATCGCCGCAATAGTTGTTACCGCTTGTTTCGCAGTCAGCCAAGTGGGTAAGACGGAGATTACAAAATGGCAAGACGGCAAAAATGGAGCAGTGTCGCTCACCTATGACGATGGTTCAATTAATCAGTTCCGAGTAGCAGTGCCGATCATGGACCATTTCGGCCTTCCCGCCACTTTTTTCATCATCACAGGAGAGATCTCAGGCTCGCGCTACCACGGCACATTCGTTGGCCGCCCGACGAAAGCGATCATCGCAGAAACAGCCAATATTCCTACAAATAAGGACAACTTCTTCGAACGTGCCTCAGCGATCGGTTTCTTGGGTTACAAGGGAACGATTGAGTACCACATCCGTGCTGGAGCATTGTACGACGAGGGCAAGAATGCAGAAGAGGCTTATCGTGTGTTGGACGAAGGCTACGAAAAAGTGCGAAAAGGCGCCTTTCCAGCCGCAGAGACTCATGACAATCCCTCTGAGAAGGGCAAGCACATCACCTGGGATGAACTGCGTGCCCTTGCAGACCGTGGTTACGAATTTGCCAGCCACACCGTCACGCATCCGCGCATGGCTGTCCTTGATGATGCCAACCTCGTATACGAACTCGAAATGAGCCGCAAGGAGATTCGTGACCAGCTCGGCTTCAAGCACACGTTCTCTGTCGAATGTCCCTACGGCACGGAAAACGGCCGTGCTGTGCAGGCCGCCCTGCTGCGGTACCAACTCGCTCGCAATTACATGCCCGATTCAGATGTCGATGATCTGGATCGCTCGAACAACATGGACCCTGCAACTTCCCGCAAAGAATATGTCCGATGGCAGCGAGGACCACTGACAGAAACGCCGATGGAGCTGATGAAGTCCTGGGTCGACAAAACCGCAGCACAGGGCAATATCTGGCTGGTGCTTGTGTTTCACGGCGTGGATGGAATTGGGTGGAAACCGAAGACCAGTGCTGACCTGAAGAATTACTTTTGGTACCTCAAATCAAAAGAGCAGAATTTGTGGGTTGCAACATTTCAGGATGTCGCGAAATACCTTCGTGAGCGGCAACACGGCACGGTCAACTCATTCAGAGATGGCGAAATAATCTCGGTCGTGCTTCGCAGCGATCTTACGAGCGTAAGTTACGATCTGCCATTAACTCTCAAGACTAATGTCCCCGATGAGTGGGAAACAGTGGAAATTCAGCAGGGGGCGAGAAGGAAACAGGTTGACGTCGTCCAAAGCAATGGCGCGAAGTACGTCCTCTATCAGGCAGTGCCCAATGCTGAGGTTGTGAAACTATTCCACGTGACGCACAGTCGATAAACGTTCGGTCGGTAAATGAGGTACTCTGCATCAGAACGGCCCCGCCTTGGTCTACGCGTGGATGGTCGGGCAAACAGGAACTTGAGCGTCCCCAAACGCTCACCGGTCCCGAGCACGGCGTTAGCCATCACACCAATTACCCCGCTCTCTACAATATGTTGACCCCGAGAAATGCAGTCCACGCAGCCTGCTCGAATAGTCTTTTGAGTGTCGGCACATAGGTTTGCCGAAGTGAGAGACTTTTCTCGCCTTTCGGTTCAAGGTAGCCGACTCCATCTTGAGTCGGCCCATGTCGCGCGTAACACAGCCCAGTCTGAAGGAACCGGTCATCGTGATTCTGCTATGACGCTGGAGTCATTCCGGCCAATCCGACGCCGCAACTCTCCAGTATTCAGGTCAAAGCGGATGAGGCTAACAACATCCGGCCGTTTGAGCCAAACGTCTCACTCTGTTGTTGCAGCTCATCTTTTGAGAGGCACACGGCGTCCACGAGCGCGTTATTAATATGCACGCCGGTCTCGCGCCTCTGAGTCCACACCCGAAACGTCATTGAGGGACTTCACTAAACCTCGCGGGTGCTCGGGCGTTCTGCTTCCAGAAATTCTCTTATCCCAAAACTCGTCGACTTGGACTGAAAAGGATTTCATGCGGCGTCTCGTTTCGGGAAGCTGAGCGAGCCCTGTAGATGGAGTGTGTCCACTGTCGGCTTCACGCCGATGTGAAAGCTCGCACTGTCCTCTGCGAGGTGCGGGCCAATCACACCGGTCAACCTCTCAACGATAGTACTCAAGTCTTTGGCATTCACCTGATGCAATTCGACTGCAATCGTGATGTCAAACACGCTTCCACGCCGTTGCGTTCGATTCGCGAGCAAACTACCGCCCAGCATGCGAGCAAGGGCGACAACTGACCGGCTTCTGCAAGAGGGACATTCATCACCGTGGCTGTTGCTGATGACCTCGCAATCAAGGCAGAAGACTGCGTTCCGGAGAGGGACGATTTTTTCGTCTGGGTGGTTCCTTAGGGTAGTGGACATACACGCCAACCCTTGTCGCTGAGATGTCGGGGCAGCCACGTTGGGAGACAAGAGACAGCTTGATCTTAGTGCAAAAGCTATCAAACCCTCAACATTCGGGCCAGTGCAGTGCCCCGCACGATAAGCGTACACCGAAATGACCACGTTTAGTTCGGGTGACATCGTACTGGCAGAAGGCACGGTGGTCACATCGAGCCGCAGATACGCTCACAAGTTACGCGCGCTGCTGGAATTTTAGTCTTGGACACTGGATGTAAATTGGCGTGTCGGCGTGGAATGCAGCGGCGAAGATGATGCAGTTAAAAGAGCGGAAGATGACTGGTTACAAAAACAACTCTTCCTCCAAGGCTCATTCGCGGCAGCGTTGAGTCAAACTCCGCCCTTGGCAGGGATTAGTCCGGAGAAGTCGGCTTTGTGGAAAGTGATTTCGACTGACTGTCGGTAAGCCACCGTCCTTAAGTTAAGAAGTGAATATTCGCCTTGCGACCTTGCGTGTGTGCGAGAACTGTTCTCCGCTGGATCCCAAACGTACGCCCGCTGCCTGGAAGTGGCAGCTGCCGGGGGATAGCCGCGGGTGTTAACGCGCGCATTCACCAGGGTCTACATTTCCGGGGTAGATTATTCCGCATAAGCAGGCACCAGAACAATAAAGGCGACCTAGGCGCTCCGCCTTTTGCCGTTATCAGATCAGCGTTGGCGGATGTTTGCCAGTGCACGCAGGATTGTGCGAGTGTTTTTGTTTATGACTTGACGAAGGTACATCGTAATGGCGAACGCGAGGACCAGAAAGAAAAGATCGACGCGCAGGAGTGAATGCAGAAGTCCGCCCAGGGTTTCTGGCGGGAACATGTGGACGTGCATCCAGATGAAGACCACGACGGCAAGAATGGAGAGCATTCCAACGATAATGCGCGAAGAGCGCTCGGATCTGTCGGCGGCTGCGAGGGCTTGCTGGACGAAGGCGAGTTCCGCGTTGGTCGTTTCGGAATTAGTTTGCTCGTGTTCGGGGCTCATAGTGGTTCCTTTCGGAGGTTAGGATTTTGCGAAGAGAGGTGATTCCGTAATGAAGTCGCGACTTGGCGGTACCGATCGGAATTTCTAAAACGGCGGCAGTTTCTTCGAGTGTGAGGTCTTGCTGATAGCGGAGCAAGAGTACGGCTCGGCTGGCGGGCGAGACATGGTCGAGTAGCGCCAGGAAGGACTCGTCGGCTGGCTCGCCAAGAGCGTGATCGAAAGTGGTGAGATGTTCGGGTGGTGCATCGTCGAGGGGCTGCCAGCGATGAGCATTTTTAAGATGCGAGAAAGCAATACGCGAAGCGATCCGGAAGGTCCAGGGTCGGAAGACCGTGGGCTCGCGCAGGAAGCGGAGTTTGCGGAAGATCTGTAGCGAAGTCTCCTGGAGAACGTCGTCGGCGAGGGCAGCGCCTACTAGGCCGGTGACATAGCGCCGCAAGGGTGCATATGTCTCATGGAGGAGTTGCTCGAGTGCAGTCCTATCACCGGTTTGCGCGAGAAGGACCAGCAGGGTTTGGTTGGACGTATCGAGTTCCTTCCCCCGAGTTCGGGATTCCATGCTTGAGAGAGGCGTTGGGGGCTGCTGAAGGTTCGGTTCTGGCGGTGAATAATTTTGAACGTCTGAAGATGTTATCGCACCTTCGGTCCTCATAGTGCCCGGCTAAAGTTTCATCTCGCGAAAACAGGCCTATGCGCTTCGATCCTGTCGTCAATGGTCACTTCCGGAAAACGCGCCTAGCACGGTAAAGGGCCTTTCCCCAGGTGGACCCCGAAACGAGATTCACGACCGAGTGTGCCAACTGTGTGCGGAATCATCCGAGAAGACGGCCTATGGCCACGTCTGCTGTTGACAGGCGCTGAATCGAAAGCCGTGACATCTCAGGCAAAAATTTCATTCACTTTGTCGCGCACCACTTGATTTCTTGCAGGCTTTAGATATCGCATGGTCGACTCCGTGTCAGTGTGACCAAGCCACTGTTGCACAGTTCGTAGATCAACGCCAGCCCATAAGCTCCAGGTGGAAAATGTCGCGCGGAATTTGTGAAGCCAAAAATTTACCTTCTCGAGGTCTGCGCGTTCAGCTGCCGCCTTCAGGGAGTCCAAGAAGTCCAGCTTTGGCTGACAGCCTGCGGTCGGAAAAACCAAGGGGCACTCCTTATCGCACTTCCCCTTCCAGACCTTCAGGTCTTCCACTAATTTCTTCGGGATTGGAATCTCGCGTTCTTTGTACGTCTTGGGCGTCCATCCACGGTCTGGCTTGTGGGTAACGCGCAGTATGTTCGCTTTGAAGTTAACGTCTGACCAGTAGGTGTACATCACCTCCTGCTCGCGCATTCCTGTCATGAGGAAGAACTGAAACCAAAGCCGCTCATCGGCACTACACGCCGTGAACAGCGCGTCTAGTTCTTCATTCTCGTAGATATCAGGTTCCTCTTCCACGAATCGCGGCCAGTCATTCTTCCCGACCAAACCACGCACACCTTGTGCCTTCAAAAAAGACATGATGTTTGCGAACTTGTTCCAACACGTACGCGGCGCTTGTTCCTTCTCATCGCGGAGGAATGCCGCAAATTTGAGCAGGTCTTTGCGTTCGATCTCATCCACGAAAATCTTTGAGCAGGACTCAGCGAAGTACCTCAGCGAGAGGTCATACGCCACATAAGTCTTATCCTTCCGGCCGAGTTTGATTTCTTCGAGATAGTCCGCAATCGCGGCGCCGAGCGGCCGGCGTCCGTTGGTTGATTCCGGCGCGGCCACAGCGACGCCGTTGTTCTTCGCGTTCAGTTCGGCTTCCTTGCGGAGACGCCGCGCCGCGGCGTCCCCGGGGTCTATCCGACTGATAGACGCTTCCGCTTGCTGCCTTCGCGCCATTCGAGGTAATACGCGCTTTCAGGATGGCGCTCCGGCGCGCCATTGACGAGAACCATATCCGGTTTGATACGGCACGGGGCAGTACCGAAGCCCGTTGTGCGTCATCACACGCTTAGTGAGGTTGCACTCGCGGTTCATGGGTGACCCTTTGCTGAAGTGGTATCAGTCTAGGTATCACAACGATGTAAGTGCCAGATAACAAAGTAATGGCGGAGAGAGAGGGATTCGAACCCTCGATACAGGTATTAGCCCGTATAACGGTTTAGCAAACCGCCGCCTTCAGCCACTCGGCCATCTCTCCGTGCTGCCAAACTTTTACCCGCCGATTGGCGGATGGAATTGGGACGAGCCTCGAAACCACTCACGCCCTCTCGTTATTACACATCGGTTACAGCGAATGGTCAACCGGAGAAGCGCCCCCCAACCTGGTTCTTCCTGCATACCGGATTGTCTCTAGCGGTTCAGTATCGCAACTCGTTCACTGTCCTGAAGGCAAAAATACGTTCACCTCACCCTTGCGATAGCCGTTGCTGCTTTCATCGGCAGATGCCACATTGATTTCAACCCTGTAGCTGTTCGGCTCAAGAGGTATCAAACGCGCCCCTTGAACACTCATGATCCTCCATGGCGTTCGCAAGTCGAAGCCGGTTGCCGCTGAAGGCAGATAGTCGAAATCGACCGTGTATACGTTCCCTTGAAGTTTTACTCCAGTGATCTTAATTCCGCGGCTCGGCTCTCCGATTTGAAGCTGCTGAACGTCAGGCGTGATTCCGATGCCTCCGCTGTAGTCGAGCGTAAGCAGCACATCGCCATGCGGCAGATCGAATTCCATTCTCGCGTGGGCGTCTTGCGTATGCGGCTCGAGTGTTGCAGCTACAGGCCTGCCCTGTAAACGTGCCGTCCCGAGCTTTGCTGCGAACGGAATCTCGGGGTCGAACGTCATACTGAGCGGAGCGCCCTCATTGTGAATCTGCAAACGCATTTCTGTGATAGTGGCCGTCATTGTGAAGTTGATTTCGGAAGAACCAACGTGCACGTGCCGTAAGGTGATCGCATCCCACCCACCCGGCAGGTGTGGAGCAAAGGTCACGTGGTTTTCAATACCATCTATCTGAAGTCCGAGAAATCCATTCACAGCCCCAGCGAAAAACGTAGCCGAGGACCAGGTTTGCTCAGGCACAGATTCGATTTCTTCGTGATAATAATCTCCCGCGAGGGCCTCATGCATGTGGCCGAGAGAATCGAGGGAGTTCCACGGCACCAGCGCATTCCAGACAGGAAACGCTGTTGCCGGCCGGTGCGCCGACCAGAATGCGTCTGCCACCGACGCGGTGCTCACGGCCCAGACGCTCCCGTTCGCGTATGAATTCGGGTCGTAAGTGCTCGAACTCGAGGCCCGGCCTCGCGTGCCCCAATCCGTTTCGAAGTCAGAAGACGCGAGTTGTTGAAGGATGGAATCGCGTTGTCTGTCGGAGAATAAACTTTCCTCCAGTATGTTGACCGGGCCAATTTGCCTATCGATCAGCGCAGTTCCCGAACGCGTGTAGCCGGTAATCCAAAAATTCTGCTGTTCGTTCCAGTATCTTTTCTTGATCAGCTGCGCACGCTTACTCGCCGCCTCGGCGTCGGTCGCGGCCTCCGCATGATGCATTGCTGACGCCATCTTGCTGTAGGCGCGTGATGCCGCCGTCCAACTCGCAGAGAGAGACAGTTCTTCGCTGAGCGGTTCCTGTTCTCTGCTGCCCTCTTTGCCGGCAGGAATGTGAGGCAAACCATCGCGCGGATCGATCAGCGAGCGGCAATATCCGTATGCAGATTCAATGGCGGGCCAATGTGATTGTATGAAACCCATGTCGCCGGTCGTTGAGAAATATCTATCGACCGAGTTCAGGAAATTGAATGTCAGCTCGACGTGAATGAATTTGTAAGGATAGCGGTCCCAGTCGATCCAGCCGGCACTCTGCGAGAGTTCGTGCCAGATCATCCCGGTCTTCCGGTCCTGATACTTGAGAATGAACTCGAGTTCGTCGCGGGCACGCGCATACTCGCCCGCCGCCAGCAGCGCAGGAATATCAACCATCCCGTCTCCCGCGAAAAACCAGTCATACTGAGGGCGCCGTGCCTTACGCGAAGGCCCGTAACCCGCAACCAAGCCGCACCCGAGAGCAGGATTGCATACCCAGGCCTGATCAAGTGCGATTTCAGACCAGGCCAACGCTCGGTTGACATTCTCATCCGGGGTTTCGATCTGCATTGCGGTATCAAGCAATTCGGAATAATGCGCCGTCGCGACCTTCCACAAAGGCTCTTCCTGCTCGAGCAATTTCGCGGCGATTGATGCTGCGCTCCGCTCCGGGCCGCCGGCGATAATTACCCGTGCGAAAGCGTGATCGCCACCGGCGCGCATTGTAAATGCCATTCCAGATTCACGGTCCAAACGGCGATTCTCATTCGGCGTTTCGTCATGCGCCACTATATCCGGCGAACCGATGCTGCCGCTGAAACGATGGGTCGGCTCGGAAAGCCAGTATGAGGAGGCCGCCGGGTTCCACAACGTCTCCTGTCCGCCGATTCCTCCCGGCCACATCAAATCCAACACCGGAATAAAACGCACGACAATGTCAAGCGGCCGCGCACTCGCGACATCGTAGCGAATAATCGCACCCGACTCATCAAGGGGAACGAAAATTCGTTCGTGAACAATGAAGTCGGGTCCAGCATAGATTCGCGTCACGCACATGGGACTGTACTCGATGCGCCGCAGCACCGCTTTGCCCTCAATCTCAGTGGTAGCAGCCTGCCGGCGGAAGTTCACTTGGTAGCCGCTCAAGATCTGAAAAGGATAAGCCCATGCTTCCAGACCATCTTTCGAGTAACCGAAAACTGCGGCGCGACGTCCGTGAACGGAGATGAATCGCGCTGGGCCGGTGGAATCAGTGCTCCAGCGCAGTTTATTAAGATTAGCGTTTGGATCGGTCCGGGCGGCGAACGTAGATTGAGGCAGTACTAAGAAAACGAGCAGCAACCAGGCCCTGGCGTACAGAATTCCCCGATCTTTGCTGAGTTGCGACATTTATATCGAGTCGCCTAAGCTACGTTCATATAGGTTGAATATTGCTGGTCGTTAATTTGAGTGTAGGGCAGCAGTTTTACTGGATTGCGCGAATCGCCGGCTTGCCAGGTCTGATCGCCATTTTGCTTCACCGCCATCAATTCGGAGCGCATGAGCGACGGGGCAGGGCCATTCTCCCGAATCGCAAATAGAGCCAGGGGACCGCACATCAGGGCAACCGAATTCTTATGCCGCTGGTCGATCGGTTCCAATCGCATCTTTCGCGGGAGCGCCAGGTCAATGCGGTCCCCACTGCGCCATAGGCGCGAAATCGCCGCAAAAGATCCCGGTCGCGGAGCGACAGCCCATTTTTTCCCATTCACTTCGATCCGGGCGCCTTCCGCCCACTCCGGAATGCGAAAATTCAGCGCGAATTCTTTTGCGGCGGAAGTTACCAAATTAAAATGTATTGAATCGTCGAATGGATAATCCCCCGCCTGTCTCAGCGTGATCACTGCACCGTCGTGCACCCATCGAACGCTGGAAGGGACGTAAAGATTTATATACATCCCACGTGGATCGTGGAAATAAGTATTGATCCGATAATCGGCCGCGACCTGCGGCAGCGTGCCCGAACAGCAGGGAAAGCGATGGTTCGAGTAAACCTTTTTGCCGTCGAAGTTGTAGTCCGCATAGTAAAACGCGCGTCCGTCGGATCGCAGCGGCTTTGCGCCCAACACGGTGTTGTATATCACGCGCTCCATGCTGTCGCCGTAGCGTGAGTCACCGGTCACGCGCAGCAGATAACGTGTGATTTTAAAGTGGGCGTACGATCCGCACGGCGTCTCGAAGCTGTTGTGCGTTTTAGTCAGGCTCTGATAAACGTCGTCGCTTCCGGGCGCGCGCAACATCTCGTCCGGACCCCATCCGCCCGTGGCGAAACTCTGTGCTGTGAGCATCTCGAAAGCATTCTTTGCGGCCCGCAAGTGCTTCTCGCTTCCAACAGTGAAATAAGCCTGCATCGCTGAACTCAGCGAGTTGACGTAACTGTATGCGTGCTTTCCCGCGAGAACATTTTCGCCCCGCGAAAGTGGATCAAACCAGGTGGAATCGTCGAGATACTGGACCGCAAGTTCGCGATACTGATCTCCTGCTCCGCGCTGGTAAGCAAGAAATAAATTCTCTGGATTGGTATAGGACTCGTCCCATCGATACGACTGATCTTTGCCCGGCCGCCACTCCAGTTCACGGTCAATTGCTTTTCCCGGCAAGTGCGGAAGGGCTGCCTTCGTAGTGCGTTCCAGAATCGCGAATGCATCGGGATCGCCGACATACTGATGGGAGTCAATCAGGCCGAGCAATAACTTGTCGTAACAATAGGCGGGGAAGCGGTTCTTGTCGTAGAAGTCTTCAGAAATACTCTTTGCATAAAGCTGGTTGAGCCGCAGCACTTTCTCGCGGGTCTCCTTCGAGCCGGTGATCGCATAGTAGCGTGCTAGCGCTGAAATCCATTGCCCAAAGGTTGCAGCGGGAGCGAATCCCGCATCATCCTTGTGCCAGTCATAATTCGGATCGTAGTTATACCAGCCGCCGAGATCTGCGCCGGGCGCAGGCTGCCCAGCCATTTGCCGAAATGGCTTCAGCAGACTGTCTTCGTTCAGGTTCATCAGGACTTCGTGGCTCTCGTTAAGCTGCGCCTCGTGGAGAGCGCTGGTGATGGTGACGTCAGCGTAGCCGAACTCCGTTAAGGCGTTCGCCGGAGCCGGTTTTTCGCGGGCGGCATTTGCGAGTAGAATTCTTCGGCTTGCAACCCCACCGGCTGCTGCCGCAGATAATTTTGCGAATTCACGCCGAGAAATCATGCGACTGTTGCGCTCCGGTTCAACACGCTTAGCTCATGGATGCCGAAATCCGGCAGATTGTTTTATGGCGTTTCCGGATTCTGCCCTTGACCTTCCGTCAACGTGACAAAGCGATCGGTTTTTACACCCGAAAAAACTTCACTGTTACCATTCGGCCAACGAATTTCGATGCGACTTACCTCCGCGCTGCTTCCAAGCCCGAAATGCAGGCGCATATCATCATTGGAGATGTAGCTGGACCCGCTGCGCACCTCCTGAACGTATTTGCGATCGCCTGCAACCACGGTAACTTTGGCGCCAATTCCGTCTCGATTGGACTTTGTCCCCCGCGTGATCACGCCCAGCCAATGACTTGAATTACTCGCCTGGTTGACCAGCAGCATCGGCTCTCCGGCCATGTTGTTGACCACTGCGGAAACACGCCCGTCATTCCAAAAGTCGGCAGTCGCCAATCCGCGGCTTGACCGCGGTTCGGTACACCCGGGCCCGCACTGGTCACTAATGTCTTTGAACTTTCCATCTCCCGTGTTCCAGTACAACAGGCGGGGCTCGCGATAAGACGAGCCCAGGTGCGCCGTATCCACTTCCGGATAAACGTGCCCGTTAACCGAAAGAATATCCAGGCGGCCGTCGTTGTCCACGTCCAGAAACATCGTTCCCCATCCCAGGAATTTGGTATTCAGGCGCAGCCCCGCTTCCGAGATCGTCGAAGAAAATGTTCCATCTCCGTTGTTGCGATAAAGAGAAGACGTGTCGTCAGAAAAATTCGTCTTGAAAATGTCAGGGCGTCCATCATTGTTATAGTCGCCGACCGTAGAACCCATGCCCGCCTGCTCGCGCCCATCTTCGTCAAACGCGACTCCAGCCTCGGCGGCGACATCAGTGAACGTTCCATTCTTCAGGTTGTGATACAGAATGCTCGGCGTACTGTCGCACGCAACGTAAATATCCGGCCAGCCGTCGTCATCGTAATCGAGTGTAGACACGCTCAGGCAGTAGTGCCCGTAAGTTTTTTCGATTCCACTCGGCTTGCTCACATTCTCGAATTTACCGCCGCCCAGGTTGTGATACAGAATGTTGGGCGAAGACGGCAGTCCCCGCGGCCCGCACATCACCGGCGTTCCCTTCCACACGCACATCATCCCTTCCCCCGGTTTAGGTGAGGTCTTGATATCGAACGAAACGTAGTTGGAAACCATCAGATCGAGCTTCCCGTCGCGGTCGTA
>Ga0105237_10006168_pt1 | contig 13392 bp, 12 predicted proteins | sample KBSC24metaG_FD_81520 | JGI IMG/M metagenome (GOLD analysis project Ga0105237, IMG submission 81520) | Corn rhizosphere microbial communities from Kellogg Biological Station, Michigan, USA - KBS C2-4 metaG | ecosystem: Host-associated > Plants > Roots > Rhizosphere > Soil | place: Michigan, USA...
ATCATGCCGGCGGCCACCGTATGATGCGTGGCCTCGTCGATGAGCACGAACGCGCCCGTCGCCGGCTGCTCGTCATACACGTCGCACACCACCGGCTTTTGCAGCGTCAGCGACACCCGTCCGATGTCGTTCATCGTCAGCGCATGCCGCTCGCTCGTGTGCGCGAGCGTATGCACGTCGAGCACCTCCTTGACCGCCCCCACGCGCGCGAATACCGTGTTCGTCGTCTGCTTGAGCAGATACTTGCGCTGCGTCGATAGCGGCTCCTCGTCGAACCAGCACAAGTCCGCCTCCAGCTTCTTCGCCGGCTGCGGCGCACGCTGCGCCGCCACGAACGTGTCGCCGCGCGAGACGTCCACATCCTCCGTCAGCCGGATCGTCACCGTCTGCCCGGCAAACGCGCGCGTCACCGCCGCCGTGCCGCCCACCACCGGCGCCACGATCTCCGCCACCGTCGCTTCACGCCCCGCCGGCAGCACCGTCACCACGTCGCCCACGCGCACCTCGCCCGCTTCCACCCGGCCCATGTAGCCGCGGAAGTCGTCCGCGCTCGCGCCGTCCTGGCGCGCCACCCACTGCACCGGAAAACGCAGCGCCTCGCCCGTGGGCGGCGCCACCGGCAACGCCTCGAGCACGTCCAAGAGCGCCTCGCCCGCGTACCACGGCATGCGCTCGCTCGCCCGCACGATGTTGTCGCCCTTGAGCGCCGACACCGGCACGAACCGCACCCCGCTCAACCCCAGTTGCTGCGCGAGCTGCACGTACGCATCGCGAATCTCGTTGAAACGCGTCTCGCTGTACTCCACCAGGTCCATCTTGTTGATCGCCACGATCACGTGCTGCAGCCCCAGCAGTTTCACGATCGCGCTATGGCGCTTCGTCTGCGGCAGCAGCACCGCCTGGCCCGCCTCGAACGTCACGCGCGTCGCATCCACCAGGATGATCGCCGCATGCGCCGTCGACGCGCCCGTCACCATATTGCGCGTGTACTGCTCGTGGCCCGGCGTGTCCGCAATGATGAACTTGCGCTTGGCCGTGGCGAAATAGCGGTACGCCACATCGATCGTGATGCCCTGCTCGCGCTCGGCCTCCAGCCCATCGGTCAAGAGCGACAAGTCGATCTCATCGCCCACCGTGCGCTTCATCTTCGCGCGCGAGAGCGCCGAGAGCTGATCCGAAAGCACCGCCTTGCTGTCGTACAGCAGCCGTCCGATCAACGTGCTCTTGCCGTCGTCGACGCTGCCCGCCGTGATGAAGCGCAGCACCCCGAGATCCGCCGGTTCATGTGTGTTCATAAGTCCTGCCTCGTGTCCTTCGTATCCTTCGTGTGCTGGGCGCTTAAAAGTAACCCTGCTTCTTGCGCTGCTCCATCGCCGCTTCCGACGCCTGGTCGTCCATGCGTGTCGCGCCGCGCTCCGTGATGTCCGTCACCGCCGTCTCGGCCACGATCTTCTCGACGTCGTCCGCATCGCTCTCGACCGGGCACGTGCAGCTGATATCGCCCACCGTGCGAAAGCGCACGCGCGCCTTCTCGCTCGTCTCGCCCTCGCGCAGCGGCGTGAGCGGCGTCACCGGCACCAGCAGCCCGTTGCGCCGCACGATCTCGCGCTCGTGCGCGTAGTAGATCGACGGCAGCTCCAGCTGCTCGCGCCCGATGTACTGCCATATGTCCAGCTCGGTCCAGTTCGAGATCGGAAACACGCGCAGATGCTCGCCCGCGTGCAGCCGCGCATTGAACAGACTCCACAGCTCCGGGCGCTGCGCCTTCGGATCCCACTGGCCGAATTCGTCGCGAAACGAGAAGATGCGCTCCTTGGCGCGCGCCTTCTCCTCATCGCGGCGCGCCCCACCGATCATCGCCGTATAACCGTGCTGCGCGATCGTCTCGAGCAGCGTGACGGCCTGCGCGGCATTGCGCGAGTCCGTCTCGCGACGCAACCGCACCGTGCCGCGCTTGATCGAATCTTCCACATGCCCCACCACGAGTTCGGCGCCAAGCTCGGCCGCGCGCCGGTCGCGAAACTCGATCACTTCCGGATAGTTGTGACCGGTGTCGATATGCACCAGCGGAAACGGCAGCACCGTCTTGCGGTTCGCGCCCAGCCCGAACGCCTTGAGCGCCAGGTGCAGCACCACCACCGAGTCCTTGCCGCCCGAAAACAGCAGCGCAGGCTTGGCGCATTCCGCCACCAGCTCGCGCAGAATGTGGATCGATTCCGCTTCCAGCCAGTCCAGGTGGTCCATGCGGTTCGTCGTGACCGTGCGCGTCACCATGACCGACTCTGCCGATCGATAAATAGTACTCATGTGTTCGTCTCAGGTTCTACGATTGTTCGTTGGATGCGAGCCGGCGGTTCAGCGCGGCGCGCTACTACGATAGGCGATATAGGCGGCGATTGCGATCAGCACCAGGGCGAACAGCCGGCGCAGGAGCGCGCCGCGCCGCGCAAGGGTCTTCGCCATGCGCATGCCCGCACGCCCGCCCACCAGCCCGCCGCCGACGAGCGATAGCGCAAGCGGCACGCTGACCTTGCCGGCCATCGCATAGTTGAGGCCCGTCGTCGTGCCGAACGCGACAACGGAAACAAGCGACGACGCCACCGCTTCGAGCATCGGAATGCGCGCAATCAGATGCAGCGCCGGTACCGAAAGAAAGCCGCCGCTCACCCCGAAAAAGCCCGATACGCTACCGACGGCAACGCCCGCCCCCGCGGTTGCCAATCCGCGCCCGCGCGGCAGCGGGCCCGGCTCGGACGCACTGCCGTGCTGCGCACGCGAGAACATCAGCGCGCCGACAACCGCCACGATGCCGGCCAACAGCAGCAGCATGGCACTGCCGTCGACGCGCAATGACCACGTGGAGCCGGCAAACGCGCCCACCACGCCCGCCGTCGCGAACAACGCGCCCGTGCGCCAATGCACGAGACCGGCGCGCGCATAGGTGACGAGATTGACGAGCGCCGTCAACGCGATCGCCACGGCCGTCGTGCCGATCGCAAGATGCGGATCGCCAATTTTAACGACGTACAGCAACAGCGGGACGGCCAGCGTGCCGGCACCGCCGCCGACGAGCCCGAGCGTGAAACCGATCGACAAGCCGGATGCGCCGGCAAGCGCAATTTGCGCTTGCAGCCAGGACAAAGGCACAGACATGGGACCCTCCTTGGGTCTGTATAGACGATGCGCCGCAACCGATCGCGCGCTCAGTCGGTCACTTCGAACGGCGTCACGAGCTCGTCGAGCCGCTGCCGATCCGCTACGCCCGCCGGCTGGCGCGCGGTGCGCAACGTCTCCATGCGAGCGCGCACGGTCGCGAGATACTCGGCGCGCTGGCGTCGCAATACGTAGTCGCGGAAATTCGTTGCCTCCAGCGTCCGCCATGCTTCGTGCTTACGCTCATCCGAAAGACGGCGCGCCGCATCGAAGGCCGATGGATCGATCTCAATCGCGGCATCGGTCGCCAACTCATAGCCGTAACGCCGCATATACCGCGCGGTCAACGTTTCGATGATGGCGATCTCGTCGATCGACAGTTGCGCTTTGTACTTGTCGATATTCGCCGGGATCGGCGCAAAACAGTTCGACGACCAGAGCGCCGACATCCGCGCGATCTGCTTTGCCTCCGCAGAGCGGGACACGTCGAGCATCTGCGGCAAATAGTCGATGCCGAAAAACCCGCAGATCTTCCTCAGCGTAGCCTCCTGGTCCTCGAGGAAATCCTCGTAGCGAATCGTCATCGCGCGCTCCGGATAGCGCTCGAGCAGCGAATCGGCCGCCCGATGCGCCTCGACCCATGTTCGCGCATTGAGCAGCGTGTCGAAGTCGTGAATGATCGCCTTGTTCATCGACGCGATTTGCGCGCGCGGATCGCGCACGACATTCAGAAACCGCATATCGGGCATGAGCCGCATCAGCTCGTCGGCGTAGTGAACGCTGTCGAGCGACTTGTCCATGACGACGCGCGCGCCCCGTGCCTCCCCCGAGCGCAGCAGCAGTTCCCATACGATGCGATGCACGCTGCGCGGCGCACGGCGGATGGCCTCGAAGATTTCAACCGGATCGAACACGACGCCAGGCCACTTGACCATGCTGACAGCCTGCAGGCCAACCACATCGCTCACCAGACGAAAGTAGGCATGGTCGTCTTCGAGGTCGCCGTAAAGCGGCAAAAGCGGCATGAAGTCGACGATATGCAGCGGATACGGCGAGTAGAACTGAGGATTGAAATTGAGTCGCAGCCGCAGCGCGTGCGATCCGCAGCGGCGCAGCGGAATCATCAGCACGGGCACCGGACGGTTCCCGTTTCCCCCGGTCGGGTTGCTCTTGTTCATAGACAGGAGTCCTTATCGTTTGGTCTCGGTCGAATGAGTAGGTTAGGTTGGATCGGGTCCCGGTCCCAGCGCTCTCCCGCTCGGATCGGTCCCGGTGAAATAGCTGCGAAATGCAGCAAGAAAAGCCTCGAGTTCATCCGCGGGCAATCGATTGATGCCTGCAGCCGCACGCCGCCCGCCGCCGCTCGCGAAGCGCTCGCACAGCACGTTGGCAGGCCGTGCCCGCGCGTCGCCCGAGCGAACGCTGACGCCATACGCACCGCTCGCGCATTCAGTGAGGACTGCGAAAGAACACCCCGGTTCGCACTGCGTAAGCCGGTTCGCCAGCACGCCCGAAATCCGCCGCGCCCAGCTGGCATCGGGCAGCATATAGACGGACGCACCCTCGCACCGCCAATACGGCTCGACGGATGCCACGCGCGCGAGATCCGCGCGATAGCCGGCGGCCAGCGCCTTGTAGCAGTCGGCATCGGCAATGAAGGCGAGCGGATCGTCGTATGGGTGCAGCTCCCGATAAAGCCGGTCCGGAGGAACGTGCAGATCGGCGAGCGTTTCGCCGTAGGCGTTGTAGTTGAGGATGCGGCCAAGCGTCTCGAGCGCATCGGTCTCGTTCGCCGTGCATCCATCGTCGGCTGCCAGCCGCCGCGCCACGCCATCGAGGTTGTCGCCGAACGCGGCCGCGATCGCCCAGCGGCGAAACCGCCCGCCGAGCTCGCGATCGACGATGAGACTCGTACACACGTCGGGCGAGTCGTCCCATACGAAACGTAACTGCGTGTGCGCGAACGCACGGCTCGCCGCATGATGGTCGAAATAGACGACGCGCGCGCCTGCATCGAGCAGATCGACGAGCGCCGCATGATTCGCATCGAGCGAGATGTCGAGCACCGTGACTTCGATACCCGCGCTTCGCGGCACGCGCTCCAGCAGCGAGATATCGCGCTTCACGCCCGTCACCAGTGCGGCCGGCAACGGTCGCGCAAGTCTCAGTTGATGCAAGGCGCAGATGCCATCGGCGTCGCCGTTGAAGACATCGTAAGCCCGCGCCGCATGGGGCTCGGGCACGCTGCTCGCACGATCAGCCATGAGCGACACGATCGACACCTCCGTTTTGCTCACGCAAGTAGGCGTGAAGAACCGCCGCCGCACTGGTCGGCGTCGACGCGGCCGTATCGACGACCAGCGCGGGCTCGGCGGGCGGCTCGTAGGGCGACGATACGCCCGTGAATCCACGAAGCTCGCCGCTGCGCGCCTTGCGATAGAGCCCCTTCGGATCGCGCGACTCGCATACATCGAGCGAGGTGCTCACATGGACTTCGACGAACCGGTCTGCGCCGACGATCGCCTTGGCAGTCTCGCGATCGACGCGGTACGGCGATACGAGCGATGCTACGACGACCAGCCCGTTCTCGTTCATCAACCGGGCGACTTCGGCCGTGCGCCGCACGTTTTCATGACGATCGCGCTCCGAAAAACCGAGGTCGCAGTTCAGTCGGTGCCGCAGGTTGTCTCCATCGAGCACCGCGCACGGCTGCCCGTCGCGAATCAGCAGATTTTCGAACTCGTACGCGATCGTCGACTTACCGGCACCGCTCAAGCCGGTCAGCCAGAAGGTGAGCGGTGCGCAGCCGAAGCGGCGCGCGCGCGCTTCGCCGGAAACGGTGCCTGCGTGCCAAAACACATTCGCCGGTGCGCACGGCTCGCGACGCTCGGCGCTCGGCCCGAACGCACTCACGGTCGCATGCCGCTCCTGTGCGTGGGTCTCGGTGTGTTCGGTGCCAGAGGAGGAGCTCAGCGCTTTGCAGCTCATGAACGGTCCCTTCCTTCGAGTTCAGCCCCCGCTATATGGCCGCCATTGCCCGTGCCGCATGGTCGCGGCACCGCAGCCGGCGCGTGATATCGCGCGCGGCGGCCATTCAAGCGAACGTGTGATGAAAATAGATTGCGATGCTCAGGCCGGCTGCACGTCGTGAGCGATGAGTGCCGCCGCGGGCCGGGCGAGGCGCCAGGGCGCGCTCGCCGACGCCGGTACGCCATGCGTCACCGCCTCGACCTCGTATGCACCGCCCGGCTGCTCGAGCTTGAACACGCCGACCGCGTGGACGAGCGCTGCGGTTTGCTCGCGCATCGACTCGGCGGCTGCCGCGGCCTCCTCGACGAGCGCCGCGTTTTGCTGCGTGACCTGGTCCATCTGCGTGAGCGCCTGATTGATCTGCTCGATGCCGGTGGCCTGTTCTTCGCTCGCACTCATGATCTCGACCATGATCAGCGTTACGCCTTTCACGCTATCCATCACTTCGCTCATCGTCGTGCCGGCTTCCTGTACGAGCTTGTTGCCGAGCGCGACCTGCTCGACCGAGCCGCCGATGAGCGCCTTGATTTCCTTGGCCGCGGTGGCCGAACGCTGAGCGAGCGAGCGGACTTCGCTCGCGACGACGGCGAAGCCGCGCCCCTGCTCGCCGGCACGCGCGGCCTCGACAGCCGCGTTGAGCGCGAGGATATTGGTCTGAAAGGCGATACCGTCGATGACGCTGATGATTTCGACGATCTTTTGGGAAGCCTCGTGGATGCTGCCCATCGTCTGCACGACCTCCGACACGACCGAACCGGCCCGCTCCGATACACCCGATGCCGACGTGGCGAGCACATTCGCCTGGCGCGCGTGCTCCGAGTTGCGGCGCACGGTGGCGGTAAGCTCTTCCATCGATGCGGCGGTCTGTTCGAGCGATGCGGCCTGCTCTTCAGTGCGCGACGAGAGATCGAGATTGCCGCTCGCGATCTGGTTCGCCGCGGTCGCAATCGCGCCGGTGCTGCGATGAACCTGTCCCACGATGCCGACGAGGCTGTCGCGCATCGTCTTCATCGCGTACATCAGGCTGGCGTCGTCTCCGGGCTGAGTCGCTACGCGCACGGTCAAGTCGCCGGTAGCGACGCGGTTGGCCGCTTCCGCTGCTGCTGCGGGTTCGCCACCGAGCTGCTTGAGTACGCTGCGCGTAATGATCAATGCCGACGCGACGCTCAGGATGACCGCGAGCACGGTGAGTCCGATCATCAGCGTGCGGCTCATGTCGTACAACTGCTTTGCGCTGGCCGTTTCGATGTCGTTTTGCTGGCGCTCGAGCTCGCGCAATTCGCGCACGAGCTTCCACCACTTGGCCTGTACAGGACGCAGATCGGCGCGCAGCACATGATAGGCCGCCTCGCGCTGACCGGCCAGTGCGAGTTCCTTCGCCTTCATCATCAGCGGCAACGAGAGCTCACCTTGCTGACGAATCTGGTCGAGCAGCGCGCGCTCTTCGGGTGTCGTCTGCGGGTTCTGGAACATCGTCGCCAGCTTGGCGCGCGCGTCCTCGTAGGTCTGCGTTTCCTTGTCGAAGCGCGTCGTCTCGATCGCGATCTGGTCTTGCTGATCGGCTTGCAGGAGGATCAAGTTGCGCAGCGCGAGTGCTCGATTGGAGATGGTGTGATCGAGCTGATTCGCCAGTCCGGCTTCGACGGCATTGATATCGGTGATTTCGACCATCGACGACTCGAGTTGAGCCATTCGATAAAGCGCGAATATGGTGACCGCGACCAGCAAGCATGAAATCAGGCTAAAACCGATACCGAGCCGGGTCGCTACCTTCATCTGGGATAAGTTCATGTTCTATGACGCCTTTAAAAGTCCCGATCAACGCACGAGCGACGCACTGCTCTCTCAGCGCGTCGGGCGTGGCAGCCGCTTTTCCGGCTACAAAGTGGTCAACGGCACCCCAGTCGTCGGCTTGAGCAAGTCGTCATACTTATGAGAAAAAAATATCGATCGGCGAGCGATCAGAACCAAATGGCTACAACTTGTCGGCGGTTCCCTACACAACCCTACGATCGGATTTTTATACGTGTCGGGCGCACGGGAGCGCAGCGAATCTCTGAGTGAGGACGCATTGGAACAAGAGAGCGACCGGACGCATTGCGGGCGTCAATGACGATGCAGCAGACTGCGCAGAGGGTGGCGCCAATCGATACGCCGCATGCCCGGCACCCTGGTTTCTTTGCGGTGCTCCTGCCACAATTCGTCGGAGAAAAGAAACGCGACGATGACCAGCGGCAACACGAGAAAGGTTCCCAATATGAAGTGCTCGATCACGATGAACCTCCGTCCTGTTCCCGTGGCAACCGATGCAACTCATTGTAGTGCAGCGTGGCCGCGCCGACCGGCTGCGACGTGCCGCGCTAAGCGTCGCAGCGCGCATTCGGCGCCGAGCGGGAGGCGCCGCAAGCAGCGCGCACAGCGCAGGCGCGCAGCAGCAGCGCAGATCGCGCGTCAGGCACTGGCCGACTTCCAGCTTGCCGCAAGCAGACCCGCGCCCACGAGCATCGTGCCGCCGGTGCGGTTGACCGCGCGCTGAACCTTGCGGCTGCGGATGGCGCGTCGCGCGCTCGATGCAAGCATGGCGTAGCCCAGTGCATTCAACGAGGCAAGCACGACGAAGGTGGCCTCGAGGACGACGGCTTGCGGCCACATCGGCGCGTGCAGGTCCATGAACTGCGGCACGAATGCAACGAAAAAGACGATGCTCTTCGGGTTCAACGTCGTCACCGCATACGCGTGAGCGAAGACCCGGGCGGTGCGCGTTTCCGATACGTCCGGCGCATCGCGTTCGACGACAGGCGCGCGCCACAGCTTCACACCCAGATAGACGAGGTAGGCCGCCCCCACCCACTTGATCGCGGTGAACAAGGTGGCCGACGCCGCCAGCACGGCACCGAGGCCGACCATCGACGCCGTCATCGACGTCAGGTCGCCCAACGCCACACCTGCGGTCGTGGCCAGAGCATAGCGGCGACCGTGGCCGAGCGCGTAAGAGACGACCAGCAAGACCGTCGGCCCGGGAATGACGATGACGATTGCCGATGCGATCGCGAATGGCAGCCAGTGCGCAAAGCTCATGAGAAACCCCCAAGGGAAAACCCGATTAATCCATGAGTCGATGCGTAATGCAACAAAAAGCCGGCCGCGATGCCGGATAACCGATGCGTGAAGGGTTGCCACCGTCGATTTGGGTTGCCAGCGTCGATTTATCGACCGGGCATTGTTTTTATTCAGTAACCAGCTAATTCGTTCGAGTGATTTCCGGGATTCCCGGGGCCTTCTTGTGTGCACTGCACCAATATCGAACCGATCAATTGAGGCAGTTGCGGACCGCCGACGCGATGTAAGTCGCTCGCGCCGCAAAGCCTTACCACTCGGCCCTGAGCAGTTTCGCTCGCGCCTCCGCCGGTGGGGCTGGACGGGAGCTTGACGATGCAATTCGCATGCTTTAGCCGCTGCGCCACAGCTGCGACAATCCGTCGCTTTTGCAACCGCACACAAATTGTGCTTGTTCTTTTTCGCGCCTGTTCTATGTTCAAAACCGTGGGTTTTAGTTTGCCTTTAAACACATAGCTAACCTAAGTAAAAACCCGCATTGGGAGGCAGGAAATGAGGAAGTACGTCGCATCGCTTTTCGTATTGGTGGGTTTTGGCACTGCTGTCTCGATTGCACAGGCGCAAGATAACGTCATCAAGCCGCAGCAAACCTTCGAACTCCGATCCGGCGCCTATGGCTGCCTGTCGAAAGACAAATTCGATGCGGCCGATCGGCACGCACAGGCCGGCGAGCAACAGAAAATGCAGGAATTCTTCGCGGGCTATGAATGCTTGTCCACGCCTGAACACTCGTCGTTCCGGGCGGTTCGAGTCGTTGGCCATGACGTCGAATTCGTCAACGCGGGCAATGGCGATACTCAAGGCCTCTGGACGCACGACCGGTTCATCAAGCAGTAGTACCCCTGCCTGATCCGCTATCATCACGCGCCGGCATGCGATGCCGGCGCGGTGTCGTGTTTGTAGCTCCCAGCGTCATGCACCTTTGCAGCTCCCCAAAGGTGCGCCACGGCCCGCGAAACGCTATTTTTCCGGTGCCGTATGGCTCTCAAATCGACGATCCACAAAGCCGAGTTGCAAATCGCCGACATGGATCGGCATTACTACGCCGACCATTCCATCACCGTCGCCCGCCATCCGTCTGAAACCGACGAAAGGATGATGGTGCGCATCGTCGCGTTCGCGCTCTTCGCGAGCGAACGGCTCGAATTCTGCAAAGGCCTTTCCGACACGGACGAGCCGGATCTGTGGCAAAAGGATCTGACCGGCGCCATCGAAACCTGGATCGAGCTGGGCCAGCCCGACGAGCGGCGCATGGCCAAAGCCTGCGGACGCTCCGGCCATGTCGTCGTGATTGCCTATGGCGGTCGAACGTCGGATATCTGGTGGCAGGGCGTACGCAGCAAGGCCGAGCGCCTCGCCAACTTGCGTGTGTGGTCGTTGGCGGAAGGGACCGCCGCTGCCCTCGCGCGGCTTGCCGAACGGACGATGCGGCTTCAGGTGACGGTTCAAGACGGCTCCGCATGGGTGAGCGGCGGCGAAGCCGAGCCGGTGGCCGTCGAGTGGATGGAGCTCAAACCGGCGGGCGGCTGAGCGGCCAGATGCTCACGCAAGCGTTTCGGGCGGTCCCTTGAGCTCGACCATATTGCCCTCCGGGTCGAATAGATAAAGCGAGGGGCCGTACCCTTCGGCGCCATAGCGCCGGCCTTCCTCGCCCAGCGTTGCGCCGTGCGCTTCGAGATGAACGCGCAGCCGGGCGGGATCGTAGTTCTCGACGCGCAGGCAAAGGTGGTCCATGTTGCGGCCCGTGCCCGGCGCACCGCTTTGGGCCCGGTCGAGCGGGCCGCCCACGGCCAGCAGATCGATCAGCGCGCGCCCGGCCCGAAGCTGCGTGAGACCGAGCTCGGGCTGGTCCTTCTCGGACTCGCAACCCAGCGCATCGCAGTAAAAGCGCTTCAACGCCTCGGGGTTGGCGGCGCGAATCACCACATGGTCGATATCGCGGATGATCGGCTTCATCGGCACACCTCCTCTCATGGGTTCGATCGAATATCGTTGCCCAGTGTAGAGCGTGGCCGGAATACAAGCGCGGAAGCCCGGCGAGCGCACGAAAAAAAACCCGCTCGAAAACGAGCGGGTTGAATCCATATCAGGAGGAGACATGGAGGAGACAAGTCACACTATACACAAAGTCATGGTGCAATGCAATATATTTTTGCCGGAACATTGAAAAGTGCGTGGTGAGCATTGGCGCCCGCGTTTCCGGCCGCTCCAAATTAGACCGCAAGATGCGGCGCGCGGAGGACCCGGCGCAGGCATACAGTGAAGCTCATCGATCTTCTTTTTGCGAGGAACAACATGGATTCCGCCTACCGAACCGACGACGAACGCTGGAGCGCCGTGTCGGCTCGCGACGCCAAGGCCGACGGCGCGTTTTTCTATGGTGTCTCCACGACGGGGGTGTTTTGCCGGCCCTCTTGCGCATCGCGTATGCCGCTCCGCGAAAACGTCGCCTTCTTCGCGACTGCCGACGAGGCGCGCGCGGCCGGTTTTCGGGAGTGCAAGCGGTGCCGGCCGGGCGGCCTGCCGCGCGAATTCGCGATCGTCGAGCGCGCCCGTGCAGCCCTCGACGCGGATCCGTCGGCCCGAATGACGCTCGCGCAGTTGAGCGATGCCGTGCATGTGAGCCCGTTTCACCTGCAACGATTGTTCACGCGCGTCATGGGCCTCTCGCCGCGCCAATATCAAGCGGCAAGGCGTGGCGCGGCGCTACGCGATGCCTTGCAGCGCGGCGAACCCGTCACGCGCGCGGCGCTCGACGCGGGGTTCGGCTCCTCGTCGCGCCTTTACAGCAACGTCGCAGGCGATCTCGGCATGGCGCCTTCGACCTACCGGTCAAAGGGCGCCGGTCTTGTCGTTCGCTACGGCTGCGCGCCGACCGTCCTCGGCCATGTGCTCGTCGCGGCCACCGATAAAGGCATCTGTCGCATTGCGTTCGGCGACGACGCCGGCGAGTTGGTCGCCGAGTTGCGCGGCGCGCTCGCGAATGCCACGCTCGGAGAGGACCCGGCTCGCATTGCGCCGTTCATCGCCCAGATCGAGGCCTACCTGAGCGGCTCGCGCGAGGCGTTCGAGTTGCCGCTCGATGTGGCGGCAACGGCGTTTCGACAACGGGTCTGGGACGCGTTGCGGCGGATACCGTACGGTGAAACGAGGACGTACACGGATATCGCCGAATCGCTCGGCGAGCCGCGGGCCGTGCGGGCCGTGGCCAGCGCGTGCGCCTCGAATCCGGTCGCGCTCGCCATTCCGTGCCACCGCGTCATCCAAAAGGGCGGCGCATTGGCAGGCTACCGATGGGGCCTCGAACGCAAAGCGGCTTTGCTCGAAGGGGAGGCCAGGCGGCGCGGCAGCGGGGCGAGTCGCGCGCCGCAGGCCGCCGCGGCCGAAGACAAACGTGCCGATATGGACGACGCCGCTTGAATGCCGCGCCGGAAGTCACCTTCGAGCTTCGATTCAAAGCGCCCTACGATTGGCCGCGCGTGCTGCGCTTTTTCGCGGGCCGTGCAACGCCCGGCGTCGAGATCGTCGAAGACGGCGTCTATCGCCGCGCCATCGAATGGCATGGCGAAACCGGCACACTCGCCGTGCGCCGGCATCCGCGTCGGCATTGCCTCGTCGTCACGGTTCAGGGACCGGCGAGCCGCCATGCCGATGCGCTCGCCGCGCACGTCGGCGTCATGTTCGATGTCGACGCCGATCCGGCCCGCATCGGCGGCCATCTCGGGCGCGACGCGCTGCTTGCGCCCCTGGTCGAAACGGCGCCTGGCCTGCGCGTGCCGGGCGCGTGGTCGGCGTTCGAGCTCGTCGTGCGTGCGATCGTCGGCCAGCAGGTCAGCGTCAAGGCGGCGACCACGCTCATCGGCCGGCTCGTGGCGCGCGCCGGCGCGCGTATCGAAGACCATACGCACGACGGCACCGCCTGGCGGTTTCCAAGCCCCGCCGCCCTCGCCGCGGCGGATCTGAACGAAATCGGCATGCCCGGCAAGCGCGTCGCGGCGCTGCAAGGCGTCGCGCAAGCGGTGGCATCCGGCGCGGTTCGAATCGAACGCCCCGACGACCCACGCGCTCCCGGCGCCGATCTCCCGATGCTGC
>Ga0105237_10006172_pt1 | contig 13386 bp, 10 predicted proteins | sample KBSC24metaG_FD_81520 | JGI IMG/M metagenome (GOLD analysis project Ga0105237, IMG submission 81520) | Corn rhizosphere microbial communities from Kellogg Biological Station, Michigan, USA - KBS C2-4 metaG | ecosystem: Host-associated > Plants > Roots > Rhizosphere > Soil | place: Michigan, USA...
CGGCGGCGGCAGCGGTGATGACGGCGGGATGCGTTGTACGCGCGCCGTGGCCGGCCGAGTGACCGGGGACGACGGTGTGCCGCGCGGGCCCGCTGCCGGCGTCGCGCAGCGCAGACCCGATGCGCGCGGTGACGTCCGCGGGCATATCGCTCTCGGTGCGGTCGTCCGCCAGGTCGTGTAGATCACGGCGCACCTGTTCGAGCTCCGCGTACCGGCGAGCGACCGCCGGATCGTCGCGGATGCGCCGGCGCAACCGGGCGGCCGTCGCGTCGTCGAGCAGACCGGCCTGCAGGTCGGCCAGCTGCTCGAGGGAGACGGGCTGCTCGGCCTGGTCGTCGTCCACCTGGCGAAGCCTAATCTGGCCGTCGTCGGATGCGGTTCGGCCGTGTCAGTCGGCGAGATGCGCCAGCGATTGGGCGAGTTTGGCCCGGGCCCGCGAGCAGCGGCTCTTCACGGTGCCCTCCGCGATACCCAGCATCGCCGCCGTTTCGGCGACCGAGTAGCCCTGCATGTCGACGGCGACCACCGCCGCCCGCTGTTCGACGGGCAGCCGCAGCAGCGCCCGTTCGATGACGATGGCGGTCTCGATATGGCGTGCCGGGTCCGCCGTCTGGCAGGTGGCGTCGCTGAGTTCTTCGGAGCGGTGAAACTTGTTGTGCCGCAACCGGTCCAGGCACGAGTTCACCACGATGCGACACAGCCAGCTGCGGACCGAACTGTCGTGCCGGAACCGCGGCGCGTGGAGGTGGGCTTTGAACAGTGCTTCCTGCAAGGCGTCCAGCGCGTCCTGCGGGTTGTGGCTCGTCAACCGGGCGACCCGGTACAACTGGTGGTGGTGCCGGTAGAACAGCTCCTCGAACGCGTATCGCTCACCGGCGATGTGCGCCGCGAGCAATTCCGCGTCTGACGCGTCTGACTGTGGCCCCCCGAAACTCCCCACTTCCGAACCATAAGTCGGGTGCTGAATCGCTTCCGACGCGAATTGACCGGAATCGCCCTGACCTGCACAGATGGCCGGTCAGCGCCTGTGGATAACTTACGCGGCGGCCTTCACGACCACGTTGGAGATGTCGGTCTTGCTCTTGCCGTCGACATTCCCCAGCGTGGAGATCCAGATCAGCAGATGCTGCGTCGGCTGCGCGCCCGAGACCGTGATGGTGTTGGAGCCGGGCTTCATGGTCGCCGGCTGCGTCAGGACGGTCGTGGCGTCCAGCGAGGACGGGGTGGCCGTCTGGGCCGACCGGAGCTGGATCGCGGTGCCCGTGCTGGTCAGGTTCAGGCTGACCGACGCCACCGTGGTCGCCTGAGGCAGGTTCAGCATGAGGCCGACGCCATTCTTGAAACCGGGGAACGGCGTGGGATCGGTGTAGACGTCGGTCGACCACGCGTCGCCGGACGCGCCGGTCAGGGCCTTGCCTGCGGTTTCGGGGGAGTCCGCGCCGCCACCAGGTGAAAACACGGTCACGCCAACGGGTTTCACCACATTGCCGGGCGTCGGTGCGCCGCTCGAGGTCGGGTGCTGGCTGTTGAGGCCCAGTTGTTGCTTGTCCAGCCCGCCGCCGACGTCGCCGAAGATGCCCCTGAGCACCGATGCCAGCACCAGTAGCGCCACCAGCAGGACCGCGCCGCCGACTCCGACGCCGATGAGCAGTGCCTTGCGGCGCTTCGCGGCAGCTTCGAGTGCCGCGGCGTCCGCGGGCGGCTGCGAGCTGTCGACGGGCTCCAATAGTTCGGTGGTCTCGGCGACCGTGGTCGCCTGTTGCAGAAGGTTCAACAGCGTTGGGGCCGAACGGATTCCGCCGCCTTCCTGCACGGCACGGGCTGCCGCGGCAGAGATCTGGAAGGGGATGGTCCCGTCGACCTCGCGGGGTTCGATGGGCTGGCCCGCGCTGTTCTGCGTCGCGGGCAGCATGCCGCTGAGCGCACCGGCTTCGGGTAGCGGCCACCGGTTGATCAGCAGCGCGTACAGCGTGGCGCCGATGCCGCGGATGTCGTCCTCAGGGGTGGCCGACGGCAGCGTGCCGGGGAAGGCGAGCACCACGTCGCCTTCGATGCTGACCCGGATCCGACCGGGATGATCGACGGACAACGCGACGCCGGACCGGTGCGCGGACTCGGCGGTCGACGCCAGGGATTGGATGGCGCGGGCGCCGCCCATAGGGGACGGTTCCGTCGCGGCAACCTCGGCCAGCGAACCGCCGCGGATCCATTCACTGACCACCAGACCACCGTGGCCGAGCCTGGTGACGTCGAGGATCCGGGCCAGGCCTGGTCCTTCGATGTGGCTCAGTTTGCTTGTCCGGGTGAGGATTTCCTGAACCATCGAGGCGGGCAGCTCACCGTCGTGGTCGACGAACGTCAGCGCCACCTGGCGATCGAGCGGGATGTCGAGCGCGTGCCAGAACTGCAGATCGGGCGGACCGCCGTGGAAGACCAGCAGCCGGTAGCGGCCGTCGGCGACGACCGCGCCGGCCCGCAGCGCGACGTCGTCGCCTGAGGTATCCGGGATGTGGGCGGATCCCTGGTCCGCGGGTGCGTCGGTCACCGCAAATCCTTTCCGAAGCCCGCCCGTGGTACCACCTCCCGGGGCTGTCCCGCCTGTGGCGGAGGCGCCGGGCCGGCGTGGTACCGGAGGTGAATTGCCGTGTCCAGGGTACGGGACCGCGGTCCGTCCCGAGTCCGGTACAGCAGAGCTGACCTGGAGTGCGGGGGTCGGGGCGGCTTTGCCGCGGCCCAGTCGGCGCTGCACGAAAGCCACTGCGGCCAGGGCATCGGGCACCTTGGCGGCGACCAGGACCGCCACGATCACCGGCAGCATGATCAGGCCGAGCAGAACCAGGCGCAGCAACGATCCGGCAGCGCCGCCGTGCTCGGTCAGCCGATCGAACCCCAGCAGTTTGTCAGCGAGATAGGCGAGTAATCCCGATCCCAGGGCGGCGCAGATCGTCACCAGGATGGTTCGGATCACCGGTAGCTCGATCATCCGGCCGCGCGGCGGGCGCAGCGCCGACCGCAACAACACGTAGCCGACGGTCGCGCCGGCCAGGAAGCCCAGCCCGTTGGCGAGGCCGAGGTATCCGGCCACGAGCTCCCGGTCGTCGGTCAGATGCGGGGCGATGAGCGAGCCGACGATCTTCACCGCGGTGATCACGACGATCAGGACGATCGGGATCCAGGGCTGTTCGCGGGCGTAGAACACCCGAAGTTCCAGCAGCACCATGGAATACGGGATCAGGGTGAACGCCGACAGCGTGATGGCCATGCCGAGGTAGGCGGCGTCGGTGGCACCGAAGTTGCCGTACGCGAACAGGGCGCTGCCGATGGCGGGTCCGGCCACGGTCATGAATGCGACGATCGGGATCAGCGTCACCATGGTCAGCCGGGTGGCCAGTGAGAAGTCGGCGAGCACCGCGGGGTTGTCGTTGGCGGCGGCGTTGCGGGACAGCCGCGGCATCACGACGGTCAGCACCGTCACGCCGATCATGCCGAACGGCAACTGCAGCAGCAGCCAGGCATAGTTGTAGATCGCGGGACCGGATGCGGCTGCGTGGCTGGCGATTTCGTTGCCGACGATCAGACCGATCTGGCTGATCAGGACGTACAGCATCATGGCGACGGCCATGGTGCCGAACTTCTTGAGCCGGTCGTCGATACCCCATAGCGGCCGGAGATCCACGCGGTGGCGGTGCAGGGAATACAGCAGCACCCCGGCCTGGGCCACCACACCGAGGGTGGTGCCGATGCCGAGTACGAGCAGCTTGGCGTTGCCCATCTCGACGGGATCGATCGAGAGTTCGCCCGGGACAAGCACATACACGCAGAGCGTGATGATCGCCACCACGTTGTTGAGCACCGGCGCCCAGGCCGGCGGCCCGAACACGTTGCGGTTGTTCAGGATTGCCATGTAGACGGAGGTCAACCCGTAGAAGATGATCTGCGGCAGCAGCAGATACGCGAAGGCGGTGGTGAGCGGTTCGTTCACCTGCGGGTCGCCGCCGAGCATCAGCCGCACCAGCAACGGTGCCGCCGCGACCGACAGCACCGTCGTCAGGAGCAGCAGCGCGGTGGCGAGGGTGACCAGCCGCCGCACGAACGCGGCGCCGCCGTCGGGATCGTCGCGTTCGGCGCGGGCCAGCACCGGCACGAAAATCGCGGTGAAGGTCGCTTCGAGCACCAGGGCGGCCACCATGTTCGGCAGCTGGTTGGCGACCGTGAACGAACTGGACAGGGCGGCACCGAGAATCGCAGCGAGCAGCACGATGCGCAGGAAGCCGGTGATGCGGCTGACCAGGGTGGCGAAGGCCATGCCCCAGGACCGGGAGACGACGGCGGCATCGGACAGTTCAGCCCGCCGCGGCGGTGCCGGCGGTGCGGCCGCGGCGGTGGGCCGGGGACCGCGCGGGCCGCTCATGAGTCCTCCTGGCCGTGGGCCATGGCGGTGTCGAGTGGATCGGGCCGGATCGGCCGGCTGTGATGCGGACGGTCCAGGTCGGCGCGGTCGGGCTGGCCGCGGAACCGGTGCCACAGCCGTCGGCCGGCGAGCAGGAACAGCACCGCGCCGGCGGACAGGGTGATGAAGAACAGCACCTTGCCGTAGGCGTTGGAATGCACCGACAGCCGGACGGGCTCGCCGAGCGTCAGCCCGTTGACCGTCCGCAGCGAGACGTCGACCGCGACGCGCTGGGTGAAGTGCACCTCGATGGGCACGCGAAGGGGCAGGTAGCCCGGCGGCAACTCGATCTCGCCCATGTCGGTGACGGTCATGCCGGGCGGCGCGTCGACGACGAGCCGCACCCGGATGGGCAGCGGCAGATCGTTGCGCAGGGCGAGGGGCAGGGGACTGCGTTCGGTGGCCAGCGTGTACGAGCCGCCGGGGTTCACCACGGTGACCGCGTGGAACAGGTCGTCCATGGTGTGCTGCGTGGCGGTGACGCGCTGCTGGGCCAGGGCTTCGCGGACGGTCGGCGGTACCGACTGCGTCAGCGCGCGCAGCATGTCCTCACGCAGCGGCGCCGTGTACTGGTCGCCCGTCAGACCGGTCTGGGTGTTGACGGTCAGCGCTGCGGTCAGGCCCCAGATCCGTTCCATGGTGGTCGAGATCTGGCTGGTGATGCCGTCGCCGTAGCGGGCCTTGGGGTTGCCGGTCCCGTTGTCGGGCGGGGTGGCCGACTGCGTCGGCGGCAGTGCTTGGGCGTCGGCGATGACCGCGGGCATCGGGCGGGCGACGGCCAGCCCGGAGTGGATGGCGGTCGCCACCGACGTCAGGATCGCCTGGGCGTCGTCGGGTGTCACGTCCCAGGCCAGCGGCGGCATCAGAATCTGGTTGCGGGGTTGCGCGTCGGGTTGCAGGCCACGCCACAGCACGGAAGCGATGGCGTCCTGGCGGCGCGCCACGGGTGAGTCGTGGTTGAGCGGCACGTGCAGTGAGGTGTCCAGATAGCCCGGCGAGATCGGGGTCCGCCCGGCGCCGGCCAGGGCGGCGGCGACGCACGGGTCGAACGGCGCCACGGTGACCTTGTCGCTGTAGCGGCGTGGCGCGGTGTCGGCGGGATTCGCGGCGTCGTCGGGGGTGCTGGGGGCGGCGGCGATCGCGACGGTCGGTTCGAGCTGCGCCGACAGCAGCCGCACCGCGGGGCCCGTGAGCGGGCCGTCGCCGACGACGGTGGCGCCGCGCAAGGACTGGATGCCGAGCAGCTGGTTGACGATGGGTGCGGCATCGGTGGTGGCGGTGGTGCTCAGGACGGCGTCGCCGACGCGTTGCAGCGCGCGCAGGTCGGCCTGGGCGTACACCGTCGGGGTGACGCATACCCGCTGGGCGAGCTCCCGCAGCCGGTTCAGCCAGTTGGCCGCGGCCTGCTGTCCGGTGCCCGGGTGGGTGGGTGAGTTGAGGCCGGCCGCCGGGTCGTCGGTCACGACGTAGCCGCCGCTCATCGCGTTGACGGTGATCAGCAGATCGGGGTCGATGGCCAGGCACATCGCGCCGCGCATGAGCCCGCCCGGATCCACCTGGTCGTTGGTGGCGAAGTCGGCCGCGGCCAGCAGGGTGTCGAGGCGGCCGCCGTTGGCCAGCGACGTGGCGAGGTCGTCGTCGGCCAGGCGGGCCGGCTCGGTGCGCCCCGGCACGCCGGCCGCCAGGTGCGGACGGTCGGCCAGCGGCCACAGCAGCGTCAGCGCGACAGGGTGTGCCGTGTCGGGCGGCACGACGGCGTCGATCGGTTGTTGGCCACTGCCACTGCCGGGAGCGGGCGGGGTGGCGGGCACGCCCAGCACGGGCAGCAGGAAGCGGGCGTCGTCGAGCCGGGCGGCCGACCCGTAGTCGGGCGTCCCGTTGACGTTGACGAGCAGCGGGTACACCCCGGGACGGTCGATGCCGAGAGCGGAATGGTCCGCCGACCGCACCGGGTACGCGAGCCGGAACGGCACGCTCTGCCCGCGCCCCAGGTCCTGCGAGACCGTGGTGAAGTCGCCGACCGCGGAGAAGTCCGTCGGCTCCCCGGCCAGCGTCGTCCGCAGCCCGGCCGAGGACGTCACCTCGGCCGCGTGTTCGAGGCGCACCATGACGTCGTGCACCGGACGGTCACCGACATTGGTGACGGTGCCGCTGACCGTCACCACCGGCTCGCTCGTGGTGGTGACGACATCGGGCGTGACGTGGTCGATGCGCAGCTGCAGGAACGTCGCCCCGCCCGGTTCCCCGGCCGACGACTGCGGCGTGATCGGAGCGGTGAGCAGCAACAGCAGGGCGGTGACCGCCAGGACGCGGAGGAGAACTGCCGAGGCCCGCCCCGACAGCTCTCGCCTGACGTTCACGACCCGGGTCCGCAGCCGTTCGCGCGGCGGCCGGGCTGAGTATGGGCGGAGTCGTCGGTGCGATGGTTCCGCGTGCGGGAATGGGTCTGTGGGCGGCGGCGCGGCGCGGTGCGCGGCAGCGGCGGCAGGGCGCCCGGTCCATCGGTGTGCAGCTTGTCGATCAGTTCGCCGGCCACCTCGGCGAGCTTGCGCTCGTCGGCGTAGGCCAGGCGGGACGGCAGCTCCCGCAGCGGCACCCACGCCACTTCGGTGACCTCGACGTCGTCGTCGGAGAGCTCGCCGCCCAGGAATCGCATCAGGTAATGGTGCACTGTCTTGTGCACGCGCCGGCCCTCGGTCACGAACCAGTAGTCGATACTGCCGAGTGCCGCCAGCACGCTGCCCTGCAGTCCGGTCTCTTCGGCGACCTCACGGATGGCGGTTTGTTCGGCCGTCTCGCCGAGTTCGATGTGCCCCTTGGGCAATGACCACAACATGCGGCCGCGCCGGTCGATGCGGCCGATGAGCGCCGCCATCTGAGTGTCTTTGGGGCCGTCGAGACCGTCGATCACCAACCCGCCGGCGGACGTCTCGTGGACGGTGCGCAGGCGGTCATTGTTCGACTTGCGGGCGGCTGGGGTCGAGGGAGCCGCTGCGGCCGGGACCGGGTGTGCGGTGTTGTTGCGGGTGGGCGCCGCCGAATCGGTGTCCGTGCGCTGGGCGCTGTCACTGGGCGGACCTGCCGAGCGTCGACCGCGACGTCGCCCGCGGCGTCGTCGTGGTTTGGCACGCTCGCCTTCCGACACCCAAGCGATAGTAGCTGCTCAGGTCGGGCGCTCTGTCCCCACTCGCCGGTCAGTGGCCCAGTTGTGACCGTGCCGCGATGGTGGGTACTCCGGCCGCGGGTCGGCGCATTAGGCTCATCGGACGTGCCGAACGATGCAAGTGCCAATGCGGAGTTGCTGACCGCTGCTGCGGTCGCACTGAATCAGCATGCGGATTTGCTCGTAGACCTGGGCCGGGTGTTCACCGCGGCGGGTCATGAGCTGTATCTGGTGGGCGGCAGCGTGCGTGACGCACTGCTGGGCCGCGGCCTGAACGACCTGGATTTCACCACCGACGCCCGTCCGGCGCAGCTGCAGAAGATGCTGCGCGGCTGGGCGGAAGCGTTGTGGGACACCGGGATCGAGTTCGGGACCATCGGGGTGGCCAAGTACGGGCAGCGCATCGAGATCACGACCTTCCGGGCCGACAGCTATGACCAGGTGTCCCGCAACCCCGAGGTGGTGTTCGGCGACCGGCTCGAGGACGATCTGGTGCGCCGGGACTTCACCGTCAACGCGATGGCGGTCCGGATCAACCCGGATCTGCCCGGCGGCATCGGTGAATTCCACGATCCCCTGGGCGGGCTGGCTGCGCTGGCCGACAACATGCTCGACACCCCGTCGGCGCCGCAGGTGTCGTTCGGCGACGACCCACTGCGGATGTTGCGGGCCGCCCGCTTCGTCTCACAACTGGGGTTCTCGGTGGCGCCGCGGGTGCTGGAGGCCCTTATCGAGATGGCGCCGCAGCTGGGCCGGATCACCGCCGAGCGCGTCGCGGCCGAACTGGACAAGCTGATGCTGGGTGCCGATCCCATGGCCGGTGTGGATCTCATGGTGCAGACCGGACTGGGTGACGTGGTGCTGCCCGAGGTCGGTGCCATGCGGATGGCCATCGACGAACACCACCAGCACAAGGACGTCTACCACCACTCGCTGACGGTGCTGCGGCAGGCGATCGACCTGGAGGACGAGGGACCCGACCTCGTTCTCCGTTGGGCGGCCCTCCTGCATGACATCGGTAAGCCCGACACCCGCCGCCACGAAGCCGACGGCGGCGTCAGCTTCCATCACCATGAGGTCGTCGGCGCCAAGATGACGCGCAAGCGCATGCGCGCGTTGAAGTACTCCAAGCAGATGGTCGACGACGTCTCGCAGCTGGTGTACCTGCATCTGCGGTTCCACGGCTACGCCGACGACAAGGGCACTGGCCAGTGGACCGACTCGGCCGTGCGCCGGTACGTCACCGACGCCGGGCCGCTGCTGAGCCGGCTGCACAAGCTGGTGCGCGCCGACTGCACCACCCGCAACCGCCGGCGCGCGGCCCGGCTGCAGGCCAACTACGACGGCCTCGAGAAGCGCATCGACGAGCTGGCCGCGCGGGAGGATCTGGCGCGGGTGCGGCCGGACCTGGACGGCAACGAGATCATGACACTGCTCGGCATCCCGGCCGGGCCGCAGGTCGGCGAGGCGTGGCGGTTCCTCAAGGAGCTCCGGCTGGATCGCGGCCCGCTGACCCACGACGAAGCCGTCGCCGAATTGCAGAAATGGTGGAACGCGAAGGGCTGACCATCCGTCCAATCAGGTATGGACTATTGCCTGAGTGATGGAGACGGGTCGGCGTCGTGGTGGCCGGGGGAGCCGGCCGTGGACGCCGACGGTGACGGCACGCTCGACGGGGTGCGGCTCGACGTGGATGGCGACGGATTGTTCGACGACGCGTTGGCCGACTTCGACGGCGACGGCCGTGCCGACCATGCGGTGGTCGACGTCGCGGACAGCGCGCCCGGGGCTCGGAACACCCTCACCGACGACGGCTCGGGCACCTGGGCCGTGGGCGCGGGACTGCGGTGGTTCGGCTTGGATGGCGCCGAGCAGAGCGGGGGAGCGGTCGTCGATTTCGACGGCGACGGCGCGGCCGACGACCGGCTGATCGACACCGACGGCAACGGACTCGCCGACCGGGCGCTGGCCGGGCCGGTCGCCTACGCGGACACCGACGGGGACGGCCGGTGGGATGTGCGGCTGTCGGACTCCGACGGTGACGGTACTGCCGACGCAGCCGGTCCGGCGGGCGGTTAGTCCCGGCCGGCCCCCGGCGGCCCCAACTGCTCGAGAGGGACCAAATGGCTGCGATTCAGGTCGCAGCAACGACCATCTGGTCCTTCTCGGCAACCCAACGCCGGCTCAGTCCCGACCGGCCCCCGGCGGCCCGGCGAAGGCCTGCGCGATGGTCAGCCACTTCTGAGCGTCGTCGCCGACGGCCGTCACGTCGAGCTCGCGTAGCGGCCGGCGCTGGGTCACCAACAGGCAGAAGTCCTCGGCCGAGCCGGTGACGCGCTGCGTCGCATCGTCGGGACCCCAGGTCCAGACGGACCCGTCGGGTGCGGAAAGTTCCACGTGAAACACGTCGGTCGGCGGGGTCAGCTCGTGGAGCGTGAACGCGAAATCCCTTGTCCGGACCCCGATGTGCGCGATGGACCGCAGCCGGGCCGTCGGCTCGCGCCGGACCCCGAGGGTGTCGGCGACGTCGGCGCCGTGCGCCCAGGTCTCCATCAGCCGGGCACTGGCCATGGACGCGGCGCTCATCGGCGGGCCGAACCACGGCAGCTTGCGGCCGTCGGCGACACCTTCCAGCGCGTCGTGCAGCGTGGTCCGGGTGGCGCGCCACTGTGCGAGCATCTCCGCCGGCGGGGTCTGCGCGAGTTCTTCGGCCGCCACGTCGACGAATCCCAGCGGGTTCTGCCACGCCTCGGTAAGTGTCGCGGCGAACGCGTCCTCGTCGGTCACCGCGAGCACAGAAACCTTGTCGGTCCACCACAGATGCGCGATCTGATGGGCGATGGTCCAGCCTTCGGCCGGGGTGGCAGTGGCCCACTCGGCGGGCGGCAGGTCGGCGACGAGTCGGTCCAGGTCGTCACTCTCGGCACGCAGATCGGCGATCACACCGGCAGCAGCATTGGGGGCCATGGCAGCACCCTAGACGGTACCGCTGGTTCTGCTGCGCTTGCCCAGCGTCGCGTGCAGGGCCAGCCCCACGAGGTAGACGACGGCACCGGCGGCCATGAGCGCCGACGACTTGCCATCGTCCGGAATCACGGCCGCAGATGCCGTGATCGCGACGATGAACGCCAGCCAGAACAGCGCGTCCTGGACCGCGAACACGTGGCCGCGCAGCGCGTCGTCGACGTCGAGCTGCATGGCCGAGTCGGCGCACAGCTTGACCACCTGGCCGGCCGTCCCCAGCACCAGGCTGCACGCGATGAGCACGGGTATCTGCAAGCCGGCGCCGGATAGCTGCACGACCGCCGCGATGCCCAGGGCCCAGTTTGCGGTGGCGTACCGGCCCCAGCGTCGTACCGCGGCGGGCATGACGAGGTTGGCCAGGAACGACCCGAGGCCCGCGGCAGCGACGAACACGACCGTCACCGCGAAACCCGCGACGTGTTCGCCGCCGCCGTGCCGGACGATCACCAGCACCATGAGCGTGTTGATCCCGAACACCATCCGGTGGGCCGCCAGGCCGGTCAGCGTCGCCGTCACCGTCGGCACGTTCGCCACCGATCGCAGTCCGTAGATCCAACCGGTGACGACGGCGTAGGCCACCGAACCGCGGACCGCGCGGGCACTGTCGTCGGGTCCGAGCAGATGGCGGTGGAAGCGCACCGACAGCCACAGCGCCAGCGCGACCGGCAGCACCGCCAGCCAGATCACCACCGCCGCGCTGGTGTCGCCCGCGCCCATCAGCCAGCGCGGCAGCAGCATCACGTTGGCGCCGACGAACGCCGAGACGGCGCCGACGGCGGTGGCCACCGAGTTCATCGATACCACTTGTTCGGTGGGCACGACGTGCGGCAGGGCAGCCGACAGACCCGAGGAGACGAAGCGGGTGAAACCGTTGACGATCAACGCGCCGAACAGGATTGGCTTGTCGGATGCGGCGTCGGCCAGCAGCGCGCCGACGCAGATCATCACCAGCAGCCGCCCGAGGTTGGCGGCGATGAGCACCTGCCTGCGGTCCCAGCGGTCGAGCAGCGCGCCGACGAACGGGCCCAGCAGCGAGTACGGCAGGAACAGCGCGGCGAAGGAGCCCGCGATGGCCCATGGCGTAGCCGCCCGATCAGGGCTGAACAGCAGCCCGCCGACCAGACCGGCTTGGAAAAGTCCGTCGCCGAACTGGCTGACCGCGCGCAGTTCCAGCAGCCGGCGGAAATCCGGCAGAGCCTGCACCGCATGCAGGACGGCGTGGTGGGGACGGCGGTCGATCACTGGGATGTTGGTGTCCTGATTTGAGAGTGCCGGGCGTGATTGAAGCGACCCGCTCCACAGTACAAATATCCCGGCGGGCCGTGTGCGTTGGTCACGGCGACGGCCCTCAAGTGCCATGATGGAGGGCGTGGCGCAGTCAGAGGAACCGGAGGATTACCGTGATTTCGCTCCCGCCTCGCATGGGATTCGTGCGGGGACACTGCTGCTCGCCAACACCGATTTGCTGGAGCCGACGTTTCGGCGCAGCGTCATCTACATCGTCGAGCACAACTCCGGTGGCACGCTCGGCGTCGTCCTGAACCGGCCCAGCGAGACGGCCGTCTACAACGTGTTGCCGCAGTGGGCGAAGCTCGCCACCAAACCCAAGTCCATGTTCATCGGTGGTCCGGTGAAGCGCGACTCCGCGCTGTGTCTGGCGACCATGAAGGTCGGCGTCGACGCCTCGTCGGTGCCCGGGCTGCGGCATGTGCAGGGCCGCATCGCGATGGTGGATCTGGATGCCGATCCCGAGGACCTCGAAGGCGCCGTCGAGGGTGTGCGGATCTACGCCGGCTACTCCGGGTGGTCTGTGGGTCAGCTCGACGGTGAGATCGAGCGCGACGACTGGATCGTGCTGTCGGCGCTGCCCTCGGACGTCCTCGTGGCACCCCGGGTGGATCTGTGGTCGCGGGTGCTACGGCGTCAGCCGATGCCCATGGCGATGCTGGCGACGCACCCGATCGACGTGAGCCGGAACTAGAACTAGCTGCTGCAGGACAGCGTGCAGCTGGCGCAGCTGCCGGCGCAGCCGTCACCGGCGGGCGTGTCGTCCAGGCCCATCATGGCGGCCCCGGCCTTGGCGCCTTGGTAGCAGCCGGCCGCGAAGGTGCCGACGGCGCCGATGACGCAGACCATCAGCACCATCACCCCGGTGCTGCGCGGTGCGACGAGCGCGACCGCACCGCCGGCGGCCAGCATCACGGCTGTCGCGAGTTGGATCGGTGCCACCGAGCGCAGCACGCGCGGCACGGTGTCGGTGGAGTTGGGCCGGTTCAGCGACCAGGCGCCAACGCCCGCGGTCACCACGGCCGCGCACAGGCACAGCACCGCGGCGATCAGCATGCGTCTCAGGATAGGGGCGCCCGGGTGGACGCTCCAAACCGGTGACCGGTCAGCGGCCGAGACCAGGGATGGCCGCGGTGAGGGGCACGGCCCCTGCGGCGTGCGGGAGGACGGCGGCCGGGGCCGGAACCATCGGCGCGGCGGGGGCCGGGGCAGGAGCCGGTGCGACCGGAGCCGGTGCGGCCGCGGGTGCGGGTACGGCGGCGGGTGCGGGTACCGCGGCCGGTGCACCCGGCGCGCTGACCTTGAACCCGTTGACGATGGCGTCGGTGGCGTTGCCGGAAGCGACGGTTACTTGCGCACTCGTGGTGACCGCCAGCGTCACCAGATACCGGTCCGCACCGGATGTCGCGATGACGTGGCGCCGCGAGGTGTTCAGCGTCATGTTGTTCTCGCGGTAGGTGCC
>Ga0105237_10006174_pt1 | contig 13385 bp, 16 predicted proteins | sample KBSC24metaG_FD_81520 | JGI IMG/M metagenome (GOLD analysis project Ga0105237, IMG submission 81520) | Corn rhizosphere microbial communities from Kellogg Biological Station, Michigan, USA - KBS C2-4 metaG | ecosystem: Host-associated > Plants > Roots > Rhizosphere > Soil | place: Michigan, USA...
CGCCTCCAGCGCGGCGCCGATCGCATCCCCGTCCGCCTGCCGGGTCACGCCCCAGCGCGTCGGCGAGGGCGTGCCGCGATCCTTGCCGTGGCCGGCGACGATGCGGATCTCCTCGGCCTCGTCCGGATAATCGACCAGCAGCTTGAACAGGAAGCGATCGAGCTGCGCTTCGGGCAGCGGATAGACGCCCTGATTCTCGATGGGATTCTGCGTCGCCACCACCATGAAGCGGTCCGGCAGCGGATGCGACACGCCGTCGAGCGTGACGGAACGCTCCTGCATCGCCTCCAGCAGGGCGGCCTGCGTCTTGGGCGGCGCGCGGTTGATCTCGTCGGAGAGCAGGAGGTCGCAGAAGACGGGGCCGCGAATGTGGCTGAAGCTGCTGGTCTGGAAGTTGAACACGTTGGAGCCGGTGATGTCGCCCGGCATCAGGTCCGGCGTGAACTGGATGCGCTTGAAATCCAGCCCCAGCGTGGCGGCGAAGCATTGGGCGAGGAAGGTCTTGGCCGTTCCCGGCGGCCCTTCCAGCAGCACGTGGCCGCCCGAGAAGAGCGCGATCAGCAGGTGGCGCACCGCCTGCTCCTGGCCGACCACCGCCTTGCCGATCTCCCCGGCGATGCGTTCGCCCAATGTCTTCACTTCATCGAGCGTCATCGTGTGCGATTCCTTCTCCAGCGGTACAGCGCGCGGGCGGCGCCCAGCAATTGGTCGCGATCCTCGGCGGTCTCGGCCTGCCAGGCGAGGGTCGCGTAGGGCGGGTCGCCCTCGGCCTTGCCGGCGCGATCGAGATAGGCGTCCAGCGCCTCGCCCGACAGCCGGGCCGGGGCGTGGGTCGCCTGCGCGGCGAGATCGCGGGTGAGGGCGGCATAAGCGGCGCCGACGCGATGCTCCTTGCGCGCGGCGCGGAACAGCATGGCGGCATTGTCGACCAGGGTGCGCTTGCCCATCGCGATGGCGCGCGCCGTCGCGGCCGGCGCGCCGAAGCGCACCGCGCCGTGCAGCCCGGCGAGGAAGCCCGCCGCGACGATGATCAGGGTCACCGGCAGGAAGGGCGGCTTGAACACCGCCCGCAGCGGGCTCTTGCCCTGCTTCGAGGTGCCGAAGCCGTTGAGCGTCAGGTCGTAGGCGATCTCGTTGGTGGTGGCGAGGTCGTCGATCACCTGCCAGCCCTGCCGCGCCGTCCACGGATCGGCGAGGCCCTGGTTGTTGAGCAGGTCCGGCTCCGCCAGCACGAAGACGGGCCGCCCGTCGAGCCTCGCCAGCACCACGCGCCCGTCGGCATCGAGCAGCAGCGGCGTGAAGCCGCTTCCGGCCAGCCGCTGCTGCCCGGCCAGCTGGCCGACCTGCCGGCGGGCGAGGCGGGGGATGCCGGGCGGCTGGGGCTTGGCGCCGGCCTTGAACGGGGTCTGCTCGATGGCCAGCTTCGGCGCCATCTTGCCGAGCGTCATGGCGACGCCCTCGGGCCAGATCATGTCCATCCGCTGCGCCCAGTCCGGCCGATCGGGCATGGGGCGGGTGAACCATTTGGGCAGGATCACCAGCGTCGGCGCATCGCCGCGCAGCGCCAGCAGCCTGACGAGATCCGCCTGCTTGCCGTCGAATTCGGGCGTCACCACCAGCAGGTCGCGGGTGGCGAGCTCCTCGTCCCGCCTCACGATCTGGGCATGGCTGCCGACATAATCGGTCAGTTCGACGAGGCCGGCATAGCCGTTGCCCGAGGTGGACAAAGCGTGGCCGCGCCCGTCATGCCCGCTCTGGAATTGCGGCGCGAAGGCGATCAGCAGCAGGAAGCCGGCGAAGGCGATCACCGCCGCCGCGATGATCAGGACGACCGTGCGCGAGCGGAACGGCGCGGCCTGCTGCGCATCCTCGCTCACCGCCAGTTCCCCGCCAGCGCGAAATCGGCATAAGCGGTGCGCGCCCGGTGCCAGGCATCGGCGGTGGCGCCGCGATCGGCGAACAGGCTGATCTCCACGACGTCCGCGATCGAGGCGAAGGCGGGGCGGGCCGTCGCGGGTATCTCCGGCGTCGCGGCGAGGTCGCGGCTGGTGGTGGCGGGGCGGACGAGGCCCGGCCGCCGCTTCATGATGTCCTCCACCGATCGCAGCAGGATCAGCCGCGCGGCCTCCGCATAGCGGCCGGCGGCGGCGAGCGCGTCGGCCTCCTCCAGCAGGGCGCGGACGGGGGCGGCGTCGGGCCGCCATTCGGGCTCCTCCGGCGCGTCCCCGGCGGCGCGGCGCCAGGGCCAGCGCAGGTCCACGAACTGGCTGACGATCATATAGAGGATGAACAGGGCGATGCCGCCGAGCGTGAGCCAGGTCAGCACCTTGAGCAGCGGCCAGCTCGCCTGGAGGACATGGGCGACGGCCTTGAGCCAGTCCGGCATGTGGGGCCTCGGCATGGGCGGCAGCGCGAACTGGATGCGCGAATCGGCGAGGAGGCGCGCATGGGCGCGCGCGAAGGCGTCGCCGCCCGTGCTTGCCGCCGCCGCACCCGCTGTCGTCGCCACGCTTGCTTTGTCCCCAGCCCGTCCCCTGCATTCAAGAGACTATCGGTTACGATTGGGTTCGCAAGCGGCGAAAAGGGGTGGACAGATCGAAACAGTCGGAGAAGCATGACGGCGGGGGATGACGTCAGGGGCAAGTCAACATGGGAATGATTAGCGTTTTACTGGTGCTGGCGGGGCCGCTCGTCACATTGGGCATCTGGCTCTGGCTGCGGTCCCGGCGCGATCCGGTCGCCCTCGTCGAGCCGCTCGACATCGGGCGCGTGCTGTCCCTCGGCTTCCGCGTGTTCACGCCGGACGGCTGGCCGGCCCTGGCCCTCGCGGCGATTTTCGTGGGCCTGCCGCAAATGGTCTCCGTCCTCGTCACGCGGCCGATGGTGCTGGAGCGCACCCGGCAGCTCGCGGGCGCGGGTCCGGCCAATCCCTTCGCCGCCTTCGAGGCGATGATGGCGCCGTCGATCATCATCGGCGCGATCATCGGCTTCCTGCTGATGATGGTTTATTATGTCGCCGCGACCATCTTCCTGGTCTCGCGCTTCGAAGGCGCGCCGGTCTCGATCGGCGAGGCGGTGGCGCGCGCCCCGGCCCGCGTCCTGCCGGCCTTCTTCGCCATTTTGCTGTCGGCAATAGGCATCGGGCTCGGCTGGGTCGTGTTCATCATCCCCGGCATCGTCCTGTCGCTGAACTGGATCCTGATCGTGCCGGTGATCTCCTGCGAGAATGCCGGCTTCTTCGGCAGCTTCGCGCGCAGCCGGTCGCTGGCGATCGGATCGCGCGGGAGGATGCTGCTGCTGTTCCTGCTGATGATCGTGGTGATGATCCTGCTGTCGTTGCCGGGCATGCTGCTCTCCGGCGCCATCGTCGGCCATCCGGGATCGGCGCCGGGCGTGTTCACCGTGGTCTGGCAGATCGTCTTCGGGATCGCCATCGCGGCGTTCCAGAGCAGCCTGCTTGCGGCCCTCTACGCCGAGCTTCGCCGCATCCGCGACGGCATGACGGCGCCGGGCCTCGCCGACGTGTTCGCCTGAACATTTCAGGGCGGACGCGATATGTTAACCTTGCACAAGGCGGGAAACATCCGTCGCGCAGGCTTCCCGCCGGCTCGTCTTTCGAGCCGCAAAAGGGAGTTCCCGAATGAAGACTCTTCGTATCGCCATGGCCTGCGCGCTGGTCGCGTCGTTCGGTGTCGCCACCGCCAGCCAGGCGCGGCCCCACCACCGCGTCTGCAAGACGACCTTCGTGCATCACCACAAGGTCACCCGTTGCCGCTGAGGTAGTCGCCCGGCGATGTAACCGGAGCGCCGCCGTCGCCGAACCACAGGGCATGGCGGCGGCGCAACCTTTCCGATATCCAGAGCGGGCGACCGAGGCGATCGGCGAGGCGGGAGCCCGGATGCGCAAGGACGAAACCGATCAATGGGGCGCATGGATGGCCGCCGCGCAGGGGGGCCATGGCGGCGCCTATCGCCGCCTGCTCGGCGAGCTGCGCCAGTGGCTGCTGCGCTATTTCGCCCGCCGCCTGCCGCCGGGGCAGGTCGAGGACGCGGTGCAGGAGACCCTGATCGCGCTCCATGAGAAGCGGCATACCTACGATCCGGCGCGCCCGTTCCGCCCGTGGCTGGCGGCGGTGGCGCGCTACAAGTGGATCGATCGCCTGCGCGCCATGGGCCGCGAGCGAACCGACGAGCTGCCCGACACGATCGGCATCGAGGATCATGAGAGCGACGTGACCAGCGCCGTGCTGCTGCGCGACCTGATCGCGCGGCTGAAGCCCGCCCAGCAGCAGGCGATCCGGCTGGTCAAGCTCGACGGCTACAGCGTCGAGGAAGCCTCGGCGCGGACCGGGCAGTCGCCCTCGCTGGTCAAGGTCAACATCCATCGCGGGCTGAAGCAGCTCGCCGCGATCGTGGGGCAATCGCCCGATGACGAGTGAATATCTGCTCGACGAGCTGGCCTCCGGCCTGACCCCGGTGCGCCTGCGCAGCGCGCGGCGCGACGGGATGATGGTCGGCGCGCTCGCGCTGATCGAGCTGGCCCTGTTCCTGATGATGGGATTCCACCGGCCGGACATGGCGCACGCCATGGCGGAGCCGTCCTTCTGGTGGAAGCTCGTCACGCTCGGCCTGCTCGCGATCGTGGCGGTGGCGACGGCGGTGCGCTCCTTCGATCCCGCGATCGCGCCCCATCGCGGCCTGCGCTGGGCGGCGTGGCTGGGCGGATCGGCGCTGCTCGTCGGCTGGGGCATCGACGCGACCCATCATGCGAGCGCGCCGCTGCTCGCCCGCCTCGAATGGCGGGCGGGGGTGGGATGCCTCTTCGCGATGGTGCTGCTCTCGCTGCCGATGCTGATCGCGCTGACGGTGCTGATGCGGCGCGGCGCCCCCGCGCATCGCCGCGAGAGCGCGCTGGCGGTCGGGCTGGGCGCGGCCGCCTGGGGGGCGTTCGTCTTCTTCTTCTGCTGCGGGCATGACGACCCGCTCTACATCGTCTTCTGGTACGGCCTCGGCTGCGTGCTGACCGCGCTGGCGGGGAGGGCGCTGCTGCCGCTCGTCACCCGCTGGTAGCGCGGGGTCAGTGAGTGGCGACCTGGTCGATCAGGCCGTCAATCTGCTGGCGGGCCTGCGGGGTATAGCCCTGCGCGCCGCCGACGCGGGGCAGCTTGTCGGCGGTGCGCTGGTTGCTCGCCGCGGCGAGCGCATCGATCTGGTGGACGCTCTGGCCATATTGGCGCCCGTCCGCCGGCTGCAGCCCGAGCGGATCGCTCCAGCGCTCCAGCTCGGGGAAGCGGGTGCGGAATTCCAGCTCGTTGCGCAATTGCTGGACCTGCTGCCGCTTGGCGGTGATCTGCGCATCGAGCGCGCGGTTCTGGCTGCCCCATGCCGCGATGTGCAGCGAGACGAGATAGCCGACGACGCCGCCGATCGAGAGGATCGCGATGGCGGCCACCGCCACGACGACGGCGAGGCCCTGCCCCATGGGCGGGATGCGCGTGCGTATCGCGGAAGGCGAAGTCCGATCCATGAACCGTTCGATGCTCCCGTCATCCTGAACCCTGGATGAGTTGGAACGCGGTTTGCGGTGATCCGTTTCCGAACCATATCTGTCTTCGGTCATTCGCAGGATGCGGCTAAGCTTGCTACACTGCGGGCAAGGAGCGGATACCGGGCATGGCGATGGAGCCCCTCGAAGTCGAGCTGAAGCTGGAGATCGACGCCGCCGATGCCGGGCGCGTCGCCGGGGCGCCGGTGCTGGCCGCGCTGACCGGCGAGACGCAGGACCTGCTGTCCACCTATTTCGACACGCCGGACGAGGATCTGCGCCGGAAGGGGTTCGGCCTGCGCATCCGCCGCAGCGGCCGGAAGCGCGTCCAGACCGTGAAGGCGGAGGGCGAGGCCGCCGCCGGGCTGTTCGTGCGCCCGGAATGGGAATGCGCGGTGAAGGGCGATCGGCCGGTGCTCGATGCTCAGGCCGGCCCGCTCGCCGACCTGTTCGCGCCGGAGGTGCTCGCCACGCTGGCGCCGCTGTTCGAGACGCGGGTGACGCGCACGGTGTTCGCGCCCGTGATCGAGGGGGCGATGATCGAGCTGGCGCTGGACGTCGGCGAGGCGGTCGCCGGCCCGCGCCGCGTGGCCCTGTCCGAAGTGGAGCTGGAGCTGAAATCCGGCAGCCCGCGGGCGTTGTTCGATCTGGCCCGGCAGCTCGACGAGCATGTGCCGCTGCGGCTCGGCGTGCGGTCCAAATCCGAAGCCGGCTACGGCCTCGCCGGGGACGGCAGGCCGCGCGCGGTCAAGGCCGAGCCGGTCGCGCTCGATCGTGCGGGCGATGCGCGGGATGCCTTCACGGCGATCGCGCACAATTGCATCCGCCAGTTCCGGCTGAACGAAGGCGGCGTGATGGCGAAGGGCGGGGCCGGATCGATCCACCAGGCGCGGGTGGGGCTGCGGCGGCTGCGCTCGGCTTTCTCGCTGTTCAAGCCGCTGCTCGCCGGCGACGCGCGCGCCGGGCTGCTCCAGCTGGAGCTCAAATGGCTGGCGGCCGAGCTGGGCGAGGTGCGCAATCTCGACGTGCTGATCCCGCGCATGTCGGAAGGCGCGCGCGTGCAGCTGGAGGTGGCGCGCGAGCGCGCGCTGGAGCATGTGCGCGTTGCGCTGGCCTCGGCGCGCACCCGGCTGCTGATGATCGACCTGGCCGAATGGCTGGCGATCGGGGACTGGCGGATCGATCCCGCCGATCCCGCGCTGGCCGCCCGGCCGGCGCCCGATTTCGCCGCCGACGTGCTCGATCTCCACCGCCGCAGGATCAAGAAGCGCGGCCGCCATCTCGTCAAGCTGGACGACGCGCATCGCCACGGGGTCCGCATCGAGGGCAAGAAGCTGCGCTACGCGGCGGAGTTCTTCGGCGCGCTCTATCCCGGCAAGAAGGCGCGCCGCCGCCACAAGGCCTTCCTCTCGGCGATCGAGGATCTGCAGGACGCGCTGGGCGAGCTCAACGATTTCGTCACCGGGCCCGAAGTGCTGGCGCGGCTCGGCGTCGAGGAGACGCTGCCGGCGCTCGGCAAGCGCCAGGAGCGCGAGATGCTGGAGGGGGCGGCGGATTCGCTCGAGACGCTGCTTGACGTGAAGCGCTTCTGGCGGGCCTAACGGCGGCCATGCGAGACACGATCACCTATCGAAGCTACCTCCGCCTGCCCGAATTGCTCGCCTGCCAGCAGCCGCTGTCGGACGCGCATGACGAGCTGCTGTTCATCTCCATCCACCAGGCGTCCGAAATCTGGCTGAAGCTGGCGCTGCACGAGCTGTACGCAGCGCGCGCGCTCGTCGCGGCGGACGATCTGCGGCCCGCCTTCAAGATGATGACCCGCGTCGCGCGCATCCAGGAGCAGATGATCCGCAGCTGGGAGGTGCTGGCGACGATGACCCCCGCCGACTACACCCGGATGCGCGACAGGCTCGGCACCAGCTCGGGCTTCCAGTCCGACCAGTATCGCGAGATGGAGTTCGTGCTCGGCAACAAGGATGCGGCGATGGTCGACATCCAGGCCGGCGATCCGGAGGCGCAGGGCCGGCTGCGGATGCGGCTGGCGCAGCCGAGCCTCTATGACGAGGCGCTGCGGCTGCTGGCGCGGCGCGGCTTCGCGATTCCGGCGACGGTGACCGAGCGCGATTTCACCCGGCCCTATGCGGCGTCGCCCGAGGTGGAGCAGGCCTGGGCCGCCGTCTATGCCGACACCGAGACCTATTGGGACCTGTACGAGCTGGCCGAGAAGCTGGTCGACATCGAATATCACGTCCAGCTCTGGCGCTTCGGCCATCTCAAGACGGTGGAGCGGGTGATCGGCTTCAAGACCGGCACCGGCGGCACGGCCGGCGTGCACTATCTCGCCAAAGTGCTGGAGACATCCTTCTTCCCCGAATTGCTGAGCGTGAGGACGCGGCTGTGAGGACGCGGGAGGAGGCGCGGGCGCGGGACGCCGCCGATCCGCTGCGCGGCCTGCGCGACCGGTTCGACCTGCCCGAGGGCATCACCTATCTCGACGGCAATTCGCTGGGCGCCCTGCCGCGCGCGACGGCCGCGCGGATGGCGGAGGCGGTGCGGGACGAATGGGGCCGGGGCCTCGTCCGCAGCTGGAACGCGGCGGGCTGGATCGGGGCGCCGGCGCGCGTCGGCGGCAAGATCGCCCGGCTGGTCGGCGCGGACCCGCATGAGGTGCTGGTCGCCGATTCCACCTCGGTCAATCTCTACAAGCTGCTGGCGGCGGCCGTGAAGGCGCGGCCGGGGCGGCGGGTGATCCTGTCCGAGCCCGGCAATTTCCCGACCGACCTCTATGTCGCGCAGGGCGTCGCCGAGATGCTGGGCGATATCGAGGTGCGGCTGGCGGCGCGCGACGCGATCATCGACGCGCTGGACGAGGACGTCGCCGTCCTGCTGCTCACCCATGTCCATTATCGGAGCGCGGCCATGTTCGACATGGCGGCGATCACCCGCGCCGCGCAGGACGAGGGCGCGCTGGTGCTGTGGGACCTCAGCCACAGCGCCGGAGCCGTGCCGGTGGACCTCAACGGTGCCGGCGCCGATCTCGCCGTCGGCTGCGGCTACAAATATCTGAACGGCGGCCCCGGCGCGCCGGCCTTCCTGTTCGTGGCGGAGCGGCACCAGGCGGCGCTGCGCTCGCCGCTGTCGGGCTGGATGGGCCACGCCGCGCCCTTCGATTTCGGCGACGATTACGCGCCGGGCGCCGGCATGGCGCGCTTCCTGTGCGGCACGCCGCCGATCCTTGGCCTGGCCGCGCTGGAGGAAGGCGTGGACCTGCTGCTGGGGGCCGATGTCCCGGCGCTCCATGCCAAGGGGCAGGCCCTCTGCTCGGCCTTCATCGATTGCGTGGAGGAACGCTGCGCCGGTCTCGGCCTGACGCTGGCGACGCCCCGCGATCCGGCCGCGCGGGGCAGCCACGTCTCCTTCCGGCACGCCCGGAGCTGGCCGGTCATGCAGGCGTTGATCGCGCGCGGCGTGATCGGGGATTTCCGCGCGCCCGATATCCTGCGCTTCGGCTTCACCCCGCTCTATGTCGGCTTCGAGGACGCCTGGAACGCCGCCGAGGCGCTGCGCGACATCCTGGTGACGGGGGCGTGGGACGACCTCGCTTATCACGCCCGCGCGGCGGTCACCTGATCCTGCGCGGCGGGGCATGGCCCGCCGCCTCCAGCACGTCCGAGCCGAGCCGGAACTTCGCCCACGTCCACCACAGCCGGTAGCGCAGGCCGCGCATCAGCCCTGCGCCTCGGCGGCGAGCGCCTCGATGTCGTCGGGGTTGAGGATCCAGGTCCGCGTCGGCCGGTCCTTGCGCGGCACCGGCTGGGTGAGGAGGATGCGGTGCTCCGCCTTGGCCGTGGCCTTGAGCGCGCCGAAATGGCGCACGCATTCGGCGAGCGGCGCGATCAGCGGCGTCGTGCCGTCGAGGTCGATGAGCGTGGCTTGCTGGTCGAGGGCGATGGGCACGCGGGCGCTCCTTGCGGCGTCGGGTGGGGGAGGGCTCCCTACACCGATCGGGCGGCGCGGCCAATCGCGACGAACCGCTGCGCGAGCGAGGCGACCTCGTCCGCCGGCCGGCGACATTCGGCCTCGATCCAGAAGCGCGCCATCCGCAGGATCGCGCCGATCGCGCCGGCCTTGGCCAGATCGTCCGGCCCGTCGGGCATCAGCATGTCCGCGAACGCCATCATCGTCGCGCGGCCGACGGCACGCATCTCCGCATCGTCATGCTCCGCCTCGACGAGGAAGACCCGCGCCAGGTCGGGATGCTCGCCCAGCAGGCGGAAAAAGGCCGCGACGCCGCTGCCCGCGGGGTCGCCTGGATCGATCGCCGCGCCGATCTGATCCAGCAGCCGCGCGCAGACGGCGCGGAACACGGCGAGCAGCAGCGCCTCCCGGTTGGCGAAGGATTCGTAGAAATAACGCGGCGTGAGGCTCGCTTCGGCGCAGATCGCGGTGACCGACGCGCCCGCCGGCCCCAGCCGCCCGTAGAGCGCCGCCGCCGCGCGCATCAGCTTCTCGCGACGCTCCTGCACCCGCGCTTCCTGGCTCTGCCCGCCATATCGTCTTGCCGCCTTCGTCATGGGGCGGGGTTGACACATCGCGGATGGAGGATCAATTAGGAAATCATGATTTCCAGATTAAGGTGAGTCGAGATGGCCAGCACTGCGATCGAACCGGCGACGTCGTATCGGAGGGATTGGCGCGCGGCGTTCGGCGCGCTCCGGCGATTGCTGGCCGACGCCAACGACACCGCGCAGGTCTTCCGGATCATGCGTGCGCTGAACGCGGGGACGGCGAAGTCCGGCTATGAGCGCCTGCTCAGGACGGCGGGGGGCGGGCGCATCGCCTACCAGCGCGTCGAACTGGCCGAGCGCCTGTCGGATCCGGCCTTCGTCGCGCAATGTCCCGAGGGGAGCGTCGGCGCGGCCTATGCGGCGTTCCTGGAGCGGACGGGCTATTCCGCCGAAGGGCTGGCGATGGTGAGCCGCGCCGACGACGCATCGCGCGATGCCCAGCATCCTTATGCCTGGTTCGGCCGCCGCATCCGGGACAGCCACGATATCTGGCACATCCTGACCGGCTATCGCGCCGACGAGCCGCTGGGCGAAGCCTGCCTCGTCGCTTTCTCCTTCGCCCAGACCAGGGGGCCGGGCTGGGCGCTGATCGCGATCGGCACGGCGATCAAGGCGTGGCGCACGCCCGGCGGCAAGCCGGCCGTCGGTGCGATCTGGGAGGGCTTCCGGCGCGGCCGCCGCGCCGCCTGGCTGTCCGGCGAGGATTATGAGGCTTTGCTCGCCGAGCCGCTCGATGCCGCGCGCCGGCGCCTCGGCATCGGCGACGCGCCGGCCTATCGGGCGATGCGGGGCGATCCGCAATCGCGCTAGGCCGGCGCGATCCGGCGCGGCGGCTTGTTCATTGCGGTTGCGATCCGGCGCAAGATAGGCGACCACGGGTCAACCATGGACGACCCACGATCCGACATCCGATCCTCGCTTGGGCGTAACCTCACCCACGGCATGCTCGATGCGCTGGGCCGCGCCATCGTGACGGGGGAGTTCGCCGGCAAGGTCTTCCCGACCGAGGCGGACCTCGCCAAGCATTATACGGTCAGCCGTTCGGTCACCCGCGAGGCGGTGAAGATGCTCACCGCCAAGGGGCTGCTCTCCGCGCGGCCCCGGCAGGGCACGATCGTCCAGCCGGAAGGATCGTGGAACCTGTTCGATTCCGACGTGCTGCGCTGGCTGCTCGAACGGAAATTCTCGATCAGCCTGCTGCGCCAGTTCAGCGAGCTGCGCGTCTCGATCGAGCCCGCCGCCGCCGAGATCGCCGCCCGCACCGCCACGCCCGACCGGCTGGCGCTGATCGACGCCGGCTATCGGCGGATGGTCGCCGCCGAGGCCGGCCGCGACGATCCGCTGGACGCCGACATCGCCTTCCACGTGGCCGTGCTGGAAGCGTCGGGCAATCCCTTCTACGCGCAATTCCGCGACGTGGTGGAGACGGCGTTGCGCACCTCGATCCGCTTCACCAACCGCTTCAAGGGCCGCACCGCCAGCCTGCCGGCGCACAAGGCGGTGAAGGACGCGATCGAGGCGCATGACAGCGGCGGCGCGCGCACCGCGATGACGCTGATCATCCACGACGTCATGCTGCTGATCGCGGAAGCCGAGCGGCAGGGTGCGGTGGAGGGATAGGCCTCCTTTAAAGACATGAAATCCGTTCGCACTGAGCCTGTCGAAGTGCTGTCCTTCTTTCGACATGGGAAGAAGAAGGACAGTGCTTCGACAGGCTCAGCACGAACGGATTATGTCATGGGATTTGGGAGAGCCGCGCCCTATTCCCCGCTCGTCAGCCGCTTGATCAGCTCCACCTCGGCCGGCCGATAGGGCGTGCCGTCGGTGTGCAGGACGTCGTGGAACCAGACGGTCGGCTCGCGCACCACATAGGGGAATTGCCAGCTGTCCCACGGCAGGTTGGTCTGCTCCTTGCCCTGCACGAAGCCCCAGTTGATCATGCCGACATGGTGCGCCTTGCCGATCGGCAGCGAGCCGTCGAAGGTCGAGCCGGCGCCGCGCGCCATATATTCGGTGCAGATGATCGGCCGGCCATAGGCCTCCAGCATCGCGATGCGCTTCTCCATCGACTCGGGCCAGCCATAATCGTGGAAGCTGATCACGTCGGACTGGCCGAGCTGCACGTCCTCGATCGGCTTGTGCCGGTCGGTCGGGCCCCAGCTATAGCCCTGCCACACGCCGCTGGTGAGCGGTTGCGTGGGGTTGGCGCTGCGCGCCCATGCGAAGACGTGGGGCAGCAATTGGGTTACCAACTCGGCCTTGTTGGCGGGCTGGCCCTTATACTGGTCGGCGCCATTGTCCGGCTCGTTCCACACGTCCCAGCCGAGGATGCGGTCGTCCTTCGCGAAGGCGCCGATCACGCCCTTCACGTAGGCTTCAAGGCGCGGATATTGCTTCGGATCCTGCAGCGCGGCGGTGCCGGGGGACTGGACCCAGCCCGAATTGTGGACGCCGGGAATGGGCGGGTGCTGGACGCCGAGCTTCGGATTCGGATCCCAGCAGCTGTCGAACAGCACCAGCAGCGGCTTGATGCCATGCTTGTGGGCGATGGCGAGGAAGGTGTCGATACGCCTGGCGAAGCCCTTGGGGTCCTGCTGCCAGAGCTGGTCGTGCAGGAACACGCGCATCGTGTTCATGCCCATCGCCTGCGCCCAGCCCAGCTCCAGGTCGATGCGGGCGGGGTCGAAGCTGTCGGCCTGCCACATTTCCAGCTGGTTGATGGAATTGGCCGGCAGGTAATTGGCCCCGACCAGCCATTTCTGCTGGCCGTACCAGGCCTTGGCCTGATCGGGCGTCCAGCGGTCGCGCGCATGCGCCGGGGCCGCCAGCAGCGCGGTGCCGGCGAGGAGGGCGAGGATCGCCGTTTTCATCGATGTCACTCCCTGAGGATCGTCAGCGCGCCGAGAAGCGGAAGACGATATGGTTGGCGTAGCTCTGGCCCGGATCGAGCCGGACGGAGCCGAAGGCGGGGCGGTTGGGCGTATCCGGGAACATCTGCGGCTCCAGCACGATGGCGTCGCCCTCGCGATAGATGTGGCCGGACTTGCCGGTGATCGTGCCGTCGAGGAAATTGCCCGAATAGAATTGCAGGCCGGGCTGGTCGGACAGCACCTCCATCACCCGGCCGGTGGCCGGATCCGCGACGCGGGCCATCAATTGCAGGCCCTTGGGCCTGGCCTTGCTGACCACCCAATTGTGATCGTAGCCGCGCCCGAAGCGGATCTGCTCGTCCTTGCCGTCCCGCACCCTGAGGCCGATCGCGGTGAGGGTGC
>Ga0105237_10006178_pt1 | contig 13382 bp, 8 predicted proteins | sample KBSC24metaG_FD_81520 | JGI IMG/M metagenome (GOLD analysis project Ga0105237, IMG submission 81520) | Corn rhizosphere microbial communities from Kellogg Biological Station, Michigan, USA - KBS C2-4 metaG | ecosystem: Host-associated > Plants > Roots > Rhizosphere > Soil | place: Michigan, USA...
ACGCGCCGCGCGCCGGAACGCCAGCGGAGGGCTGGCCCTCGCACAGCGGGGCCGGTTGCGGCACGCCGCGGCGCGCCCAGAGGACCGATAATGCCAGGAGCCGATATCAAGCCGGCTCCGTCCGCCAATCCGACCAAGATGGCTGGCGCCCCGGCCCCAGGGACCACCCCGATCTTGCGGGGGCCTTGACCTCCTTTATAGGAACAGTCCGGGCGGGTTGCGGGGACCGGATGGGGGGAGAGTTGCGTCATATCCTCGCCCTGATGGGCGACCAGGCGGTGACTGTCGTCGCCTTCGCCGCCTTGCTGGCCTATGGCATGGCTCTCCTGTCGGCAAACGGCGGCGGGATCGGCCGGCTCGCCGCACTCCTGCTTATAGGGGGCTCGGCCATATGGCTGTTGCTAGCGATGACGGGGATCATCCGCAGCAATCTGGCGAACTGGTCGCCGGCTGCCGTGATGCTTCTCGCGATCGGTATCGAGGAAAAGGCGGCGTCAAAGGCAAGGGGGGACCATCGGCAACAGCCGCAGAAGCATTCCGATACCGGCCCCCACGGCGATGCCCCGGCACCGTCCTCCCTCATCGCGGACGGCACGAAAGAAGCCGGTCAGCCATAGCCGCGGAACCTCGATCGCGAGGGGCCTCCGCTGTAGCGGACGGACAGTCTACCAACCGCTCAATCCGGACATGTCATCGACAGCCTTGGTCATGCTGAAAGGGAGATCGCAGGGTTTCGAGCGCATATGTCCAGCCCAAGCGATGTCGGGCCTACATCGATACACGCCCTTGAATGCGTGGCAGCAGTCCTCGAGCACGCCGCCAACTGGCTGGGCCACCGCGATGGCTTGCAGAGGGCGACAGCCCTTCGGGATACGGCTGTCCGGCTCCCCGGAAGAGCCAGTGGCTCACCCCTCCGCCAGTGCGGCGTCGATCATGGCGGGCCAGCCGCTGGCGCCAAATCCGCCGGGAGCGGCCTGGGTCATTGCCGCTGTTGGTTCGCGCATGACAGTCAGGATAGCCCGCGCTTCATCCCGAAAGGCTTTCCACGCACTATGCCGACCGAGTTGAAACGTAGTTTCGGTCTCGGATATATACTTATTGGGGTCGATCTGTGCAGCGATGCAGATTTGGCGCGCTATTCGCTCAATCATGCTGTCCGCCATGCGCGTCCTCCGTCCCCGTCCATCTCGATAGGTATACCGCGAACGGTCCGACATGCGTCAATCTGAACGGGCGGATTAGGCCGAAGTCGCCAATACCACTCTTGAGTCAGCACGATCGCACGGCAGGCCCTTCTCGACCCACATGCCGCAGTCATGGCTCGACCCCGGGCTCGCGACATCGCAGAAGAGACTCTCTCCAGGGAAGCAGGACATGGATGCGCTCGATCCCGTCAGCAAGGAGGCCCCGGCACCCAAGGCGGGCCGGCCAAGCGGCACCGGCCTGTGCCTCTCGGGCGGCGGCTATCGGGCGATGCTGTTCCACTGCGGAACGCTCATCCGGCTGCACGAAGCGGGCACGCTCTTCGCCATCCGGAGGATCGCGAGCGTGTCGGGCGGATCCATCACCGCCGCCAAGCTGGCCCTCGAATGGGAGGCGGTCGCGGCGGCGCCACGGCGCATCGACATTCTCCATTCCCGCGTCGTCGATCCGATCCGCGCCATGGCATCGACGACGATCGACATATGGGCGGGCCTGGCGGGCATCCTGCTGCCGGGCAGCGTCTCGCGGCGCGTCGCCAGGGCCTATGACAGGCATCTCTATCGCGGCGCGACGCTCTCGGACCTGCCCGCCCGGCCCGATTTCACGCTCTGCGCGACCAATCTCCAGACGACCGCCCTGCTCCGCTTCAATCGCTTCGGGATGACCGACTGGCATCTCGGCAATATCCTCGGCGGCGCCATGCCCCTTGCCCGGGCCGTCGCCGCCTCGTCCGCCTTTCCGCCGTTCCTCGCGCCCTGCCGGATCGACGCCCGGCGCTGGAAAGCGCAGCCGCTTCCCGGCGCGGATCTGGCGGAGGAGGCCTATACCCGGCGGATCGTCGCGGTCGACGGCGGGGTGTACGACAATCTCGGCCTCGAGACCGTCTGGAAACGCTGCGAGACCATCCTCGTCAGCGACGCCGGCGCGAAGATCGGGCCCTCGCCGAAACCGCCCACCGACTGGCTCCTCGGCACGAAGCGGGCCGCCGACATCATCGACGACCAGGTCCGCAACCTGCGCAAGCGCAGCCTGCTCGACGCCTATGAGACCGGCCGCCGCAAGGGCGCCTATTGGGGCATCCGCGCCGACATCGCCCGATACGGGCTGCCCGACGCGCTGCCCTGCCCCCATGACCAGACGCTGCGGCTTGCCGAAATCCCGACGCGGCTCGCCGCCATGCCCGACCTGCTTCAGGAACGGCTGATCAACTGGGGCTATGCGATCTGCGACGCCGGCTTGCGACGGCACGTCGACACCGCCCTGCCCCCGCCGCGCGGCTTCCCATATCCGTCAGCCGGGCTGGGCTGACGCGCGTCGAAGGGCGATGGGACCAGGCGGGGCCCGCATCGCGCGAGCCCCGCTTCGCCTTCATCCGATCGACGATCGCGCCGCGCGGGCCGCCGCGACCATGTTGACCAGCGCCGGCCGCACATCCTCCCACCGCCGGGTCTTCAGCCCGCAATCCGGATTGACCCAGAGCTGCCAGGGCGCGAGCCGTTCGCCGGCCTTGATCAGCAGCTGCTCCATCTCGCGCATGGCCGGCACGCGCGGCGAATGGATGTCGTAGACGCCGGGCCCGATCTGGTTGGGGTACAGATAGGTCGCGAACGCATCGAGCAGCTCCATCTTCGATCGCGCGGTCTCGATCGAGATGACGTCGGCATCCATCGCGCCGATCGCGGCGATGATGTCGTTGAACTCCGAATAGCACATATGGGTGTGGATCTGGGTCTCCGGCCGCACCCCCGATGACGAGATCCGGAACGCCTCGACCGCCCAGTCGAGATAGGCGTCCCAGTCCGCACGGCGGAGCGGCAGGCCTTCGCGCAGGGCCGCCTCGTCGATCTGGATGATCTTCGCCCCGGCCGCTTCGAGATCGACCACCTCGTCGCGGATCGCGAGCGCGATCTGGCGGCAGGTGTCGCGGCGCGGCTGGTCGTCGCGCACGAACGACCATTGCAGGATCGTCACCGGGCCGGTGAGCATGCCCTTCATCGGCCTGTCGGTGAGGCCCTGCGCATAGCGCCACCAGTCGACCGTCATCGATCTGGGCCGGGCGACGTCGCCATGGATGATCGGCGGCCGCACGCAGCGCGAGCCGTAGCTCTGCACCCAGCCGGCACGGGTGAAGGCGAAGCCGGACAGCTGCTCGCCGAAATATTGCACCATGTCGTTGCGCTCGAACTCGCCGTGGACGAGCACGTCGATCCCGATCTCCTCCTGCCAGCGGACGGCGCGCTCGGTCTCTTCGCGGAGGAACCGGTCGTAGCGCGCCGCGTCCAGCTCGCCCTTGCCGAAGGCGGACCGGGCGCGCCGCACCTCGGCGGTCTGCGGGAAAGAGCCGATGGTGGTGGTCGGCAGCGACGGCAGATTCAGGATCGCCTGCTGTCGGGCGATCCGCTCGGCGAAGGGTGCCGAGCGCCGCCCCCAATCCCCGTCCACGCCGGCGAGACGCGCACGAACCGCCGGATCGTTGGTGAGCGACGAAGCCCGGCGCGCGGCGATCGCCTCCCGGTTGGCGGCGAGCGGATAGGCGACCGCGCCGCGCCCCTCGTTCAACGCCTTCGCCACCACCGTCAGTTCCTCGACCTTCTGCACCGCGAAGGCGAGCCACGGCTTCACCTGCGGATCGAGCTTCGTCTCCAGGTCCAGGTCGATCGGCGTGTGGAGCAGGGAGCAGGAAGGGGCCACCAGCAGGCGACGCCGTGCCGCGGCGATCGGCTCCAGCCGGTCGAGGATCGCCGTCAGGTCGCTCTTCCAGACGTTGCGACCATCGATGACGCCCAGCGAAAGAAGCTGATCCGCGCGCGCGCCGGCCAGCACCGCGTCGAGCTGGCCGGGTGCGCGCACGAGGTCGACATGGAGACCGGCGACCGGCAGGCCGAGCGCGGTGTCGAGATTGTCGCCGAGCGCCCCGAAATAGGTGGTCAGCATCAGCTTGAGCCCGGTCAGCCGGTCGGCGAAATGGCGATAGGCCACCCTGAACGCGGCCCGCGCCGCGTCGTCGAGGTCCAGCACGAGGGCCGGCTCATCGATCTGCACCCAGTCGGCGCCGGCATTCTGGAGCTTGCCCAGCAGCTCGACATAGACGGGCAGCAGTTCGTCGAGCAGCGCCAGCGGCCGGAAATCGGCCTGCTTGGACTTGGCGAGCAGCAGCCAGGTCACCGGGCCGAGGATGACGGGCCGGGTATGATAGCCCAGGGCCTTCGCCTCCCTGAACTCGTCGACCGGCTTCGCGGAGGAGAGCGCGAACGCCTGGTTCGGCCCGACCTCCGGCACCATGTAATGGTAGTTGGTGTCGAACCATTTGGTCATCTCCAGCGCGGGCACGTCCCCGCCTTTGCCATGGCCATGGGCACAGCCCGCATCGTCGGGCGCGGCGCGGGTGCCGCGCGCCATCGCGAAATAGACGTCGAGCGAATCCGCCGCGCCGAGCGCGCGATAGGGGCCGGGGATCGCGCCCAGCATCACCGAGGTATCGAGCACCTGATCGTAGAGGGAGAAATCGTTGGACGGGATGACGTCGAGGCCGAGCGCCTTCTGGCGCGCCCAGGTCGCGGCGCGGAGCCCGGCGGCGCTCTCCAGCAGCTCGGCCTTGCCGATCCTGCCGGCCCAATAGGCTTCGGTGAGGGTCTTGAGCTCGCGGCGCGGGCCGATGCGGGGAAAGCCGGGATTGGCCGAATATACGGGCATGAATCGTCTCCTGCGGCGAAGCATGGTCGCTTGCCGGTGATGGATGCGGCGAGGTTCGAAGGTGAGCGCGCGCGGGGGTGTCAGCCGGGCGCGCAGCGCGGCGGCGGCCCGATGGCGTGGGGAAGACAATCGATCATCGGCCCGTCACCCTTGCGAAGGGCGGAAATGGCCGGATCAGGACGCGCGATCGGATCGGGCACGGCCGCACGCGGTGAGACTCTCGGCACGGATGCGATCGCACGCTCCGCCGGGGCACCCCGCCCGTGGAACTCTATCGCGACGAGGCAGGTCTCCTGGCTTGCGGGTCGTCACGTCGGCCCCGGCCTTCCCGGCGGGCAGAAGCCCGCCAGTGACACGATGAGGGGCCGCCGCTCGCCGCTTACAGTTGCGGGGGCAGCGCCGGACTCCGCCCCGAAAGGCGCCACCGGCTTCCCGTCTTAGCCCCGTCGCCTCTCGGCACGGGGAACCTCGACAGGTGTGTTAGACACGCCGCCGCCGAGCATGTCAACTCACACATAAAGACATCTTTATGTCATTAAATTCTGGCGATCAGGCCGTTCAGGTCAGATAGGCATGCACGATCGCCACAAGCTCTTCGCCCGCCTGCGTGCGCGGATCTTCGGGCGCGGCCATCGGGTCGATCATATGCTCGCGGATATGATCCTCGATGACCTCGGCGATGAAACCGTCGAGCGCACCCCGGCATGCGGTCGCCTGCTGCAGCACGCGCGCGCATTCCGCATCCGATCCCACGGCCCGCTCGATCGCATCCAGCTGGCCTTTCAGCCGCTTCAGGCGATTGAGCAGCTTCTGCTTTTCCTTGGCGACGTGGCTCATCGTAAATCCCGTACTTGATACCATACCCCCCTAGGGTATAGGGCGACACAGGTCGAGTCGCCAACAGGCTCGCCGCCGAACCGTCTCAGCAAGGGGACAAACGCAACGATGCCCAGCGACAGTAGTCGACGGCCCGAGCCGCTGTCCCTCTCGAAGCGAGACTGATCCGTCTCACCTCGGGTGCGCCAGCGGCGATACCGAGGTGATTTCATGACCGACACGATCGCGCGCCCGCTGCAGGCGCGCTCCTTCTCACGCCTGTTCCGCGCGTCGCCGCCGAACTGGGCCGATCTTGCGACGTTCCTGCTGCTCGCGGCAGCCGGCATCCTCATCGTCCGCGGCCTGACGGACGTGGCGCAGCCGCTGTCGCGCCTCTCCGTCCAGCCGGTGACGCTCGACCCCCGGAATCTGCCGGGCTACGCGCTGCGCACCACGCTGCGGATGTTCGCCGCGCTCGGCGCCAGCCTCCTCTTCACCTTGACCGTCGCGACGCTCGCGGCGCGCAGCCGGCGCGCCGAGCAGATCATCGTGCCGGCACTGGATATCCTCCAGTCGGTGCCGATCCTCGGCTTCCTGACCTTCACGGTGACATTCTTCCTGCGCCTGTTCCCGGGCCAGCAGATCGGCGCCGAATGCGCGGCGGTCTTCGCCATCTTCACCAGCCAGGCCTGGAACATGGCGTTCAGCTTCTATCAGTCGCTGCGCTCCGTCCCTTCCGACCTGCAGGAGGTCTGCCACGGCTTCGGCCTGTCGTCGATGCGGCGCTTCCTGCGCCTGGAACTGCCCTTCGCCATTCCCGGCCTCGTCTGGAACGCCATGATGTCGATGTCGGGCGGCTGGTTCTTCGTGGTCGCCTCGGAAGCGATCACGGTCGGCAACACCACCGTCGCGCTGCCGGGCATCGGTTCGTGGCTGGCGCTGGCCATCGCCCGCGAGGACGCCGCGGCGGTCGCCTGGGCGGTGGGCGCCATGGCGGTGCTGATCCTGCTCTACGACCAGCTCTTTTTCCGGCCCATCGTGGCATGGGCGGATCGCTATCGCTTCGAGCAGACGGCGAGCGCCGACCGTCCCGGCTCCTGGGCCTATGATTTGTTCCGGCGCGCGCGCCTCCTCCCGGTGGCTCTGGCGCCGGTCTTCGCCTTCGGACGGCTGCTGATGTCGCTCGACGGTGGCGCGCACCACAGGGATGTCCCCCGCGACCGGCGACCGCACCCGATCGCCGAATGGCTGTGGCGGCTGTTCCTGGCCGCGCTGGTGCTCGCGTCCGCATGGCTCGTCATCGACTATGTAGGCCGTTCGCTGAGCTGGGCGGATGCCGGCCGGGCCGTCCTGGCGGCGCTGTGCACGCTGGTGCGCGTGGTGGTGCTGATCGCCGTCGCCAGCCTGATCTGGGTGCCGGTCGGCGTCTGGATCGGGATGCGGCCGCGCTGGGCGGAGCGCCTGCAGCCCATCGCCCAATTCCTCGCGGCCTTCCCGGCCAACGTGCTCTTCCCCTTCGTGGTGATCGCGGTCGTGCGCTGGCATCTCAGCCCCGACCTCTGGCTGTCGCCGCTGATCATCCTCGGCACCCAATGGTATATCCTGTTCAACGTCATCGCCGGCGCCAGCGTGATCCCGACCGACATGCGCGAGGCGGCCTCGATGTTCGGCGTCAGCGGCCTGCAATGGTGGAAGCGCGTCGTCATCCCGGCGATCTTCCCTTATTACGTGACCGGCGCGCTGACGGCGAGCGGCGGTTCCTGGAACGCCAGCATCGTCGCCGAGGCCGTCTCGTGGGGCGACCGCCATATCGAGGCGTTCGGCCTCGGTTCCTACATCGCCGACGCCACCGCCGCCGGTGACTATCCGCGGGTCGCCTGCGGCGTCGCGGTGATGTCCATCTTCGTCCTCGCCTTCAACCGGCTCGTCTGGCGCCCGATGTACGCCTTCGCCGAGCGCCGCCTCCGTCTCGCCTGAGGAGCCCTGACCATGGCCACCCGCACCATCGCCGCCGCACGCCCCCTCGTCGAGGTCCGTGCCGTCAGCCACCATTATGGCCGCACCAGCGGCGCGGGCCAGGTGCTCGACACCGTCGACCTGACCCTCAACACCCACGAGGTCGTCGGCCTGCTCGGCCGTTCGGGCTCGGGCAAGTCTACCCTGCTCCGCTCGATCGCCGGCCTGCTCCGTCCGAGCGAAGGCGAGGTCCGCCTCGTCGCCGGCGACGACGGCGCCGAGCCGACCGTCGCGATGGTCTTCCAGACCTTCGCGCTCTTCCCCTGGCTCACCGTGCTCCAGAATGTGGAGCTGGGGCTCGAGGCGCAGCGCGTGCCGGCCGAGGAGCGGCGCAGCCGGGCGCTCGCCGCGATCGACCTGATCGGCCTCGACGGCTTCGAAAACGCCTATCCCAAGGAGCTGTCGGGCGGGATGCGGCAGCGTGTCGGGCTCGCCCGCGCGATCGTCGTGAATCCCTCGCTGCTGCTGATGGACGAGCCCTTCTCGGCGCTCGACGTGCTGACCGCCGAGACGCTGCGCACCGACCTGCTCGATCTCTGGTCCGAGGGGCGGATGCCGATCCAGTCGATCCTGATCGTCACCCACAATATCGAGGAGGCGGTGCTGATGTGCGACCGGATTCTCGTCTTCTCGTCCAATCCCGGCCGCGTCGCCGCCGAGATCCAGGTCGAGCTGCCGCAGCCGCGCGATCGCCTCGACCCCGCTTTCCGGCAGCTGGTGGACGACATCTATGCCCGGATGACGGCCCGCCCGGTCGCCACGGCGGCACCGAAGGACGGCCACTTTCCGGGCACCGGCATCGCGATGGTGCTGCCGCGCGTCTCCACCAACGCCTTGGCGGGCCTGATCGAGGAGGTCGACGCCCAGCCCTTCGACGGCCGCGCCAGCCTGGCCGAGCTCGCCGACAGCCTCCAGCTGGAGGCCGACGAGCTGTTTCCCATGGCGGAGACCCTGCAGCTCCTGCGCTTCGCGGAACTCGCCGGGCCGGACATCAGACTGACGGCCCCGGCAAGACGGTACGCCCAGGCGGATGTCGATAGCCGCAAGGCGCTGTTCAAGCAGGCCCTGCTCGCGCATGTCCCGCTCGCCCAGCACATCCGGCGCATCCTCGACGAGCGCGCCTCGCACGATGCCCCCGGCCGGCGCTTCCGCGACGAGCTCGAGGACTTCATGTCGCCCGATTATGCGAGCGAGACGTTGCGGACGGTGACCCACTGGGGCCGCTACGCCGAGATCTTCGCCTATGACGAAGAGGATGACCGCTTCAGCCTGGACGACCCCGCATGAGCGCCCGGATGCCGTTCAAGGCCCCGCTGCTGGCGGCCATCCTCCTGGCGTCGGGCGGCCCCGCGCGCGCCGACGACGGCACGCTCGGCCTGCCCGACTGGCTCGCCGTCCATGGCCAGGGAACCTTCACCCTGCAGGGCACGCCCGGCTTCCCGTCGCCCTATCGGGGTGCGAACAGCCTGACGCCGCACCAGCGGAAGGAGACGATCGACGCCACGCTCTATGTCGGCGTGCAGCCCTGGGCGGGCGGCGAGCTCTGGGTCAATCCCGAGGTCGATCAGGGCTTCGGCCTCTCCAACACGCTGGGCGTCGCCGGCTTTCCGAGCGCGGAGGCCTATAAGGTCGGCAAGAAGCATCCGTATGTCCGGCTCCAGCGCCTGTTCTTCCGCCAGACGATCGATCTCGGCGGGGGCGAGGAGGCGGTCGAGGGCGACCAGAACAAGTTCGCCGCGCGCCCGACCTCGAATCGCCTCGTGCTGAGCGTCGGCAAGTTCGGCGTCGGCGACGTGTTCGACACCAACAGATATGCCCACGATCCGAGGGCGGATTTCCTCAACTGGGCGGTCGTCGATGCCGGCAGCTTCGATTATGCGGCCGATGCCTGGGGCTATTCCACGGGCGTCGCGGCCGAATGGTATCAAGGTCCGTGGACGCTCCGCTTCGGCGCGTTCAACCTCTCGAAGATCCCCAATGGCGAGACGCTCGAAACCGGTTTCAGGCAGTTCCAGCTCGATGCCGAGATCGAGCATCGCCACACGATCGCGGGCCGGGACGGCGCCGTCCGGGTCACGGTCTTCCGCAACCGCGGGGAATTCGGCCGGTTCGACGATGCGCTGGCGCTCGCCGTGGCGACGGGGACGATGCCCGATACCGCGCCCGTCCGCCGGCGCCGCACGCGCATGGGAGCCGACGTGAATGTGGAGCAGGCGGTCAGCGACAGCATCGGCGTCTTCCTGCGCGCCGGCATGGCGAACGGCCAGATCGAACCCTACGACTTCACCGACATCGACCGCACGGTCTCGGCCGGCGCATCGATCAATGGCAAAGGCTGGGGCCGCGCCGGCGACACGGTCGGGATCGCCGCCGTCGTCAACGGCATCAGCCGGGCGCATCAGCGCTATCTCGATGCCGGCGGCCTCGGCGTGCTGGTCGGCGACGGCCAGCTGCCGCATCCGGGCGCGGAGGCGATCGGCGAGCTCTATTACGACTGGAAGCCGTCGAAGCCGATCGACGTCACCCTCGATTACCAGATCGTCGGCAATCCCGGCTATAATCGCGACCGCGGGCCGGCGCATGTCTTGGGGCTCCGGCTGCATGGCCAGTTCTGAGGGCCTGCGGGGCCGCCGCCATTGGCCAGGCGGCCCCGCAGGCCTATCGTCGAGGGATGAACCCGATATCGACACCCGCGGGGATCACGGCCCGCTTCGAGGCGGCGTGGAACGCTCATGACATGACGGCCTTCGGGCAATTGTTCCACGCCGATGCGACCTTCGTGAACCGGTTCGGCACCTATTGGCGCGGCGTCGACCAGATCGTCGCGGGGCACGTGCCCATCCATGCCTCCATCTACAGCGATTCCACCCTCGCCATCGATCCGCCGGATGTCGATCCGATCTCGGATGATGCCGCGATCCTGCATTTCTGGTCGCGGCTCCGCGCCGGCGCGGCGCATCCCGCCGGGCCGCACGAGGTCGATACGCTCATCCTCGCGGTGGTCACCCGCCGCGACGGCGGATGGCGCATCCAGGCGCTCGAGAATGTGACGCTGGTCAACCCGCGGACGGGGGCCCCGCTTCTCCGGCCCTGACCCCGGCCAGCCGCCTACGTCGCGCCGCGCCGCAATTCGTGCATGCTGACGCCGGGCAGGCCGGCCCGCCGCCGCGCCGCATCCCAGCTGCGGAAGATCGAGCGATAGGGGCGCTTCGTGCGCGGGTTGGCGATCACATGCGCGCAATCCTCCCAGCGCGGCAGCTGGCGGATGAGATGGATGGCCGCCGTGCTGAGCGGCACGCTGTCCGCCACGCCCCCCTCGCCGGTGACGCGCCATTGGCGATTGTCGAGATCGACATCGTCCCACTGCGCGACCAGAATCTCGCGGACGCGCAGCCGGGTCAGCAGCAGCAGCGAGACGATCGCGCCCAGATGCACGTTCTGGCTCGCCTGCGCGGCGAGGCACAGCCGCTCGACATCGTCGGCGGTCAGCCGCCGTTCGCGCCCGCCGGGGCCGATCGCCCGCCGGTCGAGCGGATTGACCCCGGCCCCCGGCACGCCCCAGCGCTGCGCCAGCACGAACATGTAGCCCATCAGGCCGCGAAGCCGATCGGCCAGCACCGTTCCCTGCCCGTCGCGCGTCGCGACCGCGCCGAGCCAGCCGCCAATGTCCGCATAGGCCATCTCGTCGAGGCGGAAGCGCCCGAACTGCGGCAGGATATATTGGCGCAGCCACGCCTCATGCATCTGGCACGTGCGATGCCGGCCGCCGAGATGATCGAGGTAGCGCCGCGCCAGCTGGTCGATGGTCGGCGTCGCCGAGGGCGCCGGCACGCCCGCATCCCGGGCGCTTCCCTCGGCCGGCGACGGCGCCGTGCCGATGCCGAGTCGTTCGGCCAGTTGCTCGACCGTCAGCGGAGCCGCCTCGCCCGAGAGCGGCCTGCCGTCGGCGGCGGCCGTCCCGAGCCCCACCGCGGCCAGCAGGTGCGGCGCCACCCGCTGGCGGGTGCACAGGCCGCCATTGCCGTCATTCACCAGCGGCGCCCCGAATTCGACACCGGTCTGGCGCTTGTTCACCCGCCGCACCGTGGCGCCGACCAGCTGGCCATCGCCGAGATCGAGGATCATCGGCGCGCCCGGCACGGTCTCGACCACGCCCTCGATCAGGGCGCCGGTCTCGGACAGATTGCGGACGGTGACGGCATGATAGAAGTTGCCGAGGATCGCCCCCGCCTTGCGGTACATCGACTGGCGCTCGCTGCGCTGCCGGGCCGGGCCCGACGGCGCGATCGACCAGTCGCCGCTTTCCAGCCGCCGCGCGATCTCGTCGCGATCCACCGCCTTGCTGTAGATATAGCCCTGGACGTGGCTGACGCGCAGGGTGCGGATCAGATCGAGCTGGTCGAAGGATTCGATCCCCTCGGCGGTCGTCTCCATGTCGAGCGCCTCGGCCAGCGCCACGATCGCGGCGATGATCGCCCCGTTGCGCGATCCCGGCACCGTCACGCCGCGCACGAAGCTCTGGTCGATCTTGATCTTGTCGAACGGCGCCGTCTTCAGATAGCCGAGCGACGAATAGCCGGTGCCGAAATCGTCCAGCGCCAGCCGCACGCCGATCCGCTTGAGCGTGGCGAACATGCCGTCGGTCTCGGGCGATTCGCTCAGGAACACGCCCTCGGTCAGCTCCAGCTCGAGCCGGGCGGCCGGCAGGCCCGAGGCGGCGAGCGCCGACATCACGATCCTGGGCAGCGCCTCGTTGGTGAACTGGATCGGCGAGACGTTGACCGCGACCCGCAGCGCGCCCGGCCAGCGGACCGCGTCCTCGCAGGCGCGGCGGATCACCCACTCGCCGATCTGCCCGATCAGATTGGCTTCCTCGGCGATGGGAATGAAGATGGCGGGCGAGATCGGCCCGCGCTCCGGATGGGTCCAGCGGATCAGCGCCTCGACGCCCGTGGCGCAATTGGTGCGGGCATTGACGATCGGCTGATAGAGCAGGGTCAGCTCGCCCCGGGCGAGGGCGTCGCGCAGATCCTCTTCCAGCAGCCGGCGGTCCGTCGCCGCCTGGAGCATATCCCCCGAGAAGAAGCGGAACCGCCCGCGCCCGCCGGCCTTGGCGGCATAGAGCGCGAGGTCGACGTTGCGAACCAGCTCCTCGCTGGCGGCACCGTCATCCGGTGCCACGGCGATGCCGATCGACGCGCCGATGATGCAGCGGCTGCCCGCGATCGTATAGGGCTGCGACAGGCTGGCGATGATCCGGTTCGCCAGATGGCCCAGCATGCCGCGATCGTCGCTGCCCGACAGGATGATCTGGAACTCGTCGCCGCCGAGGCGGAAGATCTTCTCCCTGTCGCCGACGATCATGAGCAGGCGTTCGGCCACCTGCTTCAGCAGCGCGTCGCCCGCCGGATGGCCCAGCGTGTCGTTGACCTGCTTGAACCGATCGAGATCGATGAGGAGGATCGAGCAGGGCCGTCTCTGGAGCCGCAGCGCGACGAGGCCCGCCTCCAGCGTGCGCGTCATGTGCAGCCGGTTGGGCAGGCCGGTGAGCGCATCGTACATCGCCAGCTGTGACGCCTGCTCCGACGATCGGCGCTGCTCCGTGATGTCGATGCCGGACCCGCGATAGCCGAGGAAGGTGCCGGCATCGTCGA
>Ga0105237_10006179_pt1 | contig 13381 bp, 10 predicted proteins | sample KBSC24metaG_FD_81520 | JGI IMG/M metagenome (GOLD analysis project Ga0105237, IMG submission 81520) | Corn rhizosphere microbial communities from Kellogg Biological Station, Michigan, USA - KBS C2-4 metaG | ecosystem: Host-associated > Plants > Roots > Rhizosphere > Soil | place: Michigan, USA...
AAGTGGCCGATGAGAATGCCAAGCAGGACGGCAATGAAGACCTGAATGTAGAGCTGCCGGTACCAGGGAAGTTTAGACGAAGTCATGGCTCGTTTAAAAACGCTAATCGTTCTCATCCTCACCCAAAATGGTAAAAATAGCAGTTTGTTTTTTTAGCATTTGATCAAAGGGCGCTTTTCTTGCAGAAAGGTCTTCCCTCATGAAGACCCATACCTACGCGCTCGTCGGCTGCGGCAATATCGCCCAGCGTTACGCCGACACCCTCAAGGCCTACCCGCAGCTCAAGTTCGCGGGCGCCTACGACATCGTCCCGCAGCGCACCAAGGATTTCTGCACCAAGAACGGGGGCAAGGTTTATGCCTCGCTCGAGGACGTCCTGCTCGATCCCGACGTTGAGATCATTCTCAACCTGACCATCCAGCACGTCCACGCCGAGGTCATCCGCAAGTGCCTCCTCGCGGGCAAGCACGTCCACACCGAAAAGCCAATGGCCATGACTTATCCCGAGGCCGCCGGGCTCGTCCAGCTTGCCGATGAGCTCGGCCTGCGCCTGAGCTCGTCGCCCATCGTCTTCCTCGGCGAGGCGCATCAGACCGCCTTCAAGATGATCCGCGAGGACAAGATCGGCCGCATCCCGCTCGTCTACGCCGAGGTGAACTGGGGCCGTATTGAGGGCTGGCACCCGAACCCGGTTCCTTTCTACCAGGTCGGCGTCCTCTTCGACGTGGCGGTCTATCCGCTCACGGTCCTCACTGCCCTCTTCGGTCCCGCAAAGCGCGTCCACGCCCACGGCAAGGTCCTCCTGCCCAAGCGCAAGACCACCACCGGCCAGCATTACTACCTCGATTATCCCGACTACATCCTCTCCCACATCGAATTCGCCAACGGCACGATCCTGCGCCTCACCGCCGACTTTTTCGTCAACTCGGTGAACACCGACCAGAAGCCTGGCATCGAGTTCCACGGCGAGACCGGTTCGATCATCCTGACTGACTGGCACAATTTTGATTCGGGTCTGAAGTATGGCGCCTTCGAGCACGAGATGAAGGAAGTGCCACTGCTCAAGGAGCCTTACAAGGGCTGCGAATGGGCCCGCTCGCTGGTGGAACTGGCCAGCGCGATCGACGAGAACCGCCCGCACCGCGCCCAGGGCGCGCAGGCCGCCCACGTCATCGAGATCATGGGCGCGATCCAGACCTCGATGCGCAACGACGGCGCCGCGGTGGAAGTCTTCTCCGGCTTCAACACCCCCGCCCCGCTCGACTGGGCGAAATAGGTCAGGCGGACGGCCGCTGACGCTACGCGTAAAGTCGCCTCTTCTTAGTTCGTCATCCTGAGCGGAGGCGAACCTGAAGAGGCATCTTTCCACCGAGTCTCCCAGAGCCGCAGTCGAAGGACCTGGCCGTCTTGACCCAGAAGTGAAAGCAGCGCCGTAAGATGTTGACAAACCAGAAAGGAATCCCGCTTATCGCTCGCTCGAAAAGCGACTAGCCTTTCTCTGCTGAAAAGTCTTTCGGCGCTTTCCTTACTTCATCTTTGGGCAGGCCATATCCCTCGACTTCGGTTCGGGTAAACTTACCGGCAAAATACTTCTTCCGGCTCACCTCCGCTCGGGATGACGAGGTAGTGAAGATGAAACGGCGAACGACTGGTCTTTACGCTGTCCCCGCCAGCAGCTCCTTCGCGCCGGGAAGCTGATCCGCTTGTCCCAGGAGCAGTACGCGGTCGCCGGGACGCAGCACTTCATCGGGTCCGGGATTGATCAGGCGCTGGCCGGATCGCTCGATGGCGACAATGCTCGCGCCCGTCTGCCCGCGCAGCGGAATTTCACGCAGCTTCCGCTCCGCCATCGCAGCGCCACTGGGAATTTCGATCGTCTCCAGCTCGGCCTCGCGCAGGAGCTCAGGCAATGGTTTTGCCTCCTCGTGCAGCAGGGGAAGCTCCAGCAGCGTCTCGTGCAGGGCGATCTCAGCACGGCTGTAGATGCGCACGAGTGTGGAACGGAAAACCATGGCGGCGGCGGCGACAATCACCAGAAGCAGCGCCATGCTTTCCAGCGAGCTGAGAATCGACGTGCTTAGGAGGATGGTCAGAAAAGTCATGACCACCAGCGCCCCTAAAATGAAAACCTGGCTGAGGACCAGCCGCACCGCCGCTCCGCGCTGCTCGCTCATCGAGGACGGCACACAAACCTGCGCTACCAGTGTACTTATCGCCGTGATCTTGCGGAAACTGGCGAGGTAGATGGGCGCAGTCAGGATCATCACGCCGGTCCAGATAAGCGATTCGTGCACCTCCGTGTAACGCCAGTCCGGCGGCAAGTAGGCGATGTCCCATCCCGCCACCCACGAGCCAAGCGCGAAGATGCCGACCGTGAGCAGGAAGTTGATCAGCAGCTGCCAGCTCATTCGCCGCACCAGGATCGCCATGGGGCCCGGCGCGCGTTGCCCGAACGAACCGATCCACGAGGTGTAGACCGCCAGCGCCTGCATCATCGGTCGCGGCACGGCGCGGTCCAGATAACGGACGGCCGGATCCGACGCGCGGATCAGGTAGGGCGTCACCAGAGTGGTGATGACCGAGACAGCCACGGCGATGGGATAGAGGAAATCGCTCGTTACTTGAAGCGTCAGCCCCAGCGTCGCGATGATGAAGGAAAATTCACCGATCTGCGCGAGGCCCATGCCGACACTCAGGGAAGTGCGCAAATCCTTTCCCCCGATGAAGACCCCGAAGCTGCAAGTGACCACTTTGCCGACGATGACCGCGAGTGAAATGACCGCGATGGGCCAGACGTGCCGCACCAGCATCGTCGGATCGATCAGCATGCCGATGGTAACGAAGAAAATGGCGCTGAACATGTCGCGCACCGGGGCGGTCAGCGTCTCGATCTTGCGCAACTGCCGCGTCTCCGCCATGACGGCACCGATAAGGAAGGCGCCCAGCGCGACCGAGTAGTCGAGCATCGAGGCGACCAGTGCGATGCCGAAGCAGAGTCCCAGCGCCGTGATGAGCAGCATCTCGTCGCTCTTGAACTTGGCGACGTAGTTGAAGAGTCGCGGCACCAGGATGAATCCCAGCACCAGCACCATCGCGAAAAAGACCGCCAGTTGCAGGACATCGACCGCAACCATCCGGACGCTCGGCTCCCCGGTCTTGGCGAAGCCCGAGAGAAGCGCCATGAGCAGGATGGCCAGGATGTCCTCGATCACCAGAATGCCGAAGATCACCTCCGCGAAGGCCTCACGCGATTTGCCCAACTCCGCCAGCGCCTTGACGATGATGGTGGTCGAAGAAATCGAGAGCATCGCCCCAAGGAAAACGCTGTCCATCGTCTTCCAGCCAAAGGCGCGACCGATCTCGTAGCCGAGCCAGATCATGAGCAGGATTTCCAGCAACGCCGCAACGAACGCCGCCATGCCCACGCGCGTGAGCTTGCGCAGGTTGAACTCGAGCCCCAGCGAAAACATCAGCAGCACTACGCCCATCTCGCCCAGCGTCTTGATCGCTTCCTCTTCGTAAACCAGCGTGAAGGGCGGCGTGTGGGGACCGATGAGAAAACCGGCCAGGATGTAACCGAGCACGACCGGTTGCTTCAGCCGGTGGCAAACGATCGTCGCAATGCCCGCAATGAGCATGACGAAGGCAAGGTCGTGAAGCAGCTCGTTGCTGTGCATGGCGCAAAGTGTAGCGACGGGCCGTGGTCATCGCACTCCAATTTGCCGCAGAAATGACGCTGGCCTTGATTCTGCCCGCCTCATAGACTGGCCCGCCCATGGCCACGACCTCCTTCCTCGGACGCCTCAAGGCCCGCCTTGCCCGGCACATGCGCGCTGCGCGCCAGGGAGAGCGGGATCTTTTCGAAACGGTCATCACCGAGTATTCGCAGCCCCCCATTCGCAGCGAGTACAAGTTCCTCATCTACGCCCTCTTCTGGCCCGTGCACAAGGTGAGCGGTTTCCTTTACTACCATTTCCGCGCACCGCGCACCGGAACCGTGAGGGTGCAAATCGGTCCGGGCAAGCGCAGTTACTTCGAAGGCTGGATCAACCTCGACGGCAATCTTTTCACGAGCAAGTGCGATGTCTGGGTCAACTTCCACAACCCCCTCCCCTTTCACGACAACACCGTCGACGCGCTCTATTCCTTCATGGTCATCGAGCATCTCCGGGATCTCTTCTTCCATTTCCGCGAAATTCACCGCGTGCTCAAGCCGGGCGGCGTCTTCCGCATCGGCGGCCCCCACGCCGACAACGCCATCCGTAAATTCCTCGAGGGCGACATGGCCTGGTTCACCGAATTCCCGGACAAGCGCAACAGCATCGGCGGCCGGTTCGAGAACTTCATCTTCTGCCGCGAGGAGCATCGCACCATCACCACTTTCTCCTTCCTCGAGGAAATCGCGAAGGCTGCCGGCTTCAAGGAATTGAAGGTGGGCCGCGTTTGCACCCAGACGAATTATCCCGAAATCTTCGACGCGCACATCCTGGGAACCGAGTACGAATCCGACCAGGAATTTCCCCACGCCATCGTCATCGAGGCGCGGAAGGAGTAGCGATCCGGCTCAGGCCACTTCGATCACCATGGCGGTGATATTGTCCCGGGCCGCTTTTTCCAGCGAGGCCTCGATCAGGTGGCCCGCCGCACCGCCGGTCGAACGAAAGGTGTGCAACAGCTCCGCCAGTTGGTCGTCGAAGAATCCATCGACCAGACCATCGGTACACAGCAGGAAAAGATCACCCGTTTCATATCCCACCGAGCCGACCTGCGGCTCGACGAACTGGTTGCCCCCGCCCAGCGCTTTCTGCAGCACATTGCGCCGCGGATGTTGCCGCGCCTCGCGCTCGTTGATCTGTCCCGTCCGGAAAAGCCAGCCGACGTGGGTATCATCGTGGCTGAGTTGCCGGAGCGTCTGCGCGCCCGCCGGCAGGTAATAAATCCGGCTGTCGCCGATATGGGCGAAGTGCATCCAGTTCGGCGTGAACCAGCACATGCTCAGCGTGGCCTGCATCCCCTCGCATTCCTCGTAGCTGCCGCCAACGAATGAGATCGCCCGATGGATCTGGTCGAAAAGCTCGGTGAGGATATCGGTGAAACCCGCTTCAAGTCCCTCCGCCGACTGCTTGAAGGAAGGCGGCAGCAGGCGCGTGATTTTCTCCACCGCGATCTTGCTGGCGAACTCACCCGCCTTCGCCCCGCCCATGCCGTCGCTCACCGCGAAGACAAAATCGGCATGGCCCGTCGATGATTCCCCCATTCGACCAAGATGATGCAACTCCTCCGCATTGAATTGGAGCCCAAGAAATGAATCCTCGTTGTTGGCCCGCACCTTCCCGCGATGGGTTGCGCCCGACCATTTCAGGATCTTCGAAGGCAGCGGAGAGGAGGACATGGTCGTGGCGTTAATTTCCTGCTTCCATTCGGCTCTCATCCGCAGGATCCGAATCGGGGAGAATGGTGGCGAACTCGAAATCGATCAAGCAGAAGCGCCCGTCTGATTGCCGGTACGTCACATTGCGCACCTCGGCATCGTCGTGCCGCACGCCATAGAGCCGGAGTTCGTCAAAAAGCTCCTTCGCCCGCTCATCGTCAAGATGCTCGACCCGGCTTCCGCAACTGGTTGTGACGATCTGGAGTTTGGCGGGATCGGATTCGAGCAATCTGGGCACGAATGGACAGCCCCGCGTCTCCAGATATTTCAGGACCTTGACCTCATTCGCGAATCGCTCCGCGGCCTTGGGACCGTGAAAGACTTTGTAGACCCTCCCATCGTAGCTCATGCGGACGGTGGCCCGCAGGGTGTCCTTCATCAGGTCCATGGAAAGAACTTATCTTAAAAGACTCCTTTTTGTCCTGAATTAAAAATGGCATGGTGCTTGCTTACGTACTCACCACGCCGAAATATGGAAAAAACGGCACAACTTACCCACCAACCCCACATCAAACACACACATGGCGAAGTATAAATTGGAATATCTCTGGCTCGACGGTTATACCCCCGTGGCCAACATCCGAGGCAAAACTCAGGTCAAGGAATTCAGCAGCTTTCCCAAGCTGGAAGAACTTCCTCTCTGGGGCTTTGACGGCAGCTCCACCCAGCAGGCCGAGGGTCATAGCTCCGACTGTATCCTGAAACCCGTCGCGGTCTACCCTGACAGCACCAAGAAAAACGGTGCCATCGTCATGTGCGAAGTCCTCCTCCCGGACGGCAAGCCGCATCCGAGCAATGCCCGCGCGACCATCCTCGACGATCCCGGCGCCTGGTTCGGTTTCGAGCAGGAATACTTCTTCTATCAGGACGGACGCCCCCTCGGCTTCCCCGAGGAAGGCTATCCCGCCCCCCAAGGCCCTTACTACACCGGTGTCGGTTACAAGTACGTGGGGGATGTGGCGCGTGAAATCGTCGATACCCATCTCGATCTCTGTCTCGACGCCGGCATCAACCACGAAGGCATCAACGCCGAAGTGGCCAAGGGCCAGTGGGAATTCCAGATCTTCGGCAAGGGCTCCAAGAGCGCGGCCGATCAAGTCTGGGTCGCCCGCTACCTCCTGCTCCGCCTCTGCGAAAAGTACGCCATCGACGTCGAGTTCCATTGCAAGCCGATCAAGGGCGACTGGAACGGCTCGGGCTTCCATACCAACTTCTCGACTACCTACATGCGCGAAGTCGGCGGCAAGGAGTACTTCGAGAAGCTCATGGCAGCCTTCGACAAGCATCGCAACGAGCACATCGCGGTCTACGGTCCGGATAACCACCTGCGTCTCACTGGGTTGCATGAAACCCAGTCGATCGACAAGTTTAACTACGGCGTGGCCAACCGCGGTGCGTCGATCCGTGTCCCCCATAGCTTCGTGAATAACGGCTACAAGGGCTACCTCGAGGATCGCCGTCCGAATTCCGCCGGCGACCCCTACAAGATCGCCAGCCGCGTTCTCCAGACGATCGCGACGGTACCTACCAAATAAGGGTCCCCTCCCCGCAAGGGAAGGAACGCTTGAAAACGGGATCGTCCGGGGAGGACGGTCCCGTTTTTGTTTCAGCAACACTATCCTATTTCAGGTCTCGACAACTTACCCTGATTCCATAGACTCCAAACCGCTATGAAAAAGAGCCAACTCACCTACCTGCTGGCCGCACTGGCCTTGTCCATCGGCGCCACCCGTTCGATGGCGGGCGACCACGCCGCCACCGTTACCGAAGCCTATAACCAGGTAAGCCACGGCTCCTCGCAGTCCGCCGCGGGCAGCCCGGCCAAAGCCGGCACCTCGATTCAGGACGGCGAATACGTCAAGACCGGCAGCGCCTCGCGCGCCGAGCTAAAGCTCGCCAACCAGACCATCACCCGCCTCGGCGCCAATACGATCTTCAATTATTCCGCCGCCACCAACGAACTCGATCTCCAGGCCGGAACGATCCTCTTCTCCAAGCCGAAGGACGGCAAGCCGTTCAACGTCAAGACGGCGGCGGTCACCGCAGCCATCGTGGGCACGACCGGTTTCTTCCACGCTCCCGGCATGGTCGGCATCGTCGAAGGTCACGCCAGCATCGATATCGGCGGCAAGACCTACGAGCTGCATGCGGGCCAGATGCTCTTCCCGGGCAATCCCCCGCAGGTCATCGACTTCGATCTTCCCCTCTTCCTGAAGACCTCGCACCTCATCAGCGACTTCAAGGGCAACCTGCCCAATCAGAAGTACATCGACCAGGCCGTCGCCGACTACAACGACGACGTCGACCGCGGCTTCATCAAGCCGGGCAAGCCTCCCTTCTTCACCTTCGACGATACGCATACGCCCACGATTCCGTGGCATGACCTCGATACGGTGGGCAACGTGCTCTTCGATATTAATAACAAGCCCCGGCCACAACAGCAGGATAACTGCTGCAGGTGCTACAGCAACCAGCCCAGCTTCAACCTTAGCTCCCGCCACCACCACACGCAGGGCAATTAATTTTAATTTGATCGAACGAGAATGAATGACATGAAAAAGATCTCTTCCCTCCTTTGTCTGGCCACCGTCCTGGTCCTCGCCGCTTCACCGCGGATCATGGCGCAGGATCCCGCCGCCGAAACGCTGCAGCAGCGCGTCCCGCCCGCCTCTGAGACCACTTCGAACGCCCCCCAGGGCACCTCGAGCAAGGATCTTGGCGAAATCAGCCCGGTACAGAAGTTTCCGAAGCCCCCGATGTTCACCTTTTCTACGGCGCAGCAGGTGTTCTACACCGACAACGTCTTCTACACCGATTCCAACCCGGTCGGCAGCACGGCTTATCTGGGCAGCTATTCCGGCAGCTTTGTTCCCTACTCGCTGCGCGACTGGACGCCCCGGATCACGCTTCAGTACAACATGGTTCGCTATGACCGGACCTCGTCGGCCGATTTCGACAACGAAAACATCGCCTTCTCCAGCCAGTACGTCTTCACCGAAGATCGCAGCTGGTCGTGGACGACCGCGGTTGACCTGTCGCGTTTCACCTCGCCCCACGGCACCGAAAACGAGTTCTACAAGGAAGTCGTGTACGACAATCAGATCAGCCATGTGGAAACACTCTCGAAGGAAGATCACGTCTTCTTCGTCGGCGGCTTCGATGTGGCCTACCATCAGGCCGACCCGGCGATCTTTGACCGCCTCGATACGACGCTCTCCTTCAGCATCGTCTATTACCCGATCCCCGAGGTCAGCATCTCCCCCTTCGTCCGCCCCGGCGGTCGCTTCTACACTACGGACGGTACCGTCTTCGCCGCCGCGGCCACGACGCAGCACGACCGCAAGGACTTCAACCTCTCTGAGGGCCTCGATGTCACATGGCGCCCCTGCGAGTATGTCTCCCTCTCGGCCGACATCCTCCGCAGCGACGACTACTCCAGCTCGTCGGGCCTGAGCTACAGCAACACGATCCCCGGCTTCGACGTCGCGGGCTCGTTCTCGTTCTAAGGTTTCCCGCTTTATCGAATAACCGCTGGTCTTCGGACCAGCGGTTATTTTTTTGTCATCACCCGGACTCCGGTCCAGGAAGCGTCGGGCGGATGGAGAAGGAACTCTTCGCAGTTGGCCAGATATTCCTTGGCCAGGCGGTCGTCGGGCTCGAGCGCCAGCGCCTCGACAAAAAGTTCCTTCGCCCGGACAAATTCGCGGATACGGAAAGTTCGGACCCCCTCTTCGTAACCGGAAAGAAACTTCTGACGTTCAGGCGTAAGCGCCTCTGTCTTCTCGCCGAGGACAGTGAAAGCTTCCACCGCCTGGGTCTTACCTTTCACTTGGACCAGATCGACACTGCGGAGATGGAATTCGTCACGAATAAGCGCCACCACGCTCTCACCAATTAGAATGTCGACCTGATACTCTTTCGTCAGGCTCTCGAGGCGCGAAGCCAGATTGACCGCGTCGCCAATGACGGCAAATTCCTTTCGCTGTTGTGAGCCCATGTCACCCACGATCGCGTCGCCGTGGTTGAGGCCGATGCCGATCTGCCAGGTCTCCTCGCCCTTTGCTTCCCAGCCCCGATTGAGTTCACGCAGCTCCGTCATCATGGCCAGGGCGGAGCGCACAGCACGGACGGCATCCTCTTTGGGGCCGAAATTGTAAGGCGTGTTGCCCCACACAGCCATGACCGCGTCACCGATGAACTTATCCAGCGAACCGTCGTAGCGGAAAACGCAGGAAACCATGCGAGTGAGATACTCGTTGAGCTTGGCGATGTGATGCTGGGAGCGGCCTTGGGCGGCAGCTTCCTCGGTCTTGGTAGTGAAACCGCGCACATCGGAAAAGAGAACCGTCACCGGCTTGCGCGTCCCCGCCAGCATTTCCTGGTAGGTGGAGGAATGGTCGAGAAGATACTTGGCCACATTCGGCGAGGTATAGCGCTCGAACGTCGCGCGCATCTGGAGCTTTTCCATCTGCGTGAGCACGAAATCGTAAATATAACCGAGGCCGGTTGCGCCACAAAAAACCCCGAGAGGACCCACTGCGGGCAATAGCCAGCCGGGGCTATCGTAAGCCCAGATCAATAGCTCTACATAACCACCAAAAAAAACTAAAGCTGCTGCAAAGCGCCAGGCGATAGAGGCGATGCCCATGGCCAGCAGGAAAGCAGAGAAGGCTGCTGCGAGGATGAGGAGGAAAGTTGTCGAGCGCGAAACCGGATGGAGAAAATCGTTCTGAAGTAGTGCGTTCATCGCGTTGACGTGAATTTCCGCACCGTTCATTTGATCGAGGGGGGTGTAGAGCTGGTCCTTGAACCAGTCGCCTTTCGGTCCGACCAGGACAATCTTATCCCGGAAAAAGTCGCCGTTGTGGAAGGTTTGCTCCCAAACATGGGGTTCGAAAATTTTGTAAAGTGAGAAAGTTGGAATCTTTGTAAGGTTGGTGAACCGAATAACACGCGGGTTAAGATCGTCTGGCAGGAGATTTTCATGCCCACCCTTTTGCACCGCACGACCTACGAGCGAGTAAAATTTGGGCAACTTCTCCGCCCCGTCCAGCTGGTTAACGTATTCGGCATTGCTTCGGTATTGGGCGGAACGAACCACCCCGTTTTCATCAGGCCAGAAATTCAAGAAACCCAACCGGGAATCGAACGGGTCTTGGCTTGGAATCAACGTGCTGGATGGGAGAGTCAGAGTGGAGGCCCGCCCATGCTCGAAGTCATCGCTGAAATTCATTCCGATGACAATCTTGTCGTGGTACTTGTCCAAGACGGAGGCAAAGGAGGGATCGTATGACGTAGGCTTGGGGAAAAATATATCGAAAGCCACCACTTTGGCTCCGGCCTGAATTAACCGCTCACAAATATCGGCATAGACTTCCCGAGGATAGGGAAAACCATTGGCAAACATCAAAGAAAGGGACCGCGAAGCAGCAATGGTCTCTGCATTCGAAGCGTCGACGCTCACCGAGGCGATATCAATAGTGAGGAAGACGATCTCGGGATTTACCTCGGCCCGGCGGTAATAGATGATTCGATGATCGATCGTCTCGTTTTCTAATGAATTGAATTTCAGCTTGAGCCAGAAAAGCGCCGAGGATTGAGTCTCCCATCCCGAAACAGTTACGATCAACGCTGGGAGGGCCAGCAGGGCCACAATGACTAGATGGACGACGACACGTCTCTTCAACCCCCAGAACACGCTCTAATCAGAGCGGAAGCGCGGCGGGCTGGCAACTGTGCAATTTTCGGCGCGACCTTCTTAGAAGGGCTTCACCTGCGCGGGCTTGACTACGTCCCACTTGTTGGGATGGGCGGCGCAGTCCTGCGATTCGGGATAGACGCCGTTGCAGAGAACGCCCGTCTTGTTACGCCCCCACGACCAGATCGTACCGTCGTTTTTGACGGCGAAGAGATAAGGCGCCTGGGGTGAACCATAGACCGCCTGGACATCGTCGAGCACCTGGACCGGCTTCATGACCATTTTCTCGTACCGGCCCCAGTCCCACGAATAAGTGGCGGGAGTCATCGCGGCCCAGTCGTTGCAGGTGCCGTCGCCGACTTCGCCCATGGGGCTTGCGCCCCAGCCCCAGACGGTGTTGTCGTCGCGAATGACATGGGTCGTCTGTTGGGACGTGACCACAGCTTTCATCCGGCCATCCAAATCCGGAAATTTGAGCTTCACGGGAAGCGGCGTGGGCACGGAATAATTTTTGCCGTCACCCAGGCACATATAAGCGCCCTCACGTCCCCAGCCCCAGAGATTTCCCTCATTGTCGATGGCGTAATTGAATCCGCCACCGGCCGCAATGGCCTTGACCGCGGGCAGCTTGGGCAATTTCTTGGGCACGGAACCATCCGCGACACCGGTGCCTCGGTCCGGAGCCGTGTCGGCACCGCCGCCCCAGGACCAAACGGCGCCTTCACTGTCGAGCGCCAGCATCGCAATCGGTCCCGCACTGAGCTGGGTGATTGTGATGCCCTCCGGGAAAGGCACATGAATAGGACGCGTCAAATCCTTGCTCGACTTGTCTCCATCGCCCGCCATGCCGGTACAATCCAGGCCCGCATGGTCGTTGCCGCTGAAACCCCAGACCCAGACGGAACCGTCTTCCTTCAGGGCGGCATAGGTATGGAAAGCGGCCACGACATTCTTGACCTTGTCGAAGGGCTGGCCGTCCACGTCGGTCTCGATCCGCGCCGGAAGATGAAAGACGTTGTCCTTGTCCGTCGTCCCGTTGCCGAATTCGCCATGCCCGTTCGCGCCCCAGGTCCAGACGTGGCCCGTGTCGTCGAGTCCGCAGCTTTGGTAACCGGCGGCGGCGGCATCGGTAAATTTAACGCTCGGGGGGACTTTAATCGATTTCGCGGGAATAGTGAGGGACGTGTTCACGTCCACGCCGGCTTCCTGGGCGCGGTTTGAGCCCATGGCGCGGAGCTTTCCCTTCACGATAAAGAAAATCGTGTACTCGCCCGGTGCAATTTTAGTCAGCCCGCCCGCAAAGGGAGCGGAATTGTCCGAGGGGGTGGAAATCAGCGTGTTGGTCGCGGAAGTATCCGCTTCATCCGCCGTAAGACGGAGGACCGAGCCCAGCGCTAAAGCCGCCAATAAAAGCCATACCGTCTTTTTCGCGAGTATTTTCATAGAAGGTCCTGATGGGAAATTTTAGTCGAGAGTTCCCATCCTAAAGACGAGCCCACTCCGGCAGCAAGCCGCCCGAGCCGAAATGGTGTCCGGGATTCTTGACTCCAGGAAATGGGCCATGATTTAGGCTTGCCGCTCCGGGAGGGAGTGGCATGCTCAACAGCTCGCCGCTTTCGCGGCGGGTGACCTGGCTGGATAGCTCAGCTGGTAGAGCAGCGGACTGAAAATCCGCGTGTCGCCGGTTCGATCCCGGCTCCAGCCACCCTTTCCTCTATTCGTCATCCCCGAGCTTGTCGAGGGATCAGACACGTGATGGACAAGCAATAAGCTGGAGGAACTCGAAATGAGAGGGCTTTTTGTGCTCCCTCCGGTCTGCCGGATAAAGAAGCGCGTCTGATCCCTCGACAAGCTCGGGATAACGAAAGTCACTTTAAGCAGGAGCGGACCACGAGAAAGCGCGAGGCAGGTTGGCGAAGGGGCTCGTATCGTAGGAATGCGCGGCGGGCTGTCCCGAAAAATGGGCCTCCATGAAGTCGAGCGCGGCTACCCAATCGGCCAGCGTGTGGTCATGCAGACCTTCGCGGAACCAGATGCCGAGATTTTTCTCCGCGCCGAGGAACCGGTAGGCTTCGCGCGCGGCGAGATGGGTCTGCCAGGTGCCGGTCGGGTTCGCCCACAGGTCGCCGAGCGCCTCGGTGGTGAGGAGCGCTCGGGGCGCGACCGCCGCCTTGAGCATGTGCTGGTCGAAGGGCAGCGTCTCGTCCTTACCGATGTACTCTTTCAATGCCGGAGGGAACCAGTAGGGAAAC
>Ga0105237_10006184_pt1 | contig 13372 bp, 10 predicted proteins | sample KBSC24metaG_FD_81520 | JGI IMG/M metagenome (GOLD analysis project Ga0105237, IMG submission 81520) | Corn rhizosphere microbial communities from Kellogg Biological Station, Michigan, USA - KBS C2-4 metaG | ecosystem: Host-associated > Plants > Roots > Rhizosphere > Soil | place: Michigan, USA...
GACCGCCTTCTCGACGCTCTGCGTCGGGATCACGATCGAGCCGCGCAGCCGCTTGTCGCGATCGAGCCATTCCTTCGCGAGCCATTCGTTCAGCGCGCGGCAGAAGGCGGCCTGCATATCCTCGGAAAACACCATCTGCACGCCGTAAAGCGGATTGCAGATGGCATGCGTGAGCTCGAAAGGATTGAGCACATGACGCTGCATATCGTCCAGGCTCTCGCCCGGCTTGCCGGTTTCTGGTTGCCAATCGGGCCGCGCCACGATCGGCGAGTTCTTCGGATAGGATTGCGAGACGAGATCGACCATGCCACGCGTCGTCACCTGGTCGCGCCAATAGTCGTTCAGGTAGGGCAGCAAGCTGGTCAGATGCGGCACGGCCGGATGGATATCGCAATCCACACCGCCCGCAATCAGGGACGCCATGACGTCTCCCTTCTCACGTTTCCTCTCAAGTCTCTTGCCTGCCATTCAAGCAGGCCTGCCCGTCGCCCGCAACTCGGCCAAGGCCGCTGTCATATGCTAGGAAGGCTGAGCTCGGTTGCGAAGGAATAGGGGTTGGGGATGAAAGAGCTCGTCGGTATCGCGGAACAAGTCGCGGCGAAATTGATCGCGCGCAAACAGACCATTGCGGTTGCGGAATCATCAACCGGCGGCCTGATTGCGGCAAGCCTGCTCGCGGTCCCCGGCGCGTCGGCCTATTTCCTCGGCGGCGCGGTGGTCTACACCCGCGATGCCAGGCGCGTGCTGATGGATATTTCGGATGAAGGAATGAAGGGCTTTCGCTCGTCGTCGGAGCCTTACGCGAAACTGCTGGCCGACCAGATGCGCGGCCGCTTCAATTCAGATTGGGGCCTGTCCGAGACTGGCGCGGCCGGCCCCACCGGCAATCGCTACGGTGATGCCGCCGGCCATAGTTGCATGGCGGTCGCAGGACCGACGGCGGAGGTGATCACGCTGGAGACCGGCGGCAACGACCGCTTCGCGAACATGCAAATGTTTGCGGCGACGGCGCTGAGATTGTTGTTGCGGAAGTTGGAGGGGTGAGCTGCTGGTCGAACAGCGATCGAGCTATCAGACCGTCATCCTGAGGTGCGAGACACGTGGCGCAGCGCGCCGCGTGGGGAGCCTCGAAGAATGGACGGCCGAGATACAGCTGGGCCGTCGCCCTTCGAGGGCCGCTGAAGAAGCGGCCGCCTCAGGATGACGGTGAGAGGTCTGTATTCGCTGGACGACCGATCTCACTTTCCCAAATGCCGTATGAAGATCCGCACCACATGACCCTTGAACCGTGGCGCCTCGTCGTAGAGGTCCGACGCGATCCGTTCGATGGTCTCGCGGAGCGAGGTGAACTGCGCCTGGCGTGCGCTGCTTTCGGTGCCCTGCATGCCCGCGAGCTCGTCCATCGCGGCATCACTGATCTGGCACTCCACGGCCTCACCATCGTTCAGCATGGTGAAGCGGAAGGCCAGCCGTTCGAGGTCATGGCCAATGATCCTGTCGCGCAAAAGCGGCATGCAATCGTCCCGTTCGCCCTCCCCCGAACGGGACAATGCTGAAAATCGCGTGACTTGTCACCCCGCAGATGGCAGGCGTCTCACAGTCGGCCTTCGCGGCCGGCTTCAATACGCGAGAGCTGTTCCAGTGGGTTTATCCAACGCCGCTGCAAGTGACTTGTACTCCTCGCAATCCGTCCCGCAAATGGCCGCGATCCGGCTGAGATGAAACATCGCTTGCTCGCGATTGCCCTGCTCGAGCTGCCACAGACCATAATATTGCCAGGTCAACACGTGGTTCGGGTCGATCTTCAGCGCGTGCTCGTACCAGACCTGCGATTGCCTGTAGTTGCCGAGCTTGCGGTAGGAGTAACCGATCAGGTTCGCTACATTCGCGCTGTCGTCGTGGCCGAGGGCCTTCAACTGCGTGATCGCGGTGGTGTAGTCGTTGCGCTCGTAGATGGTATCGTAGGCCACGCGGTAGCCTGCGGCAAAAGCGGGATCATCGATACTCGACTGGTTATTGGCCTTCTTGCCCTTCTGCGTCGCCTTGGTGCCGGTGCGCGCGGGATAGGTCGGGGCCGGCGTGCTCTGGCTGGACGTGGGGTGTGCGAAGGGGTCCATGCCGGCACCTCCGCCACCACCGCCGCCGCCGCCTCCTCCTCCGCCCGCCGCCAGGACGGGGGCAGATCCGGCTGCGGCAACGAGCGCCGCAAGATACGCGCCGCGAACGGCAAGCCTCATGATCGGACTGACCATTGTGGTCTCCTGATGTCTGCTAATCCGCGCCCCGGACGAGATGATAACCCTGCTTCAGTAGGGATATTCCCGGACCACCGCATGCGAGCACATCAGGAGCTCGGCACGACAGACGTGCTGCCATGTTCGAGCAGCTCTGGCCTGACTACTGGAATGCGACTTCGGCAAAGCTGCGGAGCTTGCGCGAATGCAGCCGCTCGGATTCCTGCTGCTTGAGCCGCTCCAGGGCCTTCAGGCCGATCTCGAGATGCTGGCCCACGCGGCGACGATAGAACTCGCTGGCCATGCCGGCGAGCTTGATCTCGCCATGTAGCGGCTTGTCGGAGACGCAGAGCAGCGTGCCATAAGGGACGCGGAAGCGGTAACCGTTGGCGGCGATCGCTGCCGATTCCATATCGAGCGCGACCGCGCGTGATTGCGACAGGCGGCGGATGACTTCGGGCCCTGATATTTCCCAGTTGCGGTTGTCGACGCTGGCAACAGTGCCGGTCCGCATCAGGCGCTTCAGCTCAAAACCTTCGAGGCCCGTGACGTCCTCGACCGCCTGCTCGAGCGCGACTTGCGTCTCGGCCAATGCCGGGATCGGCACCCACGGCGGCAGCTCGCGATCAAGAACATGGTCCTCGCGCACATAGCCGTGTGCAAGCACGTAATCGCCGAGCCGCTGTGTGTTGCGTAAGCCCGCACAATGGCCGAGCATCAGCCAGGCATGCGGCCGCAGCACCGCGACGTGATCGGTGACGTTGCGCGCGTTGGATGGACCGGTACCGATATTGATTAGAGTGATGCCGCGATAGCCGGGTGCGACCAGATGGAAGGCCGGCATATTCGGCGTGCGCATGGGCGCTGTTCCGGTCGTGCTTCCGTCGCTGCGCATGATGACGTTGCCCGGTGCAACGAACGCATCGAGCCCGGCCTCGCCGGACTGCAGTCGTTGCTGACAAAGCTCCGCGAACGCATCGACATAGAACTGGTAATTGGTGAAGATCACGAAATTCTGGAAGTGCTCGGGATCCGTACCGGTGTAGTGATAGAGCCGGCGCAGCGAGTAATCGACGCGGGCGGCGCGGAACAGCGACAGCGGCTCGGGCGCGCCCGCCTGAAGCACGAACGTGCCGTCGGCGATCGCATCATCCATGGTGGCGAGGTCGGGCACATCGAACGCATCGCGCAGGGATCGCGCGACGGGCGAATTCTCGCTGGTGGTGATGGCGGCTTCGATGTTGATGTCGCGGCGGTAGGCGAAGTGGATCGGGATCGGCTCGGCGGATTCGCCGATCTCGACGGGAACGCCGTGGTTCTGAACCAGCAGACCGATCTGCTCGGTCAGATAGGCGCGGAACAGATCCGGCCGCGTGACGCTGGTCTCATGCACGCCGGGGCCAGCGACGAAGCCATAAGAGAGACGCGAATCCAGCCGCGCATGCGTCGCGGTGGTGAGGCGGACGAAGGGATAGTAGGCCCGTACCCGCATCGTGATTGCTTCGCCCGAGACATAGGCCTCGAACCGGTCGCGCAGGAATTTGGTGTTGCGCTCGTAGATCTCTTCGAGCCGGGCGACGGCAAGGGCCGCATCGGTGAAGGACTTCGTCGCGATGGAGGGTGGAGATTGCATTTGTTCGACCGCCGGGTTGCTGAGGCTTGAGTCGAACTATAGCAAGAACAGAGCCGCCCCGTCATTGCGAGCGCAGCTCGCAATGACGAAAGGTAGACGACGCGCTTTCGCGCGTCACTTCTCCCTGAACGCCCGCATGAACTGATCGTGCAGCGGTTTCAACAGATACGACAGCATGGTACGGTCGCCGGTCTGGACGAAGGCTTCCGCCGGCATGCCGGGGATCAGCTTGGAGTCGCCGAGCTTGGCAACCTCTTCCGCCGACATCGACACGCGGATAGTATAGTAGCTCTGCCCGGTACGCTGGTCGGTGGTGACGTCGGGCGAGACGCGGGTGACGACGCCGTTGAGCTCGGGCGTGGTGCGCTGGTTGAACGCAGAGAGGCGCAGCAGCGTTTTCTGACCGATCTGGAGCTTGTCGATATCGACCGGATTGACCTTGGCCTCGACCTGGAGGTCGTCGGCCTGCGGCACGATCAGCATGAGCGCATCACCGGCGGTGACGACGCCGCCGACCGTGTGCACGGTCGATTGCAGCACCATGCCGTCTTGCGGCGCGCGAATGTCGACGCGGCGGAGCTGGTCTTCGGCCGCGACCTTGCGCTCGATCATCTCGCCGATCTTGTCGTTGGTCTCGCGCAAATCCTTGGAGACTTCGCTCACCATGTCCTTGTCGACCTGGATGATTTGAAGCTCGGTCTCGGTGATCTTGCCCTTGCCCTGCGCGCGCTGGGCGATGTATTGCGCACGCTCGCCGTTAAGGCGGGCAGAGTCGCGCTCGAGCGTGGTCAGGCGCGAGATCTGCACCAGATGCTTGTCATAGAGATCGCGCACGCCGGTGAGCTCCTGCTGCACCAGCGCAATTTCCTTGTCCTTGGCTTTCTCCTGCGCGACGAGCCCCTCGATCTCCTCGTTGAGCTGCTGGATGCGCTCGCGAAGCTGCGCCTTCTGGCCGGCGCGGCCGTTGACGCGGACGTCGAACAGCTTGGTTTCGGCAGAGAGCAGCGCCTTGACGTCGGGATCATCGCCACGATCGAGCAGAGCCTTCGGAAACTCTATTCTGTCGAGGCCGCGCTGCTCGGCCTGAAGCCGCGCCGCGCGCGCCTGCGCGGCGTCAAGATTCTTGACCACGATCGCGAGATTGGCCTTGGTGACGGTGTCGTCGAGCCGCACGACGATGTCGCCGGCCTTGACCACGTCGCCGTCGTGGGCGCGCACCTCGCCGACCACGCCGCCGGTCGGGTGCTGCACCTTCTTGACGTTGGATTCGACCACGATCTGGCCCGGCGCGATCAGCGCGCCCGAGATCTGAACCGTCGAGCCCCAGCCACCGAGGCCGACGGCCAGCAACACCACGATTCCGAGACCGAGAAACAGGTGAAACCGGATCGACTGCCGCACGGCCGTGGTCGCCGCAGGCTTTGTGCCGCCTACCGTCATCGTGCTCATGGTTTGGCCACTCCGCCTTCGCTGACGATCTTGATCGGCGCCGGCGGTGCGACGCGGGGCTGGAGCACCTGGGCGAGCACCTGCTCCTTCGGACCGAAAGCCTGCATGCGGCCGTCGCGAAGCACCAGGATCTGGTCGACCGCCTCGACGCCGATCGGTCGGTGCGCCACCACGACTACGATGGCGCCGCGGCCGCGCGCGCTGCGAATCGCGCGGGTCAGCGCCTCGTCACCTTCGGTGTCGAGGTTGGAATTGGGCTCGTCCAGCACGATCAGGAACGGATTGCCATAGAGAGCGCGCGCCAAGGCCACGCGCTGGGCCTGGCCCGCGGAGAGCGAGGTGCCCTGCTCGCCGACCTGCGTGTTGTAGCCCTCGCGCATCTTGATGATCATCTCGTGCACGCCGGCTTCCTTGGCCGCTGCGATGATGTCGTCAGAGCTGGCCGCGGGATCGAAGCGGCTGATGTTCTGCGCGATGGTGCCGCCGAACAGCTCGACGTCCTGCGGCAGGTAGCCGATGTAGCGGCCGAGCACGTCTGAAGACCATTGGTCGAGCGCCGCGCCGTCGAGCCGGACCTTGCCGCGGACCGGCTGCCAGACGCCGACCAGCGCGCGGATCAGCGATGATTTGCCGGAACCGCTCGGCCCGATCACGCCAAGGCCGTTGCCGGCTTCGAGCGCGAAGGTGACGTCCTGGACGATGAGGCGCTGGTCGCCCGGCGCCACCATGGCAACAGCTTCAACCGAGAGCCGGCTCCTGGGCGCCTGCAGCTGCGTCGGCATGGTCTGGGCCGGCATCTGTTCGAGCAGGCGGGTGAGACGATGCCAGCTCTGGCGTGCCGCGACGAAGGATTTCCAGTGCGCGATCGCGAGATCGACCGGCGCCAGCGCGCGGGCCGAGAGGATCGAACCCGCGATGATGATTCCGGCGGTCGCCTCCTGGTGGATGACGAGCGTGGCGCCGACCGCGAGCACGGCGGATTGCAGCATCATGCGCAGTACTTTGGCGATCGCGCCGAGGCCGCCGGCGACGTCGCTCGCATGCTGATTGCCGGCGAGGTATTTTTCGTTGGCCTCGCTCCAGCGCTGGTTGAGCCGGCCGGCCATGCCCATCGACACCAGCACTTCGGCATTGCGGCGGCTGGACTGGGCGAGGTCGTTACGCTGGGCGGCAAGGCCCATGGCATCCTTCGCCGGCTGGCGGGACAGGAATTCGGTGACCAGCGTCAGACCCACGAGGATCACGGCGCCGACCAGCGCGGTGATACCGATCCAGACATGGAAGGCGAAGCAGATGCCGAGATAGAGCGGCAGCCAGGGCAGGTCGAAGAACGCGCCCGGGCCCATGCCGCCAAGGAAAGAGCGGACATTGTCGAGATCGCGCAGCGGCTGCAGCCCCTCGTTGCGATTGCCGACCAGCAGCGGCAGGCGCACGATGGTGTCGAACACGCGCTTGTTCAGGGCCTCGTCGATCGCGGTGCCAACCCGCCCCAGGATGCGGCTGCGGATCATGTCGAGCACGCCCTGCGCCATGTAGAGGCCGCTGGCGAGGACGATCAGGCCGACCAGCGTCGGAATGCTGCGGCTCGGCAGCACGCGGTCGTAGACCTCCAGCATGAAGATCGACCCGGTCAGATAGAGCAGGTTGATCATGCAGCTCATCAAGCCAACGCCGACGAACGCCGTGCGGCAGGCACGCAGCGCGTCACCGAGCTCTGAACGGCGGAGGCCGGGAACGGCTGCCATCAGTCTGATCTCTTTCGGGTGCGGGGCAAACCCCCTGAATTCAAACGCAAATCGAGGCGTACGCGCGCCGGATTAATATCGGGTTCTCCCCGCGTGCAATGCAATCAAATTCATCCGGGCCTCGTCACATCTACAGCGGACGGCCCGATCCGCAAGTCCGGTATTTCACAGTCTTTGCGGCTTTTTCCAGCAAAGACAAGCGCCTCTCCCCAGGTCGCTGGGGAGAGGCGCAAGGTTCCGGTCGATCGTATCAGCTAGAGCCGGCCGCCACCGCGCACCAGACGCACCACCAGCAGCAGGATGACGGCGCCGATGGCGGAATAGATGATCTCCGAGATCAGCCCTGTGCCGATATGGATGCCGAGCTTCGGGAACAGGAAGCTCGCGACAAACGCGCCGGCGATGCCGATCACGATATCGCCAATGATGCCGAACCCGCTGCCCCGCACGACCTTGCCGGCCAGCCAGCCGGCCACCAGGCCGACGAACAGAATGACGATAAGGCTTTCGCCAGAAATATACATAGTGGAAGTCCCTCTCCGTTAACGGGGCCATGGAACCGGAACCGGGATGAATGGGGTCTGAATGGGTGCTCCAGGACACCCCGGGCCAACGCGAATCGCGAAAACAACCCCATGCACAGTAGAAATGGCCCCGCTGGGATGGACGGGGTGGATTGTGACAAGGGCGTGCCGATGCACGGGATTTTTGCGCGCGCCAACCTTGTCATGACGGCAGTTCGGGAAGCCTGTCGTGAAAATCGGTGACGCGCTGGAACACGGCGCCGATGGTCAGCAAAGTCGCCTCGTCGAAGGAGCGGCCGATCAGCTGCATGCCGATCGGCAGACCGCTTTTGGTGAAGCCCGAGGGCACCGTGAGCGACGGCAGGCCGAGGAAGTTCACGGGGCGGGTGAATAGCGTCAGCCGCTGCAACAGCGCCGGCGCGTTCGGTCCGCCGCCGACATCGCTCTCCTCGATCGTCGGCGCCGGGATGGGCGACGCCGGGGCGATGATCGCGTGGACGCCTGCCACAGCCGCATTGTGCGCGGCCAGCGCCGGGCCCCGCCAGCGCATCGCCTCGAGATAGGTGATGGCGGGAACGGCGAGGCCGTTTTGAAGCCGCATCAACGTCTGCGAGCCATAGTCCTGCGGCCGCTCGATCATCCAGCGCTTGTGGAAGGCGGCCGCTTCCGCTGCGAGCACGAGCTGGCTTGCCGCTGACAATTGCCGCTGGTCCGGCAGCTCGACCTTGACGATGTCAGCGCCTTCGCGCTTGAGCACCGCGATGGTCTCGTCCAGCACGCGCGCGACCTCGCTGTCGAGATCATCGACGTAGAACGACGCAGGCACGCCTATCCTCAGGCCCTTGAGCGAGCCCCTGGTTGCGGCGACGTAGTCCGAGAGCGGCTCGTGGCTGGCAGTCGGGTCCTCGGGGTCCGGGCCGGCCATCAACGCAAGCAACAGCGCGCAATCTTCCGCGGTGCGCGCGAGCGGCCCGACCGTGTCCAACGATTGCGACAGCGGCATCGCGCCGGCACGGCTGACGCGGCCGACGGTGGTCTTCAATCCCGTGACGCCGCAGAAATGCGCGGGCATGCGGATCGAGCCGCCGGTATCGGAGCCGAGCGCCGCATAGGTCAGACGCGCTGCGACCGACGAGCCGGAGCCGGAGGACGAGCCGCCGGTGATATGCGCGACATTCCAGGGATTGCGGACCGGGCCGTAATGGGCGTTGTGGCCGGTCGGCCCATAGGCGAATTCGGCCAGATGCAGCGTGCCGAGACGGACCTGCCCGGCATCCTGCAGCCGCTGCAAGGCGGTCGACGTCACCGTCGGCACGAAATCGCGGCGGATCAGCGAGCCGCAGGTCGCGACCTTGCCGGCGTCGTAATACATGTCCTTGTGCGCGAGCGGGACGCCGTGCAGTGGACCGCGCGCCTTGCCCTCAGCCAGCTCGGCGTCGGCGACACCAGCCGCTTTCAGCGCGGCTTCCGACTCGATCGACATGAACGCGTTGAGATGCGGTTGCCACTGCGCGATGCGGTGCAGCAGCGCGCGTGTGACCTCGTGCGATGACACCTGCTTCATCGCGATCGCACGCGCGACCTCGGTGAGGCTCATCAATGCTGGCTCATGGCTCATTTCGACACCTTCTGCGTCTGCGCGAGCGGATAGAGCGCGGGCTCGAGGTCGAACGGCAGCGTGCCGGCGATGGCGGCAAAACCTTCGAAGGCAGGTCCGATGGAGTTGGAGATGCGCGTCGCGATCTCGTCATTCACGGGAACGCCGGCGATCTGCGCCGTCGCCTGGATTTCCTTTGTGGTTGGTCTCGTCATGCGGTTTCCTCTTTGGGAACGGCCATGTCGCAGGCGGCCTTGTGGCCTATCTTATCGAGCCCCGCGAGCTTTGGTGTCGCATTCGCGCAGAGCGGCTCCGCAAATGGAGAACGGGCGTGGAAGCGGCAGGCGGGCGGCGGGTCAAATACGGCCTTCGCCAGGACGACAGCTCTATTGAGGCGCCAGCTCGCCCCTGTTACACAGCCCCTACTTCGTCAGCAGCGCATACGCGCCGTTCCAGCCTTCCGGCGGCGGGTTGAGCTTGAACTCCTTGATCCTGACTTCGTACAGCTTGAACAGCTTTTCCAGCGTGTCGGCATCCTCGCTGCGACGGCCGCGCTCGATGGCGTCGAGTGCGCCCTGCCAGTCCTGGCTGCGATAGCAGCCGAGCATCTCGATGGTGATGTTGCGCATGCGCTGGAAGGCAGCCGATTGCATCACGTCGTCGCGGCCGGCGATGGCGTAGATCACCTCCGGCTCGGTCTTGCCCTTGACCATGATGAAGTCGAGCTCGAGGATCGCGAACTTGTCCTTGGCGGCGAGCGCGGTGCGGGAGCCGACGATGATCGGGAAACCGTATTCCTTGGTCTGGCCTTCCAGACGTGAGGCCAGATTCACGCTATCGCCGAGCACCGAATAGTTGAACTTCCGGTCGGACCCCATGTTGCCGACCACGCCAATGCCGGTGTTGAGACCGATGCCGACATTGAGCGGAAAATAGGTGTGACCGCCGTCGATGGCCTCCTGCTCGCGTTCCTTGTTGACCTCGTCGATCCTTTCGAGCATGCCGACCGCTGCCTCGCAGGCGTTGATCTCGTGCGCCTTGTCGTCGAGCGGCGCATTCCAGAACGCCATGATGGCGTCGCCCATGTACTTGTCGATGGTGCCCTTGTGCGCCCGGATCACGTTGGTCAGCGGCGTCAGGAAGCGGTTCATCAGCGTGATCAGGCCCTGCGGATCATGCTTGAAGCTTTCCGAGATTGAGGTGAAGCCGCGCACGTCGGAGAACATGATCGTCATCTCGCGCTCCTCGCCGCCAAGCTTGAGCTTTTCCGGCGTTTGCGCGAGCTGCTCGACCAACTCCGGCGACATGTATTGCGCGAACATGCCGCGAATCTGCACGCGCTGCCGCTGCTCGCGCACGAAGCTCGCGAAGATGAAGGTCAGATAGATCGCCGTCGTCGACAGCAGCGGATAGGTGAAGTCGATGAGATAGCGGTACTGCGCGTAGAAGAACCAGGACGTGCCGATCAGGATGGCGGCGAACAGCGCGCCCGCCAGCACCAGCCGCACCGGCCCGAGGTTCGGCGTGAAGATGATGACGAGGATGCCGATGATCAGCGCGGCGAGCAGCTCGACGCCAAGCGCGTAATTCGGCTGCGAGATCACCGCACCGCTCAGCACGCTCTCGATCACCTGGGCGTGGATCTCGACGCCGGGCATGGTCGAGGACACCGGCGTGGTCTTGAGGTCGTTCAGCCCGGCCGCGGAGGTGCCGATCAGCACCAGCTTGCCGGCGATCTTGCTCGGCGGCACGGTGTTGTCGAGAACATCGGCCGCCGAGACATAGATTGACGGATCGTAGCGGGCGTAATGCACCCAGAGCTGGCCGTTCTTGTCGGTCGGAATCTCAACGCCCTTGAGGCGGATGGCGCGAATGCCGGTCTTGTCGGTGCGAACCAGGAGCGTCGGCGTGCCAGTGACCACCCGCAGCACCTCGAGGCTCAGCGAGGGCATGATGTTGCCCTGCGCGCGCATGATCAGCGGCACGCGGCGGATAAAGCCGTCGCGCTCGGTATTGATGGAGAACAGGCCACGCCCTGCAGCGACCTTCTCGATCACGGGTACATTGCGTAGCAAGCCTGGCCATTCGAACAGGAAGCGCTCCGCCCCCTCCTCACCGACGGTCGCGACGCCGGTGAAGGGCAGCGTCTTGTCAATCTCGGACTCGACCGCCGGCAGGCCGGTCTCGCCGAGGACGACGTGCGAACGCTTGATCGCGTCCGAGAGGATCTGGTCGTTGCTCGGCAGCTCACGCAGCCGGGAGCGGGTGGCATCGTCCAGATAGCGCATCTGGCTCGCGACCAGATCGGGATTGAGCCGGTCTGGTTCCGAGAACACGACGTCGAAGCCGATCGCGACCGCACCGTTGTTGGTGAGGTTGATGATCATGTCGGCGATGCGCGTGCGCGACCACGGCCATTGGCCGAACTTGGCAAGGCTCTTGTCGTCGATGTCGATGATGGTCACCGGCCGCGCAGCCTTGTGACGGGGATCGATCAGCTGGAAGATGTCGAATGTGCGCAGTCGCAGCTCCTGCACCGGCGGCGGATCCCAGACGCGCAAGGCTGCAAACACGACCAGCAGGCCGAGGCACATCAACCGCGCAAAGCCGGCTTTTTGCGCGAACCACCGGCGCCAGATTTTAAGACGTCTCATGTCAGTCGAGCTTCCTGCCGCGCATTGCGTCCTCGCGGCCGATCATGGCGCCTCGGCGCGCGGTTTTCCATTCCCTGATGGAAGAGGATTATGGATTTTTTGCCGCGGTCAAGCTCCGCGTTCATCACGGGGACAGCGAGATCTTAGTTGAAATGGCTGCTGCCGAAGATGAAATCGGCGGCCTGAAGATTTGCAGTCATCTTCGACAGCAGAAGAGACTCATGCTCGATGACTGGCGTTCCCTCGGACTGACCGACCTGCTGCTGCCACGTGACCAGCGTATCTCCGGATTGGTGGGCGATATGGAGATCGTCAATGGAGCTGACGCCCGAGAACTTGCGCAGGTCGATCCTGTCCAGACCTTCGATGAAATCGGTAATCGTGTGCGTGGCGTCGACCGTGCCCGCACCCGGCGCAAACACGAACTGATCCTTGCCGCCGCCGCCGCTCAGCGTGTCGCCGGTCGTCGTCGCGAAGATAACGTCCTTGCCGGCGGTGCCGTTCAGCGTGACGCCATCGGTGGCATCGCCCTCGTTGAAGATGAAGTTGACGGTGTCGCTGAGGTGGGTGGTCTTGTCCGTCACCGTCAGCGTGATCTGGTCCTGGTCGGGTGGCACCTCGCCCGGATTGTAGGTGACGCCGCCGAAAAGGGCCTCGTTAATGGCGTCGAGCGAGCCGGATGCCGATGACGGCGCGACCGTGCTGCCCGGAGCTTCCTCGACTGGCTCATGCGCGGTGACTGCCGTGATCGTGAAGGCATCAGTCGAGGCGCCGGAATCAGTGTCGGTGACCGAGAGGCCATGGATCGTGTCGGTGTTGAGGTCGCCGTTATGAGAGACGGTGAGACTTTCGGTGTTGATCAACAGCTCGCCAGCGGGCGCGGTCACGCTGGTGCCGATCGCGGCGGCCTTGTCGGACACCGGCGCCGTGCCGTCGGTGCTCATCGCAGTAATGTCGATCGTCGCCGTCGACGCGGAGGTCGTGATGAGGCCGGTGTAGGTGTCGTCGAGGGCGTGGACACCAAGCGGATCCGGCGCGCCGCTGAAGCCATCGGCGGGCACGAAGCGGACCAGTGTGTCGGTGCCCAGCACCAGCGCCTGCGTGTCGCTGACCGATCCGATATCGACCCACTGATTGGTGCCGGCGACTTCGTACTGCCAGACGCCTTCGGTAGCTGTGGCCGCATCCGACGTGACGGCGATGGCTTGGAAGCTCGCACCGTCGTCGGCATCGTGGAACTTGCCCGCGAAGAGATCGCCGACGGTAGCGCCGGCCGGATTGCCGTCATGAGCGCCCACAGCAGCAAGCGTCGCGTCGCCCAGAGTCGGTGCGTCGTTGCTGCCGGCAATATTGATGGTGACGACGTCGCTCGTGCCGGTCGTGTGACCATCATTGGGCGAGATGGTGTATTGCAGCGACAACGTATGGCCGGCGGCGAGAAAATCGAAGGCCTGGCTGCCTGAATTGAAATCCCATGTAAACTGGCCGTGGTTGGCCGAGCCGTTGAGAATGTCGCCGGACGGCACGGTCAGATAA
>Ga0105237_10006187_pt1 | contig 13369 bp, 9 predicted proteins | sample KBSC24metaG_FD_81520 | JGI IMG/M metagenome (GOLD analysis project Ga0105237, IMG submission 81520) | Corn rhizosphere microbial communities from Kellogg Biological Station, Michigan, USA - KBS C2-4 metaG | ecosystem: Host-associated > Plants > Roots > Rhizosphere > Soil | place: Michigan, USA...
CGCTCCGGCGCCCTCGCCGACATCGTCCTCGGCTTCGACACCCTCGACGACTACCTCAAGAACCCCTCGCCCTACTTCGGAGCCCTCATCGGACGCTACGCCAATCGCATCGCCAACGCCACCTTCTCACTCCACGGCAAAACCTATCACGTCCCCAGGAACGACGGAGCCAACTCGCTCCACGGCGGCTCCAATGGCTTCGACAAACGCCTCTGGACCTCCCACATCACTCCCGACGCAGCCCTCGAACTCACCTACACCAGCATCCACGGCGAACAGGGCTATCCCGGCACCCTGAACGTCACCGTGCATTACCACCTGACCGACCTCAACGAACTCCGAATCGACTACACCGCCGTCACCAATCAGGACACTGTCCTCAACCTCACCAACCATTCCTATTTCAACCTGAACGGTGCAGGCAACGGCGATATTCTCGACCACCTCGTCACTATCAACGCAGCCCGCTACACACCCATAGACTCTGGCCTGATCCCCACTGGTGAACTAAGCCCCGTAGACGGCACGCCGTTCGACTTCCGTCATCCCACTGCCATCGGCGCGCGCATCAACCAGCCCGACGAACAGCTCAAACGAGCAGGAGGCTACGATCACAACTGGGTTCTCGACCGCACCACCAACGCCCTCGAATTAGCCGCCCGTGTCACCGACCCCGCAAGCGGCCGCGTTATGGAAGTGCTCACCACCGAACCCGGCCTGCAGTTATACTCCGGTAACTTCCTCGACGGCAGCCTCACTGGCAAAGGCAGCCGCGTCTACGGTCATCGCAGCGGCTTCTGCATGGAGACCCAGCACTTCCCGGATTCCCCCAACCAGCCCGCGTTCCCTAACGTGGTGCTGAAGCCCGGCCACACATGGCAATCCTCCACCGTCTACCGCTTCAGCACGCAGCCGCTATAACTCGCGATATTCGAACCAAGCGAAATCCGCCGCCTTGCCTGCGCCCGACAGGTCCTGACACGCCATCCCCACAAAAGCCCCGGTGAAGTTCGCCAGACCCGGCGTGGTCGCTTCGTCGGAAAGAATACTCGCATCGAACGTCTGCGAAAGCCACTGCCACGTCCCGCCCGGAACACGCCACGCAAACCGCAGCGTATCGAGGCGAATCTCAGCCCGCAGTTCCAGCGGACCTTCCGCATCAATCGGAATCGGCTCGCTGAACGCATCCGCCGAAGGTTGATCCGGCAGCGCCGACATCACCCGAAGATGCTTCCCATTTGCCTCATCCCGGCACAGGTACAGGTAATGAAACTTGACCGCGTTGTAATAACAAACTAGCCCCGCCATCTGCTGGAAATGCTCCGGCTCAAACTCAATTAACGTTTCCACCGAGCAATGATGCGACTGCTGCCGCCGCGCCACCAGTGCCTGCCGGAACATACTGCCAATCGTCTCCCGCCCATACAACCGCAGATAGCCAGGCCTCTCCGTCAAACTGAACAGCATCTCCGGATAGGGCGTACGCAGCCACTGAAACTCCAGCGGCAGTTCCGGCGCGTCGAAACGAACCCGCGACTCGCCACTCGCCCACGGATGCGGTTCTAACGCTGGCGCCGCAACCCGCACCTCAGGAACCGCCGACCCGGTCGCATGATAGAGCCATCCATCAGCCTTCCATTCCATCTTCTGGATCGCCGTCTCGCGTCCCAGCGTGCATCGCCCGCGCGACGGCAGCGGCCGCCCACAGAGGTGCACCATATACGTCTCTCCCGCAGGCGTCTCCACCATGTCGGCATGACCCGCCCGCTGCAGCACACCCTCCGCATGCCCCCGCGAGGTCAGAACGTACCGGTCAGGATGCAATTCGTAAGGCCCGTGCAAGTCTCGCGACCGCGCCATCGTCACCGCATGTCCCCAACCCGTCCCGCCTTCCGCCGTCAGCAGATAGTAATAACCGTCCCGCTTGTAGATATGCGGACCTTCCGTGAACCCGATCTCCGTCCCCTGGAAGATCACCTCACGCTTTCCCACCAGCCGCTGCTCAGCAACCGAATACTCCTGCAGCAGAATCCCCGCAAATCGATTCCGCCCCGGCCGGTGATCCCACAACATCTGCGTCAGATGCTTCCGCCCATCGTCGTCATGAAACAACGACGGATCGAACCCGCTGGCATTCAGATAAACCGGATCAGACCACTCCCCGTCGATCGTCGGACACGTCACCAGGTAATTCTGGAAATCCCGCAGCGAAGCGCCGGAAGCCCCGGCCTGGCTTGTACGCCCATATCGCTTCACGTCCGTATAGATCAGCCAGAACAGGCCATCCGCATAGGTTAGACATGGCGCCCACACGCCGCAGGAATCCGGATCGCCCTCCATGTTCAGCTGTGAAGCCCGGCGCAGCGGACGCCCCAGCAATCGCCAGTGCACCAGATCCCGTGAATGATGAATCTGAACTCCCGGAAACCACTCGAACGTGGACGTCGCGATGTAGTAATCCTCACCCACCCGAACAATAGAAGGGTCGGGGTTGAACCCCGGCAAAATCGGATTAAGAATCTCAGGCATTCGTAGCCGCCGGGTCCTTCACCACAATCCACAAAATCGCTGCTCCAATCAAATCCAATCCTCCCAGGCAAACGAAGAACGGCGAATATCCCACCGTCGTCACCAGCCCGCCAATCGCCAGCGAAAACAGCAGCAGCCCCAGATTCCCAAACACCCCAGCCATCCCCGCCACCGTCGCCACTTCGCTCCGCGGAAACAGGTCCGAAGACATCGTAATTACCGTGACCGACAGCGTCTGATGTGCAAAGCCCGCAACACACAAAAGCGCCAGCGCCGTGTACGGACTCTCCACCATCCCTACAAACGCCACGCCGCCCATAATCACTGCTCCGAATGTGAACGTAGCGCGTCTTGCATTGATCAGCGTCAGTCCGCTCTTCTGGAATCGCTGGCTCAGAAATCCGCCAAACACACACCCGATATCCGCCGCCAGAAAAGGCAGCCACGCCGTCAGCGCAATTTGCTTCAGATCCATATGCCGGACGGTGGAAAGATATAGCGGCAGCCACACCGTCAGCGTGCCCCACGCCGGATCCGCCAGGAACCTCGGCAGCGCGATTCCCCAGAAATTCCGCTGACGCCCAATCTTCAGAATCGATGGCTTTGTCGCCACCGCCAGCGACTTCTCCTGCCCCGAAAGAATGTACTCGCGCTCCTCCGCGCTCAGCTTCGGATCAGTTGCCGGAGGGTTATAAAACCACAGCCAAAGCATCACCCACAACAGCCCCAGCGACCCCGTAATCACGAACGCGAACTGCCAGTTGTAAAACAGAATCGCCCACGCCACCAGCGGCGGCGCCAGCATCGAACCAACCGACGCCCCGATGTTGTACACCCCACCCGCAAGCCCGCGTTCACTGGCCGGAAACCATTCGGACGTCGCCTTCATCCCCGCCGGATTTGCCGATCCCTCCGCAAACCCCAGCGCCGCCCGCAGCCCCGCAAACGCCTGCCAGGTATGCGCAAATGCATGTGACATGTTGATCAGCGACCATGCCACTGCAAAGATCGCAAAACCCGTCTTCAGTCCCACCACATCCAGCACATAGCCGCACACCGGCTGCAGCATGATCGCGCCCTGAAACGCCGCGGTGATCCACGAATACTGCTGTGGACCAATGTGCAGATCGCGCAGCAGCGTAGGCGCTGCAACCGCCAGTGTGGAGCGCGTCAGGTAATTGATCACCGCGCCCAGCATGATCAGCGCAATCATCCACCAGCGCCGTCCGGGTATTTTAGGCTTCATGAATTGGTTTTAGAGGGACAGGGGGCCGCGGCGCGCCGGTCCGCACGAATCTCGCACCACCAGCTCCGGTGTAATGGCGAATTCGCGGCCCACAATCTCTTTATGCTTGCTGTCGATCGACAGGCTTCGGAAGACTGTGTGCCCAATCTCGTCGCGCGGAATATGCACCGTCGTCAGCGCGGGCGCGCAGAACTTGGCAAGTTCGATGTTGTCGAACCCCGTCACCGAAATGTCTCGCGGTACCTGAATGCCGCGCTCGCGAAGTTCCAGCAGTGCCCCCACCGCCATCAGGTCGTTCACGCAGACAATCGCGGTCGGCGCCGGTCCCAACGCCAGTAGTTCAGCTGCTGCGCGCTTGCCCCCCTGCAGACTGTCGGAATCCGTCACCTGCCGGACCGTCGCGCCGGAATTCGCCGCCAGCGCACACTCCAGCACCGCGTTGCAGCGTTCCGCAATAGGCCCCAGCACCGAATCGTGCCCGATGAACCCGATATCCGTATGCCCCAGCGCCGTCAGATAATCAATGACCCGCTCGACGCCCTTCCGGTAGTTCACCTTGATCTTCGTCACGTGCCCGCCAGCGACGCCCACGTCGTACAGGACCACCGGAGTGCCGCCCTCCGTCAGGTCCTCCACAATGCTGTCGTAAATCTCAGAGACGATCAGCGCCAGTCCCGCCACCCGGCGCCCCACCATCATCCGAACGCTGGCTTCCAGCCGGTCCGGACGATAAAGCGTGTTCGACACCACCACTTCATAACCGTTCGCGTGGCAGTCGCTCTCCACCGCCCTGTACACGTCGAGGAAGAACGGATTGTCGAGATTCGAAACAATCACGCCAATCGTTTTATTCACCGCGCCTGCCAGGCTGCGCGCGTGCAGATTCGGGTGATACTTCAACTCCGCGACGGCTTTCATCACCCGCGTCCGCGTCGAATGCCGCACCACATCCACGCCGTTCAGGACGCGCGAGACAGTCGCGGTAGACACCCCCGCCCGTTCTGCAACCGCCTGCAAGCTCATAGCGGAATCAGTATAACCCAAACCTTGTAAATTCAGACCCGAAAGCGGTTACTGTTATTTGCATGTTTTGCCGCTGCAAAGGTTCTTGCTGAAGAACGGCATCACATGGTTCTGAAATCGGTCCGCCACCGCGCTCGTATGCGTGCCGTGATAAATCTCGAACGTGTTCGCCACGCCATAGCTGTCCAGTATCTCGTGCAGCTTCGTTGCCCCCGCCTTCAATCCATCCTGATCTCCGACATCAATCGAGATCGCGCCGTATTGCCGCAGATTTCCGATGTACTGATCGACAAACGCCAGCGGAGCATTCGCCGCCCACTTCGCAATCACCTCAGGATCCGTCTTGCCATCCTTCACCGGCAGATCCAGATACAGCGGCGGATTCTTCGGGTTCGGTGACCACGCCGCCGCCGACGCCAGCTGCGCCCGCAATCCAAACGAGAGCTTTGCCGAGTCCTCCGCAGTCTTCACCGCCGCCAGCGCCTTTTCCGTCTCCGGATTCACCGGCCCCGCCCCCCGCGCCGTCATGCAGCACGGACTCATAATGTACAGGCTGCCGAAAACCTCCGGATACTTCATCCCGATCCGGCTCGCTCCATAACCGCCCATCGAATGCCCCGCCAGCCCTCTGCTGGTACGTTTCGCGATCGTCCGGTAATGCGCATCGATATAATTCACCACATCCCGCGCCACGAACTTTTCAAAATCGCCCGTCGTCACCGAACTCGAGTACATCGAGCCGTTATGAATCGTCTTCGAATCGGGCAGCACCACGATCGCTTCCTGCGCGCCCTGCGCGAACGCGCCTTCAATGGTCTGCGGAACCCGAATCTCCTTCGTCCACTGCTCCGCGCCAATCGAATACCCGTGCAGCGCATAAACCACCGGATACCGGCGGTTCTTGTCGGCGGCATACCCAGGCGGCAGGAATACAATCACTTCGCGATCTACCGCATCGCCTTCCAGATTTCCTTCGAGCGCGGTCCCATGCACTTTCACGTGTTCCACCGCGACAGGCTTCGCGCCCGCCACCGGAGCCGGCACTTCCGTGGCAACCTGCGCCGCCATCGGCAAAGCAGCCAGCAAAAACACCCCCGCCATTGTGCCTCTGATCATCTGGAATCTCCCTCGTCTTCCGCTTTCTGGCCGTAATACGCCTTCGGCCCATGCTTCCGCAAAAAATGCTTGTCCCGCAGGGAGTCCGATATCGGCCGCGCCCCCGGCTCGATCGCGATCGTCATCATCGCGAGTTGTGCAATCTCTTCCAGCAGAAACGCGTTATGCGCCGCCTCCGCCGCCGTCCTGCCCCACGCGAAGGGCGCGTGTCCCGCCACCAGCACCGCCGGCATCGTCATCGGATCCAGTCGCGTAAACCGCCGCGCAATCACCAGGCCGGTATTCAGCTCGTAGTCCGTCGCAATCTCCGTGTGCTCCATCTCATCGGTCACCGGAATCGCCCCGCGAAAATAGTCCGCGTGCGTCGTCCCGAAACACGGGATCTCGCGCCGCGCCTGCGCCCATGCCGTCGCATGTCGCGAGTGCGTATGCGCCACCCCGCCAATGCGCGGAAACGCCTTGTACAGCGCCACGTGGGTATCCAGATCTGAAGACGGCCGCATCGTTCCAGCCACAATCTTCCCGTCCAGATCCGTGATAACCATGTCATCCGCGCGCAGGGTCCCATAGCTCACACCGCTCGGCTTGATCGCAATCAGGCCCTGCTCACGGTCGATCCCGCTCGCATTGCCGAACGTCTCCACCACCAGCCCCTCGCGCACCAGCCGCAGATTCGCGTCCAGCACGTCCGCCCGCAGTTGCTCCACGGTCATGCGCGAGCCTCCCGCGCAATCCGCCGCAGCGCCGGCATCATGCTGCCTCGCCCGAACTCCAGATACAGCGCTTTGAAATGCGAGAACAGCTCATCGTAGGCAGCCCGGCTCCCGGTCTGCGGTTCGAATACTTTGTAATCCGGACACAGCGCCTTCTGCGCCTCCGCCACGCTCCGGAACGTCCCTGCCGCGAGGAATGCAAAGATCGCCGATCCCAGGCTCGTGACATCAGACGCCGGCACCAGCACCGGCTTGTTCAGCACGTTCGCGTAAACCTGATTCAGCACGTCATTCCGCTGCGGAATCCCGCCGCCATTGATCACCCGCAGAATCGGCACTCCATGCTCTTCCATGTGCTCCAGAATCACCCGGGTATGGAACGCGCAGCCTTCAATCGCCGCGAACATCTCATCCTGCGCCGTATGCGTGAGCCGCCACCCGATAGTCACTCCCGACACTTCCGGATTCACCAGAATCGTTCGGTCCCCGTTGTCCCACGGAAAGCGCAGCAAACCCGTCTGCCCCGGCTTGTAAGCCGCCAGCCCGTCGGTCAGCTCCGCAATGGTCCGGCCCGCACGTCGCGCAATCGCTTCGAACACATCTCCCGTTGCCGACATGCCCGCTTCGATTCCCGTCAGCCCCGGGTCTACTGACCCCTTCACCACGCCGCACAATCCCGGCACCAGCCCGGCCTTCTCAGACATCGCGACAATACACGTGGACGTGCCCACAATGTTCACCACATCGCCCAGTGCCGCACCCGCGCCCAGCGCGTCCCAGTGCGCGTCAAACGCCCCTACCGGAATCGGAATGCCTGTCTTCAATCCAAGCCGCTGCGCCCACTCCTCGCACAGGTGCCCGGCCAGCTGCTCAGACGTCGCATACTGCCCGGCCAGCTTCTCCCGGAACGGCACCAGCAGCGGATCCACCTCTGCCAGAAACTCCTCCGGCGGCAGCCCGCCTAGCGCGTCGTTCCACATCCATTTATGGCCCATCGCGCAGATCGACCGCTTCACCTGCGACGGATCTTTAATCCCCGCCAGCGTCGCCGCCGCCATATCGCAATGCTCGAACGCGCTCGCCGCCAGCGCCCGCTTCTCCGGATTGTGCCGAAGCCAGTGCAGTAACTTCGCCCAGCCCCACTCCGACGAATACGTGCCCCCGCAGTAATCGAGCGCCGTCAGCTTCGCCGCGCGCGCATGCTCCGTGATCTCACTGGCCTCTTTCCACGCCCGGTGATCGCACCACAGATAGTAATCGTCCACCGGGTTCATCTGCGCATCCACCGGAACAACAGACGAACCCGTCGTATCGATTGCCAGCGCGCCAATCTCCTCCGCGCTCACCTGCGCCTTCTCGATCGCCCTCCGCATCGCTTTCGTCAGCGCCGCCATCTGATCCGCATGGCTCTGCGTCGCGTAGTCCGGGTCTTCCGCCTTCCGATGAAGTGGATACTCCGCGGTCGCAAAGGACAGCCGCCCTCGCGTGTCATCAAACAACGACACCCGCACTGAGAGCGTTCCGAAATCAATTCCCGCCACGATCATCGGCAGCCCTCCGCTCTTCGCAGCACCGCGCCTATTTGTGGTAGTGAACGTCCCATTGCAGATACTTCGTTGTCGCTTCCATCACCGAACCCGCCACCGTCGAGAAATTCGCCGCCACATGATGCTCGAAGCCGCGCTCGCAGATGAAGCGCAGCAGTTTCTGCATCTCCGGTATCCGCACCACGCCCGCGCCTCCGAACGTCTGCAGCGAATCGTTCGTGAATTCGCCCTGGCCCACATACCCGGTGATCTTGCCCTGCAGATCGTCGGTCGAGAAGCGCGCGAAACTCATCGGTCCCGCTTTCACCCGTCCCACGCAGGTTCCGAACGTGTTGTCCTTGCCTACGGTCCCGGCGATAATCTCCTGGAAGTCCATCCGCACATCCTGGAAGAAGTGCTTCGGCAGATTGCTGCAGTGGAAGCAGACCGCTTTGTCCGGGTCCTCGCCGTAGTTGTTGTTCCAGTCGAGCAGCGCGCTCGGAGTTTCCGATGCCAGCGCCAGCGCATGCATGCCCACCACCCCCGCGATATCCACCTCGCAGGCGCTCGAAATCAGGCTCTCGCTCATCATGCTCATCACCGTGCAGGGCACCACGCCGAAGAACTCTTCCATCGCCGTCCAGCACTGAATCGCACTGATCGCGACCTGCGTCTGTTCCATCCACTGGTCGATCACCGCGCCCAGCTTCGCCATCTTCAGCAGCGCCGCCTGGGGAATCCCATTGGTGGCTACATAAGAGTTGATCGCCGCCAGTTTCGCCGTCGCCGCCGGGTCGTCGTCCTTCATCCTCTGGATGCGCCCCATGATCTCGAACAGATCCACCGTCTCCACCGAAATCCCGCTGTTCTCCAGCAGCTTCTCGCTGTAGCGCACCGTATTGAACGCCGAAGGTCTTGCCCCGATTGCCCCAATCCGCAGCCGCCGCAGCCCCTTCACCACCCGGCACGTCGCCGCGAACTCTGCCAGATCTTTGCGGAACGTTTCCGAATCCGGTGTCTCCGTATGCAGCGTCGTCAGCGTGTATGGAATCCCATACTGCCGCAGATTGTTGCAGACCGACATCTTCCCGCAGAAGCTGTCTCGCCGGTCGCGAATCGACATCTTCGAAGGCGTGTCCGGAGTCGCCTGGATCAGCACCGGAACACTCAGTCCCGCCATCCGCAGCGTATCCGCCACCGCCCTCTCATCACCGAAATTCGGCAGCGAGACAATCACCCCGTCGATCGTCCTCGCGTGCTGCTGAAACAGATCCGCGCAGGCGCGCGCCTCCTGTCTCGTCTCCACCGCTCCGAACTTCGTCTGCTCCGGAGTCACCGCAATTACCTGGTGCCCCGCGCCCTCCAGAGCCGCAATCATGTCGCGGCGTCCCGTCGCCGCAAGATGGTCGGGGAAGAAGCCCCGGTTGCCAATAATCAATCCGAAAATCATGAGTTATCCTTATCCCTTTTTCGGGCGAAAATGATAGCTGTACCCGGCGCCCATTACCAGCAGCAGGACTCCCCACCAGATGCCGATGTGGAGGCTTGCCAGCACGACCGTACGCTCCGGGGGCACGCTCAGTTCATACAAACCTTGCCCCAGAATCACCACCCCGTAAAACAGCAGCAGAATCCCGATAAAAAACCAGATCGAGATCATTCCTTTGTGTTCATGCATATGTCGTTACCAGACCACAATGTTCAGAATCACCAGCACCATGGCTACCAGGATTGCCCAGAACATAGGCTTCTGATAAACCGGAATGTCGCCATCGCCCGGAATCTCCGTGCACCCATACACCAGCCCGACCAGTTGCTCCTCCGGCAGCGGCTTCGTGGCATAACTCACCACCACCGTCACCAGCACGCAGACCAGCCAGGACCAAAGCGCCCGGTACATGTCCTCTGCCATAGCCTTTGCATCCGCAGACATCGCCACATAACGCAGCGCCGTCGGGTCGATCTTCACCCAGGCCCACATCCCGATCGACGACACGGTGCCCAGCAGCAGTCCCCAGAAACCGCCCGCCGGCGTCGCCCGCTTCCACAGCATCCCTAAGATCACCGTCCCGAACAGCGGCGCGATGAAGAAGCTGAACAGCGCCTGCACATAGTCCATAATGCCCGCCGACCGCATTACCAGATAAGCGGTCCCGATGCTCACCAGCAACCCGATCACAGTGGACCAGCGCCCCATGCTCACGTAGTGCTCGTCAGTCGCATTCTTCCGGATCAGCGCCCGGTAGATGTCGTACGTCCACACCGTCGAAAACGCCGTGACGTTCCCCGCCATGCCCGACATGAAACCCGCCACCAGAGCCGTAATCCCCAGCCCCAGCAGCCCCGGTCCGCAATATCGCGCCAGCATCAGCGGCAGCACTTCGTTGTAGCTGTGCAGTCCCGGAGTTGCCGCAGCTTCATCCGCGCCCACCAGCTTGAAAGGCAGCACCGCCAGCGCCAGCAGCCCCGGCACAATCACGATGAACGGCACGAACATCTTGAAGCTCGCTCCGATAATCGGCGCCAGCCGCGCGGATCGCAGATCCTTGGCCGAAAGCACCCTCTGCACCACCAGGAAGTCCGTCGTCCAGTAGCCGAACGAAATGATGAATCCCAGCCCCAGCACAATGCCGGTCCAGTGAATGCCCATCGGGTTATCCGAAAAATGCCCCAGCGTTCGCCACAGGTGCGTATAGTCGCCGCCTCCGGTATTGTGCTGGATTCGCGCCATCATCCCAGCCCAGCCGCCCGTCTCGATCAGCCCCACAATCGAGATCACCAGAGCGCCCAGCCAGATCAGTACGAACTGCAGCACTTCATTGAAGATCGCCGAAAGCAGCCCGCCCAGCGTCACGTAAATGCCCACCGTCAGAGACGACATCCAGATGCTGAACGACAGGTCCCAGCCCAGGATCACCTGCATGATCAGAGCCATTGCGTACATGTTGACCCCGCTCATCAGAATCGTCATCAGCCCGAACGAAATGGCCGACGTCGCCCGCGCGCCCTCGCCGAACCGGAGCTTCAAATACCCCGGCACCGAGTGCGTCTTCGAGATGTAATAAAACGGCATCATCACGATGCCCAGAAACAGCATCGCCGGAATCGCGCCAATCCAGTACCAGTGCGTTGCCAGAATGCCGTATTGATAGGCCGCGCCCGCCCAGCCCATCAGTTCCAGTGCGCCCAGGTTTGCGGAAACGAAGCTCAGCCCCGCTATCCACGCCGTCATATCCCGCCCGGCCAGAAAGAAATCTTCGCCAGTGGTCGTAAAGCGCTTGAGATAGAACCCAATCCCCAGCACCATCAAAAAGTAAGCCCCGATGACGAGCATGTCGGCAGGGGCAAGAGAGAGAAGTTTAGTTGAGTTCATCGGCGCGCTTCGTGGGGCTCCTCTAAATGTGCTCCAAGGAGTCTATCACTTTTGTAAGCGCATTCAGGAGGCGGTTAGTGTCAACCTCGGCTCAACCCTCGCCTTATCCAGAGCCTCCACCGCGCTCCGATACCCGATCTCGACAATGGCATCGAAAGCGTGAAAGTCCATCAGCCCGTACTGCGCGACTGACGGCATAATCAGCAAATCCGCATGCTGCCGCGTCTTCCGCAACTGCGATTCGCAGCTCAGCGTCAGCGTCCGGTACAGAATCTCCATAATCGAGGGAATCCGCCGCGTCCTCGAAAATGGATTCAGCCGGTTGCGCAGAATCTCAAATCCCGACGGCGTGGTCATCTCCCACCCCGGATGGATCAGGATCTCATCGTTCACCGACACGTCGATCGCCAGCACCTTCCCGGAAAAGTGCTCGCGCATAATGTCGATCGGCAGATTGTTCAGCACCCCGCCATCCACCAGAATCTGCTTCCCGATAAACAGCGGCGGAGCCAGCACCGGCATCGCACAACCCGAGCGCAGCGCCATTGCCACCGACCCGGTGAAATGCTCCACCACAGCCGCCCCCGCAATATCCGAAGAGAGACAGAAGAACGGGATCGGCAGATCTTCAATCTGCCAGTGTCCGCAAATATCCGTGGCGATCTTCGCCAGCTTCCGCCCGCTCACAAACGACAGCAGCGGCAGCGTCAGATCCCTCGCCGGCCGTCGTGTGAAAAAGCTGTGTCTCGCCGCATCCACCAGCGCGTCGAAATCACCGCCACGGGCATACATCGCGCCCACGAACGCGCCCATGCTCGCGCCGCCAATGCGGTCAACCGGAATCCCAAACTCGCCCAGGGCCCGTAGTGCCCCGATCTGCGCGAACGCCCTCGCACCCCCGCCGCTCAGCACCACATTGTTCGCTCGCCCGGCCAGCACCCGTCCCAGCCGGGCAAAATCTTCCGCATTCCGCGCCCGCACATGATGATGCTCGGTCGGTGCTAAGACCCGCAGCCACGGCGCCGTCGGGCATTGTCGAACCCAGTCGCCCTTGTGCACCAGCGCCAGATCCATCCGGCCCAGCAGACTGCGGTCCAGTCCGCGGACAAACGGATGCTCCGCAACGTTCGGCAGCGTGGCGGAACCCGCGTCCCCCACCAGCAGAATCAGGTCGGCCCGAAAGAAGCAGTAACGGGACCAGGCGCCCGTATCGGCCTCCGCTTCGCACACCAGAAAATCGAACTCCTGCTCCAGCTCATGCAACCGCTCGGACGCCGCATTCAGCGCCTCCGTGGTTCGCCCCAAGGGAAAACTGCCGTCCACCCGGTGCGCCGTCCCCAGTTCCCTCAGCGCCTTCGTCAGTCCCCTCGCGAACCCTGCCCCATCCACCCCCGGCGAGATCGGCATCACCGCGATCGTCTTGTACGGATACACGGCCTGACGACCCTTGATCTGCCCGCTCAGCCTGCGAATCACCGTCCGCGCAATCTCCATCGCGACCGCCGGATATCGCTCCGTCAGCTGCAGGAATGACGACTCCGGGAAGCGCACCAGTTCCGAATCGATTCGCGCCACCAGAGTAGCGGAGCGCGGAGCCCCCGTCAGCAGCGCCATCTCCCCCGCGCCTTCGCCCGGCAGGATTTGCGATACAGGCACCAGTTTCCCGCTCGCGTCCGTATTGAAAACCCGCAGATTCCCGCTGACCACGTAATAGTAATCGTGGTCAGCCTCGCCCCCTCGAATCAGCGTGTCTCCGGGCTTCAGAAACATCGTCTCGGGAGGCGGTTCGATACTGCGCAGCACCGCCTCCCGCACGCCCCGGAACAGTGCGGATCGCAGCAGA
>Ga0105237_10006189_pt1 | contig 13358 bp, 8 predicted proteins | sample KBSC24metaG_FD_81520 | JGI IMG/M metagenome (GOLD analysis project Ga0105237, IMG submission 81520) | Corn rhizosphere microbial communities from Kellogg Biological Station, Michigan, USA - KBS C2-4 metaG | ecosystem: Host-associated > Plants > Roots > Rhizosphere > Soil | place: Michigan, USA...
ACGGTTTGGTGTCGGAGTATTCGCTGTAAGTCTCATCTGCGCGGCACAGGAGCCTGTCAACACAGCTCCGGCGCTGAATGCTGCCGCGACGAAAGCTTATCAGGCCAAAGATTACGCGAAGTTCGCCAGCGCGAGATCCGCTGGACGGCTACCTTGTGCTGCCGCCGATTCGATGTCGCGGATATCCCCGCCCGCCACTTGCGAGAGTCCCGCCAATCCGCCGCCTGTCGAAAGCTGACGGCGCACTTCCTCAGTGCTCCACCCGTGCCGCTCCATCATGTAGAGCACAGCGAAGACGTCCAGGTCGCCGTGGCGTGTCGCATTCTCCAATCCCGATTGCGGCGAGAACCCCATCGTCGTGTCGATCGATCGCCCGTTATCGATGGCGCACATGGAGGAGCTTCCTCCAAGGTGGCAACTGACCAGCTTCACCGGCCGGCCCAACATCGCCGTCACCCGTTCGGCGATGAACTGGTGTGACGCTCCGTGGAAACCGTACTTCGCCACGCCGTCTTCCAGCCACGATGAGGGGACACCGTAGAGTCGCGCGTGCTCCGGCATGGTGGCGTGGAACTCGGGCTCGAAGGCCGCCACGATCGGCACGCCAGGCATTGCTTCCCGAAAGGCCTCGATAGCCGTCAGGTAGATGGCGTTGTGTGCTGGCGCGGCCGGGAGGAATTGCCGCAGCGCATCCACCACCGCATCATCCACAACGAACGTGCCGCGATACCGCGGCCCCGCCAGCACAGCTTTCAGTGCAATGCCATCGATTCGCGTTTCACCGGCGTCTACCTGACGGATCGCTTCACGGTAGTTCGCAACGCGTTCTAATCGGCCTTTCGCGAGCACCTTCTCCGAAGGCATCTCGAGAATTTGATACTTCAGCGACGTCGATCCCAGGTTCGGTATAAGGAGGTTCACTTGATTCCGCGGTATTCGGTTTGGATTCTCTTTAAATTGGCGGCGGCCGTCGCCTGGTAGTTACTCTTCAGCGCCGCGCAAGACCGAAAATAGTTCGCCGCTTCCTGCGCTTTCTCGGGACTGCCTGAAGCCAATTTGTAATCCGAGAGCCCGAGCAGGAACAAAACTTCGGGCTTCAGAGTGGCCAGCGAGGGACTCGCCTCCACCAGCGGCAGCGCCTTCTTCAGGTCCTGGTCGGCTTGTGCGTGCTTGTTGTCGGCGGCGTGCTGCTTGCCGCTCATGTACCAGGCCAGGCCCGTCACCTGGTTCTTGTGCGCCGTCCAATCCGCATCGCTGGTGCCTTCCGGCTTCGGCTTTGCCGCCATCACTTCCACAATCTTCGTGGAGTAGGCATGGATCTTTTCCGGATCCTTCTTATTCTGCAGGTAGCTGTCGGTCACCACCAACAGCATGTCTTCGTTGCTCTGGTCGGTCGCCAGCACCTTTTCGGCCACCGCAACCGCTTTATCGTTGGCTCCGGACTGCCGGTATGCCAGGAACAGCGGCTGTTGGATCTTCACGAAGTACTCGCTCTTGGGATTGCGCTGCTCAAGCATTTGCGACAATTCCGTGACAATCTTCGGATCGCGGGATTGTGACGCCGCACTGAAGAGAGCGTATTCCGAGTAGGTATCCACCTGCTTCGCGTAGTCCACTTCGTTCTTCCAGCTCTCCTGTGCATCGGCCGCCGCGGGCTTGGGCGTCGCCGCCAGCTTGCGCGCATTCGCCGAGGTCACGGTGGACCACTTCTTGACACCCTCGACATCCTTCTTGGCTTCCGCCGCCTTCAGATTTTGGAGCGCTGCTTCGGGATCGTCCGGATCCAGCGCCAACAGTCTCTCGCCGGCCGCGATGATCTTGTCGGAATCGCCGGACTTCACATAACTGGCCTGCAGTTGTTCCAACACCCATGCCGAGGTCTCCAGCTTGGGAAATTGCGTCGCGAACTGCTCCATCAGAGCAGACTTCTTGGCAGGATCGTTTTCCTGTAGCAGTTGTTGCAGAAGCTTACCTTCGGGCTTCTCCGCATCCACTTCTTCCAGCTTGTGTCGCTGCCCGAACGCCGTCAGGGAAAGGGCGACCAAAAGAATGATGATCCGCATGCTTCACCCCTTTTCTCGTGAGGCAGGCGCTTTCGCCTGCTGATCTGAATTTGTCTGCCATTGTTTTACCACTTCTTCAGGTAAAAGGGGACGGACTCCTTCGAATGCCCCACAAGGTCGCTTTACTGCACGAACCCCAACTGCTTGAGCGTGGTGGCCGGTTCGGTATCCTCGAACTTGGTGAGCGGCGCTTTCTCCCGGCCGTTTTCCAGCGCAACACCATACGGATACGCCGTGTACGAGAAAATCGGCGCCAGCGTCTGAAAATCGCTCGACACCACTGCTTTCAGTCCCGTGTCATTCAGGAACTGATCCGCATACTCCTTCATCTCCACCGGAATCGCGACTACCTTCGTGTCGCCCCACGACAGCTTCGACATCCTCTTGGCAGCATCGAAACAGTGCATACACTGCGGATCGAAGAAGAACAGGAAAACCTTGCCATGCTGCAGCGAATATGGCTGGCCGGCAACCATCGTGGTCTCCGGCGCTTTGGTTCCGGTCTGCCGCACTTCCGCGACGCCATACGAGACCACCGCGAATACCGAAACGGCGCCCAGAATCAGGAAGGCGGTGCGCAATCCCGTCGGCCGCTTCGACCAGAGGCCCGCACATACCGCCAGCGCCAGCATCAACCCGTCACCAATGAAAAAGCCCGGACCAACCGCGCGCTTCAGCCACGGAAAACAGCTGCATTCTTCCCCGTGAAGCGCGGTGTAGTGAATCCCGACGTAGATCATGAACGCTACCAGCAGAATACTGATCGCAATCGCACCCCATCGCCGAAAGCGAGGAACCAGAATCAGTACAGCGGCAACCGTCTCCGCGATGCCGAACAACAGTGCCGCGGCCTGGCTCAATGCCTCCGGCACTTTGGCCTGTGCCATCCGCATGGCCGCGCCCTGCACGTCGGTAATCTTCCAGAGACCAGAAACCAGGAACAGAAGCGCGATTAGCGAGGCGGACACCCAGCTCACAGCGGTCTTCCAGCCGGGGAGTTCAAGCGCACCAAAGCCCTCGCGCGGCTGTGCCATACTGTCGTTCATGGCCCTATTGTACCGTCTGATCAAGCCGACAGGGCCAGCCCGCCACGTATGATTCCCTTCGCCTGCCTTCTGCTGCTGGCCGCGTCTAACGTCGTTGACGTGGTAGACGAGGTCTACCAGATTCCCGCCAACGAATGGCGCTACGTCGAGCTTGGCCTGAATCAGAAGCCCGCTGTGGTGCATGCGCACTTCTCAGTGGAGTCGGGGCCGGCACACGTGCGTCTTGCGCTAATGCGCCGCGAAGATGTGGAGCGCCTGCGCGTCGGTCTCCCGCACGGCGTCATCGAAGAAACCGCGGCAGGCGGAGCGGGCAACTTCGTGCCCCATGCACGGGGCCCAGGCGACTACGTCGTGGTGGTGGACAATACGGCCAATGCTCCATCTTCCGTCCGCCTGCGGGTCTGGCTGGATTTCGATGTGCATCCCGGGCCGGAGGTGACCAGGCTTTCCCCGCAACGCCAGCTCACCGTGATACTGCTGAGCTTTGGCACCTTCTTTGCGATTGTCACCTGGTCAGCCCGCCGCCTGCTTCGCGGCATCCGGCGATAGCTACTTCTTCTTCGCCAGCTCGGCGCGCAACCTCTCCTCCTGTTCACGAATTTTTTGTGGCAGGTCGGGCCCGAGATCTTCCAATTCACCCACCTGCCTGACTTCGATGTTGGTGTCCACACCCTCACCGTGAGGCGCGGGAGCACGTAACGCCCAGTCGATTGCCTCCTGCCTGGAGTTTACTTGAATCAGCCAAAAGCCGGCGATCAGCTCCTTGGTCTCGGCGAATGGTCCGTCAACGACCGTACGTTTGCCTTTCGTGATCTGAATGCGGGCGCCCTTCGCGCTCGACTGCAGTCCTTCCGCGGAGAGCAGAACTCCCGCCTTCACCATTTCTTCGTTGTAGATTCCCATCTCCGCCATCATTTGGGGGTCTGGGTCCCGCCCGCTTCTGATTCCTGGCTGGCTTTGACGATCATCATGAATCGCATCTCTCTATTCTCCCTGTAATGAAGTGTGAGAAGCGGCTTTTTCCGCTCCCACCAGACAGTCGAACCGACTCAGTGGGAAACGACAAACGAAACAAACTTTATTTCAGTCATCCGTGTCATAAGGGATACAACGATGCCACGGAAACACAAGTCACCGGACACTCTCGCAGTGCTATCAAGGATTTGGGAATGGCGCTCGCCATGCTGGGTATCGGCACGCATGGTACCTACTAGCTCTCACTTCCCAGGGAACTCCCGTATCGGGACCGGAGTCTATACCAACATGCTCCGCGGACTGCTTGCTTTCCTGTTCACCTGCGCCGCTCTGGCGCAGCAGAGACAACCGCTACCAATTGACGAAGCGATGCAGAAGTACTGGAAGCTGCGTCAGGCAGGCAATTTCGAAGAAGCGGTCGCACAACGGGACGTAGTCCGAAATTTGCTGGCGAAGGTGCCGCTCGAATCGCCGCAATACGCCTCGTGGGCGCAGAACGTCGCACAACTCTACCAATCCGTGGGAATGTTCGACCAAGGACGTGAGGTACTGGAGAGTGCGCTGGGCCGCACCACTCAGTTGCCTGACTATCATTCGCATCGCATCGCCCTGTTGACTGCACTGTCTTCGTTCTGGCAGCAGGACCAAAATCTCCTCAAGGCTGCCACATATATGGAAAAGGCGGTGACAGCCCTGGAATCCGCGCCTGCGACTCCGCAGGCTGACCAGCAGCAAGCGGGAGTCGGTGGAGGAATCTCGTTTTCCCGTCTTCAGGCCGGCCCATACTTGGCCGTGAGAAGCGGAAGGTTCAGCGGTTGGACGCCGGAATCGAACCTCGCCTCCGCGTACGAGCGCCTGGCGGACCTTTACCGGCAACTCGGACGCCGCCAGGCAGTCGCCGCCCTATCGTCCAAGATCAAGAAGGCGAGTGAAGGCAACCCCCATGCACTGGCATCCTATTATGAGCGCCAGGGAAACACTGACGAGGCTGCCAAGCTCTATCAGCAGATTGGAAAGGATGCGGCCGGCGATCCGCAGCAGTCCGCCGGAGCCCTGCAACAGCTTGCCTACCTCTATTCTCGCGAACAGCGTTTTGACGACGCAGCAGCTACGTTACGCTCCGCGATCGCTACCATCAGCTCGTCGGGGATAGAAGGCGGAGCGCAGCAGGTCATTGGCATGAGCGAAGCCTTGGCGAACTTTCTGCAATCGGCAGGCAAGAACGATGCGGCGGACCAGGTGTATCGGGACCTGATAGCGAAAAGCCCCGGGCCGCAGGATCCAACCTATCCGCAACTCCTGTATGGATATGCGAATCATCTCGGAAACACAAATCGCGCAGCGCAGGCCGAGGCGCTGCTGAATACCTACGCGGACAATCATCCCTCCCTCCAACCTTGGGAAGAGTCGCAGTTACTCTTTATTCGCTCAAATGCCGCGCGCCAGGCCGGCGACACCGCACGTGCGGATGCCCTTCAAAAAGAAGCTAACGCGCGTAATCAGGGGCTCCAGGGACCGGCGCCCGAGCGAGCTTTGTTTGAGCAGTTTCAACGGGTACAGCAGGCCGCCGACTCCGACGATACCGAAGCGGCGTTCAGCCAGGCCATGCAGGCTATCAGCCTGGCATCCGGCGTCAATGGCCGCGAGCAACTTGCGTGGCAGCTACCGAATATAGCCGAGCGACTCGCGTCCAGGAAAGCGATGGCCAAGGCTGAGCAACTCTATCAGAACCTGTTCGCAACCGTCGAGAGCTGGTCGGCCGATTCGCTGCAGCCAATGTTGACGGTCGCCCAGAACTACGTACATTTCCTGATGCAGCACGATCGCGGAGGCGAGGTCCCGGCAGCCATAGAGCGCTATCAAAAGCTGCTCGCTGCCGCTCACGGACCTTCCAGCGGCCACCTCGCCGAGCCGCTGCAATTGGCAATTCAATTCGAGCGCTATCACGGTTCTCCGAAGCGCGGATTGTTGGCAGCCCAGGATCTGCTCACCTTGCAGGAGTCCCTGAGCGGCTCAACCAGCGAGCCGTATCTGCACGCCCTTCAACAGGTAGCAGAGCTCTACGAAGCCACTGAAGACTCCGCCAGAAGTATTTTGATGCAACGGCAGGCGATTGGAATTGCGGACTTGGTCTACCGTTCGAACGACACCCAACGCGCTTACCCGCGCATGAGCCTCGCGATGCATCTCGCCCTGCACAAGGAGTTCGACGAAGCCGAGCGGCTGGGCGCAGAAGCAGTGGCCATCGGCGAGTCGGCACGCCCGTCGCAGGGCAACGACTTCGCACAACAGCTCCAACAAATCCGCTCGATGCGAAAGCAAAAGGATTCGGCTCCCGCTCATTGGTTTCAGGGCGAGGGACACGCTGTTGGAGTCGCTCCGGGTCACGGGCTCTAATCTCTAGTGGTGAAACCGCTTCCTACCGAGCCGTGACCGCGAGGGAGCGGTGCTTTTGTGCCATTTGTTCCTTCGCAGTCCTGCCGCGCCCAAAGGCGCGGTCTCCGCTCCCTCGCGGTCGCGGCTCGGTAACACACAAGATCTGCCGTGCATTTTTCAGACCGTGCTTTCCGTTAAACTAATCAACCGGAGGCACCGTCATGAAATCCTTGCCATTCGTTATTCTGCTTGCCGTGTCTATACCGGCGGCCTTTGGCGCCGCGGGCAGCTTGCACCTTCTGCAGAAGCCCGCCATGAACAAGACCCAGATCGTTTTCACCTACGCGGGCGACTTGTGGAGCGTCAGCCGCCAGGGCGGGGTCGCGACCCGACTGACTGGCGGGTCCGGCTCGGAGAGCGGCGCTGCCTTCTCTCCGGACGGCAACACCATTGCCTTCTCCGGCGAATACGACGGTAATACGGACGTATTCACTGTACCCGTGACGGGCGGCGTCCCGAAGCGCATCACCTACCATCCCGATGCGGACCGGGTGGTCGGCTGGACGCCGGACGGAAAGAAGATTCTATTCCGCTCTACACGACAGAGCTACTCGCGCTACACCCAACTCTTCACCGTGCCTGCTGAAGGAGGCCTACCCGAAGTCTTGCCGCTGCCGATGGCGTCGCAGGGCGCGTATTCACCCGATGGCAAAAGGCTGGCGTATCAGCCGTTGGACGGCGGGCAGTTCTCTTCCGACACCAACAATTTCGTCTCCTGGAAAAGATATCGGGGCGGTCGCGCCAGTTACATCTGGATCGTCAACTTCGCCGATTTGAGTACGACCAAACTACCGCGCACCGACTCGAATGATTTCGATGCCATGTGGATCGGCAGCAAGGTCTACTTCCTCTCCGACCGCAACGGGCCGGTGACACTCTTCAGCTATGACCCAGGCAGCAAGAAGGTCGAAGAGCTGATCAAGAACACCGGCAAAGACATTATCAACGCGACGGCCGGGCCGGGCGGAATCGTCTACGAGCAGTTCGGGCAGATCCACATCTACGACATCGCGGCCGCAAAAGAACACGCCGTACCGGTCGAGATCGCCGCCGACCTTACTGAAGTGCGCCCCCGTTTTCAGAATGTCTCGCGTGAGATTCGCGACGCGCGCATCTCTCCCACCGGTGTCCGCGCCGTGATTGAGGCGCACGGAGAGATCCTCACCGTGCCCGCGGACAAGGGCGACATTCGCAATCTTTCCAACTCGCCGGGCGTGATGGATCGCGCGCCGGTATGGTCGCCGGACGGGAAGTCGGTCGCGTATTTCTCGGACGAGTCAGGCGATTACGGGCTACACATCAAATCGCAGACCGGGGACGGCGAAACGCGCAAGATTCCGTTGACGGCGAAATTCGCGTACTACTCGAACCCGAAATGGTCACCCGACAGCAAGCACATCGCGTTCGACGATAACCAGCTCAATCTGTGGGATGTGGATGTCGCGGCGTCCAAAGTAACGAAAGTAGATACCGACTTCATCAGTGAAGGCGGCATGGATTTCGGTTGGGCGCCGGATTCGAAGTGGATCGCCTATGCGAAGTCTCTCCCCAACCGCTTCCGCGCGATCTCGATCTATTCGCTGGACAGCGGCAAGAGCCAGCAGGTGACCGACGGCATGAGCGATGCGCGCCACCCGGTCTTCGATCGCGACAGCCAGTATCTTTATTTCACCGCCAGCACGAACTACGGCCCGACCACCAGCGGACTGGACATGACCAGCGATGAGCACGAAGTCACCAGCAACATCTACCTGATGGTGCTGGCGAACAACGTGGCCTCTCCGCTGGCTCCTGAGAGCGATGAAGAGAAGCCCGTCACAGAAGGCGCGGAAGGCGGCAACGGAACGGGACGCGGAGGGCGCGGCGCGAACGCTGCCGCCAATACCCCGCCCAAACCAGTGCGCATCGACTTCGACAAACTGAGCCAGCGCATCATCGCACTGCCGGTTCCCGCCCGCTCCTATCTGTCGCTGGCGACGGGGCGCGCCAACATGCTCTACATCATGGAAGGCGGCGGTGGGCGTGGCCAGGGCGGTGGCGGCGCAACGCTTTCCAAGTACGACCTGAAGGCTCGCAAGCTCGAAAAACTCGCCGACAACGTCGTGTCGTTTGACCTCTCGTCAAATGGCGACAAGATGTTGCTCCGCATGGGCGGCGGCGCCGGTGCAGGCGGCCGTGGAGGCCGCGGCGGCGCAACGGCGGCTGCTCCGCAGTACGTGATCGTCTCGGCGGCGACCCCCGTGAAGCCGGGTGAGGGCGTCCTCCGACTGAACGACGTCGAAGTGAATGTCGATCCAATCGCCGAGTGGAAGCAGATGTATCACGAGGTATGGCGCATCGAGCGCAGTTTCTTCTACGACCCGAATCTGCACGGTGTGAACGTCGCCGACGCGGAAAAGGAGTACGAGAAATATCTCGATTCGCTAGGCTCACGCGCCGATCTGAACTACATCATCCACGACATGATCAGCGATATGACGGTGGGGCATCTGCGCGGGGGTGGTGGCAACATTCCGGCGGCGCACACCGTGCCGGGCGGTTTGTTAGGGGCTGACTACGAGATCGCTAACGGCCGGTATCGCTTCAAGAAGATCTATACCGGCGAGAGCTGGAATCCGCAGGCGCAGGCGCCCCTGGCGGCGCCCGGACTGAACGTTTCAGCAGGTGATTATCTGCTGGCGGTGGGTGGGCAGGACCTGAAAGCCAGCGACGACGTTTCCCGGCTGCTCGAAAATACGGCCGGCAAACACACCCTAATCAAAGTCGCTGCCGATGCGAACGGCAAAGACGCGCGCGAGATTACGGTGATCCCGGCCGCTTCCGAAACACAGCTTCGCAATGTCGCGTGGATCGAGGGCAATCGGCGAAAGGTGGACGAACTGAGCGGCGGCAAGCTCGCGTATGTTTACATGCCCGACACGGGACAGGGCGGCTTGACCAGCTTCACTCGCTACTACTTCGCGCAGTCGGATAAAGAAGGCGCGATCATCGACGATCGGTTCAACGCCGGCGGCCAGGTTGCGGACTATGTCATCGAAGTGATGAATCGTCCGCTGCAGGGTTTCTGGAGCCCTCGCTATGGCGCGATCTATCGCACTCCCGCAGCGGCAATCTTCGGACCGAAGGTAATGATCACCAACGAATTCGCGGGCTCGGGCGGCGACATGATGCCTTGGATGTTCCACTACAACAAGGTCGGCACGCTGGTCGGCAAGCGGACCTGGGGCGGCCTGGTCGGCGTTGGCGCTTACCCGCCGCTAATGGACGGTGGCAACGTCACAGCTCCCAGCTTCGGCTTCTTCAATCCCGAAGGGCACTGGGACGTCGAGAACAAGGGCATCACGCCGGATATCGAAGTGGATCTCGACCCGAAGCTGATGCACGATGGACACGATCCGCAGCTCGAACGCGCGGTACAGGTGGCCATGTCGCAGATGAAAGATCACCCGGTGCCCGTGCCGCATCGTCCGGCGTATCCGAACTACAATCGCCCAACGCCCCCGAGTGGTGGCAGCGCCACGGGAGGCAACAACAACAATCGCTAGAGAAAGTGTAATAGCACCGCTTCCTTCGCAGTCGCGGCTCACAACGATTCCGAACCGTTACCGAGCCGCGACCGCAAGGGAGCGGATTTTCGCCCGGCAGCGGATCCCAATCAAGCTCTACCGTTCCCGTTATCGAGCGCTTCACGCACCTTCTGCGAGAGGACTGCCGCGGTGAAGGGTTTCTGTACAAACGGAGTATCGGGTTCCAACACCCAGCTACGGCTCACCTGATTGTCGGTATAGCCCGACATGTAAAGCACCTTGACCTGCGGACGAATCTGCTGGATGCGATGTGCCAGGTCGAAGCCACTCAACTGCGGCATGACAATGTCCGTCAGTAACAGATCGATGTCGCCGTTCTCGCGGCTCAGCTCGATCGCATGCTCCGGCGTGTCGGAATCAATCACCTGATAACCGCACCGCGACAGTATCGAGTGTACCAGTTTGCGAATCGCGATCTCGTCTTCGCAAATCAGAACGGTCTCGGTACCGCGCATTTCACCGGGGCGGATGACGGTGGCTGCAAAATCTTCGGGAACTTCCACCATCGGCAGATAGATTTTGAAGGTGGTGCCCTTACCCAGCTCGCTATAGACCATCACTTCCCCGCCGTTTTGTTTGACCACTCCGTAGACGATCGAAAGGCCGAGGCCGGTTCCTTTACCTGCTTCCTTGGTAGTGAAGAAGGGTTCAAAGATGCGGCTCCGTGTGGCGGCGTCCATACCGGTCCCAGAATCGCTGATGGCCAGCAGGCAATACGGACCTGGCTTCACCCCGAGATGCCGCCCCGCGTAGTCGGCGTCAAGGGTGCAGTTCGCGGTTTCAATGGTCAGCTTGCCACCCCCACCCATGGCATCGCGTGCGTTCACCACCAGGTTCATGATGAGCTGATCGATATGCAGAGGATCCGCGTGGACGCGGCCCAGGCCCGGTTCGAGGTGCGTTTCGATTTGAATATCTTCGCCGATCACGCGGCTGAAGAGCTTAGTAGAATGCTGGACGATTTCGTTCAGGTTGAGAATTTGCGGCTGGCTGATCTGGCGGCGGCTGAGTGCCAGCAACTGTGCGGTGAGGGCGCTAGCGCGTTCGGCGGCGTACTGAATTTCCCGAGCGAAGTCCAGCAGATCGGGCTGGGCGTGAACGTGCTCGTCCATCACCAGCATTTCCGAATAGCCCGTAATCACGGTGAGCAGATTATTGAAGTCGTGAGCGACTCCGCCCGCGAGACGGCCCACCGCTTCAAGCTTCTGAGACTGCCGGAACTGTTCTTCCAGCAGCTTCATTTCGGTGACGTCGCTATCGATCGCGATCGTGCCACTTATCTTTCCGTTGGCATCGCGCAGGGGCGCCGTCCAGACGACCACGTCAATGCGCCTGCCATCTTTGCGCACGCGTGATCGCTCGACACCGGTTATTGGCTCACCGCGTCGAAACTGTTCGAGCCACTGCTGGTATTCCTGTTCCTGTCCGGGAGGAATCACAGGCAGCGGCTTGCCCAGAACTTCGGCTTGGGTCCATCCAAAAATCCTCTCGGCCACAGCATTCCAGAAGGTGACGTTGCCATCCAGATCGACCGTCCAAATCGCGAGGGGCGACGACTGGATCAAGGCTTCACGCACCTGATTGGACTGCCGCAACTCTTCATTCGCCTGTCTGAGTTGCGTTGTCCTGCTCTCCACACGGTTTTCCAGTTCGCTGTGGGCCGTACGCAGTTCCCCGCTTTGCCTGGTCAGGAGTTCGGAGGTCTGGCGCAGCGTCCGTTCCAACCGTGCGATCTCGTCGGTCCCCTCCGGCTCGCCGGTAAGGGGCATGCCGGAACCAACCTGACGAGTGTGTTCCTCCAACAGACGAATCCGTCGCGTAATAGCGGTGGTAAATAGAAACGCGGCAGCGAGGCCGCCCAACAGTCCGAGGATGCCGCCCGCGACAATCGCAATCTGCAACCGCTGCTGCGCCTTTCGGCGAGCCTCCAGGTTCGTCGCGAGAACATTTCGCTGGAGTTCCTGCAAACCGCCGAGTTCGCGACGCAGCACATCCATACTGGCCTTGGCGCGCTCCAACTGTGGAGCATCCAGATTGGAGTGATTGGCCTCCCCCTCCAGCCGCAATTCTTCAAAAGCAGCGAGGCTAGCAGCGATCAGGCTCTCTACGCGACTCAGCCTCGCGACCTGCGCAGGACTGTCCTGAATGAGTTCGTGCAGGGCGCGGATGGAATCGGGCAACTCCGCGCGAGCAGCCAGGTAGGGTTCCAGGAAGTTCTTCTGCTGCGTCAGCAGGTAGCCGCGAGTGCCCGTTTCAGCATTCACCAGCAGCGTGAGGATGCGCCGAATCTCAGACCGTACTTCATAGGTGTGCTCAACGGTAAGGCTCGCCTGCCGTGCCTGGACTTGAAACTGATAAAAGACCGCCATCGCCACCAACAGCGCGCACACGGGAGTGGCGACCACCAAGAGGCCCTTGGTGCCGAGGGAAAGATGCGAGAGGGGAGCGGTAACACGCCCACTGCGGCCTGGAGTCATCACTCTTTAGCTAGCGATATTGTACAAGGGTTCCGTTTTGAGGCCGTAGCCTGATTCGCGAAGCTCGTTATCCGTTGTCAATTCGACTGAGAGATCGATCAAACGGTTTGGCTCGCGTGCAGCGGCAAGTTGGATGCGAAGGTAGTTCGAAGTCAGCGCGATTTGTGCACCTGCGAAACGTTCCTGCAATGTGACCGCGGAGAGCGTGCGACCACCCATCCGTGAGCGAAACTCTCGATTCTTTGCGTCGGCAAGTTCCCGCAGGATGCGATTGCGAGCCTTGCGAACGGGCATCGGAACTGGCGAACAGTCCGAGGCAGCGGGCGTTCCAGGCCGCTCTGAGTAAGTGAAAACGTGCAGGTACGTGAACGGCATTTCATCGATGAAGCGGCGGCTCTCTTCGAAGTCGGCATCCGTCTCCCCCGGGAAACCGACCATCACATCGGCGCCGATTGCGGCGTCCGCCATGAAGGTCCGCGCTTTCAGCACGCGATCCGCGTAATGACGCGGCCGGTACTTGCGGTGCATGCGGCGCAGCGTCCGGTCGCAACCGCTCTGCAGCGGGGCGTGAACATGTTGAGCGATGCGTGGAGAATCGGCCATCAAGTGAAGCAGCTCATCCGAGAAATCCATCGGCTCAACCGAACTCAACCGGAGGCGTTCCACCGGAGTCTCGTTGAGGAGCAGACGGATGAGCCCTACGAGCCGCATCTGGCTGCCCGGTTCCCTGCCCCATCGGCCCAGGTTGATGCCGCTCAGCACGATCTCGCGATA
>Ga0105237_10006191_pt1 | contig 13352 bp, 12 predicted proteins | sample KBSC24metaG_FD_81520 | JGI IMG/M metagenome (GOLD analysis project Ga0105237, IMG submission 81520) | Corn rhizosphere microbial communities from Kellogg Biological Station, Michigan, USA - KBS C2-4 metaG | ecosystem: Host-associated > Plants > Roots > Rhizosphere > Soil | place: Michigan, USA...
AGCCGCAAGTGTTCCGCGGCGCGGGCGCCGCCGACGGCGCCGTAGGACACGATGCCCATCGCCTTGTTGTTCCATTCGGCGTACAAGTAGTCGATCGCGTTCTTGAGCACACCGGATGTCGAGTGGTTGTACTCCGGTGTGACGAAGATGAACCCGTCGTACTGTGCGATCCGCGCCGCCCACTCATGGGTGTGCGCGTTCTGGTACTGACCCATCGAGGGCGGCAGCGGCTCGTCGAGGTGCGGCAGCGGGTAGTCCGCGAGGTCGACCAACTCGAACGTGGCGTCGTTGCGGCTCTTGGCGTGTTCCATCACCCACTCGGCAACCTGGGCGCCTCTGCGGCCGGGACGGGTGCTGCCGAGAATGACTGCGATGCGTGTCATGACAGTGCTCCTTAGGAGAAGTTGCGGGGGGCGAGCTGGTCGGCCGGGATGACGCCGAGCCGGCCGGATTGGTAGTCGTCGATCGCTTGTGCGATCTCGTCGCGGGTGTTCATCACGAACGGCCCGTAGTGGGCGATCGGCTCGCGGATCGGAAGGCCACCGAGAAGCAGGACATCGAGCGCGTCCCATCCGCCGGACATCCGTTCGGCCGCGCGTACGACGCCGTCGTAGCGCCGCGCTCGGGCCGTGCGACCCGCGGCAGGACCAGGGGGTTGTCGACGGTGATCGCGGGCATCGCAGCCTCCGGAAAGATGACTTGACGGTTCAAGTGAAGACACTGCCAGCAATCACTTGAATCGTCAAGTCATTCGCTAGGCTGTCTTCCATGACCGCCAGAAAGCCAGCGCGTCGACGACCCGAAGCCGCGCCGACCAGGTGGCTCACCGCGGACGAAGAGGCCGCGTGGCGCACGTTCGCGCGCCTTCTCACCCGGCTGCCGTGGGCCCTGGAATGCCAGCTTCAGCGTGATGCCGGTCTGAGTTTCATCGAGTACCACGCACTGGCGATGCTCTCCGAAACTCCCGACCACACCCGGCGCATGAGTGATCTCGCCATGGTCACGAACGCGTCGCTCTCCCGGCTATCCCACTTGATCAAGCGGCTGGAGGATCGCGGCTTCGTCCGCCGCGAGGCCGACCCGACCGACGGCCGTTACACCAACGCCATCCTCACGAAGTCCGGATACGAGCACCTGGTGGCCGCAGCGCCGGCCCACGTCGCGGCCGTGCGCCACCTTGTCATCGACCCACTCACCAAGGACCAAGTCCGGCAGCTTCACGAAACAGCACAGCGAATGCTCCGCGCAGTCGAACCGACAGCGGAGCACGGCCCCGCCTGAACAACCGAACGACGCGTAGTCGGCCAGCCAGCGCGGCTTGAGCCCGTCCTACTGAAGGTAGTTCTCGACCTCGTCCACGGGGCGCGCGTGCGCGTCGGAGGCGTCTTCACCGAACTCGCGCCGCGCCTGCCGCTGCCGTAGCAGGTCCCAGCACTAGTCGAGCTGGTCCTCGAGCGTCCGTCTACGAGCCGCGGCTTCCGAGTTGCCGGTGAGCGAGTGTTCCTCGTCCACCAGCGACTTGATCCGAGCGTAGATGTCCTCGTCAATCGCCATGGACTGCAGCCTTCCTCCCAGGGCCAGGAATGTCTAACGAGCGGCCGCGGGGACGCCGCGAGCGGGAGAACCTCGGCGACCCAACAGACGCCGTCATCGAGATGGCTTCGTCAGGGTGACCGGTAGGCGCCCGCTCGTGGCACGACGGCAACGACCGTCACGCGCCTCTTGGCGTCGTCGACCGGTAGAGGACGCGATAGGTGCCGCGCCGTGCACTGTGACGATCGTTCAGCGGAGGTTCGAGACGTTTGCCGACTCGGTGTGGGTTGTCGAGCAATGCGCCGACGATAAACTCGTACGCCGCGAACGCGACTGCTTCGGGCAGCGCTTCGGCGAGTTGTCGCCGTACCGTAGGGGAGATCGTTAGGTCGTAGCGGTCGTCGCTCACGCCGAGTCTCGGCGCCGCTTCATCGCTGCGTGCAACCCTTCGATGTCCTCGCCTTCGCCGCGAGCCAGTTCGGCGTCCGATGTGGCGAGTTGGCGAAGGGCGTCGCTGTCGGACAAAACCGCGATGGTCTCTTCGAGCGCTTCGAGATCCTCTACTGCGACCAACACCGCGGACGGGCGACCGTGCACGGTGACAGTGACCCGCTCGTGCTGGCTCTGAACCCGCCCGACGAGCTCAGACAGATGCGCTTTGACCTCGGCCAGCGGCAGCAACTCCGACATGGTCATAAGTGTGACCAATCCATGGGTTGGTGTCCAGCGAATACCGGCCGGCTGTTCGCCGAGTTGTCGCCAAGCCGTCGCCGACTCGCCACCGCGACAAGACGCGCGCGTTCATCTGGCCTGCCGACGATCAGCGCATCCGCGACGAGGAGGTACCCATGAGCTCCGACGTCCAGCTCCACCTCGAGGCCACCAAGACCGAGATCGACAACGCCGAACAACAGCTGATCTCGGCACTCGACGCCGCGCCCGACGACGAGATGGCGACCGAGCGGATCAGCCTGGCGCTGAACCGGCTGCGCAACGCCCAGGCCCGGCACACCGCGGCGAGGTCAGGCCTGGCGCACCTGCCCGACCTCGTCGGCTGGGGCTAAGCCGGCTAAGCCGGGCTAAGCAGAAGCTACCGAGCGGCCGCCCGCAGCCGCTGCCGGACGGAGCGGTCGACCAGCACCGGCACGAACTGCGTCACCTTGGCCTGCCGGTACGGCGAGTACGCCTGGGCCACGAGTTCCCGGACGACGCCGGCGCCAACGGTCTCGCCGTACTCGACGGCCAGCCGATCGGCGACGTGCGCCACCTGCTCCTCGACCGGCATGCCGCTGGTCCCGGCCGCGTTCCTCATGGCTCCTCCGAGAATGTCCGCCACTTGCCGACAATGTGCCACCCGCCGTACGTGACCGCGCAAGAGCCGTCGGGTGTCCACAGCCCGGTTTGTCCGGGGTGGTGTGCGACTGTTCATGCGCCGTTTACCGTTCGTTCACCTCGGGATTTACGTTCGCCGCCGAAAGGCGCCAGATTCGTCCGGTGACGAGTCAGCCACAGCCGTCCAGCGCCCCGGACGTCGCGCGCTACGCCGACGATCTCGCCGAGGAGCTCGAAGACCTCGCCCACGACCGCGACGAGCGGGCCAGCCTCCGCGCCGACCGGTTCTTCGACCGCGAGGCGAGCTGGCTGGACTACAACGCCCGGCTGCTCGAACTCGCCGCCGACGAGGGCGTGCCGCTGCTCGAACGGGTCCGGTTCACCGCCATCTTCGCCGGCAACCTCGACGAGTTCTTCATGGTCCGCGTCGCCGGCCTGCGCCGCCGGCTCGCGACCGGGATCGCGATCGCGACGCCGACCGGCATGGCGCCGCGCGAGCAGCTCGACCTCATCTCCCGCCGCGCCCACGAACTCGTCACCGAGCACGCCCGGGTCTTCCTCGAGGACCTGCTGCCCAAGTTACGGGAGCACGGCGTGTGCCTCCTGCATTACGGCGAGCTCACCGACGACGAGCGCAAGAGCGTCGACGAGTTCTTCGAAGCTCGGGTCTACCCGGTCCTGACGCCGCTCGCGGTCGACCCGGCGCACCCCTTCCCTTATATCTCCGGCCTGTCGCTCAACCTCGCCGTCGTCCTGCGCGACCGCGAGACCGGCCGCGAGCACTTCGCCCGGGTGAAGGTGCCGCCGCTGCTGCCGCGCTACGTCGCGGTCGACGACTCGCGGTTCGTGCTGCTCGAAGACGTCATCGCGGCGCACCTGTCCGAGCTGTTCCCGGGCCTCGACGTGCTGGAAGAGCACACGTTCCGGGTCACCCGCAACGAAGACCTGGAAGTCGAAGAGGAGGACGTCGAGAACCTGCTGCAGGCGCTCGAACGCGAGCTGCTTCGCCGCCGGTTCGGCCCGCCGGTGCGGCTCGAGGTCGAAGAGACGATGAGCGACCGGGTGCTCGAGTTCCTGCTCCGCGAACTCAGCATCGGCCAACCCGAGCTCTACCGGCTTCCCGGGCCGCTCGACCTCAGCGGCTTGTGGCCGATCGCCGATCTCGACCGGCCGGCGCTCAAGCAAGAGACATTCATCCCGACCACACATCCGCGGTTGCGCGGCACCGACGGCGACCACGTGCGCGACGTCTTCGCCGCGTTGCGCGAAGGCGACATCGTCGTCCATCACCCGTACGACTCGTTCGCCACCAGCGTCCAGGCCCTCGTCGAGCAGGCCGCGGCGGATCCCGCCGTCCTCGCCATCAAGCAAACGCTGTATCGCACCAGCGGCGACTCGCCGATCGTCGACGCGCTCGTCGACGCGGCCGAAGCCGGCAAGCAAGTGCTCGTCGTCGTCGAGATCAAGGCGCGCTTCGACGAGCAGGCGAACATCTCGTGGGCCCGCACCTTGGAGCAAGCCGGCTGTCACGTCGTATACGGAATGGTCGGGCTGAAGACACACGCGAAGCTCTGCCTCGTCGTCCGGCAGGAGAGCGACGGATCGCTACGGCGATACGTGCACATCGGCACCGGCAACTACAACCCGAAGACCGCGCGCATCTACGAAGACATCGGCCTGCTCACCGCCGACGAGACGGTCGGCGGCGACGTCGCGGATCTGTTCAACCACTTGTCGGGATACACGAAACACCAGCATTACGACCGGCTGCTCGTCGCGCCCGACACCCTGCGCCCCGGTTTTGTCGCGATGATCGAACGGGAAGCCGAGCACGCGAAAGCCGGCCGGCCGGCAGGCATCTGGATGAAGATGAACAGCCTCGTCGACGAAGAGGTCGTCGACGCCCTGTACGACGCGGCTCGCGCCGGCGTTCCGGTGCATCTCGTCGTTCGCGGAATGTGCGCCTTGCGGCCCGGCGTGCAAGGGCTGTCCGAGAACATTCGGGTGCGCAGTATCGTCGGCCGGTTCCTCGAACACTCGCGCGTGTTCCGGTTCAGCAACGGCGGATCCCCGGACGTGTGGATCGGCAGCGCCGACATGATGCACCGCAACCTCGACCGCCGGGTCGAGGCGATGGTCCAGCTGCGCGACCCGGCAGTCGCGCAACAGGTATGCGACGTGCTCGACCTGGCACTTGATCCCGGTGTCGCGGGGTGGGATCTGCAGGCCGACGGCACGTGGACGCGCTCCTTCATGTCGGAGGGACGGCGGCTGCCGGACTACCAGGACATGCTCGTACGCCGGCATGCGCAACGAGGCCAAACAGGCGGTGGGGATCATGCTTGAAGTCGAGGCGAAGTTCCGCGTCCATCCGGCGTATCGCGTGCCCGACATCGCCGGCCACGCCGAGGGCGTCGCCGCGGTTGACGCGCCGGTGGCACAAGAGTTGCGCGCGGTCTACTGGGACAGCGCCGATCTCCGCCTCGCCCGCGAGGGCATCACGTTGCGGCATCGATCCGGCGAAGGCGACAAAGACGGCTGGCACCTCAAACTGCCGGTGCACGAGGCGGGCGTGCCCGACGCCGGCACCGGCACCCGCGAGGAGCTGCACGCCCGCGGTCCGGACGACGAGGTGCCGGAGGAGTTGCGTTCGCTCGTCGCCGTGCACCTGCGCACGGCGGTCATCGGCCCGGTCGCGACGCTCGTCACCGCACGATCGGTCGTCGCGTTGCGTGACGCCGACGGCAACGTCGTCGCCGAGTTGACCGACGACCTCGTCTCGGTGCTCAACCAGGGGCACGTCGCGGCGAAGTTTCGGGAGATCGAAGTCGAGGACGCAGGAGGCGGGATCGCCGTACTGCATGCCGTCGGCGATGTGCTGCGCAGCGCGGGCGCCGTCGGCGGCGAGTTCGTGCCGAAGGTCGTCCGCGCGCTCGGCCCGCGGGCGACGGCCGATCCGGATCCGCCGAAGCCAGAGCCGGTCGGGCTCGACGACCCCGCCCGGCTCGCCGTCGTCGCGATCCTGCGCCGCTACGTGCGCGTCTTCATGGCCCAAGACCCGGCCGTACGACGGGAGCGGCCGGACAGCATTCATCAGATGCGGGTCGCAGCTCGCCGGCTGCGCAGCGCGTTGAAGACGCTCGGGCCGCTCGTCGACGATGTCTGGGCCAAATCGCTGCGCGAAGAGCTGAAGTGGGTCGCCGACAGCTTGGGCGCCGCCCGCGACAACGAAGTGCTGCTCGCCCGGCTGATGCGCGATCTCGACGCGCTGCCCGGCGAACTCGTGCTCGGCCCGGTGCGGGCCCGGCTCGAAAGCCACCTCGGCGGCGACCTCGTCCGTGCCCGCGTCGCGGCGGTCGAGACGCTGCAAACCGAGCGCTACCTCGCCCTCGTCGACCGGCTCGTCGACGCGGCGTGGGATCCGATGACGACCGGACTCGCCGAGGAAACAACCGGGCGGGCGCTGCCCGAATGCGTAGGCTCGGCGTGGAAGCGGCTGGCTCGCGACGCCGCGCGTTTGCGGCGGCCGAGTGCGACCGAAGAAGACTGGCACGAGGCGCGGATTGCGGCGAAGCAGGTGCGGTATGCCTGTGAGGCGGTCGCTCCGTTCTTCGGCAAGTCGGCGAAGGCGATGGCGGTCCGCGCCGAGGAGGTGCAGGAAGTGCTGGGCGAACACCAGGACGCGGCCATCGCGTCTGCTGTGTTGCGCCGGCTCGCCACTGCGCCGCGCCCGACCGCGGGCGGGTTCACCCTCGGGCTCCTCTACGCCCGCCAGCGTGACGCGATGGCGGCCGCGCAATCGACGTTCACGACCGTGTGGGCCGAGACGGCCAAGGACAAGCACCGGAAGTGGTTGCGGGCCTGATGGCGTCAGGCCCGAGGCTGATCGAGGCGGCCGGCGGCGTGCTGTGGCGGCCGGCGCTCGGTGGCCCCGGGGTCGAAGTCGCGCTCGTGCACCGGCCCAAGTACGACGACTGGTCGTTGCCGAAAGGCAAGCTCACGAGCGGCGAGCATCCGCTCCTCGGCGGGTTGCGCGAAGTGTGGGAGGAGACCGGCCACACCGGCGTGCCCGGCCGGCCGCTCGGCGAGATTCGCTATCTGAAGGACGGCGACCCGAAACGGGTCCGCTACTGGGCCATGCAAGCCGACGGCGGCCGGTTCGAACCGAGCGAAGAAGTCGACCAGCTCATGTGGCTGCCGCCGCGCGAGGGCCAACACCATCTGCTGCCGTTTCGCGACCAGCGCATCCTCGCCGAGTTCGCCCGCGACCCCGAGCCGACCTGGCCATGCCTGCTGGTCCGGCATGGCAGCGCGGGCGAGCGGTCCGCATGGCCCGGCGACGACCGCGAACGGCCGCTCGACGACCTCGGTCACGATCAGGCGGTCGCGCTCGCGGAAGTGTTGTCGGCGTTCCGGATCGCGCGCGTGTTCTCGGCCGACGTGCTTCGGTGCCTGGAGACGGTCGGCCCGTACGCCGCGTCGCGAGAGCTGACGGTGGAGAGCGAACCGCTGATGTCGGAGAGCGGAGTCGCCGCTTCGCCGGACGCCGCCGTCGAGCGGCTGATCACGATCGTCTCGGCCGGCGATCCGGTCGCGGTGTGCAGCCAGGGCAAGGCGATGCCGGAGCTGATCACCGGACTCTGCCGCGCGCTCGGCTACCTCGCCCCGCCCGACCCCTCGACCCGCAAGGGCGGCGCGTGGGCGCTGCACTTTGCTGCGAACGGCAAGTCGCGGCTGGCCGGGTTGGAACGCTTCGACCCGGTCGCCTGACCACCCTTCCGCCGCGACCGGTTCGGCGTTACGGTTGCGGCGCTGGCTCGTCGAGTTCCGTTCGGCCTGGTGAAGCGTGGGTGGTCGCAGCCCCGAAGCGTTGCCGCACGACGCGGCAGGCTGGCTGTCGCTCGTCATGCAGACCGACGGTCTCGCGCTCATCATCGACCTCACGGACCTGACGATCGCCGCCGTGAGCGACGCGGTCGTCGCGCTGCTCGGCGCGGGTCGGACCGACGCCGTCGTCGGCGAGAAGGTGTACGGCTTCATGGCCGAGCGGCCGAGTGGCGCGCTGGACATGATGGCCCGCGGCGCCATCGACGGTTACGAAGCCGGGAACGCATTGAAGCTGCCGGGCCGGGAGCCGCAGCCGATCAGAGGGTGGATGCGCGCCATCGGCGACCAGGGTTCGTCGCGTTACGCGCTGATGGTGCTGCGACTCGAATCCGATGTCGCGCACCAGGCATTGCCGGAGCCGGCGGCGGCGGAGTCGCCGATCGTCCTCGGCGTCGGCGACCGGAACCTGACGATCACGCACATCACCGCCGACGTCGAGAAGTTGATCGGAACGCCGGCCGAGCAGGTGCTCGGCGCGCAACTGCTGAGCCTGTTCTCCGAGCAGACCGTCCCGGCCGCGTTGTGGGTGCTCGCGCAGGCGTTGCAGACGCGCACCGGCGCGGCCGGCCTCGCAAGTGTGACCACGGCTGATGGCCCGCCGGTGCCGGTCGACTTCATGGTGTGCGGGTCGTTGCACCCGACGCCCGACTTCGGCTTCGCACTGATCCCGGCGACCGATCCGCTGCTTCGATTGCCGCAGGAACAGCAGGCGCTGCAGTCGGTGGCGCGGGCGGATCGCGCGGTTGCGCTCTACCGGCGATTCCCGAACATGGCGATCGACCCGGCGTTGATGTCGAGGCTGACGTTTCGCGAACTCGAAATCGTCAGCCTGCTTCTTCGTGGCCGCCGTACGCCCTCGATCGCGAACGCGCTGCACCTGTCCCAGAGCACCGTACGGAACCACCTGTCGTCGGTGTTCGCGAAAGCGGGCGTGCACTCGCAGCAGGAGTTGATCGAGGCACTCGGCCGCAAGGCCAGCTAGACACGGCAGCGCTCAGATCTTTGAGCGGCGCCGTGACATTCCGTCCATTTTCTTTCTGCCCACGGCGACCGACAGTGGAAAACGTGGTTGGCGAGCAGGGAGGTGCGGAGCAAGCCGCGGCGCCGGCGGCGGACTTCTATCGCGCGATCGTCGCGGGCACGCTGACCGCGACGCTGGTGTGCGATGCGAGAAGCACCATCCTGTGGTGCAGCGAGGGGCTCAAGTCCTGGCTCGGCGTCGACGGCGAAAGTGTCGTCGGCACCGCGTTCGTCGAGACACTGCATCCCGAAGATCGCCATTCGGTGACGACCCTCGTCGCCCAGGTCGCCGCTGCTCCCGGCGCCGACGCGCAGGCCGAGGCACGGATCCGCGACGCGGCGGGCGATTGGCGAGCGGGCGAACTTCGGCTGCGCAACGCGCTCGACGACCACTCGGTGAACGGTCTCATCCTCAGCATCTTCGACATCACCGAGCGGCGCGCCCTCGAAGACAGCCTGCACACGCGGGAACAATTCCTTCGCGCCGTGCTCGAATCCGCCCACGAGGGCGTGTGGGTGCTCGACCCCGCCGGGCGAACCGCGTTTGCGAACCGCCGCATGGCCTAGATGTTGCGGGTCCCGGGCGACATGCTTCTCGCGCATCCGATCGACGATCTGGTCGAGGCGGAGCTTGCCGCCGAGATCCGGCAGCGACTGGTCCGGCACCGCAGCGGCGTCGGCGAGACCTACGAGCTGCAGATCCGGCCGCAGCATCGGTCGCAGGTGTGGGTTTCCGTGTCGGCGGCGCCGCTGCCCGCGGGCTTTACCAAAGCGCTTCCGGAGGGAGGCGTCATCGCCTTCGTCGCCGACATCACCGATCGCAAGGCGTACGAGGAAGCGTTGCAACGGCAACAGTTGTACGACGCGCTCACCGGCTTGCCGAACCGCGCGCTGTTCGAGGTGCAGTTCAAGGAGGCGATCGATCGCCATCAAGGCTCCGGCGAGCACTTCGCGTACTTCCTCTGCGACGTCGACGGGCTCAAGCTGATCAACGACGCGCTCGGCGCGAGCCGGGGTGACGAGGTCATCTGCGAGATCGCCCGCCGGCTCGCCGACGCCGTACGCCCCGGCGACTGCGTCGCTCGCATCAGCGGCGACCAGTTCGCCGTCCTCGCCGCGGGTGTCGAGGCTTTCCAGGCCGAGCAACTTGCCCGCGACCTGACCGCCGCGGTCGACGGGACATTCGACGTCGACGGATCGCCGGTGTGGCCGTCAATCAGCGTCGGCACGGCCTCGACCAGCGACGTGCCGGCGTACGCGGTCGCGTCGGCCGCCGACGCGGCGCTGCATCGCGCGAAGACTCAGGGGCGCGGGTCGGCTGTGCTGTTCAACGCGGCCGCGCCGCGGGATCATCGGGCCGCGTTGGAGATGCTCGCCGACCTGCGTGAGGCGATCAGCACGGGATCGTTGCAGTTGCACTACCAGCCGATCGTGCGCCTCAGCACCAACGAAGTGATCGCCGCTGAAGCTCTGATGCGCTGGCATCGCCCGGGGCACGGCGAAGTTCCGCCGAGCGTGTTCGTTCCGTTGGCGGAAGAAGCCGGGTTGGTGAACGAACTCGGCGCGTGGGCTTTGCGGCAGGCCTGTCACGATGCCGCCCGCTGGCCGGGACGTCAAAACGTCAGCGTCAACTTGTCCGCGCGCCAGCTGACCGGCGACCTCGTCGACACCGTGCGGGACGCGCTACGGGATTTCCGGTTGCAGCCCGAGCGGCTGTGGCTCGAAGTCACCGAGACCGCGGTGTTCGCCGACGCCGCGGTTGCCGCGGACCTGCTGCACCGGCTCGTCGAGCTCGGAGTGCGCATCTCGCTGGACGACTTCGGCACCGGTTACTCCTCGATCGTCTACCTTCGCGACCTGCCCGTGCACGCGATGAAGATCGACCGCACCTTCGTCACCGGGCTGGACAAGAACTACGACGACACTGCGATCGTCACCACGTTGATCAACCTCGCGGCGAGCTTGAACGTGCGGATGGTGGCCGAGGGCATCGAGACGCTGGACCAGCTGCACTCGCTGCGCCGCCTCGGCTGCGAGTACGGGCAGGGCTTCGTCTGGCGGCCGGCGCTGCCCCCCGAAGAGTTCGTGGCCTGTATCGCCGAGATCGAGCGAGACGCCGTCCCGCGCGACCGGCTCGGCCGGCATCCGCGCGGCCGGCTCGCCGAGACGACTCCGGCGCTACTCGCCAGGATCCTGACGATGCACGGTCAGGGCGCGTCTCCGGCGAGCATCGCCGCGGCGCTCAACCAGGATGGCGTTGCGGCGCCGGGCGGGAAACGGTGGCACCGGGTGACGGTCGCGCAACTGGTCTCCGGAGCCGCGCAGGCCGGGTAGCAGGCGGGGAGCGGCGACGTGCACCGCTCCCCGCCTTGCGTCCGCGCTACTTCTTCTTTTTCTTGCCCTTCTTGCCTTTCTTGTCCTTCTTCTTCTTTGCCATCGGGCACTCCCTTCTCGGATGCGACGCCGAGAGCGTCAACGATGTATTGACGCCGAGAACGTCAACGTATCCTTGACGGGTGAGTACGCGCAAGCTTGAGAAGCTGATTGCCAAGTCATTAGCGGCGCTCGACGACGCAAACGATCCTGTTCGACGGCTATCTGCCGCGCGTGTCTTGCAAGAAGCAGCCAGCGCTCTCGAACGCGACGTCGTGCGCGAGGCTCGTGCTCACGGTGTCACCTGGACCGAGATCGGCCGCGCGTACGACATCTCCAAGCAGGCCGCGCAACAGCGCTTCCGCTAGGAAACCGCAAGGTTCAACATCCCGCCGCAGACAGTTAGCCCAAAGGCCATATTTCGGACGCTGCTCCACTCCTAGGTTCGCCCTCGTCAGCAGTTAGCGAGCCGGAGGGAACAACCGCATGCTGCCGAGATTCAGTCGCCGCCGACCGCCACGCCGCATCTCGTTCGTGACCGCGATCGTCGCGGTCTTGTCGGTCCTCGTCGGGCTGGCCCTCGCTGACGGCGGCTTCGGCACGGACCAGGTTGGCCAGGACAACGGGCACGGGTTGCTGCTCCCGACCAACCAGCGGATCACGCCGGTCGGGCAGCGTTACCTCGTCGACGATGGCCGGCTGCTGTCGAGCACGATCAGCCCCGACGGCACGAAGTTGGCCGCGCTCACCCACATCGAGGCCAGCATGGTCACGATCATGGACCTGACGTCGGGCAAGGTCGTCCAGCAAGTCGGCCTCGGACAGGGCGACGACAACGTCGCCGCGGACGGCCCGCTCTACTCCGCCGACGGCAGCACGTTGTGGGTGCCGCAGGCGGCCGACATCCTGCGCTACACCGTGGTCGCCGGTGGGCTCCTCGACCCGAATCCGACCACCATCGACCTCACCGATCCGAAGACGGGCGCGGACGACTTGCCCTCGGGCATGGCGCTGTCGACGGACGGAACAAAGCTGTATGTCGCGCTCAACGGCGCCAACACACTCGGCGTCATCGACACGGCCAGCAACTCCCTCGTCGCGCAGATCGCCGTGGGCAACGCGCCACGTCAGGTGGTGCTCGCCGGCGGAAAGGCGTTCGTGTCGAACGAGGGCGGCCGCCTCGCCAAGCCGGGCGAGTTCACGAATCTCACCGACGGGACGCCGGTCCCCGCCGACCCGAGCACCGGAGCGGCCAACACCGGCACGCTCTCGGTCGTCGACGTGGGCGCGCGAAAGCTCGTCGACACGATCCCCGTTGGGCTGCAGCCGACCGCGGAGTACCTCGGCAAGGACGGCACGTTGTTCGTCGCCAACTCCAACGACGACAGCATCTCGTTGGTCGACACGACCACCGACCGCGCAGTGCAGACCGTCAACGTGAACCCGCTGCCGGGCTCGACCGTCGGGAGCTACCCGAACGCGATCGGCATGTCGGACGCGCACACGGTGCTGGTCAGCATCGGCCGCGACAACGCGATCGCACAATACCGCTACGACGGCGCCAACAAGCCGCTCGCATACGCCGGGCTGATCCCGACGGACTGGTACCCGGTCGCGGTCCAGTACGACGCCGCGCTCGGGCAGATCGTGGTCACGAACGACAAGGGCGTCGGCACGCGTGCGCCGTACGCGGCGGCGCAGAACGGCACGGCGCAGAACGACGCGACGGCGCACCAGACCTACCTCGACACCGGGACCGTCACGACGTTCGCGCCGCAGACCAGCGCGCAACTCGGCGCCGACACCCATCAGGTCTTCGTCAACAACGCCTGGGATCAGATCCTCGACCCGAAGCACGGCGACGCGCACGACGGCCATTCGCCGCACGCCGCGACGGTCGCGATCCCGAGTGGACCGGACCAGCAGTCGGCGATCAAGCACGTGTTCCTCATCGTCAAGGAGAACCGGACCTACGACCAGGTCCTCGGCGACATCGGCAAGGGCAACAGCGACCCGGCCCTCGACGAGTTCGGCGCGCAGATCACGCCGAACCAGCACGCGATCGCCAACCAGTTCGGCTTGTTCGACAACTTCTACGACGAGGGAACGCTGTCCGCCGACGGGCACAACTGGCTGGTCCAGGCCGACGCGAACGACTACATCGAAAAGGAGTTCGGCGCCTTCTACCGCAGCTACCCGGCGCAGGG
>Ga0105237_10006192_pt1 | contig 13351 bp, 10 predicted proteins | sample KBSC24metaG_FD_81520 | JGI IMG/M metagenome (GOLD analysis project Ga0105237, IMG submission 81520) | Corn rhizosphere microbial communities from Kellogg Biological Station, Michigan, USA - KBS C2-4 metaG | ecosystem: Host-associated > Plants > Roots > Rhizosphere > Soil | place: Michigan, USA...
AGGTCGAGGCGTTCCGGCGCGATGGCTATCACTTCCCGGTACGCGCGCTGTCCACCGACGAGGCGCTGTCGTATCGCCGCCGGCTCGAGCAATCCGAAGCGATGCTCGGTGGACCACTGCGTGGCGCGCTGCGCAGCAAACCGCATCTGCTGTTCACCTGGGCCAACGAGTTGATCCGGCATCCCGTCGTTCTCGATGCCGTGGAAGACATCTACGGCCCGAACCTGCTCGTGTGGAGCAGCAGCTTCTTCATCAAGGAGGCGCACGATCCGAGCTACGTCTCGTGGCATCAGGACTCGACGTACTGGGGCTTGAGTCATCCGGACGTCGTGACTGCATGGATCGCGTTGTCCGTGAGCGTCGTCGAAAACGGCTGTATGCGCGTGATGCCCGGCACGCATCTGAAAGATCAACTGCCGCACAAGGACACATTCGCTGCGAACAATCTGCTGACGCGCGGTCAAGAGGTGCAGGTCGAGGTCAATCCTGCCGAGGCCGTCGACATCGAATTGCAGCCCGGCGAATTCTCTTTGCACCACGTGCGTCTCGTGCACGGCTCGGATCCGAACAACGCGGATTACCGTCGCATCGGTTTCGCGATCCGCTACATTCCGACCTACGTGAAGCAGACGGTCGGCCCGCGCGACAGCGCGACATTGGTGCGCGGCATCGATACTTATCATCACTTCGACATGGAGCCGGCGCCCAAGGCGGATTTGGATCCCGAAGCGGTAGCGCTGCACAAGCGCGTGACCGAGGAATCCAATCAGGTCCTCTATCGCGGCACGGACAAACGGAATCCGAAGTAGCCTGCGAACGCCGGCTATCGACGGAAAGGGGACGGCGCAGCCGCCCCCTTTTTGTTGGTTCCAGCTCCTCCCCCTTCAAGGGGGAGGCCAGGAGGGGGATGGGGGAAGGAGAGGCACTTTATCTCTGTCTGGGAGGAAGGCCATGAAGTTCCAAGCGGCGGTGCTGAATGCCGTGAAACAGCCCATGGCGATCGAGACGCTCGAGATGGCGCCGCTCGCGCCGACCGATGTCCTGGTACGGATCCGGGCGAGCGGCCTGTGCCACACCGATCTCGAAGTCATTGAGGGCTCGCTCGCGTATCCATTGCCAATCGTGCTCGGTCACGAAGGGGCGGGCGTGGTCGAAGAGGTCGGAGCCGAAGTGACGCAGGTCAAACCGGGCGATCACGTGATCTGCTCGTGGAATCCGCATTGCGGCCATTGCTTCTACTGTGAGCGCGATCTGCCGATCCTGTGCGAGCCGTTCGCCCGCAACCAGCCGCGCGGGTTTCTGCTCGACGGCAAATCGCGCATGTCACGCGGCGGCAAGACCGTCCACCACTATTCGGTAACATCGACGCACGCGCAGTACACTGTCGTTCCCGAATCCGGCGCGATCCGCATTCCGGCCGAGATTCCGTTCGATCGCGCGTGCATCATCGGCTGCGGCGTGATGACCGGCGTGGGTGCTGCGGTGCGCAAGGCGAAAGTCGCAGCAGGAACAAGTGTGGTCGTGATCGGATGCGGCGCAGTGGGACTGAACGTGCTGCAGGGCGCCAAGCTGGTCGACGCCGCGCAGATCATCGCAGTGGACGTCGGGCGCATCAAGCTCGAGCGGGCGCGCCAGTTCGGTGCAACTGATACGGTGGACGCGGCGCAGGGCAATGTGGTCGAGCAGGTCAAGGCGCTGACGGAGGGTCGCGGTGCGGACTACGTGTTCGAATCGGCCGGGCGTGCAGCGACGTTCCGGCTCGCGGTCGAAGCCGTGCGTCCCGGCGGCGAAGTGGTTTGGCTCGGCAAGATCAATGTGGACGAGGAGGTGAGCTTTCGCTGGGGCTCGTTGATGGGCGAGCGGCGCATCGTGCGCTCGAGCTACGGCGATGCGCGGCCGCGCCGCGATTTCCCCTGGCTGGTGCGTGAATATTTGAATGGCCGGCTCAAGCTGGACGAGCTGATCACGCGGCGTATCAAGCTCGAGGAGATCAATGACGGCTTCGCGGCGCTTGCGCGCGGAGAAGGAATTCGCACGGTGGTGATGTTCGACTAGAGCCGAATAAGGTCTGCCGCGAGGCCGCGGAGGATGCGAAGGACGCCGAGATCAATGGACGCACCCACGAGAAGATCCGACTCGATGATCGCGATGCATAGCTTCTCGCGCCTGCGCGGTTGAGGATTTCGTTGGAGATGGCACAGGACACGTCACGGCACCCGCCCATGAAGCCCGGCATGATCGAGGCCAAGCACCGGCACTGGGCGGCGGGCGACCTCGCGCTCGAGAGCGGCGACGTCATCCGCGATTTCGACCTGTCGTATGTCACGCACGGCAAGCTCAATGATGCGCACGACAATGCGGTCCTCGTCACAATATCGCTGTCCGGTAATCATCATCGTTTGGATTTTTTGATCGGGCCGGGCAAGGCGCTCGATCCCGAGCACTGGTTCATCGTCTGCGTCGATCCGATCGGCAACGGCCTGACGATCTCGCCGAGCACGAGCCGCGCGCAGCCGGGCATGCGCTTTCCGCGCTTCGTGCTGCGCGACATGGTGCTGAGCCAGCATCGGTTGCTGACCGAGGTGCTCGAGATCGAAAGCGTGCTCACCGTGATCGGTGCTTCGATGGGTGGCATGCAGGCGCTGCAGTGGGCCGTCAGGTATCCGGAGTTCATGCGCTCGATCGTCGCGATGACGCCGATGGCGCGCACGGCGCCCTGGGCCGTCGCGGTGGTGGAGACCGCGCGCCGCGCGCTGATGGCCGATCCGGCCTGGAATGGCGAGGCGTTCACGGGCTATCCCGAGCGGGGCTGGCGCGCATGGAGCGGTGTGATGAGCGTGCTGGCCGGACGTACGCCGGCCGCGCTTGCGGAAATGTTCGAGCGCCCGCTCGATGCTCTCGATTGGATGGAGAAGGTGACTGCCGACAATCGCGGCAACGGCTTCGACGCGACCGACTGGCTCTATCAGAGCTGGGCCTATCAAGCGCACGATGTCGGCACGACACCCGGATACAACGGCGACACGCACGCCGCGCTGCAGGCGATCAAGGCACGTGCGCTGATCCTCGCGCCGCCACTCGATCTGTTCAACCCGACCCACAGCTCGAACGAAGCTGCCGACGCGATTCCCGAGGTCACGCTCGTGGAAATTCCATCGGTGCAGGGACATCAGTCGGCCACCAGCCTGAAGGCTGACGACGCGCAGTTCCTGAACGAGGAGATTGCGGATTTCCTGCAGGCCGTGGCGCGCGACGACAGCGAGCACGAACAACACGGAGGAGAAGCATGACCGACAACACCCGACGCCAGATCCTGAAGGCATTCGGTGTGGCGGCCGTGGCGGCCGCTGTTCCGCCGGCCGCAGCTCAGCCGGCACCGCTCAAGTACACGCCGGAGGCCGGCGCGAAACTGAAGCTCATGCGCTGGCGCCGCTTCATTCAGGGCGACGAGGATCAGTGGAACGCGAACACCGCCGCCTTCACGAAGCTGACCGGCGTCGAGGTCACGATCAGCAACGAAGGCTTCGAGGATGTCAGGCCGAAGCTCGCGCTGGCGGCGAACGTTGGCAGCGGTCCCGACCTCGCGCTGGGGTGGATGGAGGACCCGCACTTCTTTCCCGACAAGCTGGTAGAGCTCACCGATCTCGCCGAGTACCTCGGACAGAAGTACGGCGGATGGTACGACACGGCGCGACGCTACGGCACGATCAACAGCGGACCGAACAAGGGCAAGTGGATCGGCCTGCCGCTCGGCGCCGGCGGCGCGATGCTGAACTATCGCATCTCGTGGATGAAGGAGGCCGGGTTCGACACTTTTCCAACCGACTTTCCGAGCTATCTGAAGATGTGCCAGAAGCTGTCCAAGAACGGCCATCCGCCCGGCTTCGCGCTCTCGCACGCGACCGGTGACGCAGAGACCTGGAGCCATAATGTTCTATGGGGCTTCGGCGGCAAGGTGGTGGACGAAAAGAACAACGTCGTGATCAACAGTCCGGAGACCGTGGCCGCGATCGAGTACATGATCGAGCTCAACAAGACGTTCATCGACGGCACGCTGTCATGGACCGGCGTGTCCAACAACAATGCATTCCTCGAAGGGCGCATCAGTCTCACTTCGAACGGGCCGTCGATCTACTACGTCGCCAAGAATTCGACCGACCCGAAGCAGAAGGCCGTCGCTGCCGACATGAACCATTCGGCGTATCCGATTGGTCCGTCGGGGCAAGTGGCGGAGCTGCACTTGTTGTCGCAGGCCATGGTGTTCAAGTACACGAAGTATCCGAACGCGGCCAAGGCATATCTGCAGTTCATGTGGGAGAAGGAGCAGTACGAGCCCTGGCAGGCCGCCGCGACGAGTTACATGTGCCCGCCGCTGAAAGCCTACGCGCAGACGCCGTTCTGGAAGAGCGACCCGAAGTACGCGCCGTTCCGCGATGCTACTGCGCGCATGCGCTGGAGCGGCTATGCGGGCGATATCGGCGAAGCGTCTGCGGCGTGCCTGGCCGACTGGGTCGTGGTGGACATGTTCGCGCAGGCGGTGAGCGGTCAGAAATCGCCGAAGGATGCCGCGAAAGAGGCGGAGAAGCGCGCGAAGCGGCATTATCGGGCGTAATCCGTGCAACCTGGTTAACAGCGGAGAGCACGGAGAAGCGATGAAACGTAGAGCGATACACGTCGTCCTCGCAGCGGCGCTGTCAGCGAGTGCGCTGGCACAGGAGGAGAACTCGCCGGAGGCAATGGCGGTGGTGAAGCCGGGCGAAGTGGTGCGCTTCGACCGCGATTCGATTCGCGACTTCGGGCAGAAGCGCAGCTTCGAGATCGCTATTGTCTGGGGTGACAGTGGGGCGCCGAAGCCTGCCGGCTTTCTCTCGCGCCGCGTGCGTTACGTTGCCGACTGTTCCGCAGCCACGCTCGGCATTGCCAGTGTCGCGGTGTACGACGCAACCGGCATGCTGCTGAAATCGATGATCTCACCGCCGGGCGCGGTGGATCCAGCCACGCCCGCAGCCGGCTCGGCTGAGGCGCGCTGGTTGAAGGATGTGTGCAACTCCTGACGAATGTTCACGCCCGTTTGTGCTGAACCCTCCTGAGTCCCGCTGCTGGCGAGGCAAGATGAGACGAAGAAAACTGCCTCCCTTTGACAAAGGGGGCAGGGGGGGATTTATCCGCGGTCGTCACGAAAAATCAAATCCCCTTAGATCCCCCTTCAACCCCTCTCCCGTAACGCGAAGGCCCTTCTAGATCGGCTTGCCCGCGCTCTCCGACCACCTCTTCATGAGCGTGTTCGATGGCAGTTTCTCGTCGACGAGCTTGTTCGCGGTCTCCACTCCAGCCACCGGAAGCCCTTCGGCCTTCAGCAGGCCGATCTGCACGAGGACCGACGCCTGATCCCAGTAGATGTGCTCGTTGTAGAGCTTGTCGCCACGGAACTTGACGATCGCGACGAGCGGAATCTCCACACGCTTACCGGTCGGCTTGACGCCCGGCAGCATCCAGTCGATCTCGATGTCGTGCGTGAAGCAGAACAGCATCTCGTCGACGACGATGCCTTCGCCGATCGTTCGCGAGATCGGAATCAGCGTCGTGTCCTTCGGCGTGGTCGGGATGAAGTGATATTTGTAGAAGCGCTTGAGCTGATCGTGGCCGACGCCGCCCGTCATCGTTGGAATGTGGTTGACGTACGGCTGCGGCACCATCGTGCCCATCGTCGCATCCACGTCGCGCGTGCCGAATTCGTACATGCAGTGGAGATCCCACAGGCCCGAGAAGTCGTAGTGCGGGCCCATCACGCGCCGGAACGTGGCGATCGAGCGATGATGCGCCATCAACGCGGCCGGCTTGTTGTAGTGATCGCCGCCGGTGCGCGCGAACGCGTGGTCCTGGCCCGGATACACGTAGATCTCGATGTCTTTGCGATCCTTGAAAGCGGCTTTGATCTTCTCGACCGCTTCGGCCGGAACGAACTTGTCCTTTTCGGCGAAGTGCAGCACCGTCGGGCACTTCGGCGACTCGCTCAGGCTGCCTTCGATGCCGACGCCATAGTAGCCGACGGCGACGTCGACACCCGAGCGTGCGGCAGCCAGGTACGCGAGCTTGCCGCCCAGACAGAAACCGAGTGCGCCGACTTTCCCGACCACTTCGGGCCGCGAGCGGAGCGCCTTCACGGCGGCTGTGATGTCGTCCATGCCCTTGTTGACATCGAAGCGCTGGAAGAAGTCGAAGGCCCTCTTCCACTCGGCCTCCGTGTAGCCGAGGTCGACGTCCTTCTCCATGCGCCAGAACAGGTCGGGCGCGAGCACGACGTAGCCTTCCTGGGCGTAATACTCCGCCACCTCGCGCACGTAGCCATTGATGCCGAAGATCTCCTGGCACAGCACGATGCCGGGGCCTTTGCCATCGGCGGGCACCGTCAGGTAGCCCCGGAACTTGCCGCCGTCAGCGGCGCTCAACTCGATCCACTTTCCAGCCATGATGGGTCTTTCCCTGTCGTTCGTTGATCATCGAGGCGGTCGATTGCCGCCGTGCCGTGGGGCACTTTTGCATGGCGGTCGGGGCCTGTCAAATCGGCTCTCCGTCCGGCGAACGCTTGACAAACACGGAGGGGCAACCTAGTGTCCTGTCGCTCTGGGCAGAGCAAAAAATACCGGCATACCCGGGATACCAGAGTCGAAAAACCAGAGCCCAAGTCCAGGAGGGAGCCCCCCATGACGATCTTTACCCGCCGCCGTTTTGTTCAGGCCACCGGTGCTGCCGCGGCGGCTCCGCTAATCGCACCACTGTTCGGCACGGCGCACGCGCAAAGCACGAAGACGCTTACGATCGCCTACAACGTCGCGCTGCCCTCGTGGGATCCGACAGTCGGGCCGTCCGCCGTCAACCCGACCATTCAGTCGATCTACAAGTCCGTGTTCGACTCGTACATCGATCAGAATCCCGATCTGTCGTTCAAGCCGGGCCTGCTCACGAAGTGGGGTTGGAGCAAGGACAAGACGAAGGTCCATATGACCGTACGCAAAGGAGCTTTCTGGCACGACGGCACACCGGTCACGCCGGAAGACGTCGTGTGGTCGCTCGAACGCGCGGGCGATCCGAAGAGCGGCAATCCGATTCAGTTCGTCTGGGGCAAGATCGGCAACTTCAAAATCGAAGGCGATGTGATCACGGCGGACGTGAAGGAGTTCGAGCCGACCCTGTTCAAGTGGATGGCATTCCTCACCGGATATGTGCTGCCGAAGAAGGCGTACACCGCGGCCGGCGCGGAAGGGTTCGAAGCGAAGCCGATCGGATCGGGCCCGTACAGGGTGGAGAAGTTCGAGCGCAACGCGTATATCCGCCTCAAGGCGTTTCCGAAGTACTGGGGTCCGAAGCCGGCGTTCGAGACCGTCGTGTTCAAGCTCGTTCCGGATGCGACGAGCCGCTCGGCGGAAGTGGAGAGCGGCGCCTCCGATCTCACGCTCGAGCTGCCGTTCGAGGAATTCGAGCGCCTGGCAAAGATGCCCAACCTCACGGGCGTCGCGCATCCGGTGTCGGACATCGGCATGATCTTCATCACCAACCGCGACGTGATGCTGGACAAGAACGTGCGCCTCGCGATGATCCAGTCGGTCGACAAGAAAGCGATCGTGGACAAGTTGATGCGCGGCTACGCCGTCGTCATCGATACGCTCGAGGCGCCGCAGTACGCCGCGTTCGATCCGAGCATCAAGACCAAATACGATCCGGAAGGTGCGAAGCAGCTGCTGGCCGCGTCGGGCTACGGTCCCGAGAAGCCGGTCAAGTTCACGATCCAGACCACGCGCGGATTCAAGCCCAAGGACTACGAGATGATTCAGGCCGTCGTCGGCATGTGGAAGAAAGTCGGGATCGATGCCAACGTCGAGGTCTACGAGATCGCCAAGCACTACGAGCTGCGCGCGCGCCACGAGCTGGCGCCGGCGGCTTTCTACAACTGGGGCAACTCGATCGGCGATCCGTCGACGTCGACCGGCTTCGCGATGTTCGGGCCGTCGCCCCACTCGGGATGGAAGACCGAGGATCTCGACAAGATGATCGGGCCGCTCTGGGGTGAGAAAGACGAAGCCAAACGCATCGCCGGCTACAAGGCGGTCGATCGCTACATCGCCGAGCAGGGCTACGTGCTGCCGCTGCTGCAGTACAAGCAGCCGGTCGTGTATCGCAAGGCGCTGAAGTTCACGCCGCATACCGCCGGCTTCATCTTGCCGCAAAACGTCTCGCCGGCCTGATCGGAGCGCCGGTATGCACGGTTCATCGCGGCGCGGCTTTCTGCGTGCGTCGGGCGCCGTCGCGGCTGCGCCTGTGCTGGCGCCGCTGTTCGGGAGCGGCGCCGCGCGGGCGCAAGCCGGGTCGGTACTGACGATCGCCTACAACACGACCCTGCCGGGTTGGGATCCGACCAGTAGCGCGCACACGGCGAATCCGGTCGTCCAATCGATCTTCAAATCGGTGTTCGACCAGTACGTGGATCAGAACCCGGATTTGTCGTTCAAGCCAGGCATCCTGACGCGCTGGGAATGGAACCGCGACAAGACCAAGGTTCATCTCACGTTGCGCAAGGGGGCGTGGTGGCACGATGGCACGCCGGTCACGCCCGAAGATCTGGTGTGGTCGCTCGAACGCGCCAGCGATCCGCAGGGCACCAACCCGATGCAGTTCGTGTGGGGCAAGATGAGCAACTTCCGCGTGGATGGATACATCGTGACCGCGGACGTGAAGGAGTTCGAGCCCGCGTTGCTCAAGTGGATGGCGTTTCTGACGGCGTACATCCTGCCGAAGAAAGCGTACACCGCGAGCGGCGCGCAAGGCTGGGATGCGAAGCCGATCGGCAGCGGTCCGTACATGGTGGACAAGTTCGAGCGCAACGGCTACGTGCGTTTGAAGGCGTTTCCAAAGTATTGGGGCGCGAAGCCCGCGTTCGAGACGGTCGTGTTCAAGTTCGTACCCGATCCTGCGAGCCGTGTGGCCGAGATCGAAAGCGGCTCGTCGGATTTGACGCTCGAGATTCCGTACGAGGAATACGACCGGCTGATTGCCAAGCCCGGCCTGGCCGGAGCAGTGCATCCGACGTCGGATCTCGGCATCATCTTCCTGACCAACCGCGACGTGATGCTGGATGCCAATGTGCGGCTGGCGGCAGCGCATGCCATCGACAAGAAGGCGATCGTGGATCGCCTGATGCGCGGATACGGTACGCCGGTGGATACGCTGCAGGCGCCGCAGTACGCCGCGTTCGATCCGTCGATTAAGGTGAAATACGACCCGGAGCTCGCGAAGCAGCTGCTCGCGAGATCCGGGTACTCGATAGCGAACCCTGCCAAGTTCTCGATTCAGACCACGCGCGGCTACAAGCCGAAGGATTACGAGATGGTCTCGGCGGTGACCGGCATGTGGCGCAAGGTCGGAATCGACGCGAATATCGAGGTCTACGACATCGCGAAGCATTTCGAATTGATCACGCAGCATGCGCTCGCGCCGGCGGCGTTCTACAGCTGGGGCAATTCCATCGGCGATCCATCCACGTCGACCGGCTTCGCGATGTTCGGGCCGTCGCCGCACGCCGCCTGGAAGACGGAGGATGTGGACAGGATGATTGCGCCGCTGTGGAGCGAGAAGGACGAGGCGAAGCGCATCGCCGGCTACAAGGCCGTCGACCGCCACATCGCGGAGCATGGTTATGCGATTCCTCTGCTGCAGTATGCGCAGCCGGTGGTGTACAAGAAGACGCTGCGCTTCACGCCTCATGTGGGCGGGTATGTGCTGCCGCAGGTAATGACGCCGGCTTGAGATCGATCGCAGCTCCAGATGTCCAGCGCCTACCTGCTGAAGCGCCTGCTCTGGGCGTTGCCGACGCTGCTCGGTGTCGCCGTGGTCGTGTTCGTGCTGCTGCGCGTGGTGCCGGGCGATCCGATCGCGATGATGACGCCGCCCGGCGCGCGGGCGGAGGACATTGCGCGGTTGCGCCAGATCTACGGCCTGGACACTTCGATCGCGCGGCAGTTCTTCACCTGGCTCGGCCAGGTTGCGCGAGGCGACTTCGGCACTTCGATCAGCTTGCGTGAGCGCGTGATCTCGCTGGTGGTCGGAAAGCTTCCGGCCACGCTCGAGCTCGTATTGGTGGCGATGCCGCTCGCGGTTGCTCTCGGTTTGGCGCTGGCCTTGGCGGCCGTGTACTTCAGAGGACGCTGGCCAGAGCTGGTCATCGATGGCTTCACAGGGCTGTCGCTGGCGATCCCGGATTTTCTGTGGGCGCTGCTGTTCGTTCTGCTGCTCGGCGTGATGTTCCCGGTGCTGCCGATATCCGGCCGGCTCGATCCCGGTATCGACTCCGATCCGCGTACCGGTTTCTATCTGCTGGAGTCGATCGTAACCGGCCGCTTCGCGATCGCCCGCGCGCTGATACAGCATCTGCTGCTGCCGGCAGCGGCGCTGGCGCTGCCGCTTGCCGCGGGCATCACGCGTATCCTGAAGAGCTCGTTGCTCGAAGTCATGAATCAGGACTACGTGACCTTGGTGCGCGTGAAAGGCTACTCGCGCGCGCGCGTGCTGGTGCGCGTGGCACTGCGCAATGCGCTGATTCCCGCCCTCACGCTGACCGGCGTGCAGTTCACGTTCCTGGTCGGCGGCACCGTGCTGATCGAGTACATTTTTTCGTACCCGGGGATCGGCAATCTCGCGATCGGCGCCGTCATCCAGCGCGATCTGCCGCTGATTCAGGGATTGGTGCTGACCTTCGCCGTGATCTTCATCGTCACCAACTTGCTGGTCGACATGACGTACGCGCTGCTCAACCCCAGGCTGCGGCAAGGATGAGCGCGAAGCTCGCGCAGGCGGTCGGCCGCAACCCGCGCGTGTTGTTCGGAGGTGCAGTCCTGCTCACGATCGTCGCACTCGCTGCGCTCGCGCAGTGGCTGGTGCCGCACGATCCGCTCGAGCAGGACTTGATCAACACACTGCTGCCGCCCGCGTGGCTCGGCGGTCAGCACGGCTTTCCGTTCGGCACCGACAGTCTCGGACGCGACATCCTCTCGCGCCTGATCTATGGCGCACGCGTCGCGCTCACGGTCGCGGTAGTCGCAGCTATGCTCGCCGGCCTGCTCGGGAGCGTGCTCGGCTTGCTCGCGGGTTACTTCGGCGGGTGGATCGACACGTTGATCTCGCGCATCGTCGATGTGTGGATGAGCTTCCCGGCGGTGCTGCTGTCGATCGTGCTCGCGGCCGTGCTCGGCGCCGGCCTCTACACGGTGATCGTCGCGATCGTCGTGATCGACTGGACGCGCTTTTGTCGCGTCGTGCGATCCGAGGTTCTGATCCAGCGCGAACAGGACTATGTGGCGTCCGCGGTTACGATCGGGCTCAAGCCCGGCAGGATTCTGTTCGGCGAAGTGCTCCCGAATGTCGCTCCGCTGCTGCTGACTTTGTTCACTCTCGAGATGGGCATTGCGATCGTCGTCGAAGCGATCCTGAGCTTTGTGGGCTTGAGTGTGTCGTCCGGCGCGGCCACGTGGGGCGGCATGATCGCCGAAGGGCGTCAGTACGTGAACCAGGCCTGGTGGCTGATGGCGCTGCCGATGCTGTGCGTGATCGTCGCGGTGATCGGGATGAATGCGCTGGGTGACGGACTGCGCGATGTGCTCGATCCGGTGAGGGCGCGATGAGCACGCTGCTCGACATTCAAGGCTTGCACATGCAGATCGATGGCGCACCGATCCTCAGGGGCGTGTCGTTGGCGCTGCAGCCCGGACGTGTGCTCGGGCTGGTGGGCGAATCGGGCGCCGGAAAGACGATGGTGAGCCGCGTCGTGTTGGGCATTGAGCCGGGCAATGCGCGCGTGACCGCAGGCCGCGTCGAATTCGAGGGGCGCGACATCACGCATCTCGACGAACATCGACGGCGTCACCTGCTCGGGCGCGAGATCGCGCTGGTCCCCCAGAACCCGATGACCGCGCTCAATCCGGTCGAACGCATCGAGCCGCAGATCAGCGATGTGCTTCGATTGCACCTCGGTTTGTCGCGCGGTGACTGCCGTGCTCGGGCCCTGGAGCTGCTGCGCGCGGTTCATCTGCGCGAGCCCGAGCGCGTCCTGCGCCAGTATCCGCACGAGCTGTCCGGCGGCATGCGGCAGCGCATCCTGATCGCCATCGCATTCGCGTGCAAGCCCAAGCTGATCATTGCCGATGAACCGACCACCGCGCTCGACGTGACGGTGCAGCGCCAGATCCTGCGGTTGCTGAAGGATCTGCAGAAGAGCTCCGGCACGGCAGTGCTGTTCATCACGCACGATCTGGGTGTCGTGTCGAAGATCTGCGATGACGTCTGCGTGATCTACGGCGGACGCATCCTGGAATCGGCCGGGGTAGCGGATTTGTTCGAGCGGCCGCAGCATGCGTACACGCAGGCGCTGATGGCGGCGACGCCGCGCTACGATCGTCCGGGAGGCACGTTGCGACCGATACCCGCAGCGCTGCAGGAGCAGTTGATGCGTGAGGCCGCAGAGTATGACCGCCGCTACGCGGCGCAGAAAGAGCGTTCCCTCTCCGTGGATGGGAGAGGGCGAGAGTAGCGGAATGTATGCGATAGCAAATCCCCCCCAGCCCCCCTTTTGCAAAGGGGGGAGCTACTGCGTACGGTGGGACTATGCCTGTGCGCCCTTTTGCAGAGGGGGGAGCCACGGGGTACGGTGCGGCGATGCCTATCTCCCCTTTTGTGAAGGGGGGAGCCACTGGGTACGGTGCGAGGATGCCTTTCCCCCCTTTTTCGAAGGGGGGAGCCACCGGGTACGGTGCGACGATGCCTTTCCCCCCTTTGGCAAAGGGGGGCAGGGGGGATTTGCTCTTCGGCAAGCGCAACTGTGCCACCACGCGGAGACATCGGTCTGATGCCGCTTCTCTCCACGCGAGGTCTCTGTCTTTCGCTTCCCGACCGTGCGGCGCAACGCATATTCGGCGCACCGCCGGTGATCCAGATCCTCGACAACATCGATCTCGAGGTCGAATCAGGCGAGTCGCTCGGCATCGTCGGCGAATCGGGCTCGGGCAAGACCTCGCTCGGTCGCACGCTGCTGCGATTGCACCGGCCGACCGCCGGCAGGCTGTCGTTCGAGGGCGAAGACATCACCGATTGGAGCCCGGAGCGTCTGCGACCGCTGCGGGCACGCATGCAGATCATCTTCCAGGACCCGCTGTCATCCTTGAATCCGCGGCAGCGCATCGGTGACATTCTCGCGCAGCCGCTGCTGGCGTTCGAGCGCGTGCCGGATCGCAAGGCAGCGCGCCGCGCGGCTCTTGCGCTGCTCGAGCAGCGCAAGAGCCGCGCGGCGCGCTGCCTTGCGATCCGG
>Ga0105237_10006194_pt1 | contig 13347 bp, 12 predicted proteins | sample KBSC24metaG_FD_81520 | JGI IMG/M metagenome (GOLD analysis project Ga0105237, IMG submission 81520) | Corn rhizosphere microbial communities from Kellogg Biological Station, Michigan, USA - KBS C2-4 metaG | ecosystem: Host-associated > Plants > Roots > Rhizosphere > Soil | place: Michigan, USA...
GGCGGCGGCGATATCCTTCTGCATCAGGCCTGTGTGCGGCAGTCGGGGTTCAAGACCGTCAAGGAGGGCGCCACGGTGGTGTGCGAGACGGTTCTGGGACCGCGCGGACTTCAGGCGAGCCTGCTGGTTTCGCTCGACAACTCCACCGCCCATCCCATGACACAGGCCGAACCGGCGCCGCGCCATCGGGCCGAGCCGCATGGGCCATGGCAGACCGGCACCGTCAAATGGTTCAATCGCGCCAAAGGATATGGTTTTCTTTCGCGCGGGCCCGGCACGCTCGATATTTTCGTCCATATGGAAGTCCTTCGCCAGTGCGGCGTCCTGGAGTTGCGCGAAGGCCAGAGAATCCGCTTCCGTGCAGGGCTCGGTCCCAAAGGCGAACTGGCCGCGGAGCTGGAGCTGGACGATTAAATTGCCGCCGATTGATTTTCGCCGGTCCCGCTTCTAATCAAGTCCTGAACTTTTCGGGAAACCGCCGATGCGCGTTCCATTCCGTGCCTTGTTCGCCGCCCTGACGATGCTATTCCCCGTGGCCGCGCAGGCCGCATCCCTGCCGGTCGAGACCATCACCATCGACACCAAGGCCGGCCCGCACAGCTTCACGGTGGAAGTGGCCGCCGATGACGAGAGCCGTGAGAGAGGCTTGATGTATCGCAAGGAGATGGCTCCGGACGCGGGCATGCTGTTCGATTTCCACACCCCCCAGCTGGTTAGCTTCTGGATGGAAAACACCATCCTGCCGCTGGACATGCTGTTCGTCCGCCGGGACGGCACCATCGCCCGCATCAAGGCGAATGCCACGCCTTATTCCCGGGAAAACATCCCGTCGGGCGAGCCGATCCAGCTGGTGATCGAGTTGAATGCCGGCCGGGCCGCCGCCTTGGGCATCACTGAAGGCGCCAAGGTCCATGCCCCGGAGCTGGGCAAAAGGCCCTACTAAAGGGGCGGTTCTGGCTTCGGTTGCCCCCCGGGGGGCGATACGTGTAAGGAACCGGACGAATTTTCGTGAACGCCGGAGCGTAGCGCAGCCTGGTAGCGCATCTGCTTTGGGAGCAGAGGGTCGTGTGTTCGAATCACACCGCTCCGACCATCCCAGCCCGCATGGGCATGACGGAAACGGACCGCCCTGGCGGGGAATGATTGGTGATATAAGGCGGTGGCCAGGAAACCGCCGGGATTGAGAAAGACGGACATGCGCGCGCGCATTTATAAACCGACCAAGAACGCCATGCAGTCGGGAAAGGCCCGCACGAAATTATGGCTATTGGAGTATGAGCCGGAGACGGCGCGGGTTCCCGATCCGTTGATGGGCTGGACCAGTTCCAACGACATGCGTCAGCAGCTGGCGCTGGAGTTTGACACGCGCGAAGAGGCGGTCGCCTATGCGCAAAAGCACGGCATCGCTTATCAGGTTTATGAGCCGCATGTGCTGGTGCCGCGTCCCAAATCCTATTCCGACAATTTCCGCTTCGACCGCAAGCAGCCCTGGTCGCATTAGTTGAGGGACGCGGGTTACCCGCTGACGCGGCCCGCGATTCCAATAACCTGCCGCACCTGTCGGACCGGTCTTTCAAGGCTGGATTCTGGTCGGCGAATTGGTTCGGGTTAAAGTTTTGAGGATTTTTGCCTTAAGATTGGCGCACGAGACTCCGTAGCTCAGCTGGATAGAGCACCTGCCTTCTAAGCCGGTGGTCGTTGGTTCGAATCCAACCGGGGTCGCCATTCCCAAGACCTGTGGAGCTTGTTCTTCACGAACGTCCGCAACCGGATCTGCCGGCTATTCGGCGGCCTTCTCGGCATCCGACTTCGCGGCGCGGCGCGCGAAAAGCAGGATGTGGTGGATGGTTTCCTTCAGGCCCGTGGTCACGACATCGGATTCGGTGGCCTCGATACTGTCCAGATAGCGCGAATGATCGTCGCCGAGCCCCCAGAAAACAGCCATCACCGGCACGCCCGGGACGTGCTTGTGCAACCGGCGCACCTGGTAGCGGGCGTTCTTGTAGGTGCCTGGCTCCAGATAGGAGACGCACACCACCTGCACCCCCGCGATATCGAGAGAATCGATCTGTGACGCCGAAGCCTGGTCGGAGGAGACGACTTGCGCCCCGACGCCGTATTTCTCCAGCATGTCCACCAGCAGAAGGGCGGCCGCTTCGTCCAGGGGCCCGCGGCCGGCAATACAAAGAACCGGCTTGCCGTCCCGCCAGGAAGGCGGCAACTCCACAGGCTTGATGCTGCCGTCGCTGTGATCCGAGAGATTGGCGACGATGCCCTGGATCGCGTCGCGGATGCGGACCTGGCGCGAGGTATCCAGCACGCCGCGATTGACGTCCGCCTGCGCCAGCATCAGGGCGCGGGCCACCACTTCATCGTAATAGGAGGCCAGGGTGCTGTTGCGCAGGAACTCCTCCGCCTCCTCGGTGGCGTCGTCCGGATCTTCTGCCAGCATGCGCAGGTAAAGGCTTTCCTCGGTTTTCAGGGCAGGGGTGTCGCCCAGCATCACTTCCAGGAATTCCAGGCTTTCGATATGCCGCCCCAGCACCACGAAACACATGGTGAGAGGGGTCGAAAGCAGAAGGCCGACCGGCCCCCATAGCCAGGTCCAGAATACCGCCGCCACCACCACGGCAACAGCGGACAGGCCCATGCTGCGGCCATACACGAACGGCTCCACGACCTGGCCGATCACCGCTTCGACGCCGCCGAATAGCGCCATCACCCAGAACAGCATCGACCAGCCGGGATCGACCGCCAGCGCCAGGGTCGCTGGGAAAAGGAAGGCGATCGGAACGCCGACATAGGGCACGAAGCGGAACAGCATGCCGATCAGGGCCCACAGGCCGGCGTTGGGGATGCCGATCAGCCAAAGGCCAATTCCGATGACGGCGCCGAAGCTGGCGTTGATGATGGTCTGAAGCGCCAGATAGCGCGACAGCCGCGATGCCGCCTCGTCCAGCGCGACGGAGGTGCGCTGCATGTCGCCCGATCCGGCCAAGCGGACGAAGCGGTCCCGCAGATCATCCTTCTGCAGCATGATGAAGCCGACAAACACCAGCACCAGCGCCAGGGTGGCCAGCGGCTCCAGCAGCGGCCCCAGAATGGTCTGGGCCACTTCCCAGGGCGCGACGGATTGGCGGCGGATCTCTACCGGAACCGGTTTTTCTTCCGGCAGCGCGCCGGCTCCGGCCTGGTTCTGCTGCTCCCGGGAGCCCGTGATCTGTTCGGCAAGCGCTTCGATGGTTTGATTGAGGCGCGCGATGGTCCCGTGGCCGGTGGAAAGCCGGACAGACTGAATTTTGTGGCCGATATTGGTCTGGTAACGGGGCAGGTCTGCGGCGAGACCGGCGAATTGCGAGCCCACAAACGTGCCGATGGCGGACAGGATCACCAGCGCCAATGTCAGGCTGAGCAGGACCGAAGGGATATGGCCCAGCCTGAGGTGACGCAAAAGGCTCACCAGCGGGGCGATGGCGAAGGACATCAGGACCGCCAGCGCCAAAGGCATCAGCACCGGCCGTCCGAAATAAAGCCCGCACACCACCACAGCCGCGATCACGGCCATCATGAATTTGGGTGTCAGGCTGTTGGTCGCAGTGACGCGGGGTGGCATGTCAGCTCGGCGATGCTCCAGGACCGCGGCGCGCGGCGCATCCATTATAGCGTATGAAAGGCCGGATCGTTCAGCGTAATTCGAGGCTGCGGTTCAGGCCATCTGGCGGAAGAAGCAGCTGGGCGCCCCGGTATGGCAGGCCGGGCCCAGTTGATCGACCTTGAGCAGCACCACATCGCCATCGCAATCCACCCGCGCCTCGACCAGCCGCTGGGTGTGGCCGCTGGTTTCGCCCTTGCGCCAGACTTTTTGGCGGGACCGCGACCAGTAGGTGACTTCCTTGGTGGTGAGGGTGGCCGCCAAGGTGTCGCGATTCATCCAGGCCATCATCAGGACCTGGCCGGTGGCGGCGGATTGCGCAATTGCGGGTACGAGCCCGCGCTCGTCGAAACGCACGGCATCGAGAAAGGCGGATTGGGTGAGGGTATCGGTCACTTGGTGTCCTTGAGGCGCAGGAAGCCCTGCTCCAGATCGGCAATCAGATCGCCCGGATCTTCCAGGCCGGCATGGATGCGCACCACCGGCCCCTTGGCTTCGAAGGGCGCGGCGGTGCGATGGATATGGCTGGGAAGGATCAGGCTTTCAAATCCGCCCCAGGAATAGCCGATGCCGAAATGGCGCATTCCGTCCACGAACGCAGCCAGGGCGGCGTCGGAAACGGGCTCCAGTTCGAAACCGAACAATCCAGATGCGCCTTTGAAGTCGCGTTTCCAGATGGCATGGCCGGGATCCTCGGGACGGGCGGGATAGAGAATGCGCGCCACCTCCGGGCGAGCGGCCAGCCATTGCGTCAGCGCCAATGCGGTTTCCTGGTGGCGCTTCAGGCGCACCGCCAGGGTGCGAAGCCCCCGCAAGGCCAGGAAGCAATCATCGCCGCTGGCATTGAGGCCCATATTGCCATGGGTCTCTTTCAGCCGCGCCGCATAAGCCTTGTTGGCGCTGACATAGCCGATATTCACATCGGCGTGCCCGCCCAGATATTTGGTGCCGGCCTGGATCGACAGGTCGACTCCATGACCATGCGCGTCGAAGAGAAGCGGAGTCGCCCAAGTATTGTCCAGAAGCACGGAGGCGCCATGGGCGTGCGCGATCTTGGAAATGGCGGGAATATCCTGGATCTCGAAAGTGAGCGAGCCGGGGCTTTCGCTAAACACCACTTTGGTGTTGGGCTTCAGCAAGGGGGCGATATCGGCGCCCGGCGCATAATAGGTCGTTTCAACGCCCAGGCGCTTCAACGTCGTGTCGCAGAACAGGCGGGTCGGGCCATACACGCTGTCGGTCACCAGCATGTGGTCGCCGCTGGCGACGACGGACAGGATCGCGGTGGTCGCCGCGTTCAGCCCCGAAGGCACCAGGACCACCTGCGCGCCACCTTCCAGTTCGCCGATCGCTTCTTCCAGGCTTTGCGAGGTGGGCGTGCCACGCCGTCCATACGTATAAGGCTGCTTGCCCGGCGCCATGCTGGCGATGTCCGGAAACAGGATAGTCGAGGTGCGATAGACCGGCGTGTTGACGGTACCGAAATGCGACGCGCTCATGCGGCCGGCGCCGACCAGGATGGTTTCGGGCTTGTCGCGCGGTTCGCTCACGTCTTTTTTTCCTCGAGCAGGGGGGCCAGGGGGCGGTCCATAGCATGGATCACCAGTCCTGCGATGGCCGCGATCGCCGCTATCATCACAAAGAACAGGGCCTTGTCCATCTTTTCCCAATAGCTGGCAAGCCAGCCTTGCAGGAACCCGCCGCCCAGAAAATTCGGCAGAAAATTCACCGCCATCATCAGCGACGCAATCCGCAAAGGCGCGACTTTGGAGAAAAGCGACATGCTGGCGGGATAGAGGGTGATTTCACCGACCGTCATGACGATGAAATAAAGCGTCAGCCATAGCCAGCTCGATTTTCCGCCGCCCGTATTCCAAGCGACCAACGCCATCACCAGATTGGCCGCCATCATCAGATAGCAGCCCCAGGCCATTTTCATGGTGCTGCTGGGCGCTCCGCGGCGGTCCCACAATGCCAGCAGCAAGGGCGTGCCGATGAAGATCACGGCGGGATTGACCGACTGAAACCAGGTCCAGGGAATTTCCCATCCGAACAAGGAGCGGTCGGCATTGTCGATCGACCACAGCGCCATGGTGTTTCCCTGCTGCTCATTGCAGGCCCAATAGAGGGTCAAAGGAACGACCAGCAGAAACAGGGCGCCGACGGATTTCCATTCTGCGCGGGTCAGCGGAGGCCGCTTTTCATGTGTGCGCGTGGAGCGGGGCGGTTCGGGCGGCAGATACTTCCAGCCCGAGAGATAGACGATAAGGGCGAACAGCATGCCCACGCCAGCCGCGCCGAAGCCATAAGCCCAACCGACTTTCTCGCCCAATGTGCCGCAGACAAAGGGAGCCAGGAAGGCGCCCAAATTGATCCCCACGTAAAAAATCGAATAGCCGGCATCGCGCCTGGGATCGCCTGTTTCATATAACAGGCCGACCTGGGTGGTGGTGTTGGTCTTGAAGAAACCGACGCCGAAGATCAGCAAGGTCAGGGCGGGAAAAAGCATGTTTTCGAATGCCATCATGAAATGGCCGAACGCCACCATCACCATGCCGCAGATTGCCACCAGCCTTTGGCCGAAGAAGCGGTCCGCCAGCCATCCGCCCAAGAGAGGTGTGCCGTAGATCAGCCCCGTATAGGTGCCATAGATCAGTGCCGATAGCGGCTGGACGCCGAGCGGCCCCGACAACATTTCATAAAAGGCCTTCACCTGCGGATAGAGCCACACATGCTCCACTTGGCCCGGCAGCAGCAAATACTTGACGAGATAGCCCACCAGGAGCGCGCGCATCCCATAATAGGAGAAGCGCTCCCACATTTCCGTGCCGAACAGAAAGGCCAGCCCGCGGGGATGGCCGAACAAAGTGCCTTTCGATTTCACGTGGCGCGCGCCCGCCGCAACAGCCAGCCATACAGCAAGGCGATCAAGCCGGCGAAACCGGCATAGGCAAGGATGTTGGTCAGCGGGAAATCCGGTCCCACGATTGCCAGTGGTGCGTCCCTGTTGAAGCCCACGATCAGGCCGGCATTGATCACGCCGAACAGGCTTTCGCCCACGATCAGGCCCGAAGCTACCAGCACGCCCAGGCGTTCGGCATGTTCGCCGCGCACGCTGCGATTATAGAGCCAGCCGATCACGGCCCCCACCACCACGGGAAGGGTGGCTTCCATGGGAAGATAGATTCCCAAACCCACCGCCAATGGCGGAATGCGGAGCAGCTTGGCCATGCGCAGGATTTCGTCCAACAGCACGATGCCCGCTCCAACCGCTGCGCCGATCTCGATCATGTCCCAGTTGAGCTTGCCGCCGATCACCCCTTGCGCCAGCGCCGCCATCAGATTGGCTTGCGGCGCCGCCAAGGGTTGCGAAGTGACGGTGTGAAGATTGGCGGCCCCGGAAAAACCATAGGCCTGAGCCAGAAGATTGAGCACGACGGGCACGGTGACGGTGGACGCCGCCACGCCGACCAGCAACGCTACTTGCTGGCGCCAGGGCGTCGCCGACACCAGCTGGCCGGTTTTCAGGTCCTGCAGATTGTTGTTGGAGCTGCAGGCCACCGCGAACAGGACTGCGGTGATGAACAGTGCAATCGCCACCAGGGCGTTCGGGCTCGCACCGCCGAACAGGACTGCCAGACCCAGTGCCGTGCCCACCACCGCCAGAATGCCGACGCCCGAGATAGGACTGTTGGAGGAACCGATCAGCCCGGCCATGTAGCCGCAGATGGCGGAAACGAAAAACCCGCCGGCGAGAACCAGCGGGATGGAGAAGAGCGCGATGGCAAGCGCGGATCCGGTAAGACCGGCATCGGCGCTGAAGCGCCAGACCAGCCAGGTGATGACCGCCGTCGAACCCACGCCCAGCGCCAGGATGAGCGGGAAGGGCATGTCGCGGTCCGTTCGATCGATGAGATTGAGTTCGCCGCCGTGAGCCCGCATGGTGGCTTTCAGTCCGCTGACGATAGGTCCCATGGTCCGGGCCAGCGACCAGATCGCTGCGACCGCCATCGCGCCCGCGCCCATGAAGCGGACATCGTTGCGCCATATGCCGGTGACGAAACTCGCCAGATCGCCCTGCATCGGCGTCATCGCCGTGATCAGGGGAACGGCGCCTGCCCAGGCGATCAGAATGCCCACCAGCATGGCCAGGCCGACGGAGATGCCCACCAGGTGGCCGGCGCCCATCAGTGCCAGGGAGAAGGAGAAGCTATAGCCGGTTGCGGTCGTTGCGCCGACCTGGAAAAAACCGCGCGCGCCATCGGCGGCCAATCGCATGGCCGTGGCGATCGCAAGCGCGGACGATGCGACCGCACCATACACCACGGCCAACAGGCCCTCGCGCGCTTCCGGATTTTCGGCGCGCATGTCGGAGCCAACTTTGAGCACTTCGGCGGCCGCCAGTCCTTCCGGATAGGGAAGGTCGGATTTGGTCACCAGGGCGCGGCGCAAGGGCACCGTGAAAAGCACGCCCAAGACGCCGCCGGCCGCGCAGACGAGAAAGGAGGTCCAAAACGGAAAGCCTTGCCACCAGCCGATGATCAGAAGGCTGGGCAATATGAAAATGACCGAGGACATGGTTCCGGCCGCCGAGCACACGGTCTGGACGATGTTGTTCTCGCGGACATTGGAGCCGGAAAACAGGCCCAAAAGAGCCATCGAGATCACGGCGGCGGGGATCGATGTGGCGATGGTGAGCCCCACCTTCAGCCCCAGATACATGTTGGCGGCGGTGAAGGGGAAGGTGAGCGCAGTGCCCAGGGCAACGCCGCGCCAGGTGAGTTCTTTTTCGCTGGATGAAGCCATGGCGCGCCCCGGAATTGCCGGGCCGACTTTGCCCGCAATCGCCAGTCAGGGCAATTCCACAATCAAAGCAATTCCAAAGTCAAAGCAATTCCACGAAACGCTCTTCTCGCGCGTAAGGCGTAAAGCCCAGGCGCTGATAGAGCGGCAGGGCGCGGGGGTGGTCCAGGGTGCAGGTATTGACCAGCAATTTGGAGATCGGCTGGGCCCAGGCACTGGCGCAGGCCTGGTAGAGAAAGAAATAGCCCAACCTCTTTCCCGTGGCCTCGGGCGTCAGACCGAAATAGGCGATATTGGCGGTGCCGTCGGCGCGGAAATCCAGCTCCGCCATCCCGGCCGGAGTTCCTTCCGTGTACAGAACATAAAGATGGTTGTTGGGAGCATGGATGATATCCGCCAGTTGGTCGTCGGAGATCTTCTTGCGGTCGACCCAGAAATATTTGCTTCCCACCACGTCATAGAGATAGCGGTAGAAATGTATCGGCGGATGCTCGCTTCGGAGAAAGGCGATCTTGCCGCGCGGCAATGGCGGGGGCAGGGCCACGGGCTTGGCGGCCATCTCCAGGAAAGTGACCGTCATCGGCAGACGGCGGGGATGTTCGCTTCCCGGCATCAGGCGGGACCCGTCGCCACCGGCGCATCGTCGCGCCCGCCCCATTCCGTCCAGGAGCCGTCATAGACGGCAACCTGGCGGCCGCCCAGCTTCTCCAGCGCCAGCATCAGGATCGTGGCGGTGACGCCGGTGCCGCAGCTGGTGATGATCGGCGCGCGCAGGTCCACGCCCTTTTCAGCGAACAAGGTCTGCAAGGCGCGGTCATCTTTCAGGTGCCCGTCACTGGTGAGAACCGCCCGGTAGGGAACATTCGTTGCGCCCGGCATGTGACCGGATTTCAGGCCGGGGCGCGGCTCGGCTTCGCTGCCTTCGAAGCGCGGGGCGCTGCGCGCATCCAGAACCTGGGTATGTCCCAGCGCCTTTTTGACCGCATCGAAATCGCGCAGGATGCCGCTATTGGGCCGGGCCGTGAATTTCGCGGCGACCGGACGGGCAGGGCCGCTTTGGAGCGCGCCGCCGGCCGCTTTCCACGCGGGGAGGCCGCCATCCAGCACCGCCACATTCTCATGACCCATGGCTTTGAACGACCACCAGACTCGCGGCGCTGAAAATATCCCGGCACCGTCATAGACCACCACCATATCGTTGTCGCCGATGCCCAGCGCACCGGCTTCGCGCGCGAATTGATCGGGCGGGGGCAGCATATGCGGCAAGCTGGTGTTGTGATCCGACAGGGCGTCGATATCGTAAAAGACCGCGCCCGGTATATGCGCCGCCTCGAATTCCGCTTTTGCATCGCGCTTGTCGGCCGGCATGTACCAGGACGCGTCCAGCACGCGGACGTTGCCGAGATTCTGCATCAGCCATTCGACGGAAACGATATCGCTCATGTCTGGTATGGGATCGCAATGGGCGCGCGCGCCGCGGTGAGCCAGGGCGGCACCGGCAATCCCTTTCCTTTCAGGAATTCGGGGTTGAACAATTTGCTCTGATAGCGATTGCCGTAATCGCACAGCATGGTGACGATAGTATGCCCCGGGCCCATCTCTCGGGCCATGCGCATGGCGCCCGCCACATTGATGCCGGACGAGCCGCCCAGGCACAGGCCTTCATGTTCCAGAAGATCGAAGATCAGAGGCAATGCCTCGCTGTCGGGAATTTCATACGCATCGTCAATCGGTGCGTCTTTGAGATTGGCAGTGATGCGGCCCTGGCCGATCCCTTCGGTGATGGAGGAGCCGTGCGACTCCAGCTTGCCGGTCTTGATCCAGGAATAGATCGCGGCTCCCAATGGGTCGGCGGCGGCGATTTTCACCGCGGGATTATGCTGCTTCAAGGCAATGCCGATGCCCGCCAGGGTGCCGCCACTGCCCACCGCGCAGGTAAAGCCGTCGATCTTGCCGCCGGTCTGGCGCCAGATCTCGGGCCCGGTGGTTTCGATATGGGCCTGGCGATTGGCGACATTGTCGAACTGATTGGCCCAGATCGCGCCGTTCTTTTCCGTCTTTGCCATCTCGTCCGCCAACCGCCCCGACAGGCGGACATAATTGTTGGGATCGCGATAAGGCACCGCAGGCACTTCGATCAATTCGGCGCCCATCAAACGCAGCGCATCCTTCTTTTCCTGGCTCTGGGTCTCAGGAATCACAATCACGGTCTTGAAGCCCATTGCATTCGCCACCATCGCCAGGCCGATGCCGGTATTGCCGGCGGTGCCTTCGACGATGGTGCCGCCGGGCCTCAGAGCGCCGCGCGCCATGGCGTCGCGGATGATGTAGAGCGCGGCGCGGTCCTTGACCGACTGCCCGGGGTTGAGGAATTCGGCTTTGCCCAGGATTTCGCAGCCGGTCTCATCCGATGCGCGCTTGAGGCGGATGAGCGGCGTATTGCCGATCGCCGCAATGACATCGGGAAAGATCATGCGCGAAATCTAGTGGGCTCCCGTCAGGGCTTCAACCTTGGAAATCGGCCGGCTGCTCTTCGAAGCCCGCGGGCTTGCATCGCCGGCTCGGCTGAAACTGCATCGCAAAGGCGGACCTGCGCCGGCCTGACCGGCACCCGGATCAGCGCCGGACGTGCCGGGCGCATTCGCCATGCCGAAAACAGCTTGTGACATGGTCGTTCACCATGCCGACCGCCTGGGCAAAGGCATAGGAAATCACCGGGCCACAGAAATTGAAGCCGCGCTGTTTCAGGTCGCGTGCCAGCCCTTCGCTCATCTCGCTCTGGGCGGGAATCTGGTCGCGGGTCTTGAACTTGTTGTCCACGGGCTTGCCGTCGACATGCTTCCAGATGAAATCGCGGAAACCGCCCGGCTCCTCCTCGATCTCCAGCCAGAGCCGGGCGCCCTTGATCGCGGCTTCGATCTTGGCGCGGCTGCGGATGATGCCGTCATTTTTGAGCAGCCGATCGATATCGCGGGCGCCATAGCGGGCGATGCGGTTGGGATCGAAACCGTGAAAGGCTTTGCGGAAATTCTCCCGCTTGCGCAGGATGGTGATCCAGCTGAGGCCGGCCTGGAAACCATCTAGCACCAGCTTTTCGTAAAGAGCGCGGCTGTCATATTCCGGCACGCCCCATTCGGTGTCGTGGTAGGCGACATACAACTCATCGACACCGGGCCAGGCGCAGCGCTGCTTGTCTTTCATGAGTCCAACCATTGGGGCCTGGCGAGAGTCACCGCGATCATACCGGCGGTCAATGATGCTTTGGCTTCATCCAGCCGGTCCAGGCGCACCAACGCGAACCCCTGGGCGCCATAGGTGGAGAGGATTTCTCCGACCTCGAGGCTGCCGCTGGCGATGGCCGTGCCGGCAGGCGGCAACATGGTGTCGGCGCGGACAGGCAGGATGCGCTTGCGCGCCGTGCCGCGATGCTTCATCCGCGCCGTCAATTCCTGACCGACATAACAGCCTTTGCCGAATGCGACGCCGTGCAGCTCCTCCAGCCCGGCATCCAGCGCGAAGACTTTGTCGCTGCCGAAATCGGCGCCTTCCGGAACCCCCAGCGCCAAGCGTTCCGCATGGTAGGTCGCGGGACCTTCCAGGAAATCGGGCATCTCGGCAGCGGCACCGATGCTGCGCGGGCCCAACGCCGCCAGCCGGGGGTCGGCAAAGGTGACGGCACGCTCCGCCGGCCGCCCGCTCAATCCGGCATAGACCGCCAGTTGCGGCCGGACTGCGATCCCGATCTTGGCCCGCAAGCGATACATTGTAAGCCGTTTGGCCAGGGCCTCGGCCCGATCAACAGGACAATCCAGCAGCACCGCGCCATCGCCTTCGGTCACCAGGAAGTCGAACAAGATCTTGCCCTGGGGCGTCAGCAGCGCGGCATATAGGCCGGTTTGCGGCGCCAGCGCGCCAATATCGTTGGTGATCAGGCCTTGCAGAAAGTCCCGCGCTTCGCCGCCTTCCAGGGCGATGACGGCGCGATCCTTGAGGTGAACGGGCTCCATGGCTCCGGAAGTAGCCTTCCCGGCCAAGGTTGCCAAGGTGGTGGGGAGGCGCTAACCCAGACCCCGCATGAGCGAAACATTCGATTTGTTGATCCGGGGCGGCACAGTGGCCACCCCGAATGGCATTACCCCAGCGGATGTCGGGGTCATTGGCGGGCGAATCGCCGCCATCGGCAGCCTCGCCAGTGCCAAGGCCCAGGAGATTTTCGAGGCCAAGGGCCTTCATGTCCTTCCTGGAGTCATCGACAGCCAGGTGCATTTTCGCGAGCCCGGCAACGAGCATAAGGAAGACCTGGAGACCGGCAGCCTCGCCGCCATCCTGGGCGGCGTTACGGGCGTGTTCGAAATGCCCAATACGGCCCCGCCCACCACCACCCGCGCCGCCATCGCGGACAAGCTGGCGCGCGCCAAAGATCGCATGCATTGCGACTACGCCTTCTATGTGGGCGCGACCCCGGCCAATGTGGGGGCGCTGGCCGAACTGGAAAGACTGCCAGGCGTCTGCGGCGTGAAGGCGTTTCTGGGTTCATCGACCGGCTCGCTTTTGCTCAACAATCCCGACGACATTCTGGCTGCTTTGAAGGCGGGCAACCGCCGCATGGCGGTTCATTCCGAAGACGAAGATCGCCTGATCGCGCGCAAGGCGTTCGCCGAACGCGGCAAGCCTGAGACCCATCCGATCTGGCGCGACGCCGAAGCGGCGCGCGCGTCCACCGAGCGCGTGCTGGGATTGGCCAAGCAGGCGGGTCGCCGTCTGCATGTGCTGCATGTCACCACGGGAGACGAGATTCCGCTTTTGGCGGCCGCCAAGGATTTCGCCACTGCCGAGACCACGCCCCAACACTTGGCTTTGAGTGCGCCCGATTGTTACGAGCGGCTTGGCAC